>Ga0306920_100014317_pt1 | contig 10832 bp, 9 predicted proteins | sample flu12Cox44000170_FD_204666 | JGI IMG/M metagenome (GOLD analysis project Ga0306920, IMG submission 204666) | Lab enrichment of tropical soil microbial communities from Luquillo Experimental Forest, Puerto Rico - flux4day.12C.oxic.44.000.170 (v2)... | ecosystem: Environmental > Terrestrial >... | reverse complement strand
CGCTTCCACCAGGCGGAGCTTCTGCTCCGCGGTGAGTCCCGCCTGCGCAGCGATGCCACCGAGACGCCGTGCGGCCACTTCCACCGCGCCGCTCTGATCGCCGCTCGCTATCAGCGGCGTGACTCCGAGTCGCTCGAGGCGCAGCAGAGTCTCGCCTGCATCCGCGCGCAGGGCATCGCTCACGCGGAAGGCGGCGAGCGCACCCTGGTCGTCGCCCAGCACGATGCGCGAGAGCTCCGGATCCGCGCTGATCGCCGGCGGCGCGGCGCGCATCGTGCAGGCCTTCAGCACGTAATCCATCCGCCCGAGGCGGTAACGCGCTCCGCCGATGCAACCCTCGAGCCCGCGCCCCGCATCACAACGCACCTCGTGCACGCCGGCCGCCGCTGGCAGGTGCGCGAAGGCTCGCGCAAGCGGATGGGCGGTACGGCTCTCGAGCGCCGCCGCCACTTCGAGGCAACGTTCGCGTGAGGCACGCGCGCCCAGCATGATTACCTCATCGAGCCGCGGGGTACCGAGTGTCAGTGTGCCCGTCTTGTCGAAGACAATCCGGTCCGCGCGCGCGAGCCGCTCGAGGGCCCGGCTGCGGCTCACCAGTAGCCCGGCTCTCGCCAGGCGCGTCGTGGCGGTGGCGAGTGCCACCGGGGTGGCGAGCGACAGCGCGCAGGGACAGGTCACCACGAGCACCGCGAGCACCGTCGGAAAGGCGCGCGCGGCATCGCCATGCAGCCAGTAGAGGCCCACGAGCAATGCCAGCACCAGCACCGCAACGACGAAGCCGCTGGCGACGCGATCTGCGAGGTCCGCGAGGCGCGGGCGTGCGGCCTGCGCGCGCTCGAGTAGCCGGGAGACCGCCGCCAGGGTGGAAGCCTGCCCCACACGCAGCACGCGCATCTCGACGGCGCCGCTCAGGTTGAGCGTGCCGGCGAGCAGTGCAGCGCCTGGGCTGCGGGCGCGTGGTGCCGACTCGCCGGTGAGGAGTGATTCATCGACTTCGGTGCTGCCGCTCTCGATGACGCCGTCCGCCGCTACGCGTTCCCCCGCCAGGATCCGCACACGGTCGCCAGCGCGCAGCTCGTCGGGCGTCACGCGTTCGCCGCTCCCATCCGTGAGACGTAGCACGCTCTCCGGCAGCAACCGCGCCAGGGCGTCCTGCTGCATGCCGGCACGGTGGCGCAAAGACATCTCCACGTAGCGGCCGAGCAGCAGGAAGAAGGTGAACATCACCACCGAGTCGTAGTAAACCGTGCCTCGCCCGCGCAACGTCGCCCAGGCGCTCCACAGGTAAGCCGCTCCGATCGACAACGCCACCGGCACATCCATCCCGGGTGTGCCCGCGCGCAAGCTCCGCCAGGCCGTGGTGAAGAAAGGCTGCGCGGAGTAGAGCACCACGGGGGTGGCGACTGCCAGGCTGACGAAGCGCAAGAACTGCTGCAGATCGGGCGACATGCCCTGTATCACCCCGGCATAGAGCGACACCGCAAAGGTCATGAGCTGCATCATGCCGAAGCCCGCTACCGCGAGCCGTTGGAGCGCCGCGCGGCGCTCGGCAGTCTCCGGCGGGCTGCCGCCCGCGAACGACAGCGGCAGCGGCACGAAGCCGAGCGCCTGGATCCGCTGCAGCAGTCGGCTGAGGCTGGTGCGCCGCGGATCGAAGCGCAGCTCCGCGCGGGCGCTTCCTGCATTGACGTGGATGTCATTCACCCCGGGCTCGCGGCGCAGGCTGTTCTCGATGAGCCAGGCGCACGCTGCACAGTGCAGGCCTTCGACCTGCAGACTCAACTCGCGCTCGCCACCGGGCAGCTCGTGGGTGTAGCGCTGCAGTGCCGCTTCGCGATCGAAGACCGACCAGTTGCGTACGCCACCGGCCGGGCGCGACGCGGATGGTGCGCGGAAGTCGTAGAAGCGCCCCAATCCCTGCGACAGGATCAGGTTGGCAGCCGCCTCACAACCCGCGCAGCACACCGGGTGCATGGTCCCTGCGACGCACACCGTGAAGTGCGCGCTCCTCTCGAGCGGGCTACCGCAATGGAAACAGACCGACCCGGCGACCGCGACGTCCATGCCGCTCTCACTGCGAAGCGTCGGCGTGCTCGACCACCACGTCAGTCGTGTGCAGCGCGAAGTACAGGCTGACGAAGCTGCCCATCACGGCGCAGGAAAGCATGGCGATCAGGAACCAGGGCCAGAAATGCCGGTACCAGGGCAGTGGCGTCGCGGTGGTCATGGCGTGGGTCCTATAAAGCGGGTGTTCTCGTGCACGACGACACCGGAGCCATCGATGGCCGCGAGCGTCAGCACGATATGATGCACGCCCCCTGCAATCTCGCCCGGTGCCTCGAGACGGGCAGCGAGGGTGTTGACGCTGCCCGGAGGCAGCGAAATCTCGCCAGCCGGGGCAATGAGCTGCAGGCCGGGCATGCCGTCTGCCGTCAGCCGATAGCGGTGCGGCCCGTCATCGAGATTGATCATCTTGAGTGTGTAGGCGTTCTCGATACGAGCGCCGTGCACCTCGCGGTACAGTGCATTGCGATCGCGGATGACATCGAGAATCAACGGTACGCGTGTCAGCAGCAGAAACCCCAGCGCGCCGAGTGCCGTGCTGATGAGTGCGGCGTACACCACCAGCCGGGTGCGCACGATGCGCGTTCGTTCCCCGTGCAGTGCATGCTCGGTGGTATAGCGGATCAGCCCGCGCGCGGTCCCCATCTTGTCCATGACATCGTCACAGGCATCGATGCAGGCGCCGCAGGCGATGCACTCGTACTGCAGACCGTGGCGAATGTCGATGCCGGTCGGACAGGCCTGCACGCACATCGTGCAATCGATGCAATCGCCGAGCCCCAGGCTGCGGGCAGCGCTGCCGCGCCGACGCGCACCGCGCGGCTCGCCGCGCTTCTCGTCGTACGAGATGACGAGCGTATCCGCATCGAACATCGCGCTCTGGAAGCGCGCGTACGGACACATGTACTTGCACACCTGCTCGCGCAGGAACCCGGCGTTGCCGTAGGTCGCGAACGCATAGAGAAATATCCAGAAGCTCGGCCAGGGACCGAGCGAGAGCATGGCGATCTGCGCCCCGAGCGAGCGGATCGGCATGAAGTAGCCGACGAAGGTGAAGCCGGTGAACAGCGCGAGCGCGAGCCACAACAAGTGTTTGCTGCCCTTGCGCAGGAGCTTGCTCGCGGTCCAGGGCGCGCGGTCGAGCTTCATGCGCTGTAGGCGCTGCCCTTCGGTCCATTGCTCGATCCATACGAACAGCTCCGTCCACACGGTCTGTGGACAGGCGTAGCCGCACCATAGCCGTCCGGCGAGCGCGGTGAAGAAAAACAGCGACAGTGCGGCGATGATGAGCAGCAGCGCGAGGTAGAGAAAATCCTGCGGCCACAAAGTGAGCCCGAATATATGGAACTTACGCGCCGGCAGGTCGAAGAGCAGTGCCTGATGCCCATTCCAGTTGAGCCAGGCGAGGCCGTAGAACAGGCCCAGCAGCACCACTACCGCGGCCTTGCGCAACCGCGTGAAACGGCCGTTGATCTCGCGCGGATAGATCTTGGGCGCCGCCGCATAGAAGGCCCCGGGCGACGCGGAAGATGGCAGTGTGCTGACGCGGGCAGTCTTCATCGAGGCTCGTCGGGTGCGCGGTCGGCCGGCGGCGCGCGCGCGGTACGAATCAGGTAGACGCTGATCGCACTTGCGACTGCGCCGACGGCCCAGAAGAACAGGAACCCGAGCGCATAGCCCGCCTCGCGCTCGAGTCCGGCGAACAGCCGTGGGCCCGCATCACGCAGCAGTGCCGGGTCTACCGCCGCAAAGAACAACAGGCTCGCGCCGCAGGCCGCCAGAAATGACGGCCACAGCACCAGCGCCACATCGAGGCCCCTCACGCTGGGCATGATCGCAGACCGTCACTGCGGGTGCGACAGGCTGTAGACATAGGCAGCCAAGAGCCGGATGCGGTCCTCACCGAGCCATTGATGCGCCGGCATCTTGCCGTGGCGCCCTTCCATCAACGTCCTGTGCAGCGTCGCCGGCGATCCGCCATAGAGCCAGATGTCCGCCGTCAGATCGGGAGCGCCGATCGCCTGGTTACCCTTGCCATCGACGCCATGGCAGCCCGCGCACACGGCGAAACGCGCTTTCCCCGCCACCACCTTGTCCGCCGGTTCCGCATGGCGACTGAGGCTGAGGACGTAGTCGACGACCTCCTCGACGCCCTGCTCACCGAGCGCCGCGCCGATTGGCGGCATGGTGCCTTCGCGCCCATAGGTGATTGACTGCACGATGTCCTTGGGCGTGCCGCCGTAGAGCCAGTCGTTGTCGGTGAGATCCGGGAAGCCGGGTGCGCCGCGCCCGTCCGAGCCATGACAGTTGATGCAGTTGGTCGTAAACAGGCTGTGCCCGAGCGCGAGCGCCTTGGGGTCGCGCGAGAGTTCCTCGATGCTGCGCCCGCCGAAGGCGGCATACACCGGACCGTACTGGCGCTGTGCGCGCTGGATCTCCTCGTTGTACTGGCGCGTCTCCGTCCAGCCGAGCAGTCCGCCGATGACCCCGGGGTAGAGCAGGAAGTACAGCAGCGCGAAGACGATGGTGATGTAGAAGAGGATGAGCCACCAGCGCGGCATCGGATTGTTGCGTTCGCGCAGGTCGCCGTCCCATACGTGCTCTTTCACGGCGCCCTCGGCCACCTCGTCCGGGCGCTTGAGCGCGGTCCACCAGATGAGCCACGCGCAGGCGAGCACGTTGAGGCAGGTGAAGACCAGCACGATCACTTTCCACAGCGGCGACATGTCAGCGGCTCCCCTCGTGGTCCGTGGCATAACCGTCAGCGGTCTCATCGAGTGGCATGCGCGCCGCCGCGGCATAGTCGGCGTGGCGCCGGCGGCTCCAGGCCCACAGGCACAGGCCGATGAAGGCGAGGAACCATACGACCGTGACCAGGCCGCTCAGGAAATCGAAGTCGATGCGCAGCGACACAGTGCCTCCCTCAGCCGCGCGGCCGCGCGAGTCCCAGCGACTGCAGGTACGCGATGAGCGCATCGAGCTCGGTCTTGTCCTGCACGGCGGCCGGCGCAGCAGCGATGTCGGCATCGGTGTAGGGAGTGCCGAGCAGGCGCAGTACCCGGAGCTTACGCTGCAGCAAGGCGCCGTCGATCGTGCTCTGCTCGAGCCACGGGAAGCCTGGCATGTTGGATTCGGGGACGACATCGCGCGGATTGCGCAGGTGCAGGCGGTGCCAGTCGTCGCTGTAGCGGCCGCCTACGCGCGCGAGATCCGGCCCGGTGCGCTTGGAGCCCCACTGGAAGGGGTGGTCGTACTGTGATTCCGCCGCCACCGAGTACGGCCCGTAGCGCTCGGTCTCGCTGCGAAAAGGACGTATCTGCTGCGAGTGGCACAGGTAGCACCCTTCGCGCTCGTACACATCGAAGCCGGCCTGCTCGAGAGGCGTGCGCGGGGTGATCTGCACCGCACCCTGCCTGGCGGCGGCACTCACGGCGAGCGGAATCACCTCGATGAAGCCGCCCACGCTGATCACCAGCACGATGAGGACGATGAGCAGACCGAGTCTTCTCTCGATCACGTCGTGGTTCATGGCTGCGCTCCACTCGCCGCCGCGCCCGCGGCGACCGGCGCCGGTTCCAACGCGGAGCCTGCTGGCGCGTGCTCCGCTGCGGGCGCGGGCACCGGTACCGGCCTCGGCTTTTCGCCACGCACGGTCATCCATAAGTTGTAGGCCATGACCCACATGCCGGCGAAGAACAGCGCGCCACCCGCGAGCCGGATGAGGTAGAACGGATAGGTCGCCTTGACGCTCTCGATGAAGCTGTAGGTGAGGGTGCCGTCGTCGTTGAACGCGCGCCACATCAGTCCCTGCATGACTCCCGCGATCCACATCGCCGTGATGTACAGCACCACACCGATCGTGGACATCCAGAAGTGCACATCGATCAGCTTCACGCTGTACATCTGCTGGCGGTTGAAGAGGCGCGGAATGAGGTGATACATGGTGCCGATGGTCATCATGGCCACCCAGCCGAGTGCGCCCGCGTGCACGTGACCGATGACCCAGTCGGTGTAGTGCGAGAGCGCATTCACGGTCTTGATCGACATCATCGGACCTTCGAAGGTCGACATGCCGTAGAACGACAGCGACACGATCATGAACTTGAGGATCGGGTCGGTGCGCAGTTTGTCCCAGGCGCCCGAGAGCGTCATGATGCCGTTGATCATTCCGCCCCAGGACGGCGCCAGCAGCAGCAGTGAGAACACCATGCCGATCGACTGCACCCAGTCGGGGAGCGAGGTGTAATGCAGGTGATGGGGTCCCGCCCAGATGTACACCGAGATCAGTGCCCAGAAGTGCACGACCGACAGACGATAGGAATAGATGGGGCGCTGCGCTTCCTTGGGCACGAAGTAATACATCATCCCGAGGAAACCAGCGGTGAGGAAGAAACCCACCGCGTTGTGCCCGTACCACCACTGCATCATGGCGTCGATGGCGCCGGCGTAGATGACGTACGACTTGGTGAGGCTCACCGGGATGGCGAGGTTGTTGAATACGTGCAGCACGGCGATGGTGATGATGTACGACGCATAGAACCAGTTGGCGACGTAGATGTGACTGACGCGTCGACGGGCGATGGTGGTGAAGAACACCACCGCGTATGCCACCCACACCACCGTGATGAGCAGGTCGATCGGCCACTCGAGCTCGGCGTACTCCTTGCTCTGGGTGATTCCCAGCGGCAGCGTGATGGCCGCCGCGACGATCACCGCCTGCCAGCCCCAGAAGGTGAACGCTGCGAGCCGGTCGCTGAACAACCGCACATGGCAGGTGCGCTGCACCACGTAATACGAGGTGGCAAAGAGCGCCGAGCCGCCGAAGGCAAAGATCACCGCATTGGTGTGCAGTGGGCGCAGCCGGCTGTAGGTGAGCCAGGGGACGTCGAAATTCAGTGCCGGCCAGTACAGCTGTGCCGCGATCAGCACGCCGACTCCCATGCCGACGATCCCCCAGACGACCGTCATGATGGCAAACTGCCGGACGACCTTGTCGTTATAGGTCTCGTTCAGATTCATCAATGAATCCCCGTGCCGCGGGCTGGTGCAGTCGGGGGAGGATGCTAGCGGCGATGCGCACGCCGGCGCATAAGTAGTTGCCGCAGGGTCCGCCCGCCAGGCAGGGCGGCCGATTCAGGTGAAGTGCGTATTCCCCCGCATCCGGGCGCACCGCAGCATGCGCGCGCATTGGGAGCGGAGGAACGATGGCGAGCTACTCGGGTGAATGCGTGACGGCGGTGCACCACTGGAGTCCGAAGCTCTTCAGCTTCCGGACCACGCGCAGCCCCTCGCTGCGCTTCGACAACGGACAGTTCCTGATGATCGGGCTCGAGATCGGAGGCCGCAGAGTCGTGCGCGCCTACAGTATCGCGAGCGCCAACTACGAGGACGAACTCGAGTTCTACAGCATCATCGTGCCGCAGGGCCCGTTCACCTCGCGCCTGCAGTGCGTGCAGCCCGGCGCATCGATGCTCGTCAGCACCAAGCCCACGGGAACCCTGGTGCTGCGGGACCTCAGACCCGGCAGGCGGTTGTTCCTGCTCGCCACCGGCACTGGGGTGGCACCCTTCGCCGCACTCATCAGGGACCCGGAGATCTATGAGCGCTTCGCACAGATCGTACTGGTTCGCGGTGGAAGAACGCGTCAGGATCTCGGCTACGGCGATGACATGCTGACAAGACTCCGCAACGATGAATATCTCGGTGACATGGCACAGCGGCAGTTGCTCGACTACGGGGCGCTGACGCGGGAGCCCTTCGTGCGGGTGGGCCGCATCACGCGGCTCATGGCGGAGGGACGTGTGTGTGCAGAGCTCGGCCTGCCGCCGCTGAACGCGCGGGAGGACCGGGTGATGATCTGCGGCAACATGCGCATGCTCGGGGATGCGCGCGCACTGCTCGATGCGCGCGGCTTCAGCGTGTCACCCGGAATCGGCAGTCCGGGAGACTACCTCTTCGAGCGCGCCTTCGTCGAAGCGGCGGGATCATCCGCTGTCCCCGGTGAGAATCGTGCCGGCGAGACCCCGTGCGCCGTCACTCCCTCGGCCGCGATGGCTGCTGGCACTGGCTCGCCCCGCGCGAGCGCGGCTGCGAGCTGCGCGGACGCCGCGGCACACTGAATGCCGTATCCGCCCTGGCCGGCGCACCAGAAGAGCCCGGGCACTGCCGCGTCATAACCGATAACCGGTTCCCTGTCGGGCGCGAACGTGCGCAGTCCCGCCCAGCTGTGCCTGACGCGGCGGACCTCGAAGTCGAGCGCGCCCTGGATGCGCTCAATCCCAATGGCAACCGTGAGATCATCGGCATAGACATCACCGGGCGGGGAGGGCTCCTCATCGGCAGGCGAGACGAGGAGCCGCGACGCATCGGGCTTGAAATAAAACTCCTCATCGACATCGAACACGGCGGGCCAGGCGTCGACCGCCACTCCCTCGGGAGCATCGATGAGCGCGGCCGTGCGGCGCAGCGGCCGCAGACCGAGCCGCTTTGCGCCACAGCATGCAGCGAGCTCATCGGCCCATGCGCCTGCAGCATTGACGAGTACGGGCGCAGAGAGCGGTCCGTGCTCCATCTGCACCTGCCACGCCTCGCTCCGCCGCTGCGGGGCGCTGCAGCGCTCACCAACACGCAGTTGCACTCCAAGCGCCTTGCCCCGCCGCAGAAAACCCTGGAGAAGCGCTGCGACATCGATATCGTGGACGGCAGGCTCGTAAAGGGCCGCGGTCAGGTAACCGGGCCGCAGGCACGGGACCTTCGTGCGCGCTGCTGCCGGCGAGAGAACCTCGACCTCGATATTCGAGGCGCGCATCGATTGCAGGAGGGAATCGAGCTGCGGCTCCTGGTCTGCACGGGCGAGGTAGAGCGCGCCGCGCTGGTGCAGCAACGGATGCGCCGAGAAATTCTCCGGCGGCGCGCGCAGGAACGCGGCGCTTGCCCTGGTGAGGGCGCGGAAAGACGCGCTGCCGTAGTTGGGCGCGAACAGGGCGGCCGAGCGCGCGGTGGCATGAAAACCCGGCTGGGGCTCCGCCTCGATCAGTGCCACCCGCGCCGTGGATGCGAGCGCCGCGGCGACACTCGCGCCCGCCATACCCGCACCCACGACGATATAGTCAAAGGCGTCCGTACTTCCCCTGATGGCAGTCGCCTCCGCGCCATGCGACACGATAGCGCGTAGGATCATACCGGATCACATTTGCGGCCCCGCTGGGGGGCCGGCGGTGGCTTATGAACATACGCGCAAACGCTTACCGCGACGCGCACCGCCGTGCGCTTCAGGACCCGGAAGAGTTCTGGGGTGAGCAGGCTGCGGCGCTGCACTGGGAGCGGCGCTGGGACAAGGTGCTCGATGCCAGTCGCGCGCCCTTCTATCGATGGTTCGGCGGTGGGCGCATCAACACCTGCTACAACGCACTCGACCGTCACATCGATCAGGGCCGTGGCGAGCAGGCGGCACTCATCTACGACAGCCCGGTCACCGGCACCGTTACACGCCTCAGCTACCGCGAGCTGCGCGATCGCGTTGCCCGCTTCGCCGGAGCGCTCGCAGCGCAGGGGGTCGGCCGCGGCGATTGCGTGGTCATATACATGCCGATGGTGCCGGAGGCGGTCGTGGCGATGCTCGCGTGTGCGCGCATCGGTGCGGTGCACTCGGTGGTCTTCGGCGGCTTCGCGCCGCACGAGCTCGCGAAACGTATCGACGATGCGCGCCCGGTCATGGTCGTCTCGGCCTCCTGTGGGATCGAAGGGCAGCGCGTCATTGCCTACAAGCCGCTGCTCGATGAGGCGCTGCGGCTCGCGAGCCATAAGGTCGAGCGCTGCATCGTGCTGCAGCGGCCGCAGGCAGCGGCGACGCTTGTCGCCGGACGCGACTGCGAGTGGGCGGAAGCGCTCGCAGCGGCGCAGGAAGTGCCGTGCACTCCGGTCGAGGCGACCGACCCTCTTTATATCCTCTATACCTCTGGCACTACCGGGAAGCCCAAGGGCGTAGTGCGCGATCATGGCGGTCACGCCGTGGCGCTCGCCTGGTCGATGCAGGCGGTATACGACATGCATCCCGGGGATGTCTTTTGGGCTGCGTCCGATGTCGGTTGGGTGGTCGGCCACTCCTACATCGTGTACGCACCATTGCTCGCCGGGTGCACCAGCATCCTCTATGAAGGCAAGCCGGTCGGTACCCCCGATGCCGGCGCCTTCTGGCGCGTGGTCGCCGAGCATCGGGTCAACGCACTATTTACCGCGCCGACGGCCTTCCGTGCCATCAAGAAGGAAGATCCAAAGGGTGCGCTCATCGCTCGCTACGATCTCGGCAGCCTGCGGACGCTCTTTCTGGCCGGTGAGCGCTGCGATCCGGACACCGTCAACTGGGCAGAATCGAAGCTGCGCGTCCCGGTGATTGATCACTGGTGGCAGACCGAGACCGGCTGGCCGGTCGCAGCCAACTGCCGCGGCCTGACGCCGCTGCCGGTCAAGCCCGGCTCAGCGAGCGTGCCGGTGCCCGGCTACGACGTGCAGGTGCTGGATGATGCAGGTGAGCCGGTCGCGGCCGGGAAAATTGGCAACATCGTGATCCGGCTGCCCCTGCCGCCCGGCACGCTGACGGGCCTGTGGCAGAACGATGAGGGCTACCGCGACAGCTACCTCAGTCGCTATCCCGGCTTCTATCTCACCGGCGATGCGGGTTACATCGACACCGATGGCTACGTATGGATCATGTCCCGTATCGATGATGTCATCAATGTGGCCGGGCACCGCTTGTCGACCGGCGGCAT
>Ga0306920_100014316_pt1 | contig 10833 bp, 7 predicted proteins | sample flu12Cox44000170_FD_204666 | JGI IMG/M metagenome (GOLD analysis project Ga0306920, IMG submission 204666) | Lab enrichment of tropical soil microbial communities from Luquillo Experimental Forest, Puerto Rico - flux4day.12C.oxic.44.000.170 (v2)... | ecosystem: Environmental > Terrestrial >... | reverse complement strand
CGCGAGGGACCACTGACATTCGAGGCCGTGCGCCTGATGCAGCAGCGCCTCGCCTCGGGCCTTCACGCTGCCCACCAGCACGGCATCATCCACCGTGACGTCTCGCCCGACAATATCCTCATCCCCAATGGCGATGTCGGCCGCGCCAAGATCATCGATTTCGGCATTGCGCGATCGACCCGGCTCGGCGACCGCACGCTGATCGGCTCGAGCTTTGCCGGCAAGTACAATTACGTGTCGCCGGAACAGCTCGGCCTCTTTGGCGGCAATGTCACGGCGAAATCCGACATCTACAGCCTCGGCCTGGTGCTCGCCCAGTGTCTGTCTGGCCAGCGGATCGAGATGGGCGGCAGCCAGTTCGAGGTCATCGAGAAGCGCCGCACCGTGCCCAATCTTGGCGCGGTTGACCTGCGTTATCGCCCGCTGCTCGAGCACATGCTCCAGCCCGATCCCAATGACCGGCCCGAATCGATGGCCGCAGTCGCGGCATGGCGGCCCGATGTCGACTACGGCGCCCGCCCGGCGCCGGTGCGAGGGCGCGGCCAGGGATCGGCGCGGGAGGCCAGCAAGCCGGAGAAGCCGAAGTCGCGCACGGGCGGCCGGGCCAGCAAAGCTTTGGCGTTCATCGTGCTGGCGCTGGTGCTGCTCGCCGGAGCAGGAAGCATCGGCTTCTATTGGCTCTATCCGCTGCTCCTGGAGTGGAACGAGGCGCAAAAGAGAGCGCCGGATAAGCAGCGACCGCCGGATCTCTTCCCGAAGCAACAACAGCAGCAACAGCAACAGCAACAGCAACAGCAACAGCAACAGCAACAGCAACAGCAACAGCAACAGCAACAGCAGCAACAGCAACAGCAACAGCAGCAACAGCAGCAACAGCAGCAGCAACAGCAGCAGCCGCCGGAATTTCCGGCGGACGCTGCCCAGCGCACAGAGCGCTACGCCAATTCATATCAGGGCGGCGACTGCTTCCTCGCCGTGCCATCAACGGCCGCGAACGGCCGGCCCGCGCTCGACGTCTACGCCACGGCCACCGATAACGGGCGCTTCCAAGCCGAGTTTAAGCGCGCCAACGGTTTTGACGCAGCCATCAGCTGGCAGTTGATCACGCCGGCCCAATGTCCAGCGATCTCGTTTTTGTCGCGGCTGCGTGGGGTGGGAGGCACACCACCGCGCCTCGATGTCGGCACCACGCTGGTGCGCAGCGGCAGCGCCATGAGCGGCACGGTCAGCAGCATCAATGATCGCGCGATCGAGCTCCTCCTCGTCGCCGATGACGGGCTTGTCTACAATATTACGAACTGGCTTGCCGGTGCCGGCGACAGCCGGGCCTTCAACGTTGGGGTCAGGCTCGTTGAATCCGGCGCCACCAAGCCGCAACTCGTTCTTGCCGTAACGGCGAGCCGGCCGCTCGCGACCTTGAAAGGGACGCTCGGAGCCGCCGAACAGGTGTTCCCCCGCGTCCTCAACGAAGCGCGGCAGGCCGGACAGATGCCCAATGCGAGCCCAAAGCTGTTCCACCTGCAGAATTGAGCAAGCGGGGAATAGCGAGCAGCGAGCAGCGAATGGGAGACGGCACCTACTCGTTGCTCCCTATTCGCCACTCACTATTCGCTATTCGCCTGAACCGGCCGATTGGGATTTCCCTTTGCCGCTGCGCCCTTTATGTTCTCCTCGATTCATCAGGAGGGTCCGATGCGCGCCGCCCCTGCCCCTGCCCCTGCCCCTGCCCCCGCTCCCGCCCTAAGCCCCGCAAGTCCGCTGCCGATCGACGTCGTATCCGACGTCGTTTGCCCGTGGTGCTTCATCGGCAAGCGTCGGCTGGAGAAGGCGATTGCGCTCAAACCGGAGCTTCCGGTCGCTGTGCGCTACCGGCCTTATTTCCTCAACCCCTGGGTGCCCCGCACGGGCATCAGCCGCGCCGAGTATCTCATCACCAAATTTGGCTCGGTCGATCGCTACCGGGCGAATGCGGAGCGCATTGTCGCAGTCGCACGGGATGAGGACCTTGCCTTCAATGTCGATGCCATCACGCGCCAGCCCAACACGCTCGACTGCCACCGGCTGATCCATTGGGCCGGCGAAACGGGTAGTGCGGCGCGCATGAAGCAACGCCTTATGGAGCTTTATTTCACCGAAGGCGCCGACCTCACCGATAGCGAGGTGCTGGCCGGCGCGGCGCGCGATTGCGGCCTGGACGCCGACCTCACCCGGCGCCGCCTCGCGAGCGATGAGGACACAGATGCGGTGTCCGCCGATGCCGAGGCGGCGCGGACCGCCGGCATCGACGGCGTGCCGTGTTTCATCCTGGGCGGCGTATTCGCGGTGTCGGGGGCGCAGGCGCCGGAGATGCTTGCGCAAGCGATCGTGCGCGCCGCGGCCGCGCGCGAGCATGACGACGCCGCGACGGCCGCTCTCGGCGCCATGTGATCGCAACAGATGTGATCGCAACAGATGTGACCGCAACGGATGTGACTGCACAGACATGGCCGCGCATCAAAATCCCGCCGCGACGATGGCCGCCTCAGACATCGTCATGATGGATGCGGTCGCGCTTGCCGCTGCGATTCGCACGCGAAAACTGTCCTGCGTCGAGGTGATGAGCGCCTATCTCGACCACATCGACGCGCTCAATCCCAAGGTGAATGCGATCGTTGCGCTCGAGGACTGCAGCGACCTCTTGGCTCAGGCGCGCGAGCGCGATGCGGCGCTCCTACGCGGCGAGGCCATCGGGCCTTTGCACGGCTTTCCCCATGCGGTGAAGGACCTGCAGCCGGTCAAGGGCATCCGCACGACGCTGGGCTCGCCGATCCTGAAGGATTTCGTCCCGGCGACCGACAGCGCCATGGTGGAGCGAATCCGCAAGGCGGGCGCGATCTTCATCGGCAAGACCAATACCCCGGAATTCGGCCTCGGCTCGCACACCTTCAACCCGGTCTATGGCATCACCCGCAATGCCTATGACCAGTCGCGCTCCGCGGGCGGATCAAGCGGCGGGGCTGCGGCCGCGCTCGCGCTGCGCATGCTGCCGCTCGCCGACGGCAGCGATTACGCCGGCAGCCTGCGCAATCCGGCCGGCTGGAACAATGTGTTCGGTTTTCGCACGAGCTTTGGCCGCGTGCCGGCCGATGGCCGCGACGCTTTCATGCTCTCGATGGGGGTGCTCGGCCCGATGGCGCGCAGCGTCGCGGACCTTGCCATGCTGCTCGCCGTGCAGGCGGGCTACGATGCCCGTGTGCCGCTCTCGATTTCGGGCGACGGCGCAGCCTTCACGGGCTCGCTCGAGCGCGATTTCAAGGGCACGCGCATCGCCTGGACAGGCGACTACAAGGGCTATATCCCCTATGAGCGCGGCGTGCTCGAAGTGTGCAAGGCGGCGCTCAAAGTGTTCGAGGCGCTGGGCTGCACCGTAGAGGAGGCGCAGCCCGACTATCCGGTCGAAGCGGTGTGGCGGGCCTTCCTGCCGCTGCGTGCCTGGCAGACCTCTGGGGCGCTGCTCGCCCATTACGCCGATCCGGTCAAGCGCGCGCTGCTCAAGCCGGAGGCGATCTTCGAGATCGAGAGTGCCCACAAGCTCGGCGCGCTCGACATCACTGCCGCTTCGGCGATCCGCACCGAATGGTACCATGCAACGCGGCGCTTCTTCGAGAAATACGACTTCTTCCTGGTCCCGACCGCTCAGCTGTTTCCGTTCGACGCTGCGATTCACTGGCCCAAGGAAATCGCCGGTCGGCGGATGGAGACCTATCATGAATGGCAGAAGGGGGTCATTCCGGTCACCATGGCGGGTGGGCCGGCGCTCGCCGTACCGGCGGGCTTTGGGGAAGCCGGCCTGCCGATCGGCATTCAGATCGTCGGCCCTGATCGCGCCGAGCTTGCGTGCCTGCAGCTCGCCCATGCCTATGACGCCGTCACCGGCTGGGTGAAACGACGGCTGCCGCCGCTGCTTGCGCCGGGGCAGCTTCCGCATGCGGTGACCGAGCAGCGCCGCGCGCGCTAAACTAAGGCGCAAGCAGTAGCTGTAGGATGGGTTGAGCTCTTTGCGAAACCCATCATGGGCTTGTCGGCTCGCACGGTCGTGATGGGTTTCGCTGCCGCTCAACCCATCCTACGACACTCGTGACGCATCGAGCGCCAGCGACGCCGTCATCCCCTCCAGCGCAGCGCCAGCACCAGCATGGCGATCGCCGCGAGCCAGGACCCCGCGACCCGCACCGCGATGGCCCACCCGGCTCGCCGGATGAGCGCCACGGCGCCCGTCATCAGCGCGACCGCGGCAACGGCCCCGCAACCGGTGCCGATCAGCGTCATTACTGCCTCGCGAAGCGAAATGGCGTCGGGCGGGGAATCGAGGCCGACGGCACATCCAATGAAGAGCGCCGCCGGCACCGCGAGCCAAGTCGGGACTGCCCAGCCCAGCGCGGCAATCGCGCCGCAGACACCGGCGGCCGCGAACAGCACGTCATTTGCCGGCGTTTCGCCTACACCCGACGCAATCGCGCCGAGCCCGGCGGAAAGGCCGAGCGCAAAGGCCGCCAAGGTCATGATCGACGTGCGCGCCACCGTGCAGCCGGCGAGCAAGCCGAGGCCGATGAGCGACAACAGGTGCGCGGACGCCAGCGGCGCCTGCACGAATCCGGCGGCAAAGCCCGGCGCGTCGAGGATCAACATGTTGGGGTCTGAGCCCCTACGTCACTCGGGCCGCATCACGGGAAGGGCAGCGGGGAGCGGCTATTTTACGTCGTCGTCAGGATCGATCGCGGCCGCGTAAAGGTAACGGAGCAGATTAGCCCGGTCTTCGGGCGGAAGGGTCAGCACGGTCTTGTAGAACGCTATCACCAGCGCGCAATAGGGCGCAAATTCCGACTGGGCGAGCGTGGGCCGTCCCAACAGATCGCTCTGCACCGGCTGCTTGAGCAGCACACCATAAACCTTGTCGAGATACTGCCGGGCCTGGTCGCCGGTGGGCGGCGCGACAATGGTCCCGGAAGTATTGCCGGCCGCGCGCTCGAGGACCGCCATCTCGCGCGCAAAGAGGACCGGCAGCTGCTGCGCCAGGTTGACGGTCAGGCTCGCACCCTTGCTCTCGTCGCTCAGGGCAACGCAGCTTTCCGGACTGAGGGTTTGAAGAGCCTGCATATAGCCCAAATAGACATCGGTTATTTCGCGCAGCGTGTCGCTGGTCGAAGTTGCGAGCTGACTCTTCAACGTCTTGCGTAGCACGGTGCGCGCCAGCGACGGGAACGTATCCTCCGGCGCATTCGCGGCGATGTCGGCGAAGCGCTTGCTGAATCGCGCGAACGTTGCGGGATCGCTGCGTTGCAGCGCGACGACCGCGGGCAACGCGGCGACGACGCTCGGGAGGCCGCCATTGGCCGCGAGATCGCTCGGCACGCCGCGCGCCGGCGATGTGGGCTCCGGCGCGGCCGGTTGGGCCGGTTGCGCCGCCTGGGCCGGCGGCGACGTCGGTGGCGCTTCGACCGCGGGGTTGGACCGCCGCGGTTCGACCATCACGATCGTGCCGCTGTAAAACAGGCCGACGACGGCTCCGGCCACAAGCACGACCGAAAGCGCACCGACGGCGGCGCCCTTCGCGACGCCGCGCGTCTGGCGCCGGGATGGCGTCGGCGCCGGGCGGTCGCGGAGCTCCACCTCGGGCACGGCGGCGTCGTCGGCGCGGCGGCCGGCCCCATTCTGCGGCCGCTCAGCGATTGGCGGCGCATCCGCGGCGGTGTCGTCGTCTTCGGGCAGCGGCGGTCGAACCCGAAGCGACCTCTCGGCTGGGACATCTTCGTCTTCAGCCGCCTGCGAGTTCCGCCGCCGCGGTGCCTCGCCAACATCCTCGACGGGCCGGTTTCGTTGACCCTCCGCGGCGACCTGCTCGTCTTCCGCCGTACGCGACTTTCGTCGTCGCGGTAGTTCGACGACATCGTCCTCGGGATGCTGTCGGAGCTTGCGTTCGTCCTCCTGCTCGTCTTCCGGCGGCGGTCGACCCCGTCGACGCGGCGCCTCGGCGCCGGCATCCGCGTCCTGCCTCGGCGGCCGATCTGTGTCCTCAGGGGCCCGGTCCACGCCCTGATCGATTTCGCCATCTTCACCCTGATCGAGCGGTTCGGGCGGCGGCATCTCCTCGATCAGGCCCGGCACGCGCCTCGCCGGATGCCACTTGACCCAGCCGAGACGCCAAACGCTGGTATTGCCGTCAATGACGCCCTTGGCCACCGCTTCGGAAAGCGCAGCAAAGCTAAAGGGCCCGTAGCGCTTGCCCTTGAGCGAAATGAACCAGTGCTGATCACCCGGCTGTGCGGACATTGGACTACGCTTGTTCGGCCTGCCAACCCGCGGTCCACATCCGCTTCGGGGGCGATTCTGCCCCTTGGCCTTGCGGATACCGAATCGCGGTTTTTGGGCGGACCCTGTCACCACCCGTTCTAGCGGATATCAGTGCGGAATTGTAGTTGCGTTAGTGCAGAGAGGAGGGTCAGGGCCGTCCCACGGCTCGACTATGATGCAAACAAACGCCGGATTCGAGTCGAGTTTTCTACACAATACATTGATTTTATTGGTGTATTATATCAAGCGCCACGGCGCGCGGCTGGCGCGGATGCGATCCGACCCATCTTTTGCCCGTCATCGGCCGGAGGCTTAAAGTGTTGCATCTCGGCGACACTTGCCAACAAAAGCGTCTGGCTCCCCGGCCAACCTCACGATCGTGCTTTATTTCGCGTTAATTCCCCGTCATAGTTCGGCCAAAGAGATGGGGGGTCGCATCATGAAGCGTCTATTCTCTACTTCTGCGCTGGTCGGACTGGGGCTCTGCTTCGCGCAGAATGCATTGGCAGCCAACTTGCCAATGCCTGCGATGGCGCCGCCTGCCCCGCCGCCGCTGAGCTGGACCGGGTTCTATCTCGGGGCCAATGCCAGCATCCCGTGGACCGATCCGGTGACGTTTACGGGTGCGGATCCGCAAGGCACATTCGGTGGTGCCCCACTCTTCCCACCCCTTATCCCACCCCTTACGACGAGCGCTTCCGATATTGGTATGGCTCTCGGTCCGATCGTGGGCTACAATTTGCAAATGGGCAGCTTCCTGCTCGGCGTAGAGAGTGATATTGACTGGGGCATTCTTTCTTTGAGCGCGGATCAGACACCTGTTTTACCAGGTGTCGCGTGTGGTGGCGGCCCCACATTTTTCCCCGGTTGTAGCTCTTTCCTCAGCAAAGTCGAAGTCGGTACCCTTGCAAGCGTGAGGGGCCGCGCCGGGTGGATATGGAACAACCCAAAATCCGATTGGACCTTTAACTTGCCTGGCAGCTTCCTTTTCTACGGCACAGGCGGCGTGGGGTGGGCCCACGAGAGTTACCAGGCCAATATCAGCTGCCCGAATGGGGCGGTAGGGTTTGTAGGGCCGAATGGGCCGGTGCCGCCGGTATTATCGTGCTCCAATAACACACTCCTAGCTCCTATCAACGTGAACCGGACCGAGACAGGTCCGGTGTTTGGCGGCGGCGTGGACTGGTTGACGCTATCTTCCAGAGGCAAAATTATTTTGGGCTTCGAGTATCTGCACTACGAATTCAAGGGCATTAGCGCGACTGGCTTGACCACGACCGCTGGCGGCGTTCCGGTCCCGTCGGCAACCTGTCCGGCAGGCACCGCATGCGTGCATTACACAGCGAGCAAGCTGGACATCAACGACGTACGGTTTCGGATTACCTATAAGTGGGATTGATCCACCCAGCGAAGCGGTTCGGTTTGGTGAACGTATCTTGACATCAGTGCTATGAAAAGCATGCCACGAGAACTTGGGGGACAGGGGGACGATCATGACTTCTAAGGCCAAACTTCTGCTTCTCGGCTCCGCCGCGTCCATAATCGTCGTCGCTCCCATGCGCAGTTCGGTGCAGGCGGCGGACATGCCGGTCGTCAAGGCTTCGCCGGTCGATTATGTGGAGCGCTGCACGCAGTATGGCAATGGCTGGATCCGATATCCCGGCACGGCCTACTGCATCAAGCTCGCGGCGAAGACGGGCTTTGATATTGACGTCGGGGGGCGCAAGGACTCGCTCGTCGTCCAGCAGAATGTTGGTAAGGACTCGCACTATACGCAGACCTTTGTCCCGATCGGACATCAGGACCAATTCGGTATTGGCGTCGGATCTGTCTCCTTTGGCGCGATGACGCGCACGCAGACCTCTTTTGGCACGCTGTCGTCCTCTTCTCAGTTTGCTTTCGGGCAGACGTCCGGCCTTGACGGTGGTAACGCCAAAACGCCTGCTAGTGCTTTAGGTCCCGGCGACGGCCAAACCTTCAAGAACTCCAACACGATTTTCGGCGGCAATATCGGTTACAGCTGGGGGCCGCTGGGCAATATCTCGGTCGGCCGGTTCACCTCGGAACATGTGTACATGGGGAAGAACGACATCAGCTTCGGCTACGGGATCGGCAGCATTCGGACAAATCACGTTCTTTATCAGTTGAACTCGTCGGGCACCAACAACGATCCAGTTGGCTGGACCATACTTTTCGCCGCCGAGGACCCGGCTGGGCATAGTGACGGCGGACAATGGGGCGCCAAGAACAAGGGGCTTGACGGCACTCCCTGTGCTGTCGGCGGGCCGGTTACCACCGGCGGGGGGCCTGGGTGTAACGGGTTCGGCAGCGTTAATGTCACGAGGGGCCCATTCCGGATGCCCGACATCATCCCCGTCAACATCAGGTGGCTTGATGACGAGATCGGGTCGGCCTTCCAGTCGGTCGTACTTCACAGCATCGATAAGCAGGTCCAGTCGAGCAACCTCGGCGCGGTCTTCGGAATTGGCGGGAATTGCGCGGGGCCTGGGATCGCACCGGGAATACCATTGGGGCAGTGTACGAACGGCCAAGTGGTGCACTCGATGGGCTGGGCCAGTCTCTCTGCCCTTCACCTGAACCTGCCGAAAACGCCGGGCAATGCGCCGTTTGCGCGCGACTACATATTGACGGAGTTCACCTATGGTAACGGCGCGATGGAGGAGGGTGGTTGGCATCCCAGCAGCCACGTGGTCGGCGGGTCGCCCCCGTTCACCGAAGGTGGCCTTCTGACCGACAATCACGACGCGATTGCGGTTGCCCTTCCCGGTGGCATCTATCTGGAAAAGGAAAAGTACGCACTCTGGAGCTGGGACTACAGGCACTACCTGACGTCGTGCACGGACCCGGACTGGTGCTGGAACATGCATCTCAGTGGTCAGCTTGGGTGGGTCAGGCCCGGTGTCATTGCGCGGAACACCGACTGGACCAAGGGCGGCGTTGGCAATGCCAACGTCCAGTACTACGAGTTTGGCCTGCACTATGGTGTTGCCGAGCTGAACATGGAAGTTGAATTTGACATCGCTTGGCAGCAGCACCAGCAGGATCTGGCGCACGATCCGGGGGTGGGGCCGACCCCGCTTCCGTTCGGTCTCAGCCCGAACGGCGGCAGTTGGGTAGCCGCCTTGACCATCTCGCGCAATTTCGGCGGCGCCCTCGGCAAGGCCCTCTCGGGCTTCTGAGACAAGTCACCGACAACGTGATCCGACCCCGCCGGTCGGATCATGCTGCGTGCTCAGGGAGTGGGACTGCTTCCAGGAATGAGTATGTATTCCTATGGACGCAAACCTGCTTCAGGCGATCTTCACCGACGAAACCAAGGCCCGCGAATGGCTTGAATCGCAGGCGTGGCCGAATGGTCCGGTTTGTCCGCATTGCGGCAACCGAGCGAAGATCACCGGCTTGCGCGGCAAGGCACATCGTCCAGGCGTGTACCAGTGCAACGCCTGCGGCGTGCAATTCACCATCACGGTCAAATCCGTTTTTGAGAAAACCAAAATCCCGCTCTCGAAATGGCTTACGATGCTGTTCCTGATGACCGCATCGAATAAGCGTATTTCGAGCCATAAACTCTATCTCATGCTCGGCGTCAGCTACAAGTCGACGTGGTTCATGGGCCATCGTTTGCGCGAAGCACTGCGTCCTACGGAATATGCGTCGCTCGGTGGCTTGGAAGACACGGTCGAGGTTGATGAAGCCAATATCGGCGGCAAAAGCCGCGAATCGCAAAAGCCGTCAGTTTCGTGCCAAGCAGGTCCATCGCGGCGCCGACGCGCGTTCGTTCCCCATCAGGAAAGTGAACTCAAGCCAGATGAACGCGATCAGGCGTTCAGCGTGCCGTTGCGTCAGTTAGCGGAAGGTTGGCCGATGGAAAAGGTGAATGCGAGCAGCTGACCAGCGAAGGCGCTGGAATTTGAACCTGACGCCTGGGGACGCTTTAAGCGCGCTGTCAGCATAGTGGTGAAGGCGCCGCCACAACATCGCGCGAGGGCCCGCGTTGCGGGCGAACGCTTCGGCCACAGGCCGAAGCTGTCGTCGTTTCAGCGTGCCGAAGCTATTAAGCGCTGCGAGGCCGGGGGAGCCGCAGAGCGCGATCGCGCGCAGACTTCTTTTGGCACGCTGGACCTGCTTGAGCACCGCGGTCAATTCGAGCGAGGAGGTCGGCTGCAGCGCAAAGGTGCCGGGCTTCATCCAACCGCCTGCTGGCGCCGTCCCCGGCATAGGAGCCGTTATAGCTTCATGTCCCGGTCGCCGCCGAGTCGAAATACTTCGGCGTGCTCGTGAAGTTTTCCGCATAGCGCACGGTGGTTGGCATGACCAGGATCTGGACTGCGGTATCGCCATTGCCGAGCCCCCACGCATCACGTGTTGGTAGCTCACCGATGGAGAGTCTCGTCGGTGGAAGACTGCCGTAAATGTCAAACTGCTACGGCCACCCCGGCAGAGCCGGGGGACCTGCGTGCTTGGGACATTTCGGGTGGCTTC
>Ga0306920_100014315_pt1 | contig 10834 bp, 10 predicted proteins | sample flu12Cox44000170_FD_204666 | JGI IMG/M metagenome (GOLD analysis project Ga0306920, IMG submission 204666) | Lab enrichment of tropical soil microbial communities from Luquillo Experimental Forest, Puerto Rico - flux4day.12C.oxic.44.000.170 (v2)... | ecosystem: Environmental > Terrestrial >... | reverse complement strand
CCCAGGGAAAGTGCCACAGAGACTAAGACCGCCGCGACGCGTTGCGTATTGTTGCGGCAAGGGTGAAACGGTGCGGTAAGAGCGCACCGCGCCGCCGGCAACGGCGGCGGCATGGTAAACCCCACCGGGAGCAAGACCGAATAGGGACGGCGCGAGACCCGCTCATGTGGGCACTCGGGATCGATGTCCGGATCCGGCCGTCCGGGTAGGTTGCTGCAGGCGCCGGGCAACCGGCGTCGCAGATGAATGGTCGTCACGCGCGGGCAACCGCGCCATACAGAACCCGGCTTACAGGCCGGCTGATGCGTCTGGGGCTCGGCAGGGACACTTGCCGGGCCCCACCAATCTGGTGGCTGTGTGCAGATGGATCGCGACGTCTGGGATTTCTGGATCGACCGTGGCGGCACCTTCACCGACGTGATCGGCCGAAAACCGGATGGCTCCCTGGTTTCCCACAAGCTGCTCTCGGAAAATCCCGAGGCCTATCGTGACGCCGCCGTGCAGGGGATCCGCAATCTCCTCGGCCTCGCGTCCGCTGACCCGATCCCCGCAAATCGTATCGGCGCCATCAAAATGGGCACGACTGTCGCCACCAATGCGTTGCTCGAGCGCGAGGGCGCACGCACGTTGCTGGTGACGACGCGCGGGTTTCGCGACGCATTGCGCATCGGCTACCAGGCGCGGCCGAAAATCTTTGCACGCCACATCGTCAAGCCACAGGTGCTGTTCGAGCGCGTGATCGAGGTCGACGAACGTGTGCGTGCCGACGGCACCGTCGAGCAGACGCCCAATCTCGAGGCGATCCGTCCGGAGTTCGTCCGCGCGCGCGAGGACGGAATCACCGCGGTCGCAGTCGTGTTCATGCATGCCTACCGATTTCCGGCGCATGAGCAGGATGTGGCGGCGCTCGTACGTCAACTTGGCTTTGCGCAGGTGTCCGTCAGTCACGAGGTGTCGCCCCTGATCAAGCTGGTCGGTCGTGGCGACACCACCGTCGTCGACGCCTATCTGTCGCCGATCCTGCGCCGCTATGTGGCGCAAGTGTCGGGCGAACTGGCGTCGGAGGATCAGGCGCCACGACTGATGTTCATGATGTCGTCCGGCGGGCTCACGGCAGCCGACCTGTTCCAGGGCAAGGACGCGATCCTGTCGGGTCCGGCCGGGGGCGTGGTGGGCATGGCGGAGACAGGGCGCGCCGCTGGGTTCGAGCACCTGATTGGTTTCGACATGGGCGGCACCTCGACTGACGTGTCGCATTTCGACGGTGAGTACGAGCGCGCGTTTGAGACCGAGGTCGCCGGGGTACGGATGCGCGCGCCGATGATGTTGATCCACACGGTTGCCGCGGGCGGCGGCTCGATCCTGCATTTCGACGGCGCACGTTTTAGGGTCGGTCCGGACAGCGCTGGTGCTAACCCAGGGCCGGCCTGCTACCGGCGCGGGGGGCCACTGGCGGTGACCGACGCCAATGTGATGGTCGGAAAGCTGGTCCCTGAGTTCTTTCCAAAGATTTTTGGCCCGCAGCAGAACCTTCCGATCGATGCAGAGTCGGTGCGCCAGCAACTCGCGGCGCTTGCTCAGAAGATCGCGGACGGTCGGACGACCGAGCAGGTCGCCGACGGGTTCATCCATATCGCGGTCGAAAACATGGCCAACGCGATCAAGAAAATCTCAGTGCAACGCGGGTATGATGTCACGCGCTATGCACTCAATTGCTTCGGCGGCGCCGGCGGCCAGCACGCATGCCTTGTTGCTGACGCCCTTGGCATGACCAAGGTGCTGATCCACCCCTTTTCGTCCTTGCTGTCTGCTTACGGAATGGGGCTTGCCAACGTCCGCGCCACCCGCGAGCAGGCATTGGAAGAGGATTTTGGCGACGCGGCCGTCGAGCACATCGAACGAACCGGCAGCAAGCTCGGCCTGGACGCGCAAGCCGAGCTGATCCGGCAGGGCGTAGCGCCTGCGGACATCACCGTGAAGGTGCGTGCGCATATTCGCTACGCCGGCACTGACACGCCACTGATCGTGGACGCCGATACGCCGGCGGTGATGAAAGCGACCTTCGAGCGGGCCCATCAGGCGCGGTTTGGTTTCGTTGACCAGAGCAAGGCGTTGGTCGTTGAAGCTGTCTCGGTCGAGGCCATCGGCGCCGGCGCAAAATTCATGGAGCCGGCGTACGCCACGACCGTCGCTCCTCTGCCCTCGCCCGCTCGACAAACGCGCTTCTATTCCGTCGGGGCTTGGCACGAGGCCGCTGTCTTTCTGCGGGACCAACTGGCTCCCGGCCACGGCATCGAAGGGCCCGGCATCATCATCGAGCCGCATCAAACAGTGGTGGTGGAATCCGGCTGGCGCGCCGAGATCACCAACAAGAACCATTTGGTTCTCGAGCGCGTGGTGCCGCTTATGCGCACGCGCGCCATTGGCACGCGGGCCGACCCGGTGATGCTCGAGGTGTTCAATAATCTGTTCATGTCGATCGCCGAGCAGATGGGAGTTTCACTGCAGAACACCGCCTACTCGGTCAACATCAAAGAACGTCTCGACTTTTCCTGCGCGGTGTTCGCGGCTGACGGCACCCTCGTCGCCAACGCCCCACATATGCCGGTGCACCTCGGCTCCATGGATCGAGCGGTTGAAACGATTATTCGGGAGAACAAGGGGGCAATTGCACCCGGTGACGTCTATGCAATCAACGCCCCCTACAACGGCGGCACGCATCTACCCGACATCACCGTGTGCACGCCGGTGTTCGATGACGCCGGGCGCGAACTCCTGTTCTGGGTCGCAAGCCGAGGCCATCACGCGGATGTCGGCGGCATATCTCCCGGATCGATGTCGCCCAACGCGACGACGATCGAAGAGGAGGGCATCTACATCGACAATTTCAAGCTCGTGGAGGCTGGCCGCTTCCGCGAGCGCGAACTGCACGACCTGCTTACCGGAGCGCGTTATCCGGCGCGCAATCCACGCCAGAATATCGCTGACCTGAAGGCGCAGATCGCGGCCAATGAGAAAGGGGTGCATGAACTGCGGCGGATGGTGGCGCAGTTCACTTTGCCGGTCGTGCACGCCTACATGCAGCACGTTCAGGACAACGCGGCTGAGAGCGTGCGCCGCGTCATCGACGCGCTACATGATTCCGAATTTTCCTATGAGATGGACCAGGGCACCGTGATCAAGGTGAAGATCACGGTCAACAAAGAGAAGCGCGAGGCCACGGTCGACTTCACCGGCACGTCTGCGCAGCAGCCGACCAACTTCAATGCGCCGGAGCCGGTAACGCGCGCGGCAGTGCTCTATGTATTCCGCGTCATGGTCGACGATGAGATCCCGATGAACGCGGGGTGCCTGCGGCCAATCAACATCATCATCCCCAAGCGGTCCCTGCTCTCGCCCGAATATCCGGCAGCCGTGGTGGCCGGCAATGTGGAAACATCGCAGGCCGTGACAAACTGCCTATTCGGCGCGCTCGGCGCGCTCGCGGCCGCGCAGGGTACGATGAACAATCTCAACTTCGGCAATGACCGCTATCAGTATTACGAAACGATCTGCTCCGGCTCGCCGGCTGGTCCGGGATTTCCCGGGACCGACGCGGTGCATACCCACATGACCAACACCCGCCTCACCGATCCGGAGATCCTGGAGTTCCGTTATCCGGTCGTGCTTGAGGATTTCCACATCCGCACAGGCTCAGGCGGACGCGGTCGCTGGAATGCTGGCGACGGCATCAAACGCATGATCCGTTTTCTGGAACGCATGGACTGCACGATCTTGTCGGGCCACCGGCGGGTGCGCCCGTTCGGGCTCGCCGGTGGGGAGCCTGGTCAGATCGGCGAGAACTGGGTGCGCCGCGCCGATGGATGTCTGGAGCGTCGCGAGGGCTGCGATGCCACGGTCCTCGAGCCCGGCGAAGCGATCATCATCCAAACGCCGACCGCGGGGGGCTATGGAGATCCGTGAAGCGTGCGGTGGCGCCGTGCACCACCGCACAATCAGCTAGCGAGCTAGGCCTGCTGAATGGCCGAAAGCAGCCAGCTGCCGCCATGCTCGCGCCGGAACGTCCACACTTCCGTTGCGACCTGAGGCTTGGCATCGCCTTCAATCACACGGCCCGTTGCCCGATCCAGCATCTGATCGATGAGCGAGAACTTCATCGCGACGGTCGCATAGTCGGTGCTGCCCTCGCGCCAAGCCTCGGCCAAGTCGCCCTGCACCAGCTTGACGTCCGAGATTCGATTAACGACGCCTCGACTGGTGTTGCGGGCAAGGTCCTCCGCGAAATACGACAGCATCTCCGGTGTTACCCGGGCGCGCAGGGCACTCAGGTCCTCGTTGCTGTAGGCGGCTTGGGTTTCGCCCAGCAGGCGTTCGAACACATCGTAGTCAGTCGCCGCAATGCCAACCTGATCCGGCGGCCCAGAGGGGCGCGCGGCGGAGCCTCCACCACCGAGATTCGTCCCGATGTCGCGCAGCGCCGATTGGCGGCCGTAGCCGGGCCCGGCGAAGGCAGGCTGCTGGCGCCGCTGCCACCAACCCCAGACAAGCCGCGCCACGACCACGACCAGCACGATCTGGATCAGCAGGCCGAGCAATGAGGCAAAACCGCCGAGGCCGCCGAACAGCCCGCTTCCGAACAGGAGGCCAAATAGGCCAGCCCCAAGAAAGCCGGCCGCCAACCCGCCTAACAGGCCACCGCCGAACAGGCCGCGGTTGAAGAAGCCACCGCCTGGACGTGCATATCCGGCCCCCGGAGCCGAAGGCTGGGTGATGGAGCGCTGCAGCGGCGACATGGATGGCGCGGTCTGTGTCGGCGCGGGGGTCGAAAAGGTGCGCGTGCCACGGCTTCCGAAACTACTCCCGCCACCGATGCGGGCATCAGCCGTGCCGGCAACAAGCGCGAGTGCGATTGCTGCAGCGCCGAACGTCGCCAGGACGCGACCAAAGCGGGTCATGGAGAACCTCCCAGAAGGCCCTTTTGGGCCAAGTATTGGACGGCCGTAATATTGGGTCAGGTTCGGGCGTTGGAAAGGGGGGGGACACTCACCTGCCCAAGCGCGATATCAGCGCTTCAGCCGCGCGATCTCAGCATCCTTGGCGCGGATCTCATCGCGCAAAGCTTCGTTCGTGCGCCGCAGCTGGTTTACCTCGGTGGTCAGGGTTTGCACCGAATCCCCGCTCCCCATCACGCCCCAACGATGACCACTCGAACCGATCCGGAAGCGACGTCTTGCATTATCGTCGAGTTCGTCGATGCGCGAGCGTCGTTGGCCCAATCCCTCGACGACCATTGCGAATTTGCGCACGTCGTCACCGACTAAGAGCGCATTGGCGGGCCAGTTTTTCTGAAACGACCAGTCTTGCACCGTCGGCAGCAGCCTATCGATGCGTGTCGCGTAGGCATCACGCCGGAACACGTCATTGAGGATGGCTGAAATGCAGGTCTCAGTTTCAAGCAAAGGCAGATGTGTGGCTGGGTGAAAGCTCAGGCAAGGAACCGTTTTGTTGCGAAACAGGATATTGCCCAGTGACAGATCCCGTAGCGAGGCATGTTCAGCTCCGGCCCGGACCCTGGTCTGTTCGTCGAAGCTGATGCGAAAGTATCTATCTAGACACAGCAGGTAGGTGAGCCAGACCTGAAGAAAAAAATCGGATGCCATGTGCTGGACAATAAACCGGCGCGCCCAGTCGCGATCATCGTACGAATACGGCGCGCTCAACGGAAAGAATGAGCGGAAAATCGGCAACTCGCGGTAGAACGAGGGCGCGAAATAGAACTGCTCCGCAGCCATGTTGGCGTAGATGACTTCGCAGGCGACGTCGAAGCTGACCAGCTTGCGAACGTCGTCCTTGCGCCCATAGAAGATCATATCGTTGATGTAGAAGGGCGTGAGCAGCGAGCAGGCGAGAACGACGAGACGCTCCTCGAAAATCTCCGGCCAATCGTGCGGCGCACCAAGCGCCAACGATGGCTCATCGCGCAGGAAATCATGCATTTCCCGAGTAAGCCGCGTGTCCGGACGCGTGCGAAAAACATAAGTGCCATCGGGGACGAGCTGCAAACCGTAATGCAGCGACGTCATCTGATGGAGGATATGGCCCTCAAGCCGCAGCGTCGGTTGGGCAACCTCGACGACCGGAATGTCCTGGTTGCTGAGAACGCTGGCAATGTCCGGATATTTGGAAAGCTCGTCGATCCAAGTGCAGTAAACAATACCCTCGACCAGCTGCTCCTTGCGCCAGTCGACCAACACCTCCAACTGGCGCGCAAAAACATCCTCGTCGCGGACAAGGCCCGCAATGACTACCCAATTGCGACGATCAGCCAAACCGCCCCCTGATCGGTCTCCGCGTGTCCAAAATACGTCTGTAGTGCACTGCAATAGTTGCCGATACGTCGGGCCGACAACTAAAAAAAATATAAGCGACCCGCGATCTGTCGCTCGGCGAGCGGAGTATGGGGTTCGCAAGCCCACGCCGTCACCAGTCACGTCTTTGACTCGTTCTCTGGCTCACTGCCCCCTCGGGTCTCGCTGCCTTGGCCAGTGCCGCAGCACTAGTACCAGATCGGGTCGACCCCGTAGTGCTTGTGCACCTGCTCGTGGCGACCGGACCAGTCCCAATAATCATCCTTGCCGAATTTAGGCGCCGCCCGCAGCTGGTCTTCGGTGAGATCCACCTTGTAACCGTCTAGCGTGGTGTCGTAGTCGAGCTTGACCCACGGTAGTGGATAATGGTCCTCGCCAATTCCCAGAAAACCCCCAAACGTCAGGACCGCGTAAGCCACCTTGCCGCTAGCCTTGTCAATCATCAGGCGTTCGATCCGGCCGATGCGATGGTTGTCGGGCCCGTAGACTGCCGTGCCTTCGACGCGGTCGCTGGCAATGAGCGCTGAGGCCCCGCCCTGCGGATTGATTTGCTCCTCCGTCATCGTACTCCCCTCTTCGCCTGAAATCCCTCGCGGCACCATTAGGATCGCGATTGGGCGGTATTGAACAATGAGCCGCACGCCAGATCAAATTGCAACATCGCGACGGCCGCAGCATCCAACTACGCGAAAATGCGGGGGTGGCAATCGGACTTAGGCCTTCATCGCGTGACCTGAGGTCGGCGACCATGTCTTTTGGGCAACACTCGGTGGGTCTGAGTACCCTTTTAAAAACCAGTGTGGCTTTTGCGCACTAGTTAGTTCGAGGCTTCAGCGTTAATTTGTTGTTGCTGACGAAGCGAATCTTATGGCTCATTCCTGGGGGGTTCCTCATGAAGACTCTCGTTCTTGCCACTGTGGCAATCTTCGGTCTCGCCGGCGTCGCCGCCGCGGCCGACATGTACGTGAAAGCGCCGCCGGCTCCTGCGCCGGTCGTCGGAAAGGCCCCGATCGGCAAAGCCCCGATCGGCAAGGCGCCGCTCGGCAAAGGCCCGGTCGTTACCCGCGGCTAATACGACGTCGCAAGGGAAAGGGCCCGCTTCGTGCGGGCCCCTTTTCTTGATCATGCGGCAAGGCCATACGGCCGGAACTCACGTCTGACCTGGTGAACGTGGCGAACTTGGTTCGACCGCGATTTTATTTTTGGACGCTATCGCGGCCCGAGGCATGAGCGCGGGCGGCAAGGAACCGTTCGCAGCCTGCTAGACGCAGTGCGAACGCCACCTTGGTTGATCACAACGATGTCGCGCTTGCGCCGTTAAGGTTAGTCGCCCAGCGGTGGGGCATGCATCCGTCCCGGCGGATCGACGTACTGCACGGCCGCCGGATAGCCCATGTGGCCGTTGTAGCCATACGTGGTCTGAAATCCGGGATAATAGTAGCTCGGGCCCGGGTAATACATCACGTGCGACTGGTCACCGTAGGGGAATGAGTAGGGCGGCGCTCCCCATTTGTAGTCCCACGGCCAGCGCCCATAGGCATTGTAGTAGTAGCCGAATGACTGGACAGACACGATCTGCGCAGGCATTGCCCGGCCAACCGCCGAGCTCAACGACGGGATCACACCGGCGCCTGCCCCGCCGATGGAGAGCAGCACGCTCCCCGCAACGGTGGCGCACAGCAACATATTGTTCATGCGACGCATGGCAGTCCCCTCTCCTCGCCGCGCGGCCCTAGCCGCAACGCAAAGCCCCCTACGCACGCGTAACCCGATTCGGAAGTATTCGTGATTCGTCGCATGATGCAAAGCACCCGGGTGGCTCGGGGCAGAGCAAGTGTCGCGATGTGACCTTCCTACATCGGTCTAGCGCGCGGGGTCGAGACATGCCGGGGAGGAGCACCGGGAGGTAGCCCGAAACCGAAGCCGATCAGCGCTGCGCGCGCCCGTGCGCAATTTTTGCACTCGCCCTACTTGGTCTCGCGCCCCCCCTGTGTCACTGTTATCACTTCGTAACCAGGAGACGTGACGTGGCGACAGGCACCGTGAAGTGGTTCAATCCGACCAAAGGATATGGGTTCATTCAACCTTCCGGCGGAGGCAGTAAGGACGTATTCGTGCACATTTCCGCCGTCGAGCGAGCCGGATTGAGCACGCTGCGCGAAGGCCAGCAGATCGAATACGAGATCGTCAGCAACCGCGGACGTGAGTCTGCCGAAAACCTCAAGGTTAAATGAAACGTTGCTGAACGGTTGGCAGCGCGCCCGGACGTCCACGCGTCCGGGCGCGTTTATGTTGTGGACCCCACTGACCTGCGATCGGCGTTTGTTTCGGCTCGCTTTCGACCGTTGTATCCGGCTCGTCTAACGCTTGCAGCCGCAGTGCCATTCATCGCTGAACATCCGCGCATCGTGCGCACTCGCTCAAGCTAGCTGGTCCGTTTGGGCGCATCAGGCTGACGCAGCGGATGCGTGCGGGTGAATGCATCAAGCTGCATGCATGCGCTGAAAATACGAGCGGCCGTCGGATAGGCTTCGACATCCAGCCCGCACAGCATCTTGGCGCTGGTGAGGTGCGCGACGAGGCAAATATCGGCGATACTCACCTGATCACCATGGCAATAGCGCCCGGCGCGCGGATCGTGGGCGAGCATCGTCTCGACGGCCCGGCTGGCCGTCGTGAGCCAGTGCGCTAGCCAAGTGTTGCGCGTCGGCTCGGGAAGCCCGAGTTCGTGCTCAAGATACTTGCGCACACGCGGCACAATGAACGGATGTGCATCCATGGCCACCACCTGTGCAATCGCGCGCACCCGCGCCCGGGCATAGGGATCGGCCGGAAGTAGAGCCGGCTTGGGGTGCTGCTCCTCGAGAAATTCGAGGATCGCAAGCGATTGGCTGAGCGGGGGATGGTCACCCTCGACCAGGGTCGGCACCACCATCTCGGGGTTGAGCGCACGATACCCCTCGGCAAACTGGTCGCCCTTGAGCAGGTCGAGGGTGATGAGTTCAGCCTCGAGCCCCTTGAGCGCGAGCGCGATGCGCACCCGGTAAGATGCTTGCGAACGCCAGTAAGTGAAGAGCTTCACGTGTCATCCTCCCCCGATCGTACTTTAACCGCCGATGCGATCCGTTATGCTGATTACGCTTCAAGGCGCAGTGAATTAACAATCAATATCTCGGGAGGAGTCCACCATGAAACGCTGGTCAGCGGCAATCACGCATTCACATGTTTTGGCATTGTGATTGGGTCTTCCATGCACGGTCTTCCAGCATTGGGCGAGACCGGCTGGGTGTCCCTATTCGATGGGCGCAATCTCGACAACTGGACCACAATCGGCGACGCCAACTGGACGGTCGCCGACGGCTTGCTGCAAGCCGACAAGGGTAGCCAGAGCTACCTCGTATCGAAGAACAACTACTCGGATTTCCAACTGCGGGCGGAGTTCTGGGTCAGCGGCGATGCCAACAGCGGCATCTTCATCCGCTGCACCGATCCAACCAAGATCAACGGCAAGAATGCCTATGAGGTCAACATTTTCGACCAACGCCCTGACCCAAGCTATGGCGCGGGCGCCATTGTCAACGTTGCCAAGGTTTCGCCCATGCCAAAGGCAGGCGGCCGATGGAACACCTATGAAATCATGGCGAAGGGACCGACTTTCACTGTCACACTGAATGGGCAGCGCACCGTCGACAACGCGCAGGACAACAAATTCCCCAGCGGTCGCATCGCGTTGCAATACGGGGCCGGTGTGGTCAAGTTCCGCAAAGTGGAGATCAAGCCGCTTCAGGCCGACTGACGGAATTGATTGATCACGACCGCTTCGGCTGTTGAACGGCGGCAACGTGGCCACAATGCCACAGCGCGCTCGATTCTGATCGGCGAAGCCGGATTCCAGCTTTGAGCCGGAGAGCACGAGGCTTACGCTTTCTCCAAGACTAGATGACGTGCAAATGAGGAAACGTGCCATGCCGATGCTTTTCTGGCTGCCGGTCATCTTCATGAGCGTGTTCTTGGAGATGAACGGCTATCCGCTCGAGGCCGACGGGATCAACGATCAGCTCGCCGGTTAGGCGTGCGTTGACCCATGTCCATCGTCCGGGGTCAGCTTACCCGGGAGGTGCGCTACAGGCCGCCGCACTTGAGCCGTGCGCAGAGGTCTATCAGCTTGGCTGTTTTGCCGGCGCGGCGCTCATCGCCGCGCAACGCGTGCTGCGTGAAACGGTGGCCCGCGGTTAGCCGTCGCCAACTTAACTGCTGTCCGCGAAGCTCGACATCGTGAAGCAGCGGTCGCAACGGCTGCCCAACAGCAACCTCGCGCACACCGTCGATTACGTTCACGTTCACCTCCATCACCGACGCGCGACTTGGCTATTCGATTTGGTCGCTCAGCCGCATTTGCGCCTTGGGTAACACTGTGGCCCCGCTGCATCAGTTCCTGCTGTGATGCAGCGCACACCGCCCCCTCA
>Ga0306920_100014314_pt1 | contig 10834 bp, 5 predicted proteins | sample flu12Cox44000170_FD_204666 | JGI IMG/M metagenome (GOLD analysis project Ga0306920, IMG submission 204666) | Lab enrichment of tropical soil microbial communities from Luquillo Experimental Forest, Puerto Rico - flux4day.12C.oxic.44.000.170 (v2)... | ecosystem: Environmental > Terrestrial >... | reverse complement strand
CGCTCATGGATCCCTTGCGCAACGAGCCGCGCTTCCAGGCGGTCGAGCGGGCGCTGAAGTTTCCTAATTGAACACCACTGCGTAGCGCGGCCCGATCCTCTACGCTCGAGGTCGTTCCAACCTTGCTGAATGTCCGCAATGAGGATTTCTGAGTAACTTAGGCGGACGGCCGGAGTTGGCCGGGAGCGCCAGTTCGGCGAACGGGTACTTTCGACCCCGTGCCGCCGAATGGGTCCCCGAAGACCCGTCGTTCAACCCGAGAAAAGGCGACACTCAGCGACTGTGTTGTCCGGTTCGGGGGCAATTCGACATACCCTGACCAACTAGGCCGAGCTGCTCCCCACGGAGGCGGTCGCTTGTGCGTCTAGGGTGTGGTCTTCACTCTTGTCTGACAAATTCCAGGAAACGTGTTGAAACTGGCGCCGCAATATAGCGCGGCATCCGCCGATTCCTGGACAGGTCGCACGCCGCAAGTAAACAACGCGTTCACTGGACGTATTGCCGCCTGCCCCACGGGGCACTGAGCAACATCCGTACTGGTTTCACATTCTGCGGAATTGTGAGCGTGTATGCCGACACAAAAGCCAGTCAGCGTGAAGGTTGTTTGCTGTTGTCCAGTCTTGAATAACTCGGCTGACGACAGAATGTTGGTGCTTTCAGTACAATTATTGGTTGGGCTGCGCTGCGTGCCCCCGACGATCAGTACCGTGATTCCATCTGCCAACACGGTCGCCGTGTGCCCGTCCCGCGACATGGTGAGGTCGTCTTGCGACATGTTGAGGCCACCCGTGATGGTGAAACCATCACTCTCCGAAGCGAACAATTCAGCACCAGGTATGGAGAACTGAAATCTGTTGTTCGTCCCACACCACGGAACGACAGTATAACCTCCGGCTACCAACACGGCGCCTTGATCATTTATCAAACTCGCCGTGTGATTATAGTTTGGACGTCCTAGCAGGGTGCTGCCAACGCGCGTGAATGTTTCGGTGTTGGGGTTGTACAAGTCAGCAGAGCCGTCGGTTCCGATGATGAGCACGCTGCCGTCCTGACTTCCATCCTCAGTCCCCAGAAGCGTGGCCGTATGGCCTGTGCGCGGCACGTTCATGTTATGGGTGGTCCGGGTGAAGGTGCCAGAACTCGGGTTATACACCTCTGCAGTCGGTCCTGCGGCGCCAATGCCTCCGGCGATCAAAACGTTACCGCCTATCAGCTTCGTCGCCGTGTGCCCGCTGCGCGGGGTCGTGGTGCTGCCGGTGTAGAAAAAAGTGCCCGATGTGGGGTCGTACAGTTCGGCCCGCAGATCAGTGGTGCTCGGGTCACCGCCCACGACCAGCACTTTGCCGGTATTGAGGAGCGTGGCGGTGGGCGAAGTGCGCGCATGATGCATGCTGCCTGTCGCAGCAAACGCGCTCTTCACCGGGTCGTAGAGTTCGGCGCTCGTGCCCATCGAGCCCACGATGAGAACCTTGCCGTGGTTCGGCAGGTTGGCATTGCTTAGCAAGGTCGCCGTGTGTCCACTGCGTGCGTCGATCATGGGGCCCTTCGTCGCGCTAAAGGTGCCCGTGTTGGGATCATACAACTCAGCCGTCATATCGGCTAAGCCGTTACCCCCGCCTGTCACCAGCACGTCTTTCGTCAGGAGCAGCGTTGCCGCGTGACCAGAGCGCGGGATCCCGAGGCTGCCGGTTTTGGTGAAGGCTGACGGTGGGCGCGCGAGCGAGACCCGCACGGTCGTGGGAACGGACGCAGAACGACCGAGCGCATCGGTCACCTTGAGTGTGATCGGAAACTGCCCGTCGATGTTCGGCGTGCCCGATAGCCCGCCGTATGAGGCGAGGCTGAGACCCATGGTGAGGGTTCCACCGGTTGGCGTTTTCTCAGACCAGGTGAGGGGTGGAGCGCCGTTACTCGCCATGAATAGAAATGAGTAAGCAACACCGACAGTCCCGGTGAGCGGCTCCGGGTTAATGATCATCGGCGGTGGCGGCGGGGTCGAGCTAGGCTCCGCAGTACCGCTCACGGAGGTGCTGTCTGCAGCAGCGGCGCCAGTGGCGAGAAGTGCGATGACGAGAGGTGAGCGCAATCGAAGAAGGGTAACCATGTTAGACACTCCTTGCTCGCGAACTGTTGGAGTGCGCTTGGGATGACCCGCGTCTAGGTCCTTACGAACCCCCTGCCGTGCGAGGTCAACGAGGGCCTTGTTGCTTCGCACAATGTGACTGCCCCAAATCACCCGCGCGTTGCTGTCCCCGTCAATGAGTAAGAGGGCGGAGTGACGAAGGCGGGTACCTAAAACTGAGGCCACGGGAACGCGCAGTTCGCAGTGTCGGCATGACCGCTTTGCGGCGGACTGAGACGCTTCGACAAGTGGCGACTTCTGGCCGACAGTACCCATCCGGGCCTCGGACCCTGACCGGCCGGAGTCGACCCTCCGCGGACACTTCGGTCTCTCGTCACCGGACACTCAACATCGGCAAAGCAGACGTCGGCAGCCGTGCGGGACACAGTGCCGGAGCTCGATCCGCGGACCGGGGAGCCAGCGAGGGCCACTGGTTCGATCCAAGTATCGCCCGCCACGGAATTCGATTGTCGCCGCGAGGATGACGCAACACTGGACTACTCGCGACGTGGGTGACCGGACGAGGAAACCCGGTTGCCGTAGCCGAACGCTGCGCTCGGTGGCACTCAACAGTCTCTTAGGGACCGGCCTTGTGCCGGGCGCTTGCACTACAAGTCTTTGCCGTACAGACTAGCTCAAGAACAAGGCTCGTTTGGGGGTTCAACTGCCGTGTCTCGGTGCGCGGATGCGCGTCCGTGGCCACTCTTTGCACTGGTCTCGGCGCGTTTCTCATTTCCTCAGTTGCGAAGGCACAAAACTATCTGGTCCCGCTGCTGCAAAAACCAGGTGCGGGAAACTGCCGGGTGTGAAGGTGGAGCGGACATCCACGCTGACCCGGGTTATCAGGGTAAAGATCACAACTTAACACCAGCATTGGCATCGTGGGGGGTGTGTCAAGCCTGATGCGGCTGCGTAAGCTGCTCCTTGTCTTTGTCTTTTTGATGGGGAGTTCCGTAGCGGTAGCCGCGAACGGGGCAGACTCAGTCATGAGGCTGTCTGCAGATATCGAGCCGCGCCCCGTAGCTGAAGCACTGGCGGCATTTGGCCGCCAGACCGGCCTGCAATTGATCTACGTGTCGACGATCGCCGACGCGCAGCGATCCACGGGTGCGCACGCCGGTCTTACGGCCTCCGAAGCGCTCACGCAGCTCTTGGACGGTACGGGCCTCGCATTTGAGTTTCTGAATGACCGCACCGTCAGAATCTTTCCAGCCCCCAGCGTCGGGCCCACGGTCGTCGTCGCATTGCCGGCGCCGTCGCAACATAGCGGGCGGCGTGCGTCGCCCGGCGAGTTAGCCCTGGAGGAAGTGACCGTCACAGCCAGGCGCCGCGAGGAAGCGCAAGGCAACGTGCCGATCAGCATGGCAGTGTTGTCGATGGAGGATCTGAGGAACTCGGGCGTCACGAGCATTGACGATATCGGTGCGCTCGTGCCCTCGGTCCAGTTCGGCATGTCGTCCGACCTCGGAGCAGGCGCCATCACGTACCTTAATATCCGCGGCGTCCACGACCGCAACACCAGCACGACCGGGCTCTATCTCGACGACACATCGATCCCGCCAGCCGCTGGCCACTCGTACCTGCGCTCGTTCCCGTATACCTTCGACCTCGATCGGATCGAGGTGCTGCGCGGACCGCAGCTACAACTGTTCGGGGAAGGGAACCAGGCGGGTGCGATCCGATTCATTTACAGCCAGCCGAATCTGTCGACATTCACGGCGCTCGCACAGAGCCAGGTCGCGGTACCAGCCTTTGGAGATATCAGTTACGACGCGGGCGTTGCCGCCGGCGGTCCACTCATCCGCGACGTACTCGGCTTTCGAGTCAGCGCCTGGGGCCGGTCGGACGGTGGCTTCGTGGATCGCGTTGATCCGTTCACTGGGGCAACAGTAGACAAGAATGCCAATCACACGGTGAGCGAGGCGTTTCGCGCCGCACTGCTGCTCGCCGCTAGCGACGCAGTGCAGATCGCACCATCATTCATCTACTCCTCCTACAAACTGAACGATTCTCAGTTTTTTTGGACCGAGTTGTCCGATGTCGCCGCCGGAGAACTCAGGAATGGAAGCCTCCTGCGCCAGCCTTACGACGACTCGTTTTATGTCGGCGCACTCAAGATCACGGCGAGCCTCGGTGCGGTTGAACTCGCTGCGGTGAGCTCCTATTTCCACCGTTCCGAGGACTTGCTGCTGGATAACACGTCCGTTGTTCCGGTCGACTACAGTGATGCCGTGGGGTCGCATCGGCTTATCCAGCAGGAGGTGTTGGGGCAGGAGCTCCGGCTGCGATCTACCGACCCGCGTGCGTTTCTCGCGTGGGACATCGGAGCCTTTTACTCGGCTAAGAACCTACGTGATACCGAGATTCTCACTGGACCACTCGAAACGATGTCGCCGTGGCTGCAGGGGATGTACTACACCGATACTGCCCGCAGTCATCAAACCCGATTTGCCGCATTCGGCGAGGTGTCGGTCCGATTGGCCAAGGGATTGATGCTGAATGCTGGCTTGCACAGCGAGCAAGCGAGCGTCACCACGACCACCGAGGCTCCGCCCCAATCTACGACGGCGGGAACCGACTCGGTAATCCTGCCACAGCTAAGGCTCTCCTATCAGGCCGCCGAGCACGAACTCCTCTACTTCACTGCCGCTAAAGGCTACGGAACGGGCGGCACCTGGGTACTGTACAGTGCTGAATGTGCCGAGCCTCCGGCGCGCATCGGCGAGGACACACTGTGGAGCTACGAGGCCGGCGCGAAGAGTGCCCTGCTCGATGGACGTCTACAGCTCGATGCCAGCGTCTTTCACATGCTCTGGAATAACAGTGGGCCGGGATACGAGACGGCCTGCAACACTGCCTATCTCGGAACGCCAGGTCCCGCGACCAGCAACGGATTCGACGTCGCGGTTCACGCGCTCGCCGGCGCACACGTTCGGGCGAACCTTGCTGTTGCCTATGCGGACGCGCATTACACCCACACCGTCATACAGGGCGGCGCCGAAGTCGTGCGCCAAGGCGTGGCGGTCGGCTTGCTGCCCCTGGTCGTCTCACCCTGGAACGTTACGGCGTCGGTTGAATACTCAGTGTCGCTGTCAGGAGGCGCCGTGGGGATGCTGCGAGCTGAAGACATCTTTCGCAGCCGCAATCCGGGCCCGTTCCAGGACGATGATCCCGCTTCACCAAATTACACCCCAGGCAACGTACCAGACCCGTCAGTGAATCTTCTCAACCTCAGGGCCATGTTTCGGCGCGCGAACTACGATGCAGCCCTCTTTGTCAACAATGCGCTCGACAGCCGCCCGACGATCCTACGCAGGTACGACGGCCCCGGCCGCTGGCCACCCAGCCCGTACGCCACGACGATCAGGCCGCGCACGGTCGGCTTGAGCGCGAGCTGGTGGTACTGATCCGTATGCTTTGGATAGAAAAGCTTCGTCGTGGGATAGGTCGAACCCCATCCGAGCGGTCGCGCGAACTACTCCGATAGACCGCAAACATTTGGTAGGGTCGAGGACACCGCACGACCGATTGCTTTCTCGTCCATGCCGCCAGTACGCGGCCGGCGTCATTTGGCGATTTCTGCCGCAGTAGCACGCAAATAGCCCCTCGCCTCGATAAAGAAGTTCCTGATGCCGTACCCGAACCTCGCGGCGCGACACTCTATAACTGTCAGAGCCCCTAGTGCTTGAGACAGGGGCGAATCGGAGTATGCCTGGCGACTTAGGAGGGCTCGCAAGCCCAATAACAACACGGGGGACCAGATGAAGTCACTCCTAACCACCTTCGGTATAGGCTTGCTCTTACTCACAATAGCGGGCCCGATACGGCTCGCCGCTCAAGAACCGGAGCATCCCAAGGCCCAGATTCGTTACTCCGTTAAAGTGCTTGGCTCACTGGGCGGGACCAGCTGCTGCCTCGTGATCGAGATTAACGACAGAGGATGGGTAGATTTCACTTCCAATCTCTCCGGGGATCAGAATTTTCACCCCGTGCTTTGGAGGAACGGACAACTGATCGATCTCGGCACGCTCGGTGGCCCCAACGCGAGTGTTGGCGGGATGAACGATCATGGTGATGTCACCGTTGGAGGTTCGGATACCGGAATTCCAGATCCCCTGGGCGAGGATGCCTGTTCATTCGGCACCCATCAAACTTGTCTTTCGTATGTATGGCACCAAGGCAAGAGAACACCGGTGCCTACGCTCGGTGGCAACAACAACGATGTCAACGCAATTAATAACAGAGGTGACGTGCTGGCCTTTGCCGAGACACCTGACGCGGATCCAACTTGTGTGACGCCCCAGGTGCTGGGATATGAAGCCTTCATTTGGCAGCCACGAACAGGTGAAATCCGCGTACTGCACCCCCTCGCCGGCGACTCGGTTTCAGTGGCTTTTGACATCAACGACCGCGGCCAGGCGGTCGGCTACTCTGGTGGTTGCGGGAGTGCTCTAGGAGATTTTTCCACCGCCTATCATGCCGTTATGTGGCAGAACGGAAAGCCCGCCGATCTCGGTAACTTCGGGGGCAACATAAATATTCCACTCGGAATTAACAACCGAGGCGACGTCGTCGGCATTTTGCAATTGCCGGTTATCGGGTTGGTGGGTCATGCGTTCCTTTGGACGAAGGGACATCTGACAGACCTCGGTACGCTACCGGGGGACGTCACTAGTTGGGGCAACAGGATTAACGATGACGGAGTGGTGGCAGTGCAGTCCTGCGACGCTAACGGCAACTGCCGCGCCGCCATCTGGCGAGACGGAGTGATGACAGACCTCAACACTCTCATTCCTGCCAACTCGCAACTGTTCCTCGAGGTGGCCAATTCGATCAATTCTCGAGGGGAGATCGTCGGCTACGCTCTTGACCAAGAAACCGGGGCGACCGTTCCCTTCCTGGCTACACCATGTGATCGACAAGAGTCGGACAGTGACGCGTGTGCCCAACCCGCTGACGACACGAGCACGAGCCGGCAACCTCGGGCACTCTCTTTGCCCGACAGCCTTCGGCAACAACTGCGCCGGCAGCGCGGCTTTGGCCTGGGTGCAGTTCGTGCGCGTTGAGGATCGGTGCGGCCCGCGATGCGGAACGTCCCAGGATCTCATTCGTTCACGTTCCAAATATGATCTCTTAGTCAGGCGAAACGTGACTACATCACAGGGGCGAATATGAAGAAGTTACTTGTCGTGATTGGCGCGGCGCTCGGGGCCTTCACCAGCATGTGGCCTGCGTGGGCGGCGGGCTATCAATTCCAGATCGTCGATTATCCAGGAGCTCCGCAGACCGCAATCTTTGGCATCAATAACCCAGGGATGGCGGTCGGCTACGGCTTTGGATTCACGAACGTCACCTCGATCAACTTTCAGTACGACACGAAGAAGAAGACGTTCACGGTGGTTCCATCAGCGCCCGGCTACAACGAAACCGACATAACGGGTATCAACAACGTGGGGATCATGGTCGGGAGCGTTTATTCCCTGAACGCCGATGGCAGCCGGACCGAGAGCGGAGTCATCCGCGGCAAGGACGGTACCTTTACCGTGTTCCGGCAGCCCGGCTGGGACAATACCGAACCTCGCGGAATCAACGAGGTCGGCCTCATTGCCGGGTTCTCGTATTCGGCGGACCAGACCAGCTTTGTTGGATTCATCTATGATCCGAAGAACCATGCCTTTACCTCGGTGCTCCCGAGTCCAGTGACGATTGTCGCGGGTATCAATAACCGCGGACAGATTGCCGGCAACGTGTGGCTCTATCCAGATGCCGTGTACCCTGGCTCCGGCCAAGGCGCTTATGCGTTTGTGCGAAATGCCGACGGCCGCATGACACTTTTCCGTGTCAACGGTATGCCAACACGGGCCCGAGGGATTACCGATGCCGGTGTGATTACCGGCTTCCTTGATGACCCAACTAATGGCTACAAAGGCTTCGTCACGACGCTGCAGGGCTCATCGGGCTACCAGGCAGTGTCAATACCGGCTTCGAGCCTGCTCCTCAGTCCTCTGCAGGGCGCTACCGATGGGCTGGGCATCGCCAACGATGGCGTCGTTTCCGGTATCGCATTCGATACTACTGCTGGCCTCGAGCACGGGTTCATTGCCATCGCGAAGTGATCGCAATTCCGGCTAAGTCACAACACGTGTTCACTTGAGCGCAGGATCCCGGCTCGCGCCGGGGTTCTGGCCTCAGTGCGGCGCGGCCGCTCACCTCGGCCCGACGCAGTGACCGCTAACTGGAAAGTCTCACCGCAATCGTGACCGTCCGGTTTTGGCCCGACAGCGGAAGTTTCGCGAACTGGCGCTATCGACCCTGAACCGCCAGATGAACATCCTCAGAGCAGCCATTGCAGCAAGGAAAAGCGGACAGTCCACGGGCTGAATTGCCTGCCGGGGCCTCCTCAGGGCATTCTCCCTCCGCGTACATAAGAGCAAGAGGCGCGGCGGATGGGGGGAGAGTCGCCTAAGTCGGCAAGCACAGGCGCTGGCGCTGTATTTCTGAGTTATGCCTCACAGGACGCCGAGGCCGCCCGACGCATTTGCGACACACTGCGAGCGGCCGGTGTCGAAGTCTGGTTCGACCAGAGCGAGCTACGGGGTGGAGATGCTTGGGACCGTGCAATTCGCACGCAGATCAAAACGTGCGTCCTCTTCGTCCCGATTATCTCCAAGAACACCCACGACCGCGATGAGGGTTACTTCCGTCTCGAGTGGAAGCTCGCGGTTGATCGCTGCCACCTGATGGCGGCTGACAAGACGTTCCTGTTGCCAGTCGTCATCGACGAGACGCGCGAGGACGACGAGCGGGTGCCTGACAAATTCCGGGATGTGTATTGGACGCGCCTGCCGGGAGGTGAGACGCCGCCTGCCTTCGTTGAACGGGTATTGCGGCTTCTGTCGTCGGCGCCCTCTCCTGCGCCGATACTGACTCAGAGCTATCGGGTGGCCGAGCGCCAAGCTATTCACGACACTGAGGCGAGGCCCCGGCGCCCAGTGAGACGACGAGCCGTCGCTGCATGGGCTGCGTTTGGAGCGCTGCTATTAGTTGGAAGCTATTTCATCGTAAGAAATGATCTTCTCCTCAGGCGCAGCGCGACGCTATCCTCCGAGGGCGGCGAGAAATCGATAGCCGTCCTGCCGTTCCTGGACCTTAGCGAGAAGCACGACCAGGAGTACTTCTCCGATGGGTTGACCGAGGAACTGATCGATCGGCTTGCCCACAGTCCCGATGTCAAGGTCATCGCGCGGACTTCGGCATTCGCCTTCAAAGGCAAGAGCGAAGATGCCAGGACGATCGCTGCCAAGCTCGGTGTGGCGAACCTGTTGGAGGGAAGCGTACGGAAGTCGGATAACGCTCTGCGCATCACCGCGCAGCTGATTCGAGCGCGAGACGGTGCCCACCTGTGGTCGCAGAGCTACGACCGCGGCGTTGCCAACATCTTCCAGATTCAGGAGGAGATAGCGGCAATGGTCTCGTCCGCTCTGCAGGTAGCTCTTTCAGGCCAGGGAGTTCGCGCGAGTGCGGTTGTCAATCCCGAAGCCTACAACGCTTTCCTGCGTGGAAAATACTTCCTCGAGCGCGCTGAGAAGGACGACATCGTTCGGTCACTCGCCGCGTTGCAGGAAGCGATTCACCTGGACCCGAATTACGCCCTCGCATGGGTGGAGCTTGGATGGGTCTTCAACGCGTCGCCGTTTAGCGGTCGAATGACCCCGCAGGAGGCACACTCGCGTGCCCTGGACGCGGCCCGTAAGGCTTTGACGATAGACCCGCAGCTGGCCGCTGCCCATTTTCTGCTCGCCGGCCTCGCCTGGAACTATGACTTTGATTTCCGCGAGTCTCGCCGCGAATACGCGCGAGCACTCGAGCTCGATCCGCAACTCGATACCCTTAACTTTCCTATCATTGTTGCGGTCGCGTCGGGTAGAACCGCTGACGCGGTCATCGCGGCACAGCGTCTTGCCGAGCGGGACCCACTAAGCGTCTTGATTCATCGGAACCTTGCTTCGGCGCTCTACAATGACACCCGGTTTGCCGAGGCCGAGGCCGCAATGCGCCAAGTCTTCGACTTGAGTCCACTGGCCGTGGGCAACTACGCGCAGCTCGCCAGCATCCTCCGAGCGCGGGACCAAGCTGAACAGGCGCTCGAGCTGCTTGAGCGCGAAACGAACGAGATGTACAAGCAGGCTGGCCAGGTCGATGTACTGTGGGCACTAGGCCGTCGAACTGAGTCAAGCGCCGTGCTGCACACCGTCGAGCAGCGCTACGGCGACAAGCAAGCCTATAGCATTGCGGAATCATATGTCTTCCGCGGCGATTTCGACGCGGCCTTCCACTGGCTCGACCGCGCATATGAGAATCGTGAGCCGCCGCTAACACTGATCCGCGGAGATTGGGATTTCCGCAAGCTACGAGGTGACCCTCGCTACATGCCGCTGCTCGCCAAGATGCACCTCGACCAGTAGCGCGATCATGCTTTGGCCTCTGAGCAACAGTGTCCGCTTTCGGGAAGCGCGGGACTGCGTGCTGAATGGCCGGAAGTGGCCCGCAGCACCCATTCGCGTCGCTGGACCCTGACCGGCCGGAGTCGACCCTTAAGAGACGATCACGATTCCTGAGACCGGTCATTCAATGTGGCGGAAGCAGACTTTCAAAACCTCGCCGATTCGAGGCGCGCTACCGGTTTCGTCGGCTCGTGAATTGGCTATACCC
>Ga0306920_100014313_pt1 | contig 10835 bp, 10 predicted proteins | sample flu12Cox44000170_FD_204666 | JGI IMG/M metagenome (GOLD analysis project Ga0306920, IMG submission 204666) | Lab enrichment of tropical soil microbial communities from Luquillo Experimental Forest, Puerto Rico - flux4day.12C.oxic.44.000.170 (v2)... | ecosystem: Environmental > Terrestrial >... | reverse complement strand
GGTGATGATCTTGCGGGTGGAATCGATGGTCACCGTGGTCTTGAACGGTGGCAATTCCTCGAAACTCTGCCAGCCGTCATCGAAGGCGACGCGTGCGAGCGGCTCGTAGCGGCCGGTGGCGTTCGACCGCGCGCCCCGCCCCCGGCGGCGCTCGCCTTCGACCGCCACCTTGCCGTCGGCCGGCGTATCGAGATCGACGGCGGCGGGACGCGACCTTGCGTTCTCGGGCCGAGACGGCGGAGGACGGCGCGCAAAGCCGCCCGCCGGCGCTGGGGGGAGGGGCCAGGAGGAGGGCGTGGGCGCCGGCGGGCGTTTGACGGCTGCGTACGAGCGAGCCATGGGGAAATCCTACTTCAAGGGTCCGAACGAAACAAGAACATAATCGCCAATCGCCCGCAGGCAAGGGGTCTTGAAGGGGCGAGGACGGCATTGCGCAGGCGGGTGGGCGGCCCGCCCGGTCCTTTTCGAATTGGGATCGGGGGACGGCACGGCTCCCTTTTCCGTCAGCGCGGCAAGGCGATACATAAAGGGCTCGTGTTGGGCGCGCTTTAAGGACATGGGCTCATGCTCAGCGTGGTGATTGCCACGCACGACAGCGAACGCGCGCTGTTGCCGACGCTGGCCGCGCTGGTTGCAGGCGCGGCCGCGGGCATCGTGCGCGAAGTGATCGTCGCCGACGCGGGCTCGCGCGATGCGACCGCCGCGATCGCGGACGGCGCCGGCTGTCGCGTGCTGGTGTCGGCGGAGCGTCGCGGGGCACGGCTGAAGGCCGCGGCCGCGGCCGCGCGCGCTCCCTGGCTCCTCTTCCTGCACCCCGGTGTCGTCCTCGACGCCACCTGGGTCGATGAAACCAAGCGTTTCATCGAGGAGACTGAGCTGCGCGGATGCGCCGACACCCATGCTGCCGTGTTCCGCGCGTCCGCGTTCCGCCCGGCGCTGCTCGAGGCCTTGGTGTTGCTCGGGACCGCGCTCGGCGTCAAACCGGATGCAAGGCACGGACTGGTGATCGCCAAGTCGCGGTACGCGGCGCTCGGCGGCCATCGCGACCTCGACGAGCCCGAGCGCGACCTCCAGCGCCGGCTCCGCCGCCGCCACCTCGTGCTACTGCGCACCGGCGCGATTGCCCCGGGTCCAGATGCTTGACTAAGTCAACTAAATCGTTGACTATGTCACGTTGTAGCCTCGCCGTTCCGCCATGGCCACGACGTCCGCCAGCGATTTCGAGCAACGCGTCGGCGCAGTCCGCCGCTTCAACCGCCTCTACACGCGGCGGATCGGCGTGCTGCAGGATGGCTTCTTGCAAAGCCCCTACTCACTCGCCGAAGCGCGCGTGCTCTATGAGCTCGCGCAGCGCGAACGGCCGACGGCAACGGAGCTGGCCGCCGAGCTCGGCCTCGATCACGGCTATCTCAGCCGCATCTTGCGCGGCTTCAACGAGCGCGGGTTCATCACCAAGACGCCATCGCCAAACGACCGGCGGCAAAGCCTGTTGTCGCTGACTGCGAAAGGCCGGATGGCGTTCGCGCCGCTCGACCGGCGTTCGCAGAACGAAATCGCCGCGATGATCGGCAAGCTATCCGTGGCGGACCAGGGCCGCATCGTCGCCGCCATGCACACGATCGAAAGCGCGCTGGGCGAAGCGCCGGCACCGCAAGTCCCCTATGTGCTGCGGCCTCCGCGAGCTGGCGACATGGGTTGGATCGTCGCCCGTCACGGCGCGCTCTACGGGGAGGAATACGGCTGGGACGAGCGGATCGAGGCGCTGACCGCGGAAATCGTCGCGGCCTTCGTCCGCAACCATGATCGCAAGCGCGAGCGCTGCTGGATCGCCGAGCGCGAGGGTGAGAATGTCGGGTCGGTCCTGCTAATGCGGGACACGGACGAGATCGCGCGGCTGCGCCTCCTCCTGGTCGAGCCCAAGGCGCGCGGGCTCGGCATCGGCGCCCGCCTGGTCGAGGAAGCTTTGCGCTTTGCACGCGAGGCGCGCTACCGCAAGGTCACGCTCTGGACCCAAAGCGTGCTCACCGCCGCCCGCCGCATCTACGAGCGCATGGGCTTCAAGCTCATCCAGCAAGAGGCACACGACACCTTCGGCAAAGAGCTCATCGGTGAGACGTGGGAGCTAGAGCTGCGCTAGCAGTAATGCCGGAGTCTACACCGTCGCGCCCTTGGCTTTGGCGCGGCGCAGATGCTCCTCGAGGCGCGGCATGATCTCGACGAAGTTGCACGGACGGTAGCGATAGTCGAGCTGGTGCAGGAGGATCTCGTCCCAGGCGTCGCGGCAGGCGCCGGGCGAGCCCGGCAGGCAGAAGATGTAGGTGCCGCCGGCAACGCCAGCGGTCGCGCGCGTCTGGATCGCCGAGGTGCCGATCTTGGCCTGGCTGACCAGCAGGAACATAGTGGCGAAGCCCTCCATGCGCTTCTCGAACAAGGGCTCGACCGCCTCCGGCGTCACGTCACGCCCGGTGAAGCCGGTGCCGCCGGTGGTGATGATGACGTCGATTGCGGGATCGGCGATCCACGCTTTGACCCGCGCGCGGATTTTTTCCACGTCATCGGTCACGATTGCACGGCCGGCGATCGTGTGGCCGGCCTTTTCGGCGTGCTCGACCAATGTCGCGCCGGACCTGTCGTCGGCGAGGGCGCGCGTGTCGGAAATCGTCAGCACCGCGATTTTCAGCGGTATGAATTGCCTGCTGTCGTCGATTCCAGGCATGACGCGCCGTTAGACGCAATGGACCGGACGCTTAAGGCTGCGCGGCGCCAAAGGTGTTGCAGCTTGCGATCGCGCCCGAGCGGAAGCCGGTGTTGAACCAGCGTTGGCGCTGCTCGGAGCTTCCGTGGGTGAAGGAATCGGGAACCACGTAGCCCTGCGCTTTTCGCTGCAGCGTATCGTCACCGATCGCGGCCGCGGTGCGTAACGCCGCCTCCACGTCGCCCGGTTCGATGAATGCCGGTTTGCCTTCGCCCTTGAGCATTTCGTTCTCGCGGTTCGCCCACACGCCGGCGAGGCAATCGGCCTGCAGCTCGACCTGCACCTGGATGTGGTTCGCCGCCGCCTTGCTGTCGGCCGCGCGTTGCGCCTGTTGCGCCTTCGGCAGAATGCCCAGCAGATTCTGTACGTGATGGCCGACCTCGTGCGCGATCACATAGGCCTGCGAAAACTGGCACGTTCGGCTGCCGACGTCGCAGCCGCGAAAGCGCGTCGCGATCTGATCGAAGAACGAGGTGTCGAGGTAGACCTTCTGATCGGCCGGGCAGTAGAACGGTCCCATGGCGCTTTGCGCGGCTCCGCCGCAACTGGCGTGCGTCGCGCCGCGATAGAGAACCAGCACGGGTGCGCGGTAGATCTTGCCGTCCTGGGCGAAGATTTGCTTCCACTGCAATTCGGTGCTGCCGAGCACCTTGCTCACGAAGCGGCCCATATCGTCCTGCGGGGCGCCGGTGCGGCGCGCCGTGGGAGGCGCCTGCACCTGCGGCCGACTGGGACCGGTCAAGACCTCGGCGCCGCCGATGAGCAAGCTCGGGTCGATGCCGAGCGCCCAGCCGATGAGGCCGAGCGCCACGATCGCGCCGATGCTCAATCCGCCGCCGCCGATCGGAAGGCCGAAACCGCCCCCGCCGCCACCGAAACCGCCCTCTTCGCGTCGATCCTCGACGTTGCCGCTTTCCGGCAGATCGTCCAAGCGCATGGCTTCGCCTCCTTGCCCGCGGCCGGTCACACGGCCGCCGCAGCAGTTGCTTTTCGGTTACCACCGCGCCGATCAACGCGCCTGTCCCAGTATAGTTGCTGGGCAATTCTTTCCCAATAGCCGCGCGCGTCCTTAAGCCGATTTTTACCGGGGGCCCTCATAGTCCCTCGCCGTCGGTTGTAGGTCCCGCGTCACCGGCCGCGTCGCCTGAGTCAGAGTCCTGAGTCATGGTTGCATCGCGTCGCGGGGCGTCCACTCGGGCGCCCCGCGTCAGTTTCACGGCAGGCGAGAGCGGCCGAATTCTCATCGGCGACTGCGTTGCCGAGATGGCAAAGCTGCCGGCGGAATCCGTCGACCTCGTTTTTGCCGATCCACCCTATAACTTGCAGCTGCAAGGCGACCTCAAGCGTCCCGACGATTCGCGCGTCGACGCGGTCGACGACGATTGGGATAAGTTTTCGAGTTTCTCCGCTTACGACGATTTCACCCGCGCCTGGCTCATCGCATGCCGGCGCGTGATGAAGCGCGAGGCGACGCTCTGGGTGATCGGCTCCTATCACAACATCTTCCGCGTCGGCGCGCTGCTGCAGGATTTGCGCTTCTGGATCCTCAATGACGTGGTGTGGCGCAAATCAAATCCGATGCCGAATTTTCGCGGGCGGCGCTTCACTAACGCGCACGAGACCCTGATCTGGGCGGCGCGCGAACCGGGCGGCAAGGGCTACACGTTCAATTACGAAGCGCTCAAGGCCGGCAACGACGACGTGCAGATGCGCTCGGACTGGACCATTGCCCTCTGCACCGGCGAGGAGCGGCTCAAGGGCGGCGACGGCAAAAAGCTGCACCCGACGCAAAAACCCGAGGCGCTGCTGGCGCGGGTCATTCTCGCCTCCTCGCGGCCCGATGCCCTCGTGCTCGATCCGTTCTGCGGCAGCGGCACGACCGGCGCGGTGGCCAAACGGCTCGGCCGGCGCTTCATCGGCATCGAGCGGGAGAGAGCCTATGCCGCGGCCGCGCAAGCGCGCATCGCGGCGGTCGCGCCGCTTCCCGCGCCGGCGCTCGCGTCCTTCATGACCGCGCGCGAGGCGCCGCGCGTGCCGTTCTCGGCGCTGATCGAGCGCGGCCTCGTCGCACCGGGTGCGCGCCTGCGCGACGTCAAGCGGAAGGTCGAAGCGCTGGTGCGCGCCGACGGCGCCATCGCGCTGGGCGAGACCGTCGGCTCCATCCACCGCATCGGCGCGCTGGCGCAGGGGTTGGACGCTTGCAACGGCTGGGCGTTCTGGCACGTAGAGACGAGCACGGGCCTCGTCTCGATCGACGCGCTGCGCGCGCAGATCAGGGCGCAGATGCGGGCGCAGCCGCTGCGCGCCGATCATTAACTCTGAGATTTGCCGACGTCGGCATCAAGCGCTGAAACGCTCGATCAGCTCCGCCTCCGGGTCGGCGCCCAAGCCTGGGATGTCGGGCACCTCGACGCCACCATCGACGACCGGCACGCTCGCGCCGTAGGGCATCAGTGCCAGCTCGCAAAAGAAGCGCTCGAGGGCACTCTCGCGCTGTTTTGCAGCGAGCACATGCAGCGTCGCCAAATAACCCGGGCCGAAATATGGTGCGTGCGGCACGCAGGTGACGCCCTCCGCTTCCGCCTCGCTGCAGATGCGCCACAGGGCGGTGAGCCCGCCGATCTTCACCGCACTCGGCTGCACGTAATCGACGGCACCGGCCGCGATCATCTTGCGGAAGTCGAGCACCCCGGTTGCGTTCTCGCCGGCCGCGGTCGGCACGCCGGTCGCGCGCCGTAGCGCCGCGAGCGAGGAAAAATCCTCGGGCGGCCAGATCGGCTCCTCGACCCACAAGGGCTTCGATGGCGCCATCGCCATCACCGCCGCGGTTGCCGCATCCGGCAGCCAGGCGCAATTGGTATCCACCATGATCGGCACGTCGCGGCCCGCGACCTCGCGCGTCGCCGCCACCGTCTCCGCAGTGCGTTCATGCAGCTTGATCCGGCGGTAGCCGCGCTCGAGCGCACGCGCCACGTTGCGCCGCACATGCTCGACCGAGCCGCCATAGCTCAACAAGGATGCATAGGCTTCGACGCGCCGTCGCCGCCGACCGGCGAGAAGCGCATGCACAGGCACGCCTTCGAGCTTGCCGCGCAGGTCCCACAAGGCGATGTCGAGCCCGCTGATGGCATGGATCACGGGCCCGGCGCGCCCGAGATTGTGCAGCGCGCGCTCGAGCCGCGACGTCAGCGCGACATCGGTTGCGTCTTGGCCGAGCGCGAGCGGCGACACCCAATGGTCGAGCGCCGCGACGGTTGCCTGCCAACCGCCGCCGTAGGCTTCGCCCCAGCCGACGACGTCGCGGTTGGTCGTGACGCGCACCAGCAGCGTATCGATCGTGGTGCGCGGGCGCCCCGCAAACAGCGGCGGCGGCGCCCAATGATCCATGGGGATGCGAAGCGCAATCGCCTCGATCCGTTCGATGGTGACCGCAGCCATGTGCGCGTTCACTCAGCCCGCCTTGCGGTGGCTCATGCGGTGCCTCCCGCCTTGCTGCTCAGCGCACCGCAAAGGGCGAATTGTAGGGTCGCCCGAAAGGCACGCCTGCCGTCACGGTCTGCACCGGTTTGAGATAGGCGCGACCCGTGCGCGTATTGTTGCGGGTGTCGACGAAGGACACGTTGCCGTCGACCAATTCCATGATCGCCACGTCGCCGGGCGCCCCGACCTGGAGTGTTCCGAGCTTCGCCGCGCGGTTGATCACTTTGGCGGGGTTGCTGGTCGCCATGGCGACGACCTGCTCGAGCGTGAAGCCGAGCCCCATGAACTTGCTCATGACCCAGGGCAGGTACGGCATGCCGGGCGTGTTGCCGGAGAACACGTGGATATCGGAGGAGATGGTGTCGGGCGTGCAGCCCTGCGCGATCGCCGGCTCGGCGACCGTGTAGTCGAAACTGCCGCCGCCGTGGCCGACGTCGAAGACTACGCCGCGCTGCTTGGCCGCGAGCGCCGCCGGCAGAAGCTTCCCGTCCTGCACGATATTGGTGAAGGCGCCGCCGATATTGGGGGCGCCGGAATAGGCGTGGGTGAGGATATCACCCGGCCGCAGCGCGTCGAGAATTTGCGACATCAGCTCGCCCGTTTCCACGCCGCCGATGTGGCACATGACCTTGGCGCCGGTGCCTGCCCGCTCGCAGGCGGCGATCGCCCGCTTCAAGGGCTCGAGACCATTCTTGGCGATCACGTTCTCGGACATGCGCACTTTCACGCCGAGCACGATGTCGGCGTTCTCGCCCACCGCCTTGGCGGCGGTGTCGACCTGCGCGAAGTCGATATTGTAGAGCTCGGCCACTGGAAACGGCGCGAGGCCCATATTCGCGATGTGCACGAAGGCATAGAGACGCGTGCGCGTTTGCGCGACGACGTAGCGGCGGAACGCCGCGAAATTGTTGGCGCCTGCGTCTCCCGCCGAAACGCAAGTCGTCGTGCATTGATGGGCGACGAGCTCGTCCGCCGGGATACCGATCGCCGACCCGTAGGGGAAGACGTGGCAATGCAGGTCGACCAGCCCCGGCGTTACCAGTTTGCCGGTGGCATCGAGTACGCGCAGCGCTCGGCTCGCCGGGATGTCGGCTTCGACCGCTTCGATCACGCCGTAGCGGATGCCGATGTCGCGCCTGCCGCGCAGCGATTGGCTTGGATCGAGTGCGTCTCCGCCTTTGATCACAAGATCGTACTTGTCGTCCGGTGCCATGGCGGCGCGCGCCGAGCCGCCCAGGGCGAGCGCGAACGAACCGGCGGTGACGAGAAAATCGCGGCGTGACGCGTTGGGCATGGCTTTCCTCCTGTTGCGGTGTTGGAGAGTTCGTGGTTATGGACCCCCGCTTTCGGGGGATGACCGCAGTTATGCTGCCTATTCAGCTCGGTCTCGTTGCAAGCGGTCCCACGCTCACCCTCCCGGCGCGCCTTGCGTATTGACGTAGAGCGAATAGAGCGAGTGGCTCGCCGCCATGAACAGCCGGTTGCGCTTGGCGCCGCCGAAGCAGAGATTGGCGGAACGCTCGGGCAAGGCGATGAAGCCGATGGGCTTGCCGGTCGCGTTGAAAATCTTCACCCCGTCCAGTTGCGCGCTGCCCATGCCCCAGCCGCACCACAGATTGCCGTCGAGGTCGCAGCGAAAGCCGTCGGGCGTGCCGTCCGGCTCGGCGGTGATGAAGGCGCGGCCGTTCGCGAGCTTGTCGTCGTTGACGTCATAGACGCGGATCACGCGCGGCGTCACGCCGGCCTCGACGATGTAGAGCTTCTTCTCGTCGGGCGAGAAGGCGAGCCCGTTCGGCCGGTTGACGTCGCCGGCCGCAACCGTTGCGCGCCCCGATTTTGGATCGAACCGGTACACGTTGGTCGGCAGCTCGGGCGTTGCCACGTGGCCCTCGTAATTGCCGAGAATGCCGAACGGCGGATCGGTGAACCAGATCGAATCGTCGGATTTGACCACGATGTCGTTCGGCGAATTGAGCGGCTTGCCGTCGAACTTGTCGATCAGCACGGTGATGCTGCCGTCGTACTCGGTGCGCGTCACGCGCCGGGTGTCATGCTCGCAGGTGACGAGTCGGCCCTGTCGGTCGCGGGTATTGCCGTTGGCATTGTTCGAGGGCTGGCGATAAACGCTCGTGCGTCCGCTCGTCTCGTCCCAGCGCATGATGCGATTGTTGGGAATGTCGCTCCAAAGCACGCAGCGCGCATCCCCGAAATAGACCGGACCCTCCGACCAGCGCATGCCGGTGGCGAGCCGCTCCACGCCCGCCAGCGCCAGCCGATATTTGGCAAAGCTGGGATCGAGAATCTGGATCGCCGGGTCGGGATAGCGCTCGCTCGGCTCCCAACCGCCGAGCGCGGTGCGCGTGAATGTTGTCGCCGCGGTCGCGCCGGCGGCGGCGGTGAGATGGCGTCGCGTGAATTCCATGGCGGGGCCTCCCGGGCTTGGCTGCGAACTCTTCGGGTCGTATGGGCCTCATCCTAGCGCATGCGCGAGCACTTTGCGCATGACATTGGGCAGCGCCTCGCCGCGAAGATCCGCATGGCGGACCCAACGCGCGCCGCGCGGCGCGGCCGCATGCCCGGGAACGTCGGCGACGTAGACGACGAGCTCGAGCGGGAAATGCGTGAACGCGTGGGTGACGACGCCGCGCACGCGGCGCCACGTGGGCCGCACGCGCCCCAAACGCGGGCCGAGCTCCGCGCCGCCGGCGAAATCATGCGTCCATTGCGTGGTCGGAACCTCGGTCATGCCGCCGAGCAATCCCTTTGGCGCGCGCGAGCGCACGAGCACGAAGCCGTCGCTGCGAACGACCACGAACGCCGCCCCGCGGCGCAGCCGTCCTTCCTTCTTCGGCGCCTTGACCGGAAACGTCTCGGGATCGCCGCGTCGGCGGGCGGCGCACGCGGCCATCCATGGACACGGCGCGCAGGCCGGCTTCTTGGGCGTGCAGATGGTCGCGCCGAGATCCATCAGCGCTTGCGCGAAATCGCCGGCGCGTGCGGCTGGCAAGAGCCGCGCGGTGAGCCGCCGAATCTCCGCCTTGCCCGCCGGTAGCTCGGCGGCGACGGCGTAGAGCCGCGCCACCACCCGCTCCACATTGCCGTCGACCGCCGCGGCCGGCGCGTCGAATGCGATCGCCGCGATCGCGGCCGCCGTGTAGGGGCCGATGCCGGGCAGCGCGGCGAGCGCCGCTTGGCTCTGGGGAAAATGTCCGTCATGGCGCTCGACCACGGCCTTGGCGCAGGCGTGGAGATGCCGTGCGCGCGCGTAATAGCCGAGCCCGGCCCACAGCTTGAGCACGTCCTCGAGCGGCGCCGCCGCGAGCGCGCGCACGCTCGGCCAGCGCGCGGTAAAGCGCGCGAAATAGGGCACGACCGCCTTGATGGTGGTTTGCTGCAGCATGATCTCGGAGAGCCAGACGCGATAGGGGTCAGGCCGCTCGCCGGGGAGCGCGCGCCAAGGAAGCTTGCGGCGGTGGCGGTCGTACCAGGCCAAAAGATCGGTGCTGAGATCAGCGCCGCAAGGGCCCGCGCGCCGCGACGCGCGCTTTCGCCGCTTCATCCCACCTGCTAGCGTCATGGCCGATCGATGTGGCAGAGCCCTGCAGCATGAACAAGCCCGGCAAATCCGTCCCGCGTCCGCTGGCGGACCTTCTGCACAAGACGCTGACCGACGCGTTCGCCAAGCAGGGTTTCGCCTCGACCGAACTCGTCACCCGCTGGGCCGACATCGTGGGCGCGGAAATCGCGGCCCATTCGGAGCCGGAAAAAATCCAGTGGTCGCGGCCGGCCGACGGCCACACGCCCGAGCCGGGCACGCTGGTGCTGCGGGTCGAGGGACCGACGGCGATCGAAATCCAGCACCTCTCCGGCGTCGTCCTCGAGCGAGTGAACCGCTTCTTCGGCTGGCAGGCGGTCGGGGGACTGCGGCTGCGGCAAGCCCCGCTTCGCCGTCGCGAGCAACCGCAGCTGCGCCCCGGCGATCCCGAAGCGGCGGAGCGCATCGCGGCCGGTCTCTCCGAGATCACGGACGAAAATCTGCGCGCCGCGCTCGGCCGGTTGGGGGCGGCCATCAAGCAGTCGTGACCGGGCGGCCTTGGCAGGGCGGCCTGCCATTGCCACATTCGCCGTTTGAAGATAGCGAGCTTGCTCGAGATCGACTTAGGCGATCCACTTGGGCGGTCGACTTGGGCGAAAGCCGGCCCCATTGCGCGGATAGCACGGACCATGACCAAGGACACCGAAGCCAACCAGACCGTCACGCGCCGTCATGCGCTCCTCAGCGCCACGGCGGTTATCGCGATCCTCGCGGCAGGCGGCGCCGGCTATGACCTGTCGGGCCCGGCCGGGACCGCGGCGGCTCAGGGCGCCGCGGGCGGGGAGGTGGCCATGGCCGACCTGCTGGTGCCGGGTCCCCTCGGCGACCAGATCCAGGGGCAAGCCGACGCGCCGGTCACCATCGTCGAATACGCCTCAATGACCTGCCCGCACTGCAGCCATTTTCACGAGACCACCTACCCCGAGATGAAGAAGAAATACATCGACACCGGCAAGGTGCGCTTCATCTTCCGGGAATTTCCCCTCGATGCGCTCGCGGCCGCCG
>Ga0306920_100014312_pt1 | contig 10836 bp, 10 predicted proteins | sample flu12Cox44000170_FD_204666 | JGI IMG/M metagenome (GOLD analysis project Ga0306920, IMG submission 204666) | Lab enrichment of tropical soil microbial communities from Luquillo Experimental Forest, Puerto Rico - flux4day.12C.oxic.44.000.170 (v2)... | ecosystem: Environmental > Terrestrial >... | reverse complement strand
TCCGTCGGAGAAGGTGCGCCGGTCGGTGCCTCGATCTTCCCCGATAAAGTCAGCGTGCCGTGGAACCCTCCGTTTCGCTGAACGACGTCGACTGTCACGGGACCGACCTTCTCCTCCAGGACAAGGCGAATTGGATCACTAAGCCGTTCGCGCTGTTTCATCACGAGCGCACAGGCTGTGCCGACCGTGGGATGTCCCGCGAAGTCAAGCTCCGCCCGGGGTGTGAAGATGCGCACCCCAAACGTGTTCGCAGGATCGTTCTTCGGCAGGACGAAGGTCGTCTCGCCGAAATTGAATTCGCGGGCAATTTTTTGCATGCCCTCGTCCGAGATGCCAGCTGCGTCAGGGAGAACCGCGAGTTGATTGCCACCGAATGGTGTGGAACTGAAAACATCGACGATGTGAAATGGGTAGTTCATAAGATGAACCTCGGTGCGTCGCCTCAAGCCCTGACGACGAGGTCGATCTCAACGCAGGCCCCGAGCGGCAGCGCCGCCACCGCGATCGTCGTGCGGGCGGGAAAGGGCTGACTGAAATATTTTGCGTAGATGCCATTCATCGCGGCGAAGTCGCTTATGCTCGTGAGATACACGCCAGCGCGCGCAACGTGATCGAAACTCCTGCCGGCGGCCTTGAGAACCGCCGCGAGATTCTGAAAGACGCGCTCTGTCTCGGCCGCAATACCTCCCTCGACCACCTTGCCCGTGGCCGGGTCTTGGCCGACCTGACCGCTGCAGTAGAGGAAACCACCGACTTCGATCGCCTGGGAAAACGGGCCGATCGGTGGCGCGAGTTCAGGCGAGGTAACTGCGGTCTTGCTCATGGGAAACTCCTCTAGATACTGGGTCAGATGGTCAGGATGGTGGAGCCGGTGGGGGCGGGCGCATCCAAGGCCCTGCGTGCATCAGCGCGCAGCCCCCTCCTCGCTGCGATTAGATTTGCCGCCTCTACGGCAGATATTCCTTGGGCAAGGGCGTAGCGGCCGTCTCGGCCTGCACCATGATGCTCGTAACTCGCCAGCCGCTGGCTTCTTTGATCGCTTGAATGCTGTTGATGCCGCGCGCGACTTGTTTGCCGCCGCTATTCAGCACGTAGCTGCTCCACAAGTGCCCAATGTTGCCGTAGCGCTCGATGCGAATTTTCAGCTGCTTCTCTTCCACTATGATGTGGCCACGGGCTCTGACGCGGGCGATCCAATCGTCCAGGGTCTCGAGCCTGTAGCTTGGCGCTCCATCCGCGCCGAGCGAAACGAACATCAAGCGCGCTTCGGGTATGAGCAGGGCCCGCATGCAGGCTCGATCCTTGTCCGAGGGGCCGGTGATTGCCGCATCGAACGCCGCGGGAATGCCCTCGGGCTCCGATGGCAACGCACAGCCGGCATCCGGCGCCTGCGCCATCGCATTTCCGGCGAGCGCGCCGGCCAGAATCGTCGCTGAAAGTAGTGTCCGCAGCATTTATTTCTCCCGAACAGCCTAGCGGGTGAGCGTTTCGATGGACCAGGCCACTGAAGTGATGCGCCAGCCTTGATCGGACGGAGGTCGAGCCGGCCTGACCGTCACTGCGCCGCCCTGAGCTCCTTCACCAGTTCGTGGTCCTGATAGACCTTCTCCAGCGCCTCGGTGATCGCGACGGTCGAGACGGAGACGGCCCGGTTCAGCCGGCCGTCGTAGGCGAACGCGCCGCCCAGCATGTAGATGTTGCCGTCGAAGATGGCCCCGATCACCTCGCCCTTGGCGTTGATCAGGGGCGAGCCGGAATTGCCGGGGACGATGTCGGTGGTCGACGATATGTTGAAGACCGTGTTCGCGTTGAGCTTCGGCTGAGCGTCGATCCACCTCTGGGTCAGTTGGAACGGCGGCTGGCCGGTCGCCCGCTCGTAGAGGCCCTTGAAGTAGGTGAAGGACGGCACGGTCTGGTCGTGTGCGGTCCAGCCGGCGATCTTCCCGTAGCTGAGCCGAGGCGTGAAGGTCGCGTCCGGAGAGATACTGGTCCCGTAGACGGCGAAGCGCGCCTTGGCGAGTCGCGCCTGCGCCCGTTCGACCGGCCCGCCGACCCGCTCCTCGTAGCTCTTGCGCAGGGCGCGCGCCGCCGGATCGGTCGCGACCACATAGCGGATCAGCGGATCGTCGCTGGCGTCGATCGCCGCCTGGCCGCCTTCCCACAGCTGTTTGCGATAGGCCGGATCGATCAGGCGCGACGAGGCGAGGCGCTTGGACAGCTCTTCCGGCGAGTCCTTGCCGAGCATCAGCTGGGTCTCGGGCGAGTCGGCGGTCAGGTACTCGCGCACCTTGGTCAGCCAGAACTCGAGCTCGAGCTGTTCGAGCTTCGGGTCGATCGGCTTGGCGTCGGTGACCCCCTTTTCCAGGAGCGGCAGGCGGCTGTCGGTGAAGTCAGGCAGGCGCTCGCTGTTGGGCTTCCGCCGCTCGGCCGCCGAGCGCACCAGCGTCCGGGCCCAGCCGTAGAGGTCCGATCCCGTTGCCGGGCCGCTCTCGAGCAGCTCGTAGGCCGCGGAGATACCGCCATTAACGTTCTCTGCCTGTGCGATCTCCGACCAGGGGTCGCCCACAATGGCCTTCAGCTTGGGATCGGCGTCGACCTTGGCCTTCAGCGCCAGGTCCGCCTCGAGCTTGCCTTCGATGAAGCCAGGCTCGTTTAGCGCCAGCAGCTGGTCGTAACGCGCCTTGTAGCCGTTCTCGATTTTGAACAGCTCGGGGGCCGCCACCCGCGCCTGCTCCGGGCTCTCCTCGCCGAAGCGGATCAGTCGCCCGCGCAGCTCGGAATAGCGGAGCAGGGTCTGCGGCAGCTGGATGTTGCGCAGGAACGAGAGGAGGTCGGCGGTGGACTGCCGCTGGGTCGAGAACGGGTCGCCGGCCACGAACACCAGCTCGCCGTCGGTCGGCGCGGCCGCGTTCCAGCGCAGGTGGTCGGGCGTCTTCACCGGCTGGTCATTCTCGTAGAGGCGCACGAACGAGCACTCGAGGGCGTAATGAGGGAAGTTGAAGTTGTCCGGATCCCCGCCGAAGAAAGCCGTCGCGAACTCCGGCGCGAACACCAGACGCACGTCCGAGTACTTGCGGTAGGTGTAGAGCTTGTACTGACCGCCCTGGTACAGGGTCACCACCTGGCAGCGCAGGATGGCGGCCTTGCCGGCGCAGCCTTCCTGCTCGATCGCTGCGATCGTTGCGTCGCGCGACTTGACGAAGTCGGGCCCGGTCTTGCCTGCGACAGCGCCGTCGATCCGATCGGTGACGTCGGCGATCGAGGTCAGGATCTCGGCCTGCACGCCGGGGCACAGCCGTTCCTCGCGCCGGCTCGCCGCGATGAAGCCCGACTTGATGTGGTCCTGCTGCGGCGTCGACAGGTCCTGGACGCAGTCCGAGATGCAGTGGTGGTTGGTCAGCACGAGGCCTTCGGGCGACACCACCGAGGCCGAGCAGCCGATCGACAGCCTGACCGCTGCGTGCTGCACGCGATCGAGCCAGGCTTGGTCGACGGTGACGCCGTACTTCGCCTTCACGGCCGCGGCCGGGAAGTTGTCGAAGGTCCACAAGCCCTCGTCGGCGAGGGCGGCGCGGCCCGAAAAGCCGATAGCGGCGAAGGCGGCCCCGGCGATGAGCAGCGAGCGCGACATGACTTTTCTCCCGTCACGGCCGCTGATCTCCACGATCTGGCCGCTCGCCGCTTCGCGCAGGCGCACCTGCCACGACCCGGGCTCACCGACCTCGATCTGTATCCAGTTCAGAACCTCGGGACCGCCCGTCTGCCGAATTTGGACCGCATGAGGCACACAGATTTCCGCAACAACTCGAATGCGGTGATACTTTGATGCGGGACATGAAATTCCACAACTTCATTATTCTCACGATTATAATGCCCGCATAGCACGATGCTGTTACGCGTAACAGTCGGTATCTTTCCGAAATGCAACTGTCGGACTAGCAGTCAAGAGAATGAAGCAAAATCAACTTGATTTGGTTCGGCGCTTTAACCGCGCCATCACTCAGAGAATCGGCGCGCTGGACGATAACTATCTTTCTCGTGGACGCTCTCTGGGACTATCGCGACTGCTGTGGGAAATTGGGCCCGCTCGGTGTGAGGTAAAACTGCTGCGTGCTCGCCTTGGCTTGGAATCGGCATACTTCAGCCGGCAATTGCGCCGGCTAGAGGCAGATCGGCTCGTTATCACGGACCCCGATGGCGGGGATGGCCGCGAACGAAAAGTGCGACTGACCCGTAAGGGTCTTGCAGAGCGGGCGGTATTGAACCGCTCGTCCAATGAACTCGCGGCATCGATCTTGACGCCGCTGACCGAGCCACAACGAAACCGACTGGTTACCGCGATGGGCGACGTTGAAAGGCTTATCCTCGCGTCGCAAGTGCAGGTTGAGATCATCGACCCGCGTGACTTCGACGCCCGATTTTGCCTGCGGTCGTACTTCGAGGAGCTTGCCCAACGGTTCGATGCGGGTTTCGATCCTGCGCAGAGCATCTCCGCGAGCGATGAGGAGATGACGTTGCCGAATGGGCTGCTATTGGTCGCGACCTTACGGGGAGCAGCGGTGGGATGTGGGGCGCTCAAGCTTCACAGTGACACGCAGAGTGCCGAGGTAAAGCGAATGTGGGTGGCTGCTGACGTGCGCGGCCTTGGATTGGGGCGACGTTTGCTAGAACGACTGTCGGCGGAGGCCGCGTCGCGGAGAATGCTGATCCTGCGATTGGAGACTAACCGTTCGCTTTTCGAAGCAAAGCACCTCTACCAGAGAGCTGGGTTCGTCGAGGTGGAACCCTTCAATAACGAACCGTACGCACACCATTGGTTCCAGAAAGACCTCCGACACGCGTGATAGCGGTGGCTACGCACCCTAACTCAAACAAAAGGAATTCGCTGAATTGAGGAGTGCCCGCAGCAGATCCCGAAGGTCTGAACGGCGCCCTGATAGCAGTCGTTGATCCCTTCCGGGTTGGTTACCGGTGTCGCTGCGTTGGACTATTCACCTTCGGTGAGCGTTCTCGCCTCAATCTCGGCGATCATGTCAATTTCGACGCACGCGCCAAATGGCAGCTGCGCCACGCTGACGGCGCTGCGCGAATGGACGCCCCGCTCGCCCAATACTTGCACAAGGAGCTCAGACGCCCCGTCCGCAATGCGGTGAGGCTCCGTGAAGTGCGGGGCACCGTTGACCATGACAAAGAGCTTCACGATTCTTCGAACGCAGCCAAGATCGCCGAAGGCAGCTTTGAGCACGGCCAACAACTCAATTGCCACGTGGCGCGCCGCGAGCTTGCCTTGATCCACGCTAATCTCATTGTCCACCTTCCCGCAGAGGAGCTTGCCGCGCTCCTTTCCAAGGCGGCCGGAGAGATGAATTTGGTTAGCTGAGCGAATGAACGGCGCGAACGCCGGCACATATCCGTCGACGACCGGCGGTATGATGTCGGGTAGAACAATGTTGAGAGCCTTCAGGCGCTCCTCAATGGGCGACATGTCTTGCTTCCTTCCGCGCCTTCGCCAACACGACAAGGAGTCGATCTATGTCCTGCGTCGAATTGAGAAGATGTGGGGCGACTCGAATTTTGCCTTCACGCAAGGCAACCACGAACCGCTCATCTTGCAGCGTTTGATACAGGAACTCCGTATCGCGGCGGCTGCCGGCTTCAATGCAACCAAAAACTCCGCGCTGAGAAGCCTGCCGCGGACTTGCCGGCCGATAGCTCTCCGGGAGTCTTTCGAAGAAATAGTCAATCAGGGTCTGGTTGTGATCACGGATCAGCGCGGGATTCGTTTCCAGCACAAACCTCGTAGACGCTTCCATGACCGTGAGATTGAAGTTGTATATTGATGTAGCCTCGGCCGAGTCCCAACGGCTCAGCGTCGGAGAAGGTTCCGGATCCACATAGTTGAGCCGCGCAAAGCTCTCGACTCCTTGGGACAGCCAGTTGTAGGGTCCTGGTCGAAGTGAATCCAGGTTTGCTTTCTTGGTCCACAGGAAGCCCGTGCCCCAGGGACTGAGCAAATATTTGTAGCCCGCGCAGACTATAAAGTCAGCTCCCAGTCTGCACACGTTCATGGGTATGGCGCCACAGGATTGGCTCACGTCCAGAACCAAAAGAGTCCCGTTCCTCTTGCATGCCGCGGCAAGCGAGGTGACGTCGAGCATCGATCCGTCGTCGAATCGCACGTGACTCACGGAGACGACTCGGGTGCGCGGCGTCATCGATGCGATCAGATCATCCGACTGTATGAACTGACCTTGCGGGACCGCGATCCGCACCTTAATACTTTCGCGCGCCTCCATCGGCTTCCACGTTGCGTACTGCACCGGAAACTCGCCACGCGCGATGACCACCTCGTCGCCAGCAGCCCACTTAATTCCGTAGGCTATTGCCGCGAGACCCGCACCCGCTCCGCTGGTCAGAGCGACTTCATCCGGGCTAGCGCCAATCAAGGTCGCCAACGTCTGGCGCAAACTCGCCGCAAGTGAAAAGAATGACCGGTCATCTACGATGTGCGGGCGCATTTTTGCCGCAACAGATGACTGTACTGCGTTGAGCGCCACGCGAGGGATCGCCGCGTGCGCCGCGAAGTTCAAGTAAGTAACGTCATCGATCGGAAACCATGCATCTTTCCAATTAATCGACTGCTTTAGGAGCATATTCCGCTCAGAGCCCCCGGGGTCAAACGGGGATGACCGGTGCTGAACACAAATAACAAGTTCATTTTAAAAGGATTTCACGAACGTATTCCGTGCCCAGAACTTTTCTGTATTCGTTGCGGCCGACTCTGGCCTTGTTCTGGACCTCGGTGCTGCCGATTACTCTCTTCGCCACTTCTTCCAGCTCGACGCCTTTATCTAACGCCGCGGCCCCGTTTTTGAAAGTGATGCAGAGACTTATATTGGGCTGATCCTGTGATTTTGGTGTCAGCTTGAGGACCTTGTAATCGATAATCAGCCCAGCTTTCTTGAAGGCTTCCATTGTCGGCTTCCATGTCGAATTCAGCCAATCGACATATTCTTCAAAATGACCGTACTCGACTTGTATGTAGTCCACCTCGGTAACCGCGCCCTCAGAATAGTGGCGCACATCCTGGGCCCGAGCAGTAAGCGAAAGCGAGGAAGCTGCGAGACACATAGATAGGATAATGGTCTTGGTCATAACCTATTCACCCTTGGGATATATCCCGATTTCCAAGCGAAACTCATCAATTGATCACCTTCAACGGCCCCTTATAGGCGCGGCGATTCGCGCCAGAGAATCGACTCCCCAGCCGAGGGCGCGGCATTGCGCTTATGGGGGCTGGGGATGGCGTGCTGATGGAGGTCGAATCATTTGGCCGGTAGGAGGCTGCGAATTTGCCTCACCGCGTAATCGACCTTCATGTCGAACGCGCGCTTCCCCAGCTCCGCCGTTGAGCGGCGCGCGTCACCCTGGATTCCGTTATACGGACTCTGGGGCCCGATCTGCACCTTGCCATCGACGACGGGATCTCCCACTGCAGAGGGGACCAGATCTCTGCGCACCCATGTGTTGTCCTTGTCGAGATACATCATTTCCGAGGTGTCAAAAATGTAACCGTGGAGGCCGGGTGGATAGCCGTGCTGCGCCAAGTACCGATCGAATGCATCATTGGCGGGCCTATAGACCTGGTCACAGTAGAACACACGCAGAGCTCCGTAGCGTGCGTTGAGCTTGTTGGTGACCTGCTCGTAGACCTCCGGCTGGCCGCCAGCGTGATCGCCCATCAGAATCACATTGCGGAAACCGTTGAGGAACGCTTGCTCCGTGATGCGCTCGAGCATGGCGGCGAGCAGCTCGTTCGTGATCCCAATGGTACCGGGAATCGGTTCTGCCTCATTCGGAGTGTAGGGCAACACCGGCAGGAAGATAGCATTGCCGAGTTCTCTCGCGATCGCTTCGACCGTCGCATGCGCTATGAGGTTATGGCCACCGTTCGCGTTCTGGGGGCCTCGTTCCTCGACACCGCCGGTGTAGATCAGCGCCGTTGTCTTGCCTGCCGCGATCTCGCACTTCACTTCCACCCAAGTCATTTTCTCGAACTCCACCAGATCGGTCTGCGCGCACGGGGCAGCGCACACCGGTCTCGCGGCCAGTATCAGGAAGGCTGTGCCGCCGGCGATAGACATCCGCAAGGAATGCGAAGTCGACCCAATGCGCATGTCACCCTCTGTTTTCCGCAGCAACCTGGAATCCGCGCTACTGTGATGCGCCACAAGTAATTCCACAACTGCATTATTATCACGATTATAATGCGACCTGAGCACGTTACTTAACTGTTCGCGAAACCCCTTGAGGAGACCCCCGATGCTCGAAGATTTACGCGCCCTCGTGGAGTTCGCCCATGCCGGGTCCATCGCCGGGGCAGCCGGCCGACTATTTCGGACGCCCTCTGCGATTACCCGGCAGGTGCAAAGGCTGGAGGCTGCATTGAGTGCCGAGTTGCTCGACCGCTCGGTAAAGCCTCCGCGTCTGAACTCGCTCGGCTCCCGAGTCCTCGAACAAGCACGGGATCTGCTGCAGCGAACCGAGGCGCTGAAATCTCTTACGTCGAGCGACGCCGAACCTCGCGGCCTCTTGCGCATCGGGCTCTCGCATGCCCTGGCCGAGGGGACGCTAATCGAACCTATTCAGGCGCTGACTGAAAAATACCCCAAGGTCCGATTGCGGCTGTCGAGCGAACTGACCCCCGAGCTAATCAACCGGCTGCTCGCGGGTGAACTCGACGTTGCTGCCGTGCTGTTGCCCGAAGGAAGAACCGCGCCTGCCCCTCTTCTGACGACTATCATCGCCACCGACCGCATGGAGATCGTTCAAGGCGCCGCAGGTAACGTTGATGGTGATTGGAAAACTTTGGGCCGAGCGCCGTGGGTGCTCAATCCGCCCGGGTGCTTTCTTCGGGCGAGCCTTATCGATCGGATGGAGCGTGCCGGCTTCACACCCATGATTGCGGCTGAAATCCACAACATACATATGCAGCTGGCCTTCGTTCAGTCCGGTTACGGTCTGGGGCTCCTACCCGCTCGCTTTATTGCCAGGAATCGGTCGATCGATCCCGTGAAAGTGTTGCGGCCCCCGTCGTTTGACCTGCACCGTTCCGTCGCGATCGTCCGGGTTGCGCAACTCGGCGCCTTGGGGAAGGCGGTCGAACAGTTGGCACACGGGTTTCGGCAGTTGTTTGAGGCAACCGACACCGTGAAGCCCGTGAAAAAACACCGCAGAGGTGTGCCCGCGAAGCGGCGGGCGGCGCGACCGCGCAAGTAGTCGCCGAGCATTCGCGATGATGCGGTCAGCGCCGCCTCGTATTCCCCGATTTCGTCGAGAGGGACATGCAGACGGCTCGACGGCTCACATGGCCGCTCGAGGTTGGGCGATTGGCCGCGCATTCAGCTTGCGCAGCAGTTCCTGTCGCCGCAGCGCGGGACTAGTCACCGCTTGCAGTGACTGTGCTGAGCGACAAATGCCAAGGCGGAATAAGGCTAAGGATTACAGCGGTGGCAGGCGTCGCCTGATTGTCTGCGATTTGACGATACAGGTGACGGTTTGCGCGTGATCGTGGAACTGTTCAAGGACAGCGTCAACATCCTGTAGCGATTTGATGCACACCCGCGCGAAATAGCAGTCCTCCCCGGTCACCTTGTCGCATTCAATGATCGCCGAAGTGGCATTGATCAACCTCTCGACTATCCGTAGTTTGCCCGGCTGCGGATTGATGCGGACCATCGCCACCACACCGTAGCCCAAGCGCTGCGGGTCGACGTCGATGGTGTATCGCAGGATCTCGCCTCGCTCTTCGAGTCGTTTCAAACGATCCGAGGTAGTGGGGGCCGCCAACCCCACTCTGCCGGCCAGGGCCTTCAGCGACATGCGCGAGTTGGAGGCGAGACTGCGAAGGATTTGCTTGTCGATCTTATCCATAAGCTCAGCCCTCGACGATTATGAAAACAAACCCAATCTCCTCAAGATCAGAGGTAAACGTACCTCTGGCCCTTTGATTTCACGCTCTTTCGTTTAGCGAGAAACCGAATAATAGGTGCATGGAGAGGACAACATAGGGTGCCAGCAAGAAGGGGAATATTACGTACGAGGGCGGCAAGGCACCATCAAAGAAATCAAGACGCTGAAAAATTGCAGTTCGATCACTGGCGTAGGTAATCGCGAGGTGGATCGTGGACGCAACGAGATTCGGGATCAGACTCGGTAGCCCTACCGCATTTGCGCTGTGGGTCGCAATCGCCGGCGCGCCGACGGCGGCGGGTGCCCCGCCAGCACTGTCCCCGGTGACGCAGATCAGCGAAATTCCCGACAAGTTCGTCATGCCCGAGCCTCAAAAGAATTACCTCGAGCGCATCGAAATGATTCCGATGCGAGATGGCGTGAGGCTTAACACCATCATCATCGTCCCGAAGGGCGTCAAGGACGCCCCGATCGTCCTGACACGCACGCCCAACAACGCCACTAGGGGTTTTTCGAATAACAATTCGTCTATGGAGGCGCTGTTGCCGGTGATCGACGTCGACTTCGTCCGCGCCGGCTATATCCTCGTGTTTCAGGACGTTCGCGGTAAATACGGTTCCGAGGGCGCTTTCGAGCTGACACGCCCGCCACGCGGACCGCTGAACGCAACCGACACCGACGAGAACACGGATGCGTGGGACACCATCGACTGGCTGATCAGGAACGTCCCGCAGTCGAACGGCAAGGTCGGCATGATCGGCTCAGGCAGCGACGGCTTCATGGTGGCCATGGCGCTTCTCGATCCGCATCCAGCGCTCAAGGCCGCCGTATCTGAAGAGCCGAAGATGGACAATTGGATGGGAG
>Ga0306920_100014311_pt1 | contig 10836 bp, 4 predicted proteins | sample flu12Cox44000170_FD_204666 | JGI IMG/M metagenome (GOLD analysis project Ga0306920, IMG submission 204666) | Lab enrichment of tropical soil microbial communities from Luquillo Experimental Forest, Puerto Rico - flux4day.12C.oxic.44.000.170 (v2)... | ecosystem: Environmental > Terrestrial >... | reverse complement strand
AAGACATTGAGCGAGGGCACCAAGCAGCAATCGCAGAGAAACGACGAGTTTTTTCGCTTCATTTTCGAGCATGCCCAGATTGGTATCGGAATCTTCAATATTCAAAGCGGGGAACATTTCTCAAACCGGGCCGTGAACGAAATGTTGGGCTATGCTCCGACGGAGCTCCGTACCGTGGAGCAGTGGGACGACGTGGTTCACCCGGATGAACGCGAGACCGGCGCCAAGCGTTATTCCGACCTCATTGAAGGCGTTCGGGACGAGGACGAATGGGAGCAACGCTTCATTCGGCGGGACGGACGCGTTGTCATCGCCAACGGGCGCTTCAAGTTAATTCGCGACGCCCAGGGCAAACCAAACTACATCGTCACACTGAACGAGGATGTCACGGAACGCAGGCGCGCAGAGGTGGAGCGCCTCCAGGTTACAAAACAGATGCAGCTTCTCCTCGATTCCACCGATCAGGGTATCTACGGCCTCGACCTCGAAGGACGCTGCACCTTTATCAATCGTGCAGCCTGCGAAATGGTCGGGTACCGGACCGAAGACCTGCTTGGCCACAACATGCATGAGTTGGTTCATCACCACCGGCCCGATGGCTCAGCCTATCCCGCCGAGGAATGCCCTGTAGCGCACGCGGTGCAAAACGGCAAAGGATGCCACGCGGACGAGGAGGTTCTGTGGCGAAAGGACGGCACGGCGATACCGGTAGAGTATTCCTCATTTCCGGTATTTGAAGGAGGCGTGATCACCGGAGTGGTGGTGACGGTATCGGATATCACCGAACGAAAACGCGCCAGGGAAGCCTTGGAGTCGAGTGTGCGGCTCTTCCGTTCGATCTTCGAGGGCGCACAAATAGGAATCGGCGTCTTCCGGCTGGATACCCGGGAGCATTTCTCCAATCGCGCTCTGCATGAAATGCTGGGTTACACCGGCGAAGAGCTGAGCCGTCTGGAGCAATGGGATTCGATCGTCCCAGATGACGAACGCGATCCTTGCGCCCAACGTTATGGAGAACTTGTTGAAGGCAGGCGCGACACGGACGAGTACCCGCAACATTTTATCCGCCGCGACGGCCACGTGCTTCTGGGAAATAGCAGGTTCCAGTTGGTCCGGGATGCCGCGGGAAGGCCGCAGTGCATCGTCGCTCTGACCGAGGACATAACGGAACGCACCCGCGCAAAGGCGGCTTTGCAGGCGAGCGAGGAACTTTTTCGTTCCATTTTCGAAAATGCCCAGATCGGGATCAGCGTCTTCAACGCGGCGACAGAGAAATATCACATTAATCGGGCATTGCTCGACATGCTCGGTTGCAGTCTCGAAGACCTTAGCTCCGCCGAGAAGTGGGACCTGTTTATTCACCCTGATGAACGCAAATCCGGTGCGGAAAGATACGCGGCTCTGCTCGAGGGCAAGCTAGACAAGGACGAGTGGGAGCAGAGATTTGTTCGGCGTGATGGACGCATGGTCATGGCCAACGGAAGATTCTCTGTCGTCCGAAATGTTGCCCGAGAGCTTCAGTACCTCCTGTACCTCACGGAAGACATCACCGATCGCAAGCGCGCCGAGGCGGAGTTGGTCGGCGCGAAGGAAGCTGCAGTTGCGGCCACCAAGGCAAAATCCGAATTTCTCGCCAACATGAGCCATGAAATCCGCACGCCGATGAATGCCATACTCGGAATGACCCATCTGGCTCTAAAAACCGAACTGACCACGAAGCAGCGCGATTATTTAACAAAGGTGAAAGCCGCGGCCGAGTCGCTGTTGACCGTCATCAATGACATCCTAGACTTTTCTAAAATCGAGGCCGGCAGGCTCGACATAGAGCAGATCGAATTTCGGCTCGACGCGGTACTCGACAATCTTTCCACCGTGGTCAGTCAAAAAGCCCACGAGAGGGGACTGGAGTTTCTGATTGCTGCTCCCCAGGGCTTACCCATGTCATTGGTCGGCGATCCTCTGCGCCTGGGCCAGGTATTCATCAATCTCGTAAACAACGCCGTTAAGTTTACCGAGCACGGCGAGGTCGTAGTGACAGTCCAGGTCGAAGAGCGCGTCTCTAACAAAGTCAAACTGAAATTCGCAGTACGCGACAGCGGCATTGGCATGACCCCTGAACAGACCGCACGCCTCTTCCAGGCCTTTAGTCAGGCGGATGCCTCGACAACGCGAAGGTATGGGGGAACCGGGCTCGGACTGTCCATCTCAAAGCGCCTTGTGGAGATGATGGGAGGAGACCTTTGGGTAGCGAGTAAATACGGGGAAGGCAGCACGTTTTACTTCACCGCTTGGTTCGGCGTGGCCCAGGCAAAGACCCAGCAGGAGATCATGACTGGGTTAAGTGAACTTCGTGCATTGGTAGTGGACGACAACGCTATGGCCGGAGAAATTCTCACGGATATGCTCAGCCAGTTCTCGGTCCGGGCGAAATGTGTGTCGTGTGGTGCCGATGCGTTGCGAGAATTGGCTGATGCGGATCTACAGGATCCCTACGATCTAGTGTTAATGGATTTGCAAATGCCGGGAATGGACGGACTCGAAACCAGCCGAGCAATAACCGGGGAACTGACACTCCACCACATCCCTAAGATCATCATCATCACCGCATTTGGCAGAGAGGATTTCCGGCTGCAAACTGAGCAGCTGGCGATAGCCGGTTTTCTGGAAAAGCCGGTGAGTCCTTCGATCCTTCTCGACACATTAATGAGTCTTTTTGCAAGACCCGCCGGTGAAGATGCACCGGTTGTGACTGATAAAAGCGATTACGCAGCGTCGTTTATGAACGGTATCCGAGTTCTGCTGGTCGAAGACAATGAGACCAATCAGCAGATCGCAAGGGAGTTACTCGAGAGTGCAGGTGCTGCGGTTGTGGTCGCGTGCCACGGAGGCGAAGCCGTGAAGATTCTGGCCACGGAAGATCAACCAGCTCCTTTTGACCTCGTGTTAATGGACTTGCAGATGCCCGAAATGGACGGTTTCGCCGCAACCAGGCTCTTGCGAAGCCAGCCTACACTACAAAAACTTCCCATTATTGCCATGACTGCCCACGTGATGACCGAGGAGGTGCAACGCTGCCTAGAAGTGGGGATGAATGATCATATCGGTAAGCCAATCAATCCGGCCACCTTCTTTGCAACGCTCGCTCGGTGGATGCGGCCGCGACCACCGAAGTCTTCGACCCCCGAGGCTCGTCGAGCGATCGATGAGCATGGTTCCGGGTTTCCCAACATCGAAGGCATTGATGTCGCTGAAGGATTGCGGCGCGTCGCCGGCAACCGCAGGTTGTACCGAGAATTGCTGATGCAGTTTGCCGGCAAGCAGAAGTTCATCGGCGCGCGAGTCTCAGGAGAACTTCAGAGTGGAAATCTAGAGGATGCGGAACGTTTGGCGCATTCCCTAAAGGGTTCCGCGGGAAATCTGGCGATGAAAGAGATTTTCGACCTCGCGGGCAGGTTAGAACGGGCGATTCGCGACGGAGACGCCGGAGTCGAGGATTTGATAACCACTCTGGCCTCGGCGCTGCACCGGCAAATTCGCAACATACACGCGGCATTCTCGGTCACCATTGACGAGTCACAATGGCCCGGGGTTCCACCGAGGGCTGCCGCGGACACCGCAAAGACGATCGCACAACTTAAGGAATTGCTCGAAGCAAACGACGCCGATGCCCTGGAGGTGTTTCAGAGTATTGCCGACCATCTGCGAAGCACCGTTGCGTCATCCGAGCTCGAACGCCTCCGTGCAGCGATCAACGGATTCCGCTTTGAAGAGGCGCTGGATGAGTTGAACCGCATGGTCACAGACCGTCCCGCGAAGGAGCAAGCAGAATGACAAACAACGGAGAAAAAAGGCTTTTGCTTCTAGTCGACGACGACGCCGAGAACATCCAGGTGGTGCATTCGATCCTAAAGGACCAGTACAAAATCCGAGTGGCCATGAACGGACGCAAGGCTTTGGAATTGGCGCAAGTCGAGCCTCTGCCCGATCTTATCCTGCTTGACGTAATGATGCCGCAGATGGATGGTTACGAAGTATGCTCGCACTTGAAGGCGGACCGGAGAACGGGGGACATACCGATAATGTTTCTCACCGGAAAAACCGAAGTCTCAGATGAGACTCGCGGTTTTGAGGTTGGTGCCGTCGATTATATTCATAAGCCATTTTCGCCGCCCATCGTTACCGCTCGTGTCCGGACGCACTTGATGCTGCGCGATGCTCACGAAACAATCGCCCGTCAACTGCTGGCCATCAATAGCGAATTGGACATGGCCCGCCAAATTCAGCGGTCGATTCTGCCACAACAAACTCCAAACATTCCGGGGTTGGAAATCGAAGCTCGATACCTGCCCATGAGCTCGGTCGCCGGTGACTTTTACGACTTTCTTTTGATCGACGAGCAGCACGTCGGTGTCTTGATCGCCGATGTATCCGGACACGGACTTCCTTCCGCGTTAATCGCATCCATGCTTCAAACTGCGCTGGCGGCGCAGGCGCCGCACGCAAGTGATCCGACGAAGATATTGTCCAACCTGAATCGGGCACTTTGTGGAAAATTCCAGAGCCACTATGTTACCGCCGCTTATCTCTTCCTGGACATGCAGAAGGGGACAGTAAATTATGGCGGAGCGGCTCACCCCCCGCTCTTGCTATGGAAAGCCAAGAGCCGGAGCGTAGAGGAGATTGTCGAAAATGGCCTGATGTTGGGCCCTTTTCCGCAATCGACGTATTCGTCGACGACCTTCCCAATCGAAGAGCGGGACCGGATCGTTCTCCTTACTGACGGAATTATTGAAGCGAAAAACTCTTCCGGCAAGGAGTTTGGTGAGGAACGCCTGCGCAACATCGTGGAATCGAGCCATTCCCTCCGGGCGCATGAATTCGCCGACGCGGTGCTCAGTGGACTTTCGGAATGGTCCGATAACGCGATCGGACCGAACCAGTCGGACGACATCACGCTTCTCGCAATTGATTTCACTTCGCGCACGAGTGCCGATTAGCGCGGAAACCTAAGATATTCGGGGCACAACCGACGGGCTTATCGAGAACTTCGTCTGGTTTGTGCCGCAGCGGAGAACAAGAAGCTTGCCGAAATGCGGATTCAGACCGCCACAAAGCTGGCCTTTCGAAGCGCTTATCGTTGTTGTGGATTGGGGTGGCGGTGGCCGAGGTTGGGGTGGGAGCGAGGGATCTCGACGCCGCTGTTCCAGTTTGCCGACGTGCCAACGTTACCGTTTTCTACCTCGGAGCTACCGGCGTCAATCTGGTGCCGAGCCCGGCATAGATGTAAGAAATTCTGAGGAAGTAAGACCTGACGGTCATTTTCAGTCTCCCGAGCCCACGCTGAAGGTGGTACAGACCCACCGCCGACGCAACGCAAAATAAAGCACCTACCCCCTGCAAGTTGATCGATTCTGAGGAGATGGAGGCTTTCCACACACCGGCTGAGCTGTGATTTCCGGCTGTCTTATTGCTTAAGACCCACCTAAGGGAAGTCCATTTTTCCGGTTACCCCGGGGACCTTGTGCCTCTGGCGCAAGTGACAGGTTCCTTCCGACACCTTCAGGTTTATATCTACCAGGCGCATTTACGTCTCCTCCGTTCGCGGGAAGGGAAAAACAAGATGGCACAAAATCCGGAATCGGTCAGACTTGAAGAAGCTCGGCGAGTCCAAATTCCTTGGAAAAAATGGGGACCTTATCTGAGCGAGCGGCAGTGGGGCACGGTTCGCGAAGACTACAGCCAGGATGGAAATGCTTGGAGCTATTTCTCCCACGACCAGGCCCGATCGCGCGCCTACCACTGGGGAGAAGACGGTCTTGCTGGCGTCAGCGACGATAAGCAGTTGCTTTGCTTTAGTGTTGCCTTGTGGAACGGCAAGGACCCGATCCTCAAAGAGCGCTTGTTCGGTCTCACGAATAGCGAGGGCAACCACGGCGAGGACGTTAAAGAATACTACTTCTACCTCGATAGCACGCCGACGCATTCGTACATGAAATATCTCTACAAGTATCCTCAGGAGGCGTACCCCTACAACAATCTGGTCGAGACGAATCGCCGGCGCAACCGTGGCGATATGGAGTACGAGCTCCTGGACACCGGCGTCTTTAATGACGATCGCTACTTTGACGTATTCGTCGAGTATGCCAAGGAGTCACCCGAAGACCTGCTCATCCACATCAGCGTGAGCAATCGCGGTCCCGATCCAGCCACGCTACATGTACTGCCGACCCTGTGGTTTCGCAACACCTGGACTTGGTGGCCGGGAACCCCCAAGCCGTTTCTACGGCAGGCGCCAGACGAAAAGGGCCCCAAGGTCGTTTTGGCATCACAACCCGAACTGGGTGACCGATATCTGTACTGCGACGGAGACCCCTCGTTGCTATTCACGGAAAACGAGACCAACAACCATCGGCTATTTGGCACGCCGAATGCCTCTCGTTTCGTCAAAGATGGAATCAACGATTACGTCGTTCAGGGAAATCATGGTGCAGTCAATGCCGAGCGAACCGGAACCAAGTGTGCGGCGCATTATCAAGTAAACCTCGGGGCCGGCAAGAGCGCTACGATTCGTCTGCGGCTAAGCAATGTCGCGCCAACAGCCATCGGGGACGCGTTCAAAAGCTTCTCGACAACGCTCGAGGTGCGTCAGCGTGAGGCGGACGAATTCTACCAATCCATAACTCCGCCACGAGCCAGCCCAGATGAGGCCCTCGTGATGCGACAGGCGCTCGCGGGAATGCTTTGGTCGAAACAGTTCTTCTTTTTTGATGTCGACAAATGGCTCGAGGAACATGGCGCCGATCCGATGAAGCCGGGGGCACGATTCATCCGCAACAGCGAATGGTTCCACATGGTGAATCAGCAGGTGATCTCCATGCCAGACAAGTGGGAGTATCCCTGGTATGCCGCTTGGGACCTTGCCTTTCATACGATGGCGCTCACGACGGTAGACACGGATTTCGCCAAGGAACAGCTCGATCTTATGCTGCGGACCTTCTTCCTGCATCCCACAGGGCAGATACCGGCATACGAATGGAACTTCAGCGACGTGAATCCGCCGGTGCACGCCTGGGCTTCGATCTTCCTGTACCGCTCAGAACAGGCGCTCCGCGGTACAGGCGATATCCAGTTCCTCGAAAGGTCGTTCGCCAAGCTGATGCTGAATTTCAGCTGGTGGATCAATCGGAAAGACCGCTTTGGCAACAATCTGTTTGAGGGTGGGTTCCTTGGGCTGGATAACATCGGCGTGTTTGACCGCAGCGCCCCACTGCCGACCGGCGGCACTCTGGAGCAGGCCGATGGCACAGCGTGGGTTTCCCTTTTTGCACAGAACATGCTGGAGATCGCCGTGGAATTAGCGGCCCACAACGCGGACTATGAAGATATTGCCGTGAAGTTTGCGGAGCACTTCCTCTGGATAGCCCGGGCCATGAATCAGGCAGGTCCCGATGGAATGTGGGACGAGGAGGACGGTTTCTATTACGACGTCTTGCGGCTGCCTGATGGCAGCACCCGACGACTCAAGGTTCGATCCATGGTGGGATTGCTGCCTTTATGCGCTACCTCAGTGATCGAGCCATGGCAGCGGGAACGCGTGCCGCGCATTTCAGCCATCCTGCGCGAGCGACTGGAGCGCATGCCCGAACTGCGCAATAGCATTCATCCCACGGGGCCCCGTCATCTGGGGTACGCGGAACGCGGTATCGCGGCGCTCGTAAATCCGGACCGTCTGCGCCGTATTTTGTCACGCATGCTCGATGAGAACGAATTCTTGAGCCCCTACGGCATTCGGGCGCTCTCCCGCCACCATCTGGACCATCCTTATGTGGTCCAGGCCGAAGGACAGGAATACCGCGTTAACTACCTTCCGGCCGAATCGGATACCGGTATGTTCGGAGGAAATTCCAACTGGCGGGGACCGATTTGGATGCCGGTGAATGCACTCCTGATCCGCGCCTTGATGTCCTTCTACCTGTATTACGGCGAGAGTTTCAAGATTGAGTGCCCGACTGGCTCTGGCAAGTTGATGAACCTGTTCGAGATCTCTCGGGAGATTGCGAATCGCTTGACGCGAATCTTTTTGAGGGATAAATCAGGGCAAAGGCCGGTGTATGGAGGAACGGAAAAATTCCAGACAGATCCCTATTGGAAGGATTACATTCTGTTCTACGAATACTTCCATGGGGACAACGGGGCAGGTTTGGGTGCCAGTCACCAGACCGGATGGACGGGCGTAGTCGCAAAGCTGATTGAGTTTTTTGGTCGGATCGACGGGCGCCAGTTTTTGGACGCGGGCAAATCAGGCGCGTTTGCCAAGAGCACCGCTGCAACATCCGGCCGATAGGAATTCGGGTTAACCGGATCGTGGTGGGAGGATTGATCGGCTCTCGGGAGGATTCTTGTTACCGCGGATATCTTGCGGCGCTCGCGAATTTGCTAAGGTTGAACGAATTCCGGTAATTCCGCGAACGGAAATGGGTACGGTTACAACCTTGCGAAGTTGACCGGGACTCGCAATCCACTCGGTTGGAAAAAACTTAGTGGTTGGCGACATTCGTCTGGGCCGCCCATAGAAGCACTGAGGGGGTAAAGGAATATGTCCGTATTCCGGCGACATCGATGTGTGTTTCGTCTGTTTGTAACGGCTTGCTTATTCTTGTTGTGCGTGAGTTCGACCCCAGCGCAAGACAAGAAGCCGAACATTATTTTCATCATGGGTGACGATGTTGGCTGGTCCAACATCGGCGTGTACAACCAAGGGATCATGGCAGGCCGCACGCCGAATCTGGATAAGCTTGCTTCCGAGGGAATGCGATTTACCGATTATTATGCGGAAGCAAGTTGTACGGCTGGTCGAGCGAATTTCATAACCGGCGAAGTCCCAATCCGCACCGGGCTCACGACCGTGGGCCAAGCTGGTTCTCCCCTCGGCATGCCCGACGAGGCTCCCACCATTGCTACGGCGCTCAAATCGATGGGTTACGCCACCGGGCAGTTCGGCAAGAACCACCTTGGGGACCTCAACAAGTTTCTGCCCACAGTTCATGGTTTCGACGAGTTCTACGGCTACCTCTATCATCTCGATGCCATGGAAGACCCGTGCCATCCGAACTACCCCCCGGCGCTGAAGACGACCGTTGGACCACGGAACATGGTCCACAGTTGGGCTACCAGCGTCGACGATCCTGCCGAGCAGCCGCGCTGGGGAAAGATAGGAAAGCAAAAAATTGAGGACGCCGGAGAGCTTTGCCCGAAACGGATGGAGACGGTAGACGACGAGATCCTAGCGAATGCGCTTACGTTTGTGGACAAGGCTAGAAAAGAGAACAAGCCATTTTTCCTCTGGCTCAACCCGACGCGCATGCACGTTGTCACGCACCTTTCCGAAAAGTACGAAAAGACGCGGACTCCGGAGAATGGTTGGTCCGTTGAAGAGGCAGGCATGGCGCAGTTGGACGACATCGTGGGTTCGGTCATGAAATATCTCAGTGACAACGGCATCGAGAATGACACCATCCTGGCCTTCAGCACGGACAACGGCGCAGAAAACTTCACTTGGCCGGATGGCGGACAGACTCCGTTCGCCGGGGGTAAAGGAACCGCGCTCGAAGGTGGGTTTCGCGTCCCCATGATTGTTCGCTGGGCGGGGCACGTTCCCGCAGGAAAGGTCGAGAACGGCATTGTGTCGGGGTTGGATTGGTTTCCGACATTCGTCGCGGCTGCGGGGAATCCCAACATTGTCGAGGAACTTAAAGCCGGCAAACGACTAGGCGACCGCAATTACAAAGTTCATCTGGACGGCTACGACCAGACCGATCTCATCACGGGCAAAGGTCCTTCCAAGGGGCATGAGATCTTCTACTTCACGGAGACGAACTTGTCGGCGGTGCGTATTGACGACTACAAGTACCGTTTCACCGATCAGCCAAACGGTTGGCTCGGGGCTACCGTCAAGGTTGACTGGCCCATCCTGGTCAACCTACGCCTCGACCCCTACGAGCGGACAGGAATGTACAATGGCAAAGACAACGGCTCGATTGCATACTACAACTGGTTTGCCTACGAGTTCTGGCGATTTGCGTTTGTGCAGAAGGAAGTGGCCACGGCCGCTCAGACCTTCATCGACTTCCCGCCGATGCAAAAGGGCGCCAGTTTCAACCTTGAGCAATTGAAGGACGAACTCGCAAAAAAGGCTGCGGCGCACTCCGGCGAGTAAGCTCACGGACATCGTCGGCGTGCCGGGAGCTGTTCGGGATTCGCCCCAGGGGCCGTGTGCCAACCACCGGCGGCCTCCGTCATTTGCCCGGCGGGAGAAACGCTCTCTTTTGCTCGCTTCAAATCGAAGTGCGCGTGCAGCACTTGGCCATGCATGCGCGCAACCACTCCGTGAAGCGAAACCTATTGGGACCACACCTTCAACTCCGAATCGGTGCCTAGTGATTGACAACCAAATCGGACGAACAACTTGAATTACGAAGACCCTCGGTCGCTAACCTGGTATTCACTCTGCACGAGGCCGCCTGCATAGGAACGCGTTGTGACGTGGCGAAGCTGGATGTCCTGCGGCAGTGGACCAAATAACGGGACGCCCTCTCCAATGAGCACTGGCACGCGTGTTATCACCAACCGGTCTACGAGTCCGGCGGCGAGGAATTTTTGAATGGTGATACCGCCGTCTATATAAGCGTGTTTGAAGTTGCGGGATTCGAGCTGCTTTACAATTTCAATTGGTTCGCCCGATATTTGTTCGACCACGCCGACTTTGACGGATGAGAAATCCAGCGGACGATTGCTCAACACCATCATGGGCTTCTTGCCGTACGTCGCCAGGTGTTC
>Ga0306920_100014310_pt1 | contig 10836 bp, 5 predicted proteins | sample flu12Cox44000170_FD_204666 | JGI IMG/M metagenome (GOLD analysis project Ga0306920, IMG submission 204666) | Lab enrichment of tropical soil microbial communities from Luquillo Experimental Forest, Puerto Rico - flux4day.12C.oxic.44.000.170 (v2)... | ecosystem: Environmental > Terrestrial >... | reverse complement strand
GAGGCCTTCTCGTTTTTGACTGCGGTTTCATCTGGCAGTATCAGGTCTGCGCGGCTCCGTCCACCGCGCACAGTCAAGCTCTCGAATATGACGCTGCTTTGTCGGGCACCTTTTGCAGCACTCAGCAAATACATTCCAAGCGGGAGATCAGGAAAGATGAATCCACCATCCGTGCTCGTTCTTCGCTCCTCAGACCGCGCGTCGCCCTGTCTCTGAAGGCGCACATAAGCGTCGGCAACGGCGGCCCCTGATGCATCTCGCACAGACCCTTCGATTACAGCATCTGCCTGTTGCTGTGCGCACAGTAGCTGCCCACCTTCCGACACCACTCCAAGGGCAAGGGCGACTACAAATGCACCGCAAAACAGTAGACTTCTCCGGTCGCAGCTCGATTGGCAGCCAGAGTTCTGATCTTTTATATTCGTTCGCTCGAATCTGTTCCCCATAGTTCGCCGAAGTCATTGTACGACCGGGCAAGACCTACGGGAGTCAGTTCATTCAGGTCGACACCGAGTTGCCGGCCGAATCCCGCGCGCCTCAGAAGTTGATGTGCCCGGCGAACTGAAAATCGCGAGGCGAGTTCTGAATTCCGGCGATCGTACCGAAGGCGCTTGAACCAAAGGTTGCATTCGGGTTACTGAATACGACGTTGTTCCAGGTATTCAGGCAGTCTGCCTCGAAGACAAATTCCAGGCTTTCGTGAATTGGGAAGTGGCGTCGAATTCCGGTATCCAGATCCCAATTCGTCGGATTCTTCAGACCGTAGGCAGCAGTTCGCGGTGCATTTCCGATCAGATACTGCGGGCTGCTTATTTTCGAAACATTCTGCGGCGTGGAGAAAGCTGCCTTGTCAAAGTACGGGACGCTTCCCAGATTTGAGAACTGATAACCGTTTGGCCCGCTTCCGTAGCTGCCATTGATACGACCGGACCCGCCGTAGCCAGCGCTCAGGTCAGGCATGCATTGGCCCTGGCCGGGATAGTTTGATCCGTTGCATCCGCTCCAGACGACGGCAACGGGAGTGCCAGATGCGCGGCTGTAAATTCCAGAGAGCTGCCATCCGCCGGCCAGCCAGCGAACTGCGCGTGAATTGGCGCCGATGGTCTTTCCGAACGGAAGCTCGTAAACGCCGTATACGTGAAGGACATGTGGTGTGGAGATTGCAGTCGCGCTTCGCTCGATCCGGTCCTGCTTCCAGCTCCTGGTTCCCTGGGAGATGGCAGCCGCGGGGATAGGAAAGCCGCTGCGGAAGGTTCCGTCATCGCCGATATTTTTGGAAAAGGTGTAGTTGAAGTTGAAACTCAATCCGTGGCTGAACCGCTGGACAACTGTGACCTGCAGCGAGTTGTAACTGAAGTTGCCTACGTTGCCCCATGTATCACTCAGGGAGCTGTACTGCGGAAAGGCGGTTAGCATCTGCGCGATCGTGGCCGAACTATTGACGCCCGCAGCTTGCTGGAAGAAGGCCGGAGCAGGGGAACCGGGCATGGCATTTTCAAGAATCGCGACATTCGCCGGCGTAGCCGCCGCGTTCAGCAGGGGCGTCTTACCGGTGCTGTCGGTCAGAGGACCGAGTGAGGGCAGATATTTCGGATCGAGCTGATTTACCCAGTAGCCTCGTGCATTTGAGCCCGTTGTACCTGAGTTGATGATGAAGTGGCTCTGATTCCCGACGTAGTTGATCGCCAGGGTCATGTCGTTGGTGATCGCACGCTCGAAGCCGAGATTGTAGAGCACCAGCTCTGGCGCACGCCCCGCAAGATAGGGATCTGGATAAGAGACGCTCGCCGCACTGACAAACTTTCCTGAGCTGTTGAGAACGTTGCCAGTATTCAGCTCCTGGGCTGCAACGCCAGGCGTTGGCTGTGCGGGATAGGTAAACCCGGGTCCGAAGAGCGAGGTATTGGCAAGTCCCCGACTAGCGAAATAGCTGCTGTTGTTGAGATAGTAGGAGGGACCAGCATTGGCGCCGGTAGCAACTTCTGTCGGAGCAATGGCGGTCATGTTGAATCCAGTTTGGCCCGTGCCGTTGGAAGCGCCGCCGCGCCCACCTACACCGCCTGCTTGCGTGAAGACCTGCGCCGCTCCGACTCGCAGCACTGTCTTCTGGTTGATTGACCAGGCAAAGCCCAACCGCGGCCCCCAGTTATTCCAATAGGTTTGCACCGGGGTCCTGCAGTTGCAACTGACGCCCGCACCGCCATAGTGACCGGCGAACTGCAGCAAGCCCGGCGTATTCGTCAGCGGGTTCGTGAGCCTGGGATTCAAGAACGTCCAGCGGTCCTTCACCTCGTGGTAAGGAGGCAGATAGTCCCACCGAAGCCCCCAATCCAGGGTCAGTTTTGGAGTGATCTTGTAGCTGTCTTCGAAATAAATCGCAAGGGGATGGTATCGCCCTCCCAGCTCACTCACTGGCTGCAAGCCGAGCGAAGGAGCAGAGGTGGCGTTTCCCGTGGACCCAGCGACTGCACCTAAAAGATAGCTTGCATACGCAAACCCTGATGGGGCTGATGCGCTTCCGGTATTCAGCGCGTTTCCACTAAAATTCGCCGTCGAGAACGCGTTATAAGCAAGGCTGAGAACTCCGGTGAAGGTGGCAGGATTGGCGTTATTGATCTGCTGCCATTGGTATGTCACGCCGAGGGTAAAGGCATGCTTGCCCTTGAGCAATTGCACATTGTCAATCAAGGCATAGTTGTTGGGCGTGGTGAGCTGCGTCGAAGCCGCATTGCTGTTTTGCGTCCACCCGGTAAGCGCGGAGCCAAAAGCCGTGGTTGTGCCAAATGCAGCTCCTGGAAACTCCTCCGATGCCTGTCCGGCAGGAAGGTTGGAAATACCCATCGTAGTGGGCGAGTATTTGTCGACCCCCTGAGTGGCGTTGTGGATGTTCTGAAAGAACCGCGTGTAGCCGAACTTCAGCTGATTCACTAAATTGCGATTTACCGTGTACGATTCTTCCACCATGAAGTTCTTCGGGTAGATGTTGGCGAGGTCGCCGCCAACATAGGGCAGAGGCAGAAAACCATAGGCAGTCGAGCCCGATCCGCCAGTGCCGTAGTTGTTGAGATAATTCACGGCTCCGATGGTTCCCAATGCGGAGACGCGGTGACTCGCATTCACCTGGTAGTCGACGCGATAGTCGGTCAGGTGGTTGTCGAATCCTTTTGGGGTGCCGGCAAGATAATTGTTCGCCAGGACGCTTGCGTTCGTCGGCTCCGGCAGAAAGGACTGCATGGCTTTCGCAATGGGGGAGATCTCGTTGTCGGGGATCACGTTGTAGGTGGCTACGCCGTTCTTGATGCCCATAAACGGTTTGCGGGAGCAGACACTGCCGGCACAGACGTTTGTTGTTGGATCGAAGATGATTGGCGGGTTATCCGGCCCCGTGCCTATCCTTCCGCCGGAGCCGACATTGCCGTTCAGTTCGGTAAAATCCCCAGCCCTCATCAGAGTGGACGCAATGGTATAGAGCTGAGGATTGGCTACGATTCTTTCGTGGTACTTGTCATAGGCGACGAAGAAAAACAGCTTGTGGCCGGTGTGCGGCACCGGGCCGCCTAGGGATAGCGACAGCTCGCTCTGATGCTCTGGGGCCTTCGGGGCCGGCACGTTCTGCCCTTGGGAGTTTTTGATCGTTTGGCCCTTATTCACAAAGGACCACGCGTCAAAGACAGTGTTGCGACCAAAATACGATGCCTGCCCGTGATACTGAACGCCGCCCGATTTCATAGTGAAGTTCATAGCACCGGCACCCATGTATTCCGCGGGAGGTGTGCTTGTGACTACCTGAAACTGATCGACGGCTTCAACGCTCATCGACTGTGAAACAAGGCGGTTGTCGCCCTGCTGGCTGACGGTCTCGGCCGGCATACCATCCAGATAGAGTTGCCCGAGGTAGTTCCCGGTTCCTCCGATGATGGGGAGGCGGATGGCCTGCGGCCCTCCCTGCGCGCCGGGGGTCAGCGCTCCAAAAGCGGTGGGATCGCGCTGTGCATTGTTCATCTGTATTGGGAGGTTGGAATATGTCTCGTTTTCCATGATCGTGCCGATGGTCGCATCTGCCGTGTTCAGCACGGGCGGAGCCGCGGTAACTGTGACGGATTGCGATGCTACGCCAACCTCGAGGACCGGATTGACGGCCCTGACCTGCAGAGCGTTCACAACGAGGTTGTCATGGATAAGCACCTTGAAACCTGGAGCCGAGATTTTCAGCGTGTAGGTCCCTGGCCGCAGGGGCGTGAGATTAAACAACCCTGCCGAGGACGACACGCCGGATGTAGTGAAATGTGTTGCCTGGTTGGTGGCTTCAACTGTCGCATTGGGAATCACGGCTCCAGTCGAATCTGCGACAGTGCCTTGTATGGCTCCATCGCCTGCGGTTTGCGCCAGGGACCAGGTCCCCGGCCAGACCAGACATAGCGCAAGTCCCAGGACGAAATAAGCGGAGACAGAGAGCTTTTCAGATACGCAGCAGATTCGCAGCGCTCGATGCGCTTGTTTGAGACTCTGCAAGAACCCCATGGTCACCCTCCATGAGAAAAAGCAATGAGAGCGGAAAACAGGCGAAGGGACCGTGGGAGTGGTCTGACCTCTGACACCGTATGGCAACAGTGAAACGAATGTCAACAGAAAACGTTGTCTCGTCTGACCGACAGATCTGGGCATAACGGAAAGTGAAAATCCGGCGTCTAATAGGGCGGCGCCTCTACGATGCGCTAAAAACGCCTGAAGAGAAGAGGCGTCTTCGCTGCACGGTGGGTTGGGCGAGATGTCAGACCATGGGCGGCGATTGAGACCAGAAAACGGTTTCCAATTACGTTCATGAAAAGGTATAACTCTAGCGCAAGCTGATCCCTGGTTGCCAATTCACGAACCAGCCAGGTTCAACCACTCGAGTTGAGCGACAGGAGTTGAATATCCGATGGATCGCGCGTTTGCACTGGTCTTCTCTGCTGCATTCATGGCGTATGTTGCAGATGCGGCCCCGCCAACTTCCTGGGTAGACAAAGACACCGGGCATCGTATCGTCCGCCTCACCGACGAACCCGGATCCTCCGGGTTCTACTTCAACATAAACGCGTATACCCCTGACGGAAGGCAGATGGTGTACAGCGCACCTGACGGTATTCACGCGCTCGACCTGTCAAACATGAAGACCAGGCTCGTTGTGCCCAATCCGCCGGAGGCAAATGCGACTGGACCCGAGGCCGCCCTGCACCGCGCTCACGCGATTGTCGTTGGCAGGAAGACAAATTCCGTTTTCTTTGCGGAGCACGATGCCACGAGCAATCTCAACACGGTTTTCAAGGCGAATATCGACACGGGCGAGGTGAACAGGCTCGTGACCCTCCCGCCGCGTGCAAGCATTGCCACCATCAATGCCGACGAAACGCTAGGCGTGGGCACATACATCGAGGACCCCGGAGACGTCGATAAGGAGTATGGCCGAAATGCGGCGCCAGCACGTGCTGCGAACGGACAGCAGTCCGGCTTCCTGGTACAGCCGGAGAATAAAGGCGAGATGATGGAGCGACGCTTCAATTCTCATATCCCGGTTGTTCTATTTGCGATCAACCTGCAAACGGGAAAAGTTACAACTCTGCTCCACTCCACGGACTGGATCGGACACATGCTCTTCTCGCCCACCGATCCTCAACTGTTGATGTACTGCCATGAAGGACCGTGGCAAAAGGTGGATCGAATCTGGCTGATTCATGCAGATGGGACTCACAACGAACTCATACACAAGCGAACGATGGCGATGGAAATTGCGGGCCACGAGTTCTGGGGACTTGACGGCAAGACGATTTGGTACGACTGGCAATTCCCAAAGGGTGAAGACTTCTTCCTCGCCGGCTATGATCTCGCGACACACAAGCGCGTTGCGTATCATATGCAGCGAAACGAGTGGTCCATCCACTTCAATCTCACCCAAGACGCGATGCTGTTCGCGGGCGATGGTGGCGACCCGGGGCAGGTGGCCAAGGCAGAAAATGGAGAATGGATCGAACTTTTCCACCCACAGATGATTCCGGCGGGGCCGGGGGCGCTCAATGATTCCGGCTTCTGGGAGCCAGGTGTGTTTCACGCTGAACGTCTCGTGAACATGTCGCACCACAACTACCGGTTGGAGCCAAATGTCCGCTTCTCACCGGATAAGAAACTCGTCATCTTCACGAGCAACATGTTCGGCCCAAGCTATGTATTCGGTGTTGAGGTGGACAAAGCCGTCGATCCGCCACGAGCCTCTGTTCGCTCCACACCCGAACTCGCTAACGAGTCCAATCCTGTTCTCCCCACACCCACGCACACGTCACGATGAGCGCCAATTCGCTGCTTCCGTGAGGTTCTTAGCGCTCAGTTCCCGATATACGGACGTAATTCCCGTGAAAGAGCTAGTGATTCTGTTTGGGGCGATCGCTCAGCTTGATGACTTCCGATCCGGCGAGCAGAAAGCCTCCAACGCCGTAGGTATAGCTTGACGATGGCAGATATTGCGCGGGGGCCGCGCCGGTCTGTTGGATATTGCCGAGCCGTCCGTCCGCATAGATCTCTCCAAGCAGGCCGCGCCAGGCTCTAGCGACGACCGGTTGATATGTGGATCGGTCGAGGACGCCGTGATTGATGCCCCATGCCAGCGCAAACGTCATAAGCGCTGAGCCTGAGCTTTCAGGCTGCGGGAAATCAGCGGCATCGAGCAGGTTCGAGTGCCACAAGCCGCTCTGTGGATCCTGCAGTTTAGCTACGGCTTTGGCCATTTCCCGCAATTGGCCTTCATATTTCGCGTAGTTGGGCCAATCGGCCGGCATCTTCTCGAGTGTCCGCGCAATCCCCGCCATCACCCAGCCATTACCCCGCGACCAGAACACCGGATTGCCATCCGGCCCCTTCGCGTGAAGGAAGGTTACATCGCGGTAGTACAAGTGACGCTCTGGATCGTAGAGCAACTGCGACGTCTCCCACCAATGCTGGTCGACATAGTCGAGGTACCTGGCGTCTCTGGTGCTCGCGTACATGCGTGACCACACTGGCGGCGCCATAAAGAGCGCATCGCACCACCACCAGGGGATGGGCGCCTGGCCGGCCGGGATCTTTGCCGCAGCGCCGTTCAGCAGACGGTCCAGTGCGGCCTTTGTCGGCGCCATATGTTGGGCTTCGTGATCGCGAAGGTAGAACTCGAGATAGATTTGCCCGATGCTCTGGTCGTCCGCGTTCGGAAGCTCAGACCTCAACTCCCAGTGAAACTTGTCGCCCATCTCGCGCATGGAGTCGCGATAGGCGGGCTCGGGCAGTGCGTCCGCGACGGCCATATATCCGGCGTACATCACGCTCCACGTCCAAATCTGGTCGAAATAGGGCTTCGACTGCTTAAGTTGCCAGTCGCCCACTATACGAATGGCGCGGCCAACGGATTTGCGGTCGAGCGAGGCGGAAAGATTGCCGGCCTTGGGCCCGGGGTTCGCCGGAGCGTCACCAAAATGGCGTGCAATGTCCTTGTCGATACCGGCCTGCTCCTGCGAAGGAATCACGTTTTGCGCACGCAGCCCAACTGGACAATGGAGAACAAAGAATGCGAATCCGCAGAATGCAGCGAGAGTCGTCTGCAGGCGAAAGCTGGTTTTCAAGTTCATGGGAGTCGGTCGACACGTCGTACTGAAGATTACGAACGCGGTTCGAGTTCGCCGCCAAACCATAGGAGAATGTGCGCACGAATGTCAATCGACATTTTATTTCGTGCTGCACTACATCAGAGCAAAGTGCATGTCGCGAACGCGGCGATCAACAATGCGGCGGAGACTTAGCGGGGCTCTCCGAATGGCACATCTTTGTCGTTGTGTATGGACGCATCGGTGAAGGCAGGCTTGCTGCGATCCGCTGTTCGAATGTTGTTGTCGCTGAGCGTCCAATTGCGCGCATTAGCAATCGTGCCGGCCGTGGCAGCCTCGATATCCAGATGATCGAGGCGGAAGCCTTCGAGCGGCGCATTGGGGTACGCACTCACGTTGAACGCGGCTTCTGCGCCCGTGGCCTTGATGTTCCAAATGTGAACCTGACTGAAGTGCGGCAGACCCTTGTCCTCCGGTACGGGCGTTGTGAGCGTGATCCAGTACGGTGGCACCTCTTTGGCATCGGCAGGAAGTGTTGCGTAGCTGTAGCTGGGATTCCAATTCATCGTGATGTGAATGGGTATTGCGACGCCTTGAAGCTTGAGATCATGGATGCGAATGCCGCGCGCGAATCCGCCCCGTGTTCGAGCAGACTTGAAAAGCACGCCGGATGGCACACCGCTGAGCGCAGTGATGTTGTAGGCCTCGATATTGCGGAAACCGCCCGAGGTCTCGCTGCCGATGGTGATGGCGGCAGCGCCGTGTCGAACGATTGAGTCGCGGATCACAACATCTTCCGTCGGACGATTGACACGAAGCCCGTCGGAGTCCCGTCCCGCCTTCAGACACAGAGCGTCATCATTTACATCAATATCGGCGTGCTCGACGAGCACGCTGCGCGATGAGTCGATATCGACGCCATCTGTGCTGGGGCCTTTGCCGCCCTCGTTATTGCGAATTGTCAACTCATCGACGTGAATGTCGTGAGAGTAGAGAATCTGTAGCGTCCAGAAACCGGAACGCTTGAGCAGCAACCCGCCGCCGATGCGCACATCCGATGAATTCTGAATGAGCACCAGTCTGGGTCGTCGCGCATCGTAATCGGATGCCCATCGCAGTCCTTTGGGTTCGTAGGCCGCACGAAGATCCCAGTACGACTTCCACCAGACTGGGCCATCGCCATCGATGGTTCCTTTGCCGATGATCGTTACGCTCCTTTGATCGCGCACGTTGATCAGGGCAGCAGGCCAGTTCATTTCAATTCCCGCGATGCGCGTGGGCAATATCGGATAGTCTTCGCGGTGTTCCGAGCCGATCAGCGTCGCACCCTCGGGGATATTGAAGGTAATACCCGACCTCAGGAAGAGCGAGCCAGTGAGATAGACGCCGGGTTTGAACGTCACTACACCCCTGGCGACAGCGGCGGCATCAATAGCTTTCTGGATTTGTACGGTCTCAAGGGTCGTGCCATCGCCTTTGGCTCCGTAGTCGTTGGCGAGAAATGTTGCCTGCTCGGCACGGGCTGCGCCGGCAGGCAGAAATGCCGATAAGACAATGCCGGTCATCCATTGTGCGAACCTGGCCATTTGGCTCTTTCTTCTGTTCAATTGCCGGCTGGAGCTGGCCAACATCCCAAGGCGCAGGACCGTCGTGGTACGAAGCATCCACGGCAGTCCCGGCATGCGTTCGTGACTCGTTGGCGCCGACCGCTGAACGGATCGTCAGTGTGAGAAAGCCTGGACGATCCTACATCTTTATTCCTCTTCGGTCTGGGTGATCAGATACCGCTCGTAGCCGATTTCCTTTATCTGATGGACCTGTGCTTCCAGCCAGTCGACGTGGCCCTCTTCATCCCGGAGCAGCTTTACAAACAGGTCGCGGGAACCGTTGTCGCCATTTTCCACGCATACGCGGATCGAGTCGTTATACGAAGCCACCGCCTCGTGTTCGAGGTCCAGATCTGACTCGATCATCTCTTTGACCGACTTGCCGATGACCAGCGACATCGGTTCCATTTTCGGAATGCCGTCGAGAAACAGGATCCGTTCCATCAGCAATTCGGCATGCTTCATCTCGTCGATCGATTGTCTCTTGATGTACTTCGAGTACTTCTTATAGCCCCAGTTTTCAGACATCTCGGCATGAAGGAAGTACTGGTTGATCGCAGTCAATTCGTCGCGGAGAGCCTGGTTTAGTTGCTCAAGAACCTTCGCATTTCCCTTCATCGACCCCGTCCTTAAATGAGAATCATTGACATCCCCAATCAATCGGTTGCCCCATAGGCTATCACCGCTCGAGCCGCGCAACCAGCGCATCTCAAATTCGATCGGGGTGTCTTGCTCATTTTCCGGGATAGGTTCTTTCGTTCTCTGTACTTGGATAGGCGGGCGGGCGCCTTGGGGTTCGAGATCGCGGTATCAGGCATCGAGCATGCGAGAAGATCCGCTTCGGTTAACTCAAGCAGCGCGGCCTGCGCTGGATGTTGGGCTGTCAATAATTCTTGATCTCAACTCTGTCTCCCGCTGTGCGGTACAAAAGTCCCGCAATTCATTTCAACTTCCTCTATAGTTCCTTTGCTGCCCGATTTAAGACATCGCAGCGTCCCCACAATTCATCGACTGACATTATTGAGTTCATCCATGAGCACAATGAGCCCAACTGAGTTGGCAAAGAGAGTCGGCGAGGGTCTCCTTGCCTTTCCTGTAACTCATTTCACTGAGCAGCTTGACTTCAGCGAAGAGCCTTATCGTCGTCACGTTTCGTGGCTCATTGAGCACCGGCCTGCAGCATTGTTTGCCGCAGGCGGAACCGGCGAATTCTTCTCGCTGACACCGCAGGAGTATTCGAGGGTGGTCGCTGCTGCGGTTTCGACGAGCGAAGGGCGAGTTCCGGTACTGGCAGGATGCGGCTACGGCACCCGGACCGCAATTGAATTTGCACGCGCAGCCGAAGAAGCCGGCGCAGATGGGCTGCTTCTCTTTCCTCCCTACCTGGTGAATGCGGAGGGCGCGGGAATCATCGAGCATGCGCAGGCGGTTTGCGCCTCGACGAAGCTCGGCGTCATCTTCTATAACCGCGATAACGCGATCCTGAATGAGTCAGCGCTGGAGAAGCTTGCTGATCGCTGTCCAAACCTGGTCGGGTTTAAGGATGGCTATGGTGATATCGAGCTCATGACGCGCATCTGTGCCCGCCTCGGGGATCGCCTTGTGTACGTCGGCGGCCTACC
>Ga0306920_100014309_pt1 | contig 10836 bp, 9 predicted proteins | sample flu12Cox44000170_FD_204666 | JGI IMG/M metagenome (GOLD analysis project Ga0306920, IMG submission 204666) | Lab enrichment of tropical soil microbial communities from Luquillo Experimental Forest, Puerto Rico - flux4day.12C.oxic.44.000.170 (v2)... | ecosystem: Environmental > Terrestrial >... | reverse complement strand
AGAAGCGTTGATACGCTTCTCCGGAGCTCGTGGATTCATGCTGGCACGCCCGTTTCGAAGAGCGCAAACGCAAAGTTCTGCTTGCTTCGATTGAAAATTCTGAAATCTGGCGTGACCGGGTGCCAACTCGGGTGGCTAACCCTGGAGCTTCGTTAGTGTGCTGTGTCGAAAACCGGTTGCCTCGTTTTTGACGGACCGGAGCCGGCAGCTAGTGTTGGCGGAAAGGAAGACTTCCCCGAGCGCTGATCGCCTGGACGCTAACCATCTAAAAAGGATGTGGTGCGTGCTAGTGAGATCCGCAGCGCACTTGCACTTCCGCCGCGAGATCGGGATCCATGACGGCCGTCCGGCCGTTTTGCCCGGAACAAACCTGCAACGAGGTTATTCCCAAAGCGCCGCGCAAGTCCGCGCCGGTTAGGTTCGCTCCATTCATCTCAGCCCCACGCAAAACGGCGCCCTTCAAACTGGCCCCTCGCAAATCCGTGTTCTTCAAGTCGGCATCCAAGAAGATAGTTCCCCGGCATTGCGCTCCGGTCAGACTGGCGTCTTCCAGCCGTGCCGAGGAAAGATCCGCTTGTTCGAGGCCGGCAAAGGACAGCACGGCATGATCGAGCCGGGTGTCGCGCATGTCCGTGCGCGAAAGGTCCGTGCGCAGGAGCTGGGCGTTGCGCAAGTCGACAGCATAGAACGAGGCACCGGAAGCCCGGGCGTTCGAAAGCACCACGTTCTCAAAAATACCGTAAGACAGGTCCGCGAAGCGCAGGTCGGCAGCGGCAAAATTTGCGCCGGTGGCGTTGGCGGAGACCAGCACGGCATGAGAAAGCAACGCGCGATCAAAGATTCCCGAGCGCAGCAAAGTCTCCCGCAGATTGGCGCCCCTTAAATCTGCTTCCGACAAATAAATCCCTTCGAGATTGGCTCGCCATAATTTGGCGTTGAGCAGAAACGCGCGGTACGCGCGGGCATAGCGAAGGTTCATTTCGTTCAGGCGGGCGCCCGAAATTTTTTCGAGATTTTCTTCGGTCCATGGCGTGCCTTTGGGCAAAGGCGTTGAAAGCGAAGCTTCGGTCAGGTCCGCGTAGGGCCGGTAGCCCACCGATTGGAAAACCGTGGCGGCCCACCGACGCGGATCGGCGGCCGATCCCGCCGCGCTGCCCGTTTTGTCCGAGGGCAGACCGCGATTCACGCCAAGGGAAATCACAAAAAGGAGGCATCCGACGGCGAGCGCCGCGCGCGTGGTTCCGAGAATCATGCGCAGAATGCTTTTGGATTTTGGAACCCGAATGTCGCCCGGCCGAAGCACACGAGACACCACGAAAGGAACGCTTGTAGCGGTGGCCACGGCAGCGGTTACCAAAAAAACATGGAGCAGCGTTCCGCGAAAATCCTGGCGCGTGAGGTACCGCAGCCAGAAGAAGAACAGCGTTACCGGAACGATCCAGTATGCCAGGACGGTGGAAAGCGCCGCTTCGAACGCGGTCATGGCAGCACGCGATTCCCCCTGCCACCGGAAATGCCGCCGCACCAGACCCATCAGATACCAGGGACCGTCTTTTTCGAGCGTTTGGCCGTCGGGAAACACCGCCGGCAAGGCGGCCATGCTCCCCCACAACCGCAAAAGCAGAAAATGAAAACGCAGCGAAAGGATCAGAAGAACGATGGGCCCGCCGAGAAAAAGCCCGGTCGTTGGCAGCAGGTTGCCGAGTTTGGGGAAAGGAAGGGCCGAGGAGTTCAGCAGCAGGCGGATGTCGGTGGTGTAGATCATGAGCAGGCAACACAGGAGGCTCAGGCCGACAGTCAGGAAATAGAACCAGCGCGCCACTTTCGTCGCGTCGCCGATGGCTTTCGAACTGTCCACCGCGGAGATCGATTCGGGAAGCACGGCGTCGAAGAGATTTGTTCCGCCGAGGCGGCCGAACCACAAGCCGTCGGCGCCGTAAACATTGGCACCCATCAAATTGGCGCCTCGTAATTCCGTTCCTAATAGGTTGGCATTCTGTAAGTTCGACCGGACCAGACTGGCTCCCCGCAAATTGGCCATGGAAAGGTCCGCGCCGGCCAAATTGACTCGATGCAAATGAGCTCCCTGCAGATTGACGCCGGTCAAATCGGCTTTGGCGAGATTGACACCGGAGAGATCGGCCCTGGCGCCGTTTTCTCCGCCCGATTCCACCCACTGCTTGTGTTGATCCAGGATTTCGGCTAGGTCGATGAGAGAAATTCCGACTGTGCCTTCTCCGCCGGATGGTTCCTCGGCGACCGGTAGTTCTTCTTTTGCCGGTTGAACGATGGAGATCCCTGTGTTTAGTTCTTCGATTTCTTTGATGGTTTGGGTTTCCGGAGCCATTCGAACACTTTCCCCCGACAGATTTCCTTCGCCCATAACATGCGCCTAGCGGCGGACTCCGCCGTCGAATCCGCGCAACGCCAGCCCCCACTTTCGAGTTCACAATGAAGTGCCGCTGGGCGCTCCAATCCTCTCGCACCTGCGGTCTGAAAATCGCCTGACCGAAAGTACAGGTTGCCCGACGGGTAAACGGTCGGCAACCTGGGTGGCACGCGACTCTGGAAGTTCACCTCGGAACGGGCGAAGCGGGCCAAGCGAGTGGCGAGAAAACCGAACGCGGAAATCCGGCGAAACGCAAGCAGGGGTTGCGATTGCCGGGCGCAAGCTCGAACTAAAGGCCACGCGCTATCTCTCGGACGTGCGAACCCTCGACCGCCCCTGCGGGAAGTAAGGGCCAGCCCCAGCCGGCCGCGTGTGCTCAAGGCACTCTGACGGCGGGTGCCGCAACGAGTGAGAAAGAAAAGCGGCGCGGAGCCGCGATATGGAAAGGATGCGCTTTAGGGCAAAAAAATTGAGCCGGGGCGCTTCGCTGAGGGGCCAAGGCACCCCGGCTGATCCTGCCCGCCTCCGCAGTGTGCGAGCAAGAAACCCGGAGAAGTTTTTCAAACCGCAGCCAGACGCACCATCGCCGGCTACCGGCTGGCGGATCGTGCGCGGGGGCCTGGGAAAGTTGCGCCCCCACATCGGGGTGAAATCTATCTGTCCTCGTCGCCGCGGAGGAATTCATACCGCTCGATCGCGGCAACCACACCCACGGCGCCTTCATCGCGCGGTTCGGTACGCTGCACGCGCCCGAGGCAGCGGACGCGCACCGGACCGGCCATGGTAATTTCGTTCGGCAACGTCAGGAGAATCTCCACCGGGGAGCCTTCCTTGACGTCCTTGGAAAGATAGAAGTAAACCCCGCGAGAACTCACATCCCGCGATTCGGTGCTGGTTTCGCCGACAGCCGCGCCGGTCGTCCAGCGAACCGTCAGCGGCAGCCGCATGGTGAAGCGTTGCGTGGTGCGGCGTTCAGAACCCGTCAAGACATCCTCCTGACCGATGCCAAGTGTATCCGGGGAAGGGCCAGCGAACAATAGGACTGCCGATACAAAATCAATTGCACGCTGAGAAGTACCGAGGTACTAGAACAGTCCCCGGCGACGGCCCGTCAGGGCCTGCAAGTAAATGAAAAACCATGACTTATGACAGGACTGCCCCTAGGTTTCTAGTTCTCAGCTTTCCTGGCCGAAGCGCTTGATGTCTTCCGGGCCTTCTTGAAGCTTCACGGCGGCGCGGCCCTGGACCAGTTCGCGAATTTGTTCGACGATGTCGGGATTGGCAAGGGTGGTGATGTCGCCAGTGTCCATGCGGTTAGAAATCGCTGCCAGCACGCGGCGCATGATCTTGCCAGAGCGCGTCTTCGGCATGTCCGGCACCATGTGGATATTCTTCGGGCGGGCAATTTTGCCGATCATCGTTTCGATGGTGGAGGTCACCTTTTCTTGGATGGCTTTCTTCGGGAGGAACCCGGGTTTCAGCGAAATGTAAACGACCGGGACGCGGCCTTTCACTTCGTCGACCGCGGGAACCACGGCGGCTTCGGCGACTTCGGCTACGGTGAGACAAGCGGACTCGACTTCCTTGGTGCCAAGGCGGTGGCCAGCCACGTTGATTACGTCATCGACGCGGCCGAGGATGCGATAGTAGCCGTCCGCTGGAAGCACCGCGCCGTCCGCGGCATAATACGGCCAGTCGCGCCAATCCTTGCTGTGCGGATTCTTGTTGTACTTCTTGTAGTATTGATTCACGAATCGCTGCGGATCGCCCCAAATGGTCTGCATAATTCCCGGCCAGGGATTGCGAATGCAGATATTTCCCGCCATGTGGGAGCCCGGTTTAATCTCTTTTCCCTCCTCGTCCCAAATCACCGGATAAATTCCCAACACCGCGGGCCCCGCGCTGCCGGGTTTCATGGGGTCGAGAGCGGGCTTGGTGGAGCAAAGGAAGCCGCCAGTTTCCGTTTGCCACCAGGTATCGACGATTACTGCTTCCGCTTTGCCGACGACGTCGTAATACCACTGCCACACTTCCGGCTCGATGGGCTCGCCAACCGTGGTCATGTGCTTGAAGTGGTAGTTGTATTTCTTGGGCTCGTCCGCGCCAGCTTTGCGCAGCATGCGGATTGCGGTCGGCGAAGTGTGGAAAATGTTGACATCCAACCTTTCGGCGATGCGCCAAGGCCGGCCGACGTCCGGGAATTGCGGCACGCCCTCATAGAGAACGCTGGTGGCCGCCAGCGAGAGCGGACCATAGACGATATACGAGTGCCCGGTGATCCAACCGATATCCGCCATGCACCAGTAGACGTCTTCCGGATGAATGTCCTGGTAATACTTTGCCGTTCCGGTTACGTATGCCAGATAACCGCCGGTGCGATGCTGGCACCCCTTTGGTTTTCCCGTTGTGCCGCTGGTGTACATCAAGAACAGCGGCGCTTCCGCATCTTGCGAGACAGGCTCGACGGTGTGGCCGCGATAGTCCTTCAAAGCATCGTCAACGAAATAATCGCGCTCCATGACCATAGGCGTTTCCGAGCTATATCTACTGGCATAGCGCTTCCAGACCAGGACTTTGTCGATCTCCTGGCCCTCCTTTTTTGCCGTTTGCACCGCGATATCCGCGGCGGCCTTGTGATCCACCCACTTTCCATTGCGCCAGTAGCCGTCGGCATAAACGAGTACGCGACTGCCGGAATCCGCGGCGCGCAACCCGCAAGCCTCGCCGCTGAATCCGCCGAAAACGACCGAATGCACGACGCCGATCCGCGCGCAGGCCAGCATCGTGATGGGCAGCTCGGGAATCATGGGCATGTGAATGGTCACGCGGTCGCCCGCTTTCAGCCCGGCGAAGCCACCGAGTAGCGCCGCGGTCTCATTCACGCGCTTGTGCAGCTCCTGGTAGGTGATGACCACGGGGGCTTCGCCCTCGGGCTCGGGAACGAAAATGATGGCAGCCTTGTTTTTGTATTTGGCGAGGTGCCGGTCCACGCAGTTGTAGCAGGCGTTCAGTTTTCCGCCCACGAACCATTTCCAGAAGGGAGGATGATCGGCGTCGAGCGTCGTGTGCCAATACTGGTCCCAGTCGAGGAGTTCGGCGTAGTGCCGGAAGCACTCCGGGAAATATTTCTCATCGAACTTTGCCGCGAAGTCGGGATCGTGCAGGTTGGCCTGGCCAATGAACCTCGCGGGCGGGCGGTAATAGCCTTCTTCTTTCCAGTGGACCGCGATTTGTGCTTCGCTGACCTTGTGTTTGCCCTTGTGGTCTTTTGTGACTTCTTTTGCGGTTAGTTTCTGACGCGGTCTGGCCACGGTGGCGGCTCCCCTTGGAAGATTGATTTGTTTAACGCAACGACGTGGGACGGTTCGGCGCGGGTGCGCTCGGGAGAAGGTTGGCAGAACCCTTCTCCGGGGAAATGATGCTACCGCGGGGGCGCGCTCGTCAATCGCAGCCCAGCCGCCCCGGCGCCGCGCAAAGCGCAACCTAACGGTTGCTTTTTGCTTGGTCCCCGGATATTATGCAACCAGGAGGTTGCATAATATGAGTGACCGCATTGAAAAACAGATCGAACTCAAGGCCCCGCTTTCCCGCGTCTGGCGGGCGCTCACCGATTACCGCGAGTTTGGCGAATGGTTTCGCGTGAAATTAGACGGTCCCTTTGTGCCGGGCCAGGTCTCGCGCGGTCAGATCACGTATCCGGGCTACGAGCATGTGAAGTGGGAGGCCGTGGTCGAGAAGATGGAGCCAGAGCGGCTCTTTTCCTTCACTTGGCCGCATCCCCAGTCCCTTGAAAAAACAGATACTCCGGCGGATTACTCCCAGGAGCCGAGGACGCTTGTGGAATTCCGGCTGGAGAAGACCGCCAATGGCACGTTGCTGACGGTGACGGAGTCCGGCTTTGACCAGCTCCCTGCGGATCGCCGTCTTGAGGCATTTCGCAGAAATGAGGGCGGCTGGGCCGAGCAAGGGAAAAATATTGAGGCCTATCTTGCGAAAAACTCTTAGACGGATTTCCACACGGCGGGGTGGCTACGCACGGGTCTTTGCCGCTCTCGGCGATGAGACGCGGCTGAGGCTTGTCGCCAAGCTTTCTAGGGGTCAGTCCAATTCCATCTCGCAGCTGACCGAGGGGTCGCAGCTGACCCGACAGGCGATCACCAAACACCTTCGCGTGTTGGAGGGTGCGAGAATCGTGCGCAGCGTGCGAGCCGGCCGGGAGAGCCGATTCGCACTCGACCCTGAACCGATTGCCGAGATCAGGGGCTACCTCGATTTTGTCTCTGAGCAATGGGATCAGGCGCTAGCGAGACTAAAATCCTTGGTCGAAGGCTGAAGGCCCCTGGAGCTTTGGAGCGCGCAACGCGCGCGTTTTCACCGTTCGCGTGCGCGTATTTCGGATGGCGACCCCGCGACGAAGTGCGATCGTCGATTCTTGACAACGGTCCGACGGGGAATCGTGATACAACCTCTGCTTGAACCCGCAGGGCGCGATCCTTCTGTTTTTTGCCGGTGCCCTCGGAGGCGGCATGAATGCCGTGGCCGGGGGCGGGAGCTTTATTGCTTTTCCGGCCCTTCTGTTTACCGGCGTTCCCGCGATTCCCGCAAATGCGACCAACACGCTCTCTTTGTGGGTAGGAACTACGGCCAGCGGCGGCGCCTATCCCCAAAAGCTGAATATCCCGAGGCGCATTCTTATTCCTCTGGGGATTACCAGTTTGGCCGGCGGGCTCTTGGGGGCCATTCTCCTCATTCATACGCCCGCGCGGACTTTCTTGCGCCTGATTCCCTGGCTGCTTTTGGGCGCCACCCTGCTCTTTGCGTTCGGCAAGCGTCTCACCGGACGCATTTCCGCGGGCATTTCGCACCATGCGGGCAGCACCCCAGTGATGGGCGCTTCGCTGTTTGAACTCCTGGTTGCCGTCTACGGCGGCTATTTCGGCGGCGGCATCGGCATCATGAACCTAGCGATGCTTTCCGCGCTTGGCATGACCGACATCCACGCCATGAACAAGCTGAAAGTCATGCTCGGGGGCGTGATCAACGGCGTGGCGACGGTAACCTTCATTGTGACCAAGGCCATTTTCTGGCCGCAGGCCATGGTAATGATTTTCGGGTCGGTTCTCGGCGGCTATTCCACGGCGCACTATGCGCAGAAACTGCCACAGTCCTGGATCAAGGCTTTCGTCATTCTTGTTGGCACGGTCATGACCATTTATTTCTTCTGGCGCGGCTACCGCTAGCGGCCTTACCTAGCACGAGGCCCGGGCGACGCATGGTATAGTCCCGCTGCCATGCGTGTCTGGGCGATCCCGTCCGATGCCAAATCGACCCTGGTTCCGCTTACGCGAAATCAGATTCGCGGGTTTTGGGCCTCTTGGGGAGGCTGGGCGCTGGACGGCATGGATTCGTTTATCTACGCGCTTGTCCTGCTGCCGTCGCTGCGGGAACTTCTTCCGCGCTCCGGAATTGCTGCAACCAAAGGCAACGTGGGGTTCTACGGCGGATTGCTGTTCGCGCTGTTTTTGTTCGGCTGGGGAATGGCCTTTTTGTGGGGCCCGATCGGCGATAGATTCGGGCGCGTTCGCACGCTCATGCTGACGGTCGTGTGGTATTCCGTTTTCACGTTTCTCAGTGCCCTTGTCACCGGCGTTTGGCAGCTTGCCGTTCTGCGGCTGCTCGCCGGGATTGGCATAGGCGGCGAGTGGGCCATGGGCGGAACCCTCATCGCCGAAGAGTGGCCGGAGGCGCGGCGGTCGAGCGGGGCGGGGTACATGCACACGGGGTATTACGTCGGGACGTTTTTGGCCTCGGCTGCAAATTACGCTGTTGGCAGTCACTTCGGGTGGCGCATGATGTTTGCGGTTGGCGGGTTGCCCGCGCTGCTGCTCGCCTGGGTGCGGCACGGCGTGGTCGAGCCGGAGCGCTGGAAACGAAAAGAGAATGTCGTGCGTTCCTGGCAGATTTGGCGGCCTTTCTCGGCGCTCTTTTCGAAGGTGCTGCGCCGCCGAACGATTCTGAATTCCGCCTATATGCTCGTGTCCATTTGCGGTTTGTGGGCAGGAACAGTCTACGTGCCCGCGGCGGTGACGACACTGGCGGAGGCGGCCGGGAAAACAAGTGCGCCGGCGACAAGGCTGGCTTCGCACGCCGCGATGCTGGTTTCCTTCGCGACGATTCTGGGTTGCCTGGCGATGCCGTGGCTAGCGCAGAAATTCGGGCGCCGCGGCGCGCTGGGGTTTTATTTCGCGCTGATGCTGGCGTCCATCGCGCTGACCTTCGGAAGGGTTTTTTATCTCGGCGCGGCCGCGCTTCCGTGGTTCTTTGTTTGTCTTTTCTTTCTAGGATTTGGCGGCGCCAATTTCGCCGTGTACACGCTCTGGCTGCCCGAGCAATATCCTACGGAGTGCCGCGCCAGCGCGTTTGCCTTTTCCACCTCGTTCGCGCGTTTTGCAGGCGCCGGGATAACATTTCTAGTGGGTGCCGGTGTCGAACGCTACGGCTCGCTCGGAATTCCTGTCGCGATGACCTCGATCGCCTTTGCGATCGGCTTGCTGCTCGTTCCTTTGGGCACGGAAACTCGCGGAGAATGCCTGCCCGCCTAGCGCCGCAGGTTGGAGAAAGTATGGCCGAAGTCGAATCGAAGGTTTTTCCCCTGGAGACGTTGCGCGAATTTTGCGCGCGTGTGTTTCTCCATTTCGGCGTGCCGAAAGGCGACGCGGCGCAAGCTGCCGACGTGCTTGCTTGCGCAGATCTGCGCGGCGTCGATTCGCACGGCGTGGCGCGGCTGTACACCTACTTCGGAATGCTCAGCGAAGGCCACATTAATCCCAAGCCGAAAATCAAGATGGTGCGTTCGACCCCGAGTACCGCTACGGTCGACGGCGACAACGGTCTTGGCCTGGTGGTGGGGCCGCAAGCGAATCGTATGGCCCTGGATCTAGCGGAAAAATGCGGCTCCGGCTGGGTCGGCGTGTGCAACACCAATCACTTCGGAATCGCCGGATATTATGTGCTGCAAGCCCTCGAGCGCGACCTGATTGGTCTGGCGATGACCAATTCGACCAAGCTGGTCGCACCGCTTTGGGGCGCGGAGCGCATGCTCGGAACCAACCCCATCGCCATCGCCTTTCCTGGCAAAGCCGAGCCGGCGATTGTGATTGACATGGCTACCAGCGCGACGGCCTACGGGAAAATCGAAATTGCGCTTCGCCGAGGCGAGCCCGTACCCGAAGGCTGGGCCGTTGATCGCGAAGGACGCAGTACCACGAATCCAAACGAGATGATCGACGGCGGGGCGATGCTCCCGCTGGGCTCGGAACGCGAGCGCGGAGGCCACAAAGGGTACGCGTTGGCGATGATGGTCGACATTCTCTGCGGGCCGTTGAGCGGCGCGAACTGGGGGCCCTTTGCGCCCCCGTTTGCGCTCAGGCAGGAGATCCCCAGGCGCAGCGTGGGGAAGGGAATCGGTCATTTTTTCGGGGCCCTGCGCATTGACGGATTCATTGACGGGGATGAGTTCAAACGCCAGGTCGACGAGTACGTTCGCGTGTTTCGCGCCACCAAGCCCGCGCCCGGCACGCATGGCCCACTGATTCCCGGCGATCCGGAACGGGAAGCGGAACAGCTGCGGCGAACAGAGGGTGTGCCGCTGATTCTGCCGGTCGTCGAAGAGTTGCGGTATATTTCGCAGAAGACCGGCATCCCCTTCGAGTGAACGGCGATAACCAGCTCAAGCGCGATTCGATAGCTCCCTCCGGAAGTGTTGGCGGGCGATTCGCTCTGTCTTGCTGGTCTTTACCCGCGCGCGGGTCTTCTCGCTGATCTTTCCGCCTTCGAGTATCTCTTTCATGGGCGTCCAGTACGCTTCGATCCAGCCTCGATAGTGGCCGCTATACCTCGCCGGAGGAATTCCCAGTTGCGTAAATTCGAGTCTGGTCCCCTGCCGAACTCTCTTCAGATCGAATATCGCCAGGGAATAATGGTCTGGCCACCACCCGGTAGCCCGCCATGCTTGAACGATTTTCTCTCCAGGCTTCACCACCAGGTTAAAGCCGGTGATGTGCCCGTTCCACGCCGTGAACCTGCCTCCCGCCTCTCTAGGGATCTTTGCCTTTTCGCCGGAAAGAGACGTGTGTTTCTTCGAGTCCATCAACAGTTCGAAGACCTGACGCGGAGAAGCTTTGAATGTAACGGTTTGCCGAAGCGTTCGCGTGTTCATAATCGTCTGCTCCAGGAACTAAACGGGAATCGCGCCTTCCCAGCTGCCATAGACTTCATGGCTATTCTTTTTATTCCCGCGGCATTGCTGTTTATCCTGCCGCATCGATCAGAGGCATGCGGCCGTGCGTCTATCGAAAACAATCGAACGGCTGGCCGCGCAGCGAAGCGTCGAGAAGCTCGATGGTATGTACCACGGGTGTTTTCTGATGGCCTCGAGCCAAGGCGGC
>Ga0306920_100014306_pt1 | contig 10837 bp, 7 predicted proteins | sample flu12Cox44000170_FD_204666 | JGI IMG/M metagenome (GOLD analysis project Ga0306920, IMG submission 204666) | Lab enrichment of tropical soil microbial communities from Luquillo Experimental Forest, Puerto Rico - flux4day.12C.oxic.44.000.170 (v2)... | ecosystem: Environmental > Terrestrial >... | reverse complement strand
AGGCATTCATCAGCCCGGAGAGGGACGCAGCATAATCAGGAACTAAGTCAATGCAGGTGGCCCACCACGTGACATTGGCGAACATGTTAAATCCCGCGGCCGCGCCCACGAGGATAATCGCAGTCGGAGTGTTAGCCGTGTGGCAGCCGACCCACATCAAGAGAGCCGAACATGCCATTCCCACCCATACTGCGGCTTGCCGGCCGCGGCGCCGGCCGAACGCTCTGACTGCAAAATCGGAGAACCATCCTCCTACGGGGGAGAGCAGCAAGATCGCCAGGAACGGCGCGGCACCCCACACTCCGCCGCGCATGACGGTGAGCCCGCGCGCGCGGGTCAGATAGATATAGAACCAGGCATTGAAAAAGTACATCGTGTAGGCGCGGCAGGCATAACTCAAAAGCAAGGCCCACACAGAGCCACTCGAAAGCATCAGACCCCAGGGAGCGGGACCGGGCTTCAGGTTCTTTCTCGGTTTGCCGTGCGCCGATTCCCCCGTAGGCCGCAACAGCTCCAGCTCGGTGGCGTTCATGCGGGGATGCTCCTCCGGCCGATCGGTGACCCAAAGCGCCCACAGGAGAGCTACAACTACTCCGATCGCCCCGCACAGGTCGAAAGACGTCCGCCATCCCCAACGCTGCATGGTCCAGGCTATAAACACCGGTGTCACGGCACCCCCGAGTCCTATGCCGAAAGTCGTGAAGCTGATGCCGAACGCCAATTTCCCCCTGCTCATCCAGGAGCCGACCACCTTGGCGGAGTTGGGAGGCCCGAATGCCTCTCCGGCGCCCACACAAAACTGAATCAACGCGAACAGCCACGCCAGTCCCAGCCAACGGCTCATGGGAAGACGTGGGGCAATCGCCATCGCCGCGAGAGAGAGCGAATAGAAAAGAATGGCGCCGGTCAAGACCTTTCGCGGGCCGTATCGATCTCCCGCCCAGCCCGCGGGAATTTGAAAGAAAGCGTAGCCGACCGCAAAAGCGCTCAGCATCCATCCTACGGCGGTGGTGCTGAAATGAAATTCTTCCTGGATGTACTTTGTTGTGACCCCGAAACTCAGTTTCCCCAGAGACGGGAGCATGTTCACGACCGCGACCATGATCATGATCTGCCAACGAACGAGGGTGGGGCGAAGACTTGGCGGTGCCGGAGGTTTCTGCGCGCTTTGCGAAGGAATGACTGACATAAATGAATCTAGTGGCAGCACGCGCTCGGCTGGACCGGAAGGGTCATGCCGGGGTCGGCACGCCGGTTTGTTCCCGCCGATCCTCTGGAACTAGAAGGCGCACAAGGCGGCTATGGAACTGGCCTCCGTAAACGTCAGTGTCATTGATATCGCCGGAAAAGGCTGGGCGGGGGATCGAGACCTTCAGCGCCAGGATCGCCGGAAGTTCAAAGACCCGGACCTGGTCAATCGGGACACGATACAGCCTGGAAATCGCCCCGGCTGAAACGATGCCGCTCGTCTTGACCTGGTCGAAGCTTTTACGATCCTTGAAAATAAGATCGAAGGTCAGCTCGAACGGTCCGGCATTTTTGCTCCGGATCAGCCTGGTCAGCTGCCATAGCTCTGGCATCGACTTCTCCTATTCAACCACACGGCACCAAGTTCGATCCGTCAAGCTCTAAAGATTTTCAAGGGTCATCTTAAATGGCTCACAGGGATTATCGAGATGCCACACATGGTTCGCGCAGAATCGGTACACCGGTCCGGCGTCGATACCGGGTGGCGACGTGGGGAACGCGAAATTGCTGATCAGCCCGTCGTATTCCGGGATGGGGTGGTGAAGACCCGTATGCCAAGCGACCGTCACCACGGCGCCTGCCAGGGCTTGGGTGGGCGCAATCGCGTCGATAAATATGCCGAGCGCGTGGTCTGCCGTTTGATCTCCATTGCCATGCCAGTCCGCCGATCCCGGATCGCCGTATACGCGCCAGCTCAGCGTGTATTGCTTGGCGTCGAGGCCCACGCTATCGCGCACTTTCTTCTCCACCACCTTCTTCAATCCAGCCATGAATGCGGGGAATTGCCGCAAGACCAAGGGATCATCGACGCCCGCAAAAGCCACGGACCGATAGCCGGCCAGCATCGCGCCTTCAAGTTTCACCGTGTAGGGGGCAGGCTTGAACCGGCTTCCCGTCACCCGCACTGCCCGATCACCGACGGCTTCGTACTTGACCGCGGAGGTGTCCAGCACGCCTCCCGGCTCGACCAGGCTGAAGAGATCGGCATTTTCGTACATCGTGTGGGCGATCACGCTTTCCGGCGTACAACGCATGGCGGGATTCGGAGGCTCGACCGTAAAGCCCTCCTCATCGAGGGTTATCGCCATGCAATCCGGATGGAACCGCTGGGCGACCGAGGCGGCTCCGCATTCGAGGATCTTTCCCGCGTGAAGAGCCACCGCTTTGGGGATGCCCCGCAGTACCGGAAGGGCGGCGTAAATTGAAACGTCACTAGAACGCCCGGCGATGATCACCTGCGCTCCAGCCTGGAGCGCGTGCTGAAAAGGCTCCAATCCCATCATGGCAACGAAACGCTCGGCGCCGCGGATGGTTTCCTCGTCAAGCCGGGGCGCGGGATGCAGAGGAGTGATCCGGCCGGCGCGGTAGGCCTCAACCAGTACTTCCTTGTCGATCTCACTGTTGATCGCCGCGAGCTTAAAGTGCCAATGGTTGGCTTCGGCCAATTCCCGCACATAGCCGAGCATGCGCTCGAGGTGCGGCTTTCCGCCGCCGAAGCCGGCCGTTCCGATCAGCAGAGGGATCCCGGCAGCTAACGCCTCGCGCATCATAATGCGCGTATCCCGCATTATAGCTTCCCGGGAGGATTTCGTTTTTCCAGAGCCGAGATAATACGGGCCGGCATCCGTGGAGCCGGCGTCGCATCCGATAAAGTCTGCACCGTTCTTGATTGCTCGGGACAAAGTCTCTTCGAGAAATCCCGATCCAAGCCCCCCGGTGCCGGCTAGTGCTTTTACTTTCGTGCCCATTCTTTAACCCTCTTATGCTTTGGTACCCTTAGCGTCAGGGCCGACAATGAAGCCCGGTCGCCCGCACCCCTTTGTCCAAACGTCCAAATGGTACATCTACTGAGAGCCGAGCGGAATTACAGACACAATTAATTTTTGTTAATTCGCGTCTGCTCCGACCGAGCGCCATCACTGGCTTCCCGGGCTTGACTTTCAGGCAAGAGGGCTCCACCATGCCCGACTACGGAAAATCGCCAAAGTGACCTATGAGCTTGACGCGGACTCTGTGCGAAAAGATCGCCGCCACCGATTTCGACACGGTCGGCCAGCCGGCCCTCGAAGCTGCGAGGCAGCTTATGCTCGACGGCCTGGCGGTGGCGGTCGCCGGCTCCGGAGAGCTACCGATCACGATTCTCACCGAGCATTATCGCAGCCTGGGCGGTACGCCCGAGGCCTCGGTCATCGGGCGAGGATTTCGAAGCTCTTCCGTAACCGCCGCCGCCATCAATGGCGCGTCGATGCACGTGCTGGACTTCGAGCCGATGTGGAGCCCGGCCAACCACGCCCTTTCCACTACCCTCCCAGCGATCCTGGCCCTTGCCCAGACAAGGGCTTCGACCGGCCGTGAAATTGTCACCGCACTCGTCAAAGGCTGTGAGATTCAGGGTTGGATCCGCGAAGCCTCTGGACAATACGAACCGCGCGGCCACAAATTCCATCCGCCCGGCGCCGTCGGTCCGATGGGCGCGGCGGTCGCGGCCGGGCACCTGCTCCGCCTCGACGCGGGGAAGCTGGCCCATGCGCTCGGCATCGCCGCTTCGCGCTGCGGCAGCCTGCTGAGCAACGTTGGAACGATGACCAAGTCCACGCACTGCGGTCACGCCGCCGCGCTCGGATTGGAGTCTGCATTGCTGGCGGAGCGCGGATTTACGGCGAATCCTGAGACCTTCGATGTGCCGGGCGGTTACGCCGACGCGTTCTACGCCGGCAGCTTCCAGCCGGAAAAGATGCTCGGCTTCGGCCCGCCTTTTCGCGTGGTCCAGCCAGGCTACGCGCTCAAGATGTTCCCCAGCCAATTCGCGACCCACTTCGTGATCACGGCTGGACTCGAACTGCACCAAAAGATTGGCGAGCCCAGCGCGATCCAGGCGGTGCGAATTACAGGTCCGGTGATGCCCTACGTCGACCGGCCCCAGCCGGCAACCGGCCTCGCAGGCAAGTTCAGCGTGCAGTATGCTGCCGCGAGTTCGCTCCTCGACGGGTGCGTGAAAATTGCGACGTTTCGGGATGCCCGCCGCTTCGCGCCGGATATGGAGGCACTCCTCCCCAAAGTATCGCTGTATATGGATCCGGCGATCCCGGCCCGCTTTGAGAAGATGCACGTCGAACTCGAAGTGACGCTGCGGGATGGACGCACGTTTCACAGCCGCTGCAACGGCCCACGCGGCATCTGGGGGGGAGACCCCGTTTCGCCCGAGGAACACCTTGTCAAGGTGGGCGATTGCCTCTCGGTAGGGTTTGCGCGCGAGCAGGTTGAACAGTGTGTGGCACTTGCCTCCAAGATCAATCAACTTGACTCCAGCGGGGTTGCGGCTCTGCTCGCACTCATTGAAAGGTCCGGTGTAGACCGAGCAGCGCGGCTTAAGTTCGCGGCCGAAGGATAGAGAGCGACGGAACGATGTTTGACTATGACGTGATTGTGGTCGGAGCCGGCAACGCGGCGCTTGCTGCCTCAGTCTCGGCGCGGGAAAACGGCGCCTCGCGCATCCTAGTGCTGGAAAAGGCGCCGCGGGAGATGCGCGGCGGCAACACCCACTGGAGCGGCGGCGTGTTGCGATTCACGTTCGACAAGCCGGATGAACTGGCCCCGCTCCTTCCAGATGTCGAGAAACAATACGAGCGCTTCTATGACGGCGTCGCGCCTTATCCTTATGACGACTATATGGGCGATCTGCTGCGGGTGACGAGTGGGCGCACTGACCCGGAGCTCTCGCGCATCCTCGTTTCCAACTCGAAGTCCACGGTCTTCTGGATGAACCAGTCGGGCGGCGTACCCATGGAACCGGCGCGCTCGCTCACCGGCATGCGCAAGGGCAACATCGTTTACTGGTCTCGCGGTCTAATCGTCCGCGCCGCGCAGGAGGGCGTCGGTCTTTCGACGTCGTGGTTCAAGACCGCCGAGTCGCTGGGTATTGAGATCCGATACGACAGCGCAGCTATCGACTTGGTGCACGACAGCCGCGGCCGGGTCACCGGCATCAAGGTGCGCGACGACAGCGGAATCCAGGAGATTACGGCCAAGGCGGTGGTGCTCGGCTGCGGGGGCTTCGAGGCAAACGTGCAATGGCGAACGCAGCATATCGGCCCGATCTTCGACCAGGCAAAGGTGCGCGGCACGCCGCACAATCAGGGCGACGGCCTGCGAATGGCGCTGGCGCACGGCGCTTTGCCGTGGGGCCAGTGGAGCGGTTGTCACGCCACCCCAATCTCCGCCGACTGGGGCGACTTCGCACCGCGCGAACTCACGGACAAGAGCAACCGGCTGAGCTATCCGTTCGGAGTGATGATCAATCGCCGGGGTCTTCGCTTCGTTGACGAGGGCGAGGACACCCAGACCTTCACTTACGCGAAATACGGGAGGGTGATTCTGGCGCAGCCGGGAGCGAAGGTCTATCAAATATTCGATCAACAGACGGTGCCGCTGCTCGAACCACGCTATTCGACCAGCAAACCGATTGTGGGCGACACCCTCGAGGAACTGGTGGCGCAGTTCGATATCGACGACCGCAAGCGGGCCCTCGAGACCCTTCGCCGATATAACGAGGCTGCGCGTGATGCCTCTGAGGGCTTCGATCCGACGCGGAAAGACGGGCTCGCCACCCGTGGTATGGAGATCGAGAAGACAAACTGGGCGCTCCGCCTTTCAAAGCCGCCATATCACGCTTACTCGGCTACCGGCGGGATCACATTTACCTTCGGCGGGGTCAGAATCAACGAGAACGCCCAGATCATCGGCACCGATTGGCGCCCGATTCCGGGCCTCTATGCCTGCGGCGAGATGGTTGGAGGCCTGTTCTACGACAACTACCCCGCCGGTACCGGACTTGTGTCCGGCGCGACTTTCGGCCGTATAGCCGGACGGAACGCGGCCGCAGGGAAGGCCTGACGTCAGAGTTGTCCCCGAGGTTGAGACAGACGGTTAGAGACTGTGCACCCTCCCAGACCAACGACCAGCGTCACGGCTTAGTAAGCCTTGAGCCCCTCCGCACGAAACTGCTTGCATACCTGCTCGACTGTTTCGGGCGTCGGGGGTTGAACGTCAGCGAGCTTGTAGTCGAGTCTGAGTTCCTTCCATTTGAATCGGCCCATCTGATGGAAGGGTAAGACGTCGACTCGCTCCACATTGCCCAGACTGGCGGCGAACCTCCCAATCCCGGCAACGTTCTCGGCATCGTCCGTCAAACCCGGCACCAACACGAAGCGCACCCAGACAGGCTTCTTGCGGGCGGCCAGACGCCGTGCGAAGTCTAGGACCGGACCGTTGTCCATTCCGGTCACACGGCGGTGGAGTTCAGCGTCCCAGCTCTTTAGATCCAGCAGCACCAGGTCAATTCTCTCCAGTTCGGCATCGGCGAGGCGGGCTCCCAGGCTACCGTTCGTGTCCAAAGCGGTGTGGATTCCCATCCCTTGGGCCGCGGTGAACAGCTTCACGGCGAATCGGTCCTGCATGAGAGGCTCACCCCCGCTCAAGGTGAATCCGCCCGACATGACCTTCAGTCCGGTTCGATACTTGCGTAGCTCGGCTGCGGCTTTTTCGATCGTAACCGGGATACCGTTGCTCATCGTCCAGGTGTCCGGGTTGTGACAGTATAGGCAGCGAAACTGGCACCCGGTCGTCCACGCCACCACGCGGACCCCAGGCCCGTCAACGGTTGAGCCGGTGGTGAACGAATGAAGAAAGCCCATGTCTCCAGTCGCCAGCGCCGTGCGGACGGCGGACTCCGGCACGCCGCGGCCCAGGTTCACACGAAGTTCGAAGGGACTTTTCGCTTCTAGCGGAACTGGTGTCGGTTGTTCCTCGACGCTCATGGGGCCTAGTTTCCGTGGAAGGTACGGTTGATCACGTCCATTTGCTGCTCACGAGTCAGCCGCACGAAGTTGACCGCGTATCCTGAGACGCGAATTGTCAGGCTCGGGTACTTCTCCGGATGGTCCATGGCATCCAGAAGCGTGTCCCGATTCAACACATTCACGTTCATGTGATAGCCGGTGACGCCGAAAAAGGCGTCGAGCATGCTTCGTAGATTGGTGACCCGATCTTCCGCAACTCGTCCCAGGCCTTCAGGGATTAATGTGGAGGTAAGAGAAATGCCGTCGGCTGCGTCGCGATACGGGATCTTGGCGACCGAGGCTGCTGAGGCATGGATTCCGTGGCGATCCCGACCATGCATCGGATTGGCCCCCGGGGCGAAAGGCTCTCCGTGCCGACGCCCATCCGGAGTGTTGCCGGTGCTCTTCCCGTATACCACGTTGGAGGTGATCGTCAGGATCGACTGAGTGTGCAAGGCATGGCGATACGTCGGATACTTCCTAAGCTTGTTCATGAATGTGCCGACGACCCACGAAGCAAGCTGGTCTACTCGATTGTCGTTGTTGCCAAACTGAGGGAAGTCACCTCCGGTTTGATAGTCCGTCACGAGCCCGGTTTCATCGCGAATCACTCGAACTTTCGCGTAACGGATGGCCGACAGGCTGTCGGCAACGACGGACATCCCTGCCATGCCGAAGGCCATGGTTCGTAGCGGAGCGTAATCGTGCAGTGCCATCTCGAGCCGCTCATAGGCGTACTTATCGTGCATGTAATGGATGACGTTCATGGCATTCACGTAGACCCAGGCGAGCCAGTCCATCATCCTCTCGAACTTCTCGAGGACATCGTCGAAATCGAGGTAGTCGCCTTCCACTGCGGTGGTTTTAGGGGCCACTTGCTCGCCACTGATCTCGTCCCTGCCCCCGTTGATTCCGTAGAGGAGGCATTTCGCGAGATTGGCGCGAGCGCCAAAGAATTGCATTTGCTTCCCCACCAGCATGGGTGACACGCAGCAAGCGATGGCTCCATCGTCGCCCCACGATCGGCGCATGATCTCGTCGCTTTCGAATTGAATGGAACTCGTCTCGATCGCCACCTTGGCGACGAAAGTGCGGAACCCATCTGGCAGCCGCGGAGAATACCAAATCGTCAGATTTGGCTCCGGGGCAGGGCCGAGGTTGTAAAGCGTCTGCAGGAAACGAAAGCTCGTTTTCGTTACAAGGGTCCGTCCGTCATCGCCCATCCCGCCAATCGACTCCGTCACCCAGGTTGGATCACCCGCAAATAGCTCGTCGTATTCCGGTGTGCGCAGAAACCGAACAATGCGCAGCTTGATCACGAAGTCATCGATGATCTCCTGGGCTTGCTCTTCCGTCATCAAGCCCGCGGCCAAATCGCGCTCGAAGTAGATGTCCAGGAAGGTCGAGGTCCTGCCGAGGGACATAGCCGCACCGTTCTGTTCCTTCACTGCCGCCAGATACCCAAAGTAGAGCCACTGCACGGCCTCGCGCGCGTTGCTAGCCGGAACCGAGATGTCGAAGCCGTAACTGGAGGCCATCTGCTGGAGTTCCTGGAGCGCGCGGATCTGTTCGCTGAGTTCCTCGCGGTCACGAATGATATCTTCGGTCGACATGGCCGAGTCGAGGCTGCGCTTCTCCTCCTGCTTCCGGTCAATCAGACGCGCGACGCCGTAGAGAGCCACGCGCCGGTAGTCGCCGATAATGCGGCCGCGCCCATAGGCATCCGGAAGCCCGGTCAGGATGTGAGAACTACGACACCGCCTGACGTCCGCGGTGTAGGCATCGAAGACCGCGTCGTTATGCGTCTTGCGGTACTTGGTAAACGTCTCGACCACATGCGGATCCGGTTCGTATCCGTAAGTCTTGAGGGCATTCACTACCATGCGGAACCCGCCATTCGGCATGATGGCCCGCTTGAGCGGCGCTTCAGTCTGAAGACCGACGATGAGTTCGTTCTTCCGATCGATGTAGCCCGGACCGTGGGCCGTGATGGAACTTGGAATCTGGGAGACGTCGAGGACGCCCTTCTTACGTTCTTCCGCGAAGAGCTCGTTCAAGTGATTCCATATCCCCTTCGTCCGCTCAGTCGCCGGCGCCAGGAAGGACTCGTCTCCTTCGTAGGGCTCGTAGTTCTGCTGGATAAAATCGCGAACGTTGATCTCTCTTTGCCAAAGACCAGCCCTAAATCCATGCCATGGGGAAGTCGCTGTCTCTGGCGCGATCTGGTATGAGGAAGCAATAGCCATTGTTCTCCTCCTAACTTGTGTGTTGAGAAGCAGGCTGTAGCAGTCCAAGTAGCGACCCGGTATGCCGCGCGATCATGAGCTCTTCGTTGGTCGGAATCACCCAAGTCGAGACTTTGCTTTGCCGGGTGGAGATCCGCGGACCGCGATGGGCGTTGGCTTCAGCATCGAGTTCCACGCCCAGCCAGGAAGAGTCCTCGCAGATTCGTCGACGAATGTCCGCCGAGTTCTCACCTATGCCCGCGGTGAATACCAGCCCGTCGATGCCGCCCAGGACCGCAGCCAGGGCGCCGATCTCCTTGGCCGCGCGGTATACAAAGTAATCCACCGCCAGCTGGGCTTCGGGTTCGCTTCTGGAAACGAGGTCACGCATATCGTTGCTAATGCCAGAGATGCCCAGTAACCCTGATTTCTTGTAGAGAATGGTCTCAACTTCCTTAGCGGACAGCCCGAGCGTCTGAAACAGATACAAAACAACGCCCGGATCAAGCGCACCCGGCCTCGTACCCATGCAGAGTCCATCCAGCGCCGTGAAGCCGAGGCTGTGATCTATGCTTTTGCCCTGTCGCAAGGCGCAGAGACTGGCACCGCTTCCAAGATGCGCCACGATGACGCGACCCTCGGCTATCTCCGGAGCCACCTCCGGCAGAACGGAAGCGATGTATTCGTAGGACAAGCCGTGGAAGCCGTATCGCCGCAGGCCTAACTGACAAATATCTCTCGGCAGCGGTATCAGCTCCGCAACCGGCGTCCGGCCAAGATGAAAGCCCGTGTCGAAGCAGGCGACCTGCGGCACGTCAGGCAATCGCTCGAAGACTGCTTCAATGGCCGCCAGATTGTGCGGCTGGTGTAATGGAGCAAGGGGAACCAGTTCATACAGCTCTGCCAAAATTTGCCGCGTCACCAGCACGGGCCGGCCGTACCGCATCCCGCCATGAACCACTCGGTGGCCGATACCTAGTAGTCGTGCGCCACCCCACTTGGACCGGAGCCAGCCAGCCAGGGCATCGAGGGCAGCGCGGCCGTCACGAACCGTAGCATCCAGACTCGTGTCTGCGAGGACTCCTCCATGAGCCTCCTTCGCAGATAGCCGGGGTGACGTTCCGATGCCCTCGATCTGGCCGCGCGCCGCGATTTCCCAGTCTTTCTCCTCCGGGCGCCGGAAGACACAAAACTTCAGGCTCGATGAGCCTGCGTTGAGCACGAGTGCATAGTCGTCCATACGTATTCTCTATGGCTTCTTTCGGCGCGAATGAGCGGCCAGCATTGCGACGCCACAGCTGGCAATCCGTGACCGCACGCTATCGGCCCGGCTGGTGAGGATGATCGGCACCCTTGCCCCCAGCACCAGCCCGGCGCTGTCGGCATTAGCCAGGAAGCTCAGTTGCTTTGCGAGCATATTCCCGGCTTCGAGATCCGGCGCCAGAAGGATGTCCGGATCACCGGCAACCTCCGAGCGGATGCCCTTGGTCTCCGCCGCCTGCTTGCTGATCGCGTTGTCAAACACCA
>Ga0306920_100014303_pt1 | contig 10837 bp, 6 predicted proteins | sample flu12Cox44000170_FD_204666 | JGI IMG/M metagenome (GOLD analysis project Ga0306920, IMG submission 204666) | Lab enrichment of tropical soil microbial communities from Luquillo Experimental Forest, Puerto Rico - flux4day.12C.oxic.44.000.170 (v2)... | ecosystem: Environmental > Terrestrial >... | reverse complement strand
ACTGGCGGGCGACATCGAGGCAGGACTGGAGGTGCTGGCCGAGGCACTGGCCTCGGCGGAGGCCTCCGGCGCAAGAGGGAACGACGCGGAGCTCCATCGGCTGCGCGGCAACTTGCTCTGCCGCCTGCCCTCCCCTGACTGGGCCGAGGTCGAGGTCTGTTTTCGCAAGGCTTTAGTCGTCGCGCGGGAACAGGGCACCCGGGGGTTCGAGTTGCGCGCCGCCGTCAACCTCGCCCGCCTATTGGCCGATCAGGGGTGGCGCGATGAGGCCCGCGAGGCTCTCGCGCCGATCTACGGCTGGTTCACCGAAGGTTTCGACACGCCCGACCTCAGAGAGGCAAAGGCGCTGCTCGACGGGCTCGGGGGCGCCTGATGGACATAGGGGTCTGGCTGCGCGGTCTGGGTCTCGAACGATATGAGGCCGCTTTTCGAGACAACGAGATCGATTGGGAGGCACTACCCAAACTGACGGCCGACGATCTCAAGGATCTCGGTGTAGTGCTCGGAAGCCACCGCCGCAGACTCTTGGCGGCGATCGCGGCTTTGCGCACCGACGACCGGCCCGCAGCCGGGGAGGCGCCATCTGTTTCAGCGGCCGAGCGCCGGCAGCTGACGGTCATGTTCTGCGATCTGGTCGGCTCGACCGCGCTCTCCACCCGGCTCGATCCCGAGGATTTGCGCCGGATCGTCGGTGCTTACCATCGCTGCGTCGCAGAGATTGTCGAAGGTTTTGGCGGGTTTGTCGCCCGCTACATGGGCGACGGAGTGCTGGTTTATTTCGGCTATCCGCAGGCGCATGAGGACGATGCCGAGCGCGCCACGCGCTGCGGGTTGGCGCTGATCGATCGGGTGCCGCAGCTGGTTCAGGCCGAAGAGCTCCATGCACGCGTTGGGATTGCCACCGGGCTGGTTGTCGTCGGCGGGGAGGTTGTCGAGCACGATGTCGCCGGCGAGACCCCGAACCTCGCGGCCCGCCTGCAGGCCCTGGCCGAGCCGGACACGGTCGTCATCGCGGCGGGCACGCGCCGGCTGGTCGGCGATCTGTTCGAGTGCGCCGACCTCGGCGCTGTCGAGATCAAGGGCATCGCCGCGCCGATGCCGGCCTGGCAGGTTCTGCGTCCGAGCGCCGTCGCCAGCCGCTTCGAGGCGTTGCGGGGCTCGGCGCTGACCCAGTTGGTTGGCCGCGAGGAGGAGATCGACCTGCTGTTCCGCCGCTGGGCGCGCGCCCAGACGGGAGACGGCCAAGTCGTGCTGATCTCCGGCGAGCCCGGTATCGGCAAGTCGCGCATCACTGCAGAGCTCGAAGGACGCCTCAACGCTGAGCCGCATATCCGCCTTCGCTACTTCTGCTCGCCCTATCACCAGGACAGTGCGCTTTACCCGTTCATCGACCAGCTCGGACGAGCCTCCGGGTTTGCAGCTGATGATCCGCCCGCGGCCAGGCTGGAGAAGCTCGAAGCCTTGCTCGCTCGCACCATGCCGCCCGACGAGGATGTGGCATTCATCGTCGATCTGCTGTCGTTGCCGGCTTCGGGCGCTCACGCGCTTCCGAACCTCAGCCCGCAACGCAAGAAGGAGCGGACGCTGGAAGCGCTGATCCGGCAGCTCGACGGTCTGGCGCGCCACCAGCCGGTGCTGATGGTCTTCGAGGACGCGCATTGGGTCGATCCGACCTCGCGCGAATTGCTCGATCTAACGATCGAGCGGGTCCGCAACCTGCCGGTGCTGCTGATCGTGACGTTCCGCCCGGAGTTCCAGCCGGTTTGGACCGGCCAGCCGCAAGTGACGATACTCACCCTCAATCGCCTGGACCGGCGCGATCGGAGCGCTCTGGTAGCGCAGATCGCCGGCCGCGCGGCATTGCCACATGCGGTCGTCGATCAGATCGTCGATCGCACCGACGGCGTGCCATTGTTTATCGAGGAATTGACCAAGAGCGTGCTGGAGAGCGGTGTCCCGCTGGTGGGAATTCCGACTACCTTGCATGACTCGCTGATGGCGCGGCTCGACCGACTGGCATCGGTGCGGCTGATAGCCCAGATCGGCGCGGCCCTCGGGCGTCAGTTTCCGTATGGGGTGCTGCGGGCCGTCTCTGATCTTCCTGAGGACGAGCTGCGCATCGCTCTCGCTCGCCTCGTCGCCTCCGAGTTGGTGTTCCAGAGAGGTACGCCGCCCGACGCGGTCTATACCTTCAAGCACGCATTGGTGCAGGACGCAGCGCACGGCAGCCTATTGCGCAGCACACGACAGCAATTGCACGCGCAGATCGCCGCTGTACTCGAGGCCCATTCCCCCGATCTGATGGACAGCCAGCCCGAGCTTTTCGCCCGGCATTATGCCGAAGCCGGGCTCGTTAAAAAATCCGTCAGGTTCTGGGGCAAGGCCGGTCGGAGATCCGCTGCCCGCTCGGCGATGGCGGAAGCGGCCGCGCATTTTCAAAAGGGGTTGGACCAGCTGGTGCTGTTGCCGGATACCCCGGAACGACAGCGACTGGAGCTCGAATATTGCAGTGCATTGGGCGCCGTATTGCAAACCGTCAAAGGCAACGCGGCGCGGGAAACCTGGCAAGTTTTTGCCCGCGCGCGCGAGTTGTGGGAGCAGCTGGGTTCTCCATCTGAGTTCCTTCAGGTTCCGCATGCTCAGTCTCGCTATCACGCGCAGCGCGGCGAATTGGATGTGGCGCTGCGCTTGGACGAGGACCTGCTCCGTCTGAGCCGCCAACGCAACGATTCCGGGGGACTTGTTCTCGGTCACCTGTCGTCAGGAGCAAACCTCAGGATCGCGGGCAAATTTGCTCTGGCCCGACCGCATCTGGAAGAGGTGCTTGCGCTTTATGATCCGATCTTGCACCGCTCGCTTGTCAATCAGGCAGGGATCCACCCCCACCTGAACTCACAGGCGAACCTGGGAAATGTCCTTTTCTGTCTTGGATTTCCGGACCAAGCATTGGCATACGGCGATGCCGCAATCGCCGAGGCTCGGAGTTTGGCTCACCCGCCGTCTTTGGCCGTGAGCTTGTCATACGGCACCAGGCTGCTTTCGCTCGTTGGAGATAACGCCATCCTCGGTGCGTGGGCGGACCAGATGGTTGTGATGACGACCGATCAGGGTTTCCCACAATGGCGGGCGCAGGCGGAGATCTATCGTGGGTGGGTCAAGGTCAAAAGTGGTGATGTGACAGATGGGCTGGCTCTCCTGCAGCGCAGCGCGATCGCGTACCGAGCCACTGGGACGGAGTCGTTGATGCCGCATTATCTGGCCCTTCTGGCCAGTACTCACGAGATCGCGGGGCAAATTGATGAGGCCTTGACCCTGTTGGAGAGTGCGTTACAGGTCGTCGAACGAACAGGCGAGCGCTGGTTCGCAGCCGAGCTGAGCAGACACAGAGGCCAGCTGCTGCTGCGGCAGGGGTATACCGAAACCGCCGAGGAGCTGTATCGTAAAGCCTTGAGCATCGCCCGGGAGCAGGAAGCCAAGCTCTGGGAATTGCGCGCCGCTGTGAGCCTCGCCCGGCTCCGCCTCGACCAGGGCCGCCGCGGCGATGCCCGCGCCATCCTCGTCCCGGTCTACGGCTGGTTTACCGAAGGCTTCGGCACGCCTGACCTCAAAGACGCAAAGGCGCTGCTCGACGAGCTCGGGGGCAACTGATGGACATTTCGGCTTGGCTGCGCGGCCTGGGCCTCGAACGCTACGAGGTTGCTTTCCGCGACAACGAGATCGATTGGTCGCTGCTGCCAAAGCTGACGGCGGATGATCTCAAGGACATAGGCGTCGCGGCGGTCGGCCACCGCCGCCGACTGCTCGATGCCATCGCCATGCTACGCAGTGAAGAAGCAGAAGCGGCGGTGGTCGGCCCGACCCTGGTTGCGGGACGCGAAGCGGAGCGTCGGCAGCTTACGCTGATGTTCTGCGACCTGGTCGGCTCGACGCCGCTTGCCTCCGCTTCGATCCCGAAGAATTGAGCGACATCATCGGCGCTTATCACCGCACCGTCGCCGATGCGATCGGCCGCTTCGACGGCTTTGTCGCAAAGTATATGGGCGATGGCGTCCTCACCTATTTCGGCTACCCGCGGGCGCATGAGGACGACGCCGAGCGGGCGGTGCGCGCGGGGTTGGCGGTTATCGACGCCGTGACGCGGCTCGAGCTGCCTGAGCGGCTGGCGGTGCGCATTGGCGTTGCCACGGGGCTGGTTGTGGTCGGCGAGCTGATCGGTGAGGGTGCGGCGCAAGAGCGCGGGGTCGTCGGCGAGACGCCCAACCTTGCCGCCCGGCTTCAGGCGCTGGCGGAGCCGAACAGCCTCATCGTCGCCGATGCGACACGCCGGCAGATTGGCGCCTTGTTCGAGGTCGAAGATCTCGGGACCCGGCAGCTCGCCGGCTTCGCCGAGCCGCAGCACGCCTGGCGCGTCGTCGCCGAGAGCGGCGTCGTTAGCCGGTTCGAGGCGTTGCGCCCAGGCACCACCCCGCTCGTCGGACGCGACGAGGAGTTGGACCAGCTGCTGGGCGCATGGCGGCAGGCGAAAACCGGTGAAGGGCGGGTCGTTCTGATCTCGGGCGAGCCCGGCATCGGCAAGTCGCGGCTCGTCGCCGAGCTGGCGCAACGCGTGGAACTCGAGCCGCATATCCGGCTGCGGTATTTCTGCTCGCCGCACCATCAGGACAGCGTGCTCTATCCAATCATTTCGCGGCTCGAACGCGCCGGTAATTTTGCCCGTGACGACACGGCCGAGGAAAAGCGCGCCAAGCTGAACGCTCTCCTTGGTCCCGCCGCAGCAAGTGCTGACGAGATCGAGCTGATTGCCGAGCTGCTCTCGGTGCCGAATTCGGTTGCCGATCTCAATCTCACGCCGCAGCGCAAGCGGCAGGGGCTGCTGGAGGCGCTGGTGCACCAGGTCGAAGGCCTTGCCCGAGACCGGCCCGTTTTGATGCTGTTTGAGGACGCGCACTGGAGCGACGCGACCTCGCGCGAATTACTCGGCTTGATGATAGACCGTCTAAATGACCTGCCGATTGCGCTGCTCGTCACCTTCCGTCCGGAATTCGCGCCGCCCTGGGACGACCGTTCCCATCTCTCGGCGCTGACCCTCGATCGGCTGAGCGGCTCCCAAGGGTTGACGCTAGTCGAGAACCTGGCCGAAGACAGGGCGCTTTCACGCGACGTCATCGGTGAAATCGTCGAACGCACCGATGGGGTGCCGCTTTTTGTCGAAGAGCTGACCAAAGCGGTCCTCGAAAGCGCCGACCCTGCGGATCGGCTCGCGATCCTGACGGCAAGCCCGACACCATCGCTCGCCGTTCCCGCCACCTTGCATGCCTCCCTGATCTCGCGTCTCGACCGGCTCGGGACCGCCGCGAAAGAGGTGGCGCAGATCGGCGCCGTGCTCGGGCGTGAGTTCAGCTATGACCTGATCCGTCACGTCGCCCGCCGACCGGACCTCGACATCGCCCTCGGGCGACTGACCGACGCCGGTCTTCTGTTCTGCCGTGGGGTGCCGCCGCAATCCTCCTACCTGTTCAAGCACGCCCTGGTGCAGGACGCCGCATACGGCACACTCTTGCGCAGGCGGCGGCAGCAGTTGCACACCCGCATCGGTTCAGTGCTGGAAGAGCAATTCCCTGATGTGGGTGAGGCCCGCCCCGAACTCCTGGCTCACCACTTCACCGAGGCCGGGCTGGCCGACCGAGCCGCAGAATTCTGGCTGAAGGCCGGCAGACACGCACTAGCGCGATCCGCAATGAAGGAGGCGGAGGCGCTGCTGCGCAAAGGGCTCGGTCTCGTGCACAATATGGCCGATGGCGTTTCGCGCCAGGAACAAGAGCTCGAATTGCAAATCTGCCTTGGTCAGGCGCTTTTCGCGACCCAAGGCTGGGCGGCCGCGGGTGTCAGCGAAGCTTACGCCCGGGCGCGCGAACTCTGCCGACAGCTCGATCAGCCGCAGAGGTTGTTGCCCATCCTGTACGGCCAATGGATTAACCACGCGATGCGTGGCGACATGGACCGCGCGCAACAGCTCTCCGGCGAAATCCGGCAGCTCGGCGGAGACCGGGGAGACCGGATCCTGGATTTGATGGGCCGTTGGTCCGGCGGCTTCACCTCGCTGCACCTCGGCGATTTTGCCGAGGCACGCGTTGACTTTGAGCAAGGCATCGCGCTGTTCGATCCGGTCCAAAGGCGTCAATATCTGCAGCTGACACCCATCGACGCGCTGGTGTTTCTGTCGACACAGTTGTCGCTGGCTCAGGCTTGCTTGGGATTCCTCGATCGGGCACGCTCTCGCCGTGATCTCGGAACCGCCGAAGCGCGTCGACTCGGGCATGCCCACACACTGGCTGCCTCGCTGTACTTCTGTCTCAGAACGGGTTGGGCCGGGCGCCTCGATCCGACAATTCTGCTGCAGGAAGCTGAGGAGCTGCTGGCACTATCCGCTGAGCACGGGTTTGCTCATTGGTCGGCGCAGGCTGTCGGATTTCGGGGATGGTGCTTGGCCGCCTCGGGCCAACCCGCACAAGGTATACCGCTGCTGACGGCTGGCTTGGAGCACCAGCGTGCCTTGGAAAGCACCCTTTACATGCCGCACGGCCTCGCGATGCTGGCCGACGCATATCGGATCGGCGGTGCGCCGGAAATTGGTCTTGCTCAAACCTCCGAGGCTGAGCGGTTGGCTGAGGCGACAGAGGTCAAGTGGGTCCTAGCCGAGACCCTACGTTTGCGAGGCGATCTGCTGGCTCAAACCGGCGACCGCATGGCAGCAGAGGCCAGCTATCGCGACGGGATAGCGCTCGCTCAGCGCCAAGACGCCAAGCTGTTCGAACTGCGCGCCGCGACCAGCCTCGCGCGGCTGTGGCGCGAGCAAGGCCAACCCGCGGCGGCGCGTGACCTTCTTGCGCCCGTCTATGGCTGGTTCACCGAAGGCTTCGACGCGCCAGATCTCAAAGAGGCGAAGGCACTGCTCGACCAACTCGGGAGGGCGCGATGAGCTTATTCGACGGAATGTGTGCGCTGGTGACAGGCTCGGCCACCGGGCTTGGGGCGGCAACGGCGATTGGCCTCGCCCGCGGCGGTGCGCGGGTCGTTGTCAATTATCGGTCGAGCGCGCGGGAGGCCGAGGAGACAGCCGATCTTTGTCGCGCGGCGAATGCCGTGGTCAAACTGGTCCAGGCCGATGTGGCGAGCGACGAGGATTGCCGCCGGCTGGCCGCCGCAGCCTCCGAATGGGGCCGGCTCAATACACTGGTCAACAATGCGAGCGCCACCAAGCATGTCGCGAACCCAGCCGATCTTGACGCGCTCTCAGCAGAGGATTTCCAACGGCTCTATGCAGTCAACACGATCGGGCCATTCCAAATGATCCGCGCGGCGCGGTCGCTGCTTGAGGCGGGGGCGCGCGCCGCGGGGCACCCCTCGTCGGTGGTGAATGTTTCTTCGGTCGCTGCCCTCAATGGGACGGGCTCATCGATCGCCTACGTAGCGAGCAAGTCGGCGCTCAATGCGATGACTTTGTCGCTTGCGCGCGCTTGCCCCGCTGATTCGGGTGAACGCGCTCTGCCCGGGCTACATGGACACGCCGTGGTGGACGAGAGGTGTGGGTCAAGAGGGGGCCGACAGGCTTCGCGAGATCGTCAAGTCGGCGGTCCCGTTGCGGGTGGCCTCCAAGCCCGAGGACACGGCCGAGGTGGTCATGTTCCTCGCCGGGCCCGCCTCGCGTCACGTGACCGGAACGATCATTCCGGCCGATGCGGGGCAGCTTCTGCTGGTTCCCGTCGCTGCGACGGACGCCCGGCGCTAACCGTGTCACCGGGGCCGCCGCACCGAAGCCTGCGACCTACTCGCCCCGGTCTATGGCTGGTTCACCGAAGGCTTCGACACCCCAGATCTCAAGAGGCAAAGGCGTGCTCGACTCGTTAATCATTGCTTGACATATGAACCCGACCCCGTTAGAGGCACGCGCATGAACCGAAAGGCACTGATCTTGATGTCGGAACTTGACGCTGGTTGCACCCCCTACGGGGGGCTTACGGAGGTTTGTGTGCGCTGAGTAAACCGCGCATCTAGACGGCTTCCAGGGCCCCGCCGGACACGGACGGGGCTTTTGCTTTTCTTCTGCCCGATTTGTGCCCAGCGGGTCCCTGCGATCGAAGGACGTGGGGTCATGTTGGAGGATGTTGGACCTGATCTGGGCAAAGCTCTCCTCACCGGCTTGTTGGCCGGCGGCGCGTCAGTCGCGGTCCAATTGCTTTCGCCTGGGATGGCAAAGCTCCTAAGGCGTCTGCGGTGGAATGGCGCTGGCACGGCTGCTCATGAGCACCGTGTCGAGCGTCGGCTGGCGGCGATCCTTGCCGCCGATGTCGCCGGCTATTCGCGGCTGATGACCGCCGACGAGGAAGGCACCCACTTCCGCCTGCTGACCCATCGGCGCGAGGTCATCGAGCCGAAAGTCCGCGAACATCGGGGGCGGATCGTCAAATACACCGGCGACGGTGCTCTTGCCGAATTCGGCAGCGTGATCGGCGCGGTTCGCTGCGCCTTAGAGGTCCAGCAGCTGATGCTCGCGCGCAATGCCGGGGTGTCGCAAAGCCGCCGCATCGAGTTCCGCATGGGCATCAATCTTGGCGACGTGATCGTCGCGCGGGACGACATTTACGGCCACGGCGTCAACCTCGCTGCGCGTTTGGAGGGCCTCGCCCGGCCCGGGGGGATCTGCATCTCCGCCGATGCATGGCGGCATGTGCGGGGAGCGATTGCGGCCGAGTTCGTCGACCTGGGGGAGCAGCGGCTGAAGAACATCGCCGATCCAGCGCATGTATTCGCCCTTTCTCTGGCCGCGTGAAATGCGAGAATCGTCGGCCGCGGTCTGCGTGCCGGGGCCGACGATCTCGTGGGAGATTGGCTACGCCGGCCCCGTTTTTTCCGATCGCAAAATTTCCATTGTTATTCGATTGTTAGCGCCGGGAAATTCGTTGATCGGCGAAAAAATTCCATTGATCTTCCATTGATCCGCTAAGTAACGAATTCCGCTTATAAGTGATTGTCAAGGCGTTATATTTTTTGGCGATAGACGCCCCTGTGACGCGCGAAAACGCGATTTTCGCTGTATTTGGGATGCCGGCCGCAGCCGGCGACGGGCAGCCTAACCATAGCTACTGGGCGCCGGAGCGCTGGCCTTTCGCCAAGCCGTGTCGTACGCTGCCGCGATGGCTTGCGGCTGAGGAGCGAGGCGTCATGTCGACGCGGACAGGACGACAATACCTGAACGGGTTGCGCGAGCAGGACCGCGAGGTCTGGCTCGAGGGCGAGCGGGTCAAGGACGTGACGACCCATCCGCGGCTCAAGAACGGCGCGCGTGCTATCGCCTCGCTCTACGACATGCAGACCGAGCCGAAACTGCGCGACGAGATGACCTATGTCTCGCCGACGACCGGCGACCGCGTCGGGCTGTCCTTCATCGTCCCGCGCACCCGCGAAGATCTCGAAAAGCGCCGCGTCATGATGATGAACTGGGCGCGCACGACCTGCGGCATGATGGGCCGCTCGCCCGACTTCATGAATGTCACTTATGCCGCTTGGGCTGGTGCGGCCGATTATTTCACGCAGGGACTGGGCCGGCCCGAATTCGCCGAAAATATGCGGCGCTATTACGAATACATCCGTGAGAATGACCTGACCCTGACCCACTCGCTGATCAATCTGCAGAGGAGCCGCACGGTCTCCGGCGTCTTCAATCTCGAAGAGGGCACCGCACTGCAGGTCATGCGCGAGACCGATGCCGGCATAGTCGTGCGCGGCGCGCGGATCCTGGCGACCCTGGGGCCGCTCGCCGACGAGATCGGCGTCTACTCGCCGCGCATGGCACGGCATGCCGAGACGCACAGCCCGTTTGCGGTCAGCTTTGCGATCCCGTGCGGCACGCCGGGCGTCAGGTTTCTGTGCCGCGAGAGCTTTGACCTCGGCCGCTCTCATTTCGACCATCCCTTGGGCTCGCGCTTCGAGGAGATGGATTGCATCGTCTTCTTCGATGACGTGCTGGTGCCGTGGGAGCGGGTGTTCCTGCTGGGCGACGTCGATCTGCTCAATCGCACCGCCCATGCGACTCATTCGACCGCCCATTCAGCGCATCAGGGTGCGGTAAAGAACCTTGCCAAGGCCGAGTTCGTGCTCGGCGTCGCATTGCTGATGACCCAGGCGCTCGGCAATGCGCATCTGCCGAATGTCGAGGAGCGCATCGGCGAATTGATGCTGATCACCCAATTGACGCGCGCCTGCATACGCGGCGCCGAAGCCGACGCCAAGCTCGACGAATGGGGCGTCATGTGCCCCGAGCCATTGATGGTCGAAAGCCCGCGCAACCTCTTCATGACCGCCTATCCGCGGATGGTCGAGATCATCCAGCTGCTGGGGTCGAGCAGCTTTATGCTGACCCCGACCGAAGCCGATTTTAAGGGGCCCTTGGCCGACCATATCGAGCAATATCTCGCCACCGACAACGCCGAGGCGAAAGACCGCGTCAAGCTCTTCCGGCTGGCCTGGGACATCGCCGGCACATCCTTCGGCAGCCGCCAGGTGCTCTATGAGCGCTTCTTTGCCAGCGACCCGCTGACCCGGGCGCGGGCGATCGCGTCGATCTACCCGAAGAAAGAGGTGATGGACCGCGTGCTCGAATTCCTCGGGCGCGACGACGATACGCCATGACCGACGATCGTCTCACCCGCGCGCTGTTGAAGCAGGAGATCGAGGATTTCCTCTATTGCGAAGCTGACCTGCTGGACGAGCGGCGCTATGACGAATGGCTGGCCTTGCTCGCCGAGGACGTGCGCTATTGGATGCCGATGCGGCGCAA
>Ga0306920_100014302_pt1 | contig 10838 bp, 12 predicted proteins | sample flu12Cox44000170_FD_204666 | JGI IMG/M metagenome (GOLD analysis project Ga0306920, IMG submission 204666) | Lab enrichment of tropical soil microbial communities from Luquillo Experimental Forest, Puerto Rico - flux4day.12C.oxic.44.000.170 (v2)... | ecosystem: Environmental > Terrestrial >... | reverse complement strand
TTCTGGACAGACGGCATCAATTCGGGCGCTCTATTTTGGCCCTCCGACGGGCCCTACACCGACACCCACTCCCTTTAGTGCGGCTAAGGTTCGAATTCACTGAAGGCCTCTATCGTGTGGCACCGGGTTCCCCTAACTCGCAAGGCCGGTCAGTCGAAACCGCCAGAGTCAATGCTAGACGCATAAGATTTCTGAAAAGCCCCTGACGCTTCCGGCACAGGGGCGCGCAAGTTCCTAAGGATGAGTTCTTTCTGCCGATTCAGTTTTCATTCCGACTAGACGGCGCAGGCGTCTCATGACCACCCAATAGCTTTCGGCGACCGGTGACCCACTGTAACTCTTGACAGTATGCTGGGGGCTTGCTGACGCCCCATGCTGCGTCCTCCCAAGTGAGAAAGTCCAGGAGGGCGACATGCAGAGTGCTTTTGAATCCTGGGTTGGTCGACACGTGGTGGTCCGACTAACCCTTGGGAAAACCAAGGTAAGCCTGCGAGGGATCTTATTGAAGGACCGAACCGAGACTCTGCTGATGGGACCCGAATTTGGCTCGGAATTAGAAATTCCGAAAAAGGTCATTTTAGCCATAGAAGAGGTGAGCGCCGCGAGACCTCCTGTCCTGTTCGCGCCTTTTGGAAGTTCAGCTCGGTCAGCCCATAGCAAAAATACGAGCTTGCCGCGCGATTTTGTATCGACAACCGCCTTCAAATATCATCGTATCGTCAGAATTCAAAGATCGCCGCACTCAGAGGGCCTAACCGAGTAGGCTCCAAAACGACTTGCACCTCAACCGTTGGCGAGTGCGGAGAAGTCCTTGCCAGGGGGAACCTCGCTCTGGCGTTGGGCAGGGCCGGCATAGCTTGCCTGCGGGACCCAGGCCTCAGACACGGGCCAGACGGACTGGAAAGCTCGCCCCGCCAACCTCGCAAAAGAGGACCTCAGACTCACTTTTTTGCGTCGGTACATGGTAATTGTTCTTTGTTCTTGCTTTTCCTCGGAGTTCCTCGCTGTTTATCGGTTCGTTTACTGCGAGTCGGAGTTAATCAATCATGTACAAAATGCGTCTCGCCGCCCGCATAACTTTTCCACAGATTTTCAACGTTAAACACCTTTTGCTCCATTGACAGAAATGACCGCAAGCCCCTAGCCTAGCGTGACACGGGCTTTGGCGGTCGGATTCCGGTGGCACAGCCTTGGCACCTCTTGAAGTTCTTTACTTGAGCTGTGCGGAACGATCGTAAAGCAAGTCTCAGGGGCGTTTCGGGGTATTTTCCCATGCGCTTGTTAAAGTCAGCCCATGCACCACTCGAAGCAGGCCAATGGCCCTACGAATCCTAGTCGTTGATGACTTTGAGCCTTGGCGCCGATTTGTCTCTTCAACATTCGAGAAACAGAAGGACTTACAGATCCTCCTCGAAGTGTCGGACGGCCTAGAGGCGGTTCATCGAAGCAAAGATTTGCGCCCGGACTTAGTTGTGCTGGATATTGGACTTCCAACGCTGAATGGAATCAAAGCCGGGCAACGCATTCGCGAAGTTTCGCCTAACTCGAAAATCCTCTTTTTGAGTGAACAGATCTCTCCCGACATAGCAGAGGCGGCGTTGGAGGCTGGCGGGAACGGCTATGTCGTCAAGTCCGATGCAGGAAGGGAATTGTTAGCGGCGGTGAGAGCGGTCAGGGAGGGCAAGCGCTACATCAGCAACAGATTCGTGGGCCAAGTTTTTTTCGCCACTCCGGACGATGATACCTCGCAAGATTCTAGCCGCCACGAACTGCAAATCTATCCGAACGACGCCTCATTCTTGGAGGGCTTCGCAAAGTTTATCGCTGGCGGCCTAAACGCCGGCAATGCTGTTGTAGTTATCGCGACGGAGACTCATCGGCAGGGCCTATTTCAGAAACTGAAGAGCGAAGGCTTCGACTTGGATGCGTTGATCAGGAGTGGCAGCTATACTGCCATCGACGTTTATGAATCTCTCGCCTTATTCATGTCCAACGACAAGCTTGACCCAGCCCGGTTGGGGCATGCGGTAAGTCGCTTCGTCAACACGGCCAGCAAGGAGCCAGCGGGAGCGACTCGACGCGTTACTGCTTGCGGGGAATGCGCTCCCCTCTTATGGACGGAAGGCAAGTTGGATGCGGCGCTCCGAATGGAAGAGCTCTGGGACGAGGCCTCTCACAAATACGGGCTGAACAGTTTGTGCGGTTATCTATCGGGAACTCTCGAAGGCGAGAAGGGCCACAAAATATTTCAGAAAATCTCCTCGCTTCACGCAACTCCTGTTCCCGACACCAGTGGAGTTCCATAGTCCTAGTTGGCGAGTTTTCTGCTCGGAATGCGCGTCGTTACTACCCCGCCGCGTGTCGGACAAACCTCCGTGCTGCTAACCCGAACATCAGGCGTGTCATGCCGGTCATCAAGAGGGTCGTCCCAACGAGAATACCAATGGCCCAGACGGAACTCGATGGCCAATGGAACCAGATCATTCCGCCCAAAAGAAGCGCGATGATTCCGTTGAACAGCATCCATCCCGATGCGTTCTCGCCCTTGAGCCGGAAATAGGTAATAATCTCCAGCACGCCTCCCGCTAGGATCACGGAGGCCAGCAAAAGCGTCAGCGAACCTATGGCCAAAAGTGGATGCATTAGACAGTAGAATCCACCAATCAGGTACGCAAGACCGACCAGTATCTGGAACCCGACGTGCTTTGCCCGGCCCCCTTTAAACGCTCCAATCAAATGCGATACCCCACCGAAAACCAGCAGCCAGCCGACGAGGCGGCTGACTGCCAATCCCGCTAAAGCGGGTTCTATGATCGCTAACATTCCCAGCACGATGAACAGCACTGCTGCCGCGATATACCAACCTGTGATCTTCCTCGCACTCTCCATTGGACCTTGCAAACTCTCAGCTGGACTTGCTGTTGCCATTCAACACCTCCCCCACCTTCTCCTCCTGTCAATCTGACTCGCTTTGCTTTTCGAATTGAACTGTTAGTTCTGACAGCCGGATGAATCGAGAGGCAGCGCCCATTACGTTTGGCAGCAATAGGGAGTGATCCATCGAGCCCAACCTGTCAAGAAGCACAGTCGCCCTTGCATGGTTGAAAACCTAAGAAGTCACACTGTCCGATCGCGTTCACAAGCTTGCCTATCGAAGTACTGGCTGGTCCACTTCCTAGGTTTCGGAAAATGGAAGCCTCGAGCCTTCTGCGCGAGGTCGCCACCGCTGGTAGGTCACCTAAGTCGACTATCCCTGCGAGCATAGCTACGTCGCGGTTTGCTAAACCCACTGTTTGTTTTGACAGTACCCGGCCCGAGCGAAGTGGTGCTAATTGTTCGCCCTATCTGAATGAGCTCGCAGGAGGGAAGCGCTTTGCACGTGCGGAAGAGTAGATGGCCATGAATCAGCAACGGCACCTCAGGGGCGGCGTGCGTTCCATGCTGATCGTTCTGCTTGCCCTGGTCCTCGTGCCGGGCGACACTTTGGCATACAGGCCGTACGGTTCTTCGGCCGATACCAAGGCGCCGTTCCAGGGCAGTGCGGCATCGACGATTCCGCCAGATCAACTGGATTCCCTGGTGGCCCCCGTTGCGCTATATCCAGACCCGCTGCTGGCCCAGCTGCTAGCCGCATCCACGTACCCTCTCGAGATCATCCAGCTCCAGCAGTGGCTGACAAAAAACCCAGGGCTCAAGGATCAAGCACTCGCCGATGCCGTCGCGAAACAGCCTTGGGATCCCAGCATCCAGGCGATGGCCGCGTTACCCGACGTGGTGAAGCGCTTGGCAGACGACATTCAGTGGACCACGGATTTGGGCAACGCGTTCCTGGCACAACAAGGCGACGTCATGGACGCAGTGCAGCGCATGCGCAAGAAGGCCCAAGACAAAGGCAATCTGCAAACGACAGAACAACAGAACGTGGAAACCAAGGTCGTCGAGAACAAAAGCGTGATCGTGATCGAACAGGCCAATCCGCAGGTAGTGTATGTGCCTTCCTATGATCCAGTGGTGGTGTACGGTCCGCCGGTCTATCCCTACCCTCCCATCTACTACCCTCCGCCGGGATATTACGCGGCAGGGTTGGCAATTTCCTTCGGCGTGGGGGTGATGATGGGAGCATTTTGGAGCGGCGGCTGGGGCTGGGGCTGCGGCTGGAGCAACAACAACATCAACATCAATAACAACAACAATTTCAACCGCAACACTAACCTTGGCGGCGGCAACCGCGTGTCAAACCTTCCAGCGCGCGGCGGCGACCGCGGCAACCTAGGCGGGGGAGGCCGGGGAAACGGAAGCTGGAAGCACAATCCCCAACATCGCGGCGGCGCACCCTATCGCGACCGTGCTACCGCGGACAGGTTTGGCGGCACTGCCCGAGGGGACTCCCTGGCTAACCGCCAGGCAGGTGCCAGACAACAACTGGGGCGCCAGGGTGGCAATCTGGCCAGCAATCGAGCCGGCGCCGGCGTCAGCAACCGGGCAGGCGGTGGACTGGGCGCGGGTAACCGGTCGGGCGGCGGGGGGCCAAACAGCATTGGAGGCCGAGACCTCACGCGGGGTGGCGGAGGAAACCGAGACGCATTCGGCGGAGGTTCCAGAGGTTCTCGGGGATACAACGGATCGAGCGCGCGTGCCAGCAGCAACCGCGGTGCCTCCAGCATGGGATCGCGAGGTGGAGGCTCCCGAGGCGGGGGCGGACGTGGCGGCGGCGGTCGGCGCAGATAAGCGCTGCCTCGTGAAGAATTGTTGGAAGAGCACTGAAATGAAACAAATCGGTGGGAATCCAAGTCTGAAACCCCTCTGGGCGGCAGTAACCGTCGCTTGTGGATTGCTGTTCACACACGCGCTCGTCGCCCGGCAACAGTCCACCGCCAAGGCTAGTCCGGCCTCGACTACCGTGAGTGCAAAGATGTTCAACACTCCGCAACAGGCGGCCGATGAGCTCGTTGCTGCAGCCGAGAAGTTTGACGTGCGCGCGCTCGAAGACATTTTCGGACCCGATGGCGACGATATCGTTCTCTCCGGTGAATACCCGCAAGACCGTCAGCGAGCTTCTGACTTCGCCGCGGAGGCCCGCGAAAAGAAAAGCGTTTCCGTGGACCCAAAGAAAGGAAACCGAGCATTCCTCCTCGTTGGCAACGAGGACTGGCCGTTCCCGGTACCGCTGGTGAAGTTAAGCGACAAGTGGTACTTCGATGCCAAGGCCGGTCGCCAAGAACTCCTCTATCGCCGTATTGGCGCCAACGAACTGGACGCGATTGATATCTGCCGCGGCTACGTAGAAGCGCAATACGCGTATGCGTTCGAGCCGCGCGAAGGCTTCGACGTCAACCAATACGCTCAGCGAATTGTAAGCACACCCGGAAAGCAGGATGGCCTGGCGTGGCAAAACCCGGACGGCAGCTGGGGTGGCCCAATTGGCGAAAAGATTGCCGGGGCCATCGAACAAGGCTACTCGTCTGGAGCACAGCCGTACCACGGGTATTTCTTCAAGATTCTGAAAGGACAGGGACCTGCGGCGCCGCTCGGCCAAATGGACTACGTGGTCAAAGGCGTGATGATCGGGGGCTTCGCTTTGGTAGCGGCACCAGCCGAATACGGGGAGACCGGCGTAAAAACCTTCATCGTCAGCCAAGACGGCGTTGTCTACGAAAAGGATTTTGGGCCAAATACCCTAAACGAATTCCAGAAGATGGAGCGCTTCAATCCGGACCAGTCCTGGAATCCGGTCATGGAGAAAGATGAATAGAGCGCCCGCCGTACTTTGAAGCGGGCGAGCCCTTCGAAGAGTTTGCTGCTCTGAGGTCTATGGATCGGAGTTTGCCAAGAGGAGGCAAAGTCTATGAATCATTTCAATTTATCTAGAATTATTCCTGCGGTAAGTGTGTCGCTCTTCGCGGCTGCTCTTCTGAGCACAATCGCCCTGGCCCAGTCCGTCAAGGTCGAGGGTTTGATCAAAGCGCGAAACGGCGACACCATGACGCTGCAGACTTCGGACGCTCCTAACCTCGCTGTCCTGCTGACTGACAACACTCAGGTGGGACAGGTGCAGGGCCTGTTCAAGGCCCGCCGGAAGGAAATGTCCATGGCTGCCCTCATCCCTGGGCTCGAGGTTAAGGTGGAAGGAACTTACAACGATCAAAACCAGCTGGTAGCGAAGTCCGTCTCCTTTAAAGGCAACGATTTGGAGCAGGCTGAAAAGATAGAAGCTGGCATGCACGAAGTTCGGGTGCAGGCGCAGCAGAACCAGACGGAACTAGAAAAACAGAACATCGCCTTAGAAAAACAGAACATCGCCTTGCAACAACAGCAGCAACAGATCACCGCCAACAAAGCGGCGATTGACGCTGCGGTCGCGCGGTTCGGCCAATTAGACGATTACTACATCCTCGACGAGGTTACCGTCTACTTCGGCAACGGCAAGGTCGACGTCGATCCCAGCTATATCCCCAAGCTGCTCGCGCTGGCGGAAAAGGCCAAGACCATTAACGGCTACGTTATCGAGGCCAAAGGCTATGCCTCCGCCGTCGGTAGCGTGGCCCTGAATCAGCAACTTAGCGAAGACCGTGCCAACGCGGTGGTCAACATTCTGATTCAGCAGGGCCACATTCCTCTCACTAGGATGCTTGCACCTGGTGCAATGGGAGAAAGCCATCAAGTCGGCAACGACACAACGGCGGAAGGGCAGAGGGAGAATCGTCGTGTGGTCGTGCGCGTTCTACAGAACAAAGCCATCGCCGGGGTGTAGAAAACTTAACACTGCGATTGCGATCACCGCAGGCTTTCCCTGTTCGACGATAGGTGGAGTCGGAAGCATCGAACCAGCACACGATCGTGATGACCAAGTTGTGGCTGCCTCTTCTTCCGGAGTGCAAGCCGTCAGCGTCGCACCCGCGAATAACTCAGCGAAGTTACAGCCGTGGCCGGCGTTTCGCGTTTCACTGTTTCCTCAGATCCAGCGCAGTGCGGAAGGCAGTTGAGGTGCTGAGGTGCTTTCGTTCAGGACCGTACCATTCCGCTTGCCGCGTTCGTTATAGGTTCGAAGAACTGGGTCCTTACGCTCCCACGAACTCCCGAAGTAGAAGGATGATAGATGGCACGCAGCGCATACGATCGGGATCAGGAGAGTGATTGGACCGAGAGTGATTCTTTCCGGGCTTTTCCACTTCCACCGGCGGGAGTGTCGAGTGAACCGGCTTTGTTCGGCGCTGACCGCGCACAGTTCACCTTGATGAAATGGAGAATCTGCGGCTGCAAAATTGCTACTTGTCGGAGATTACGAGTTGGGCTACGTCGTCGCCGCACATGCCGTAGATCGTTCCGGCCGTGCACGCTCCTACCGAATAGGTATAGCAACCCGGATGCTTGGCGGTCACGGTTATGGGCCGATCGGCGCCGCCCATGATAGCGCCTTGGTGGTCAAAAGGATTGGAGTTGCCGAAATCAAGGACGAAGCCCGTGTCCCGTGAGGAGCTCGAAAAGGTGACCGTGGTTCCCGTTTTGATGCAAAAGGCCTTGTTGGACTTGGCGCCGGCAATTGCTGGAGTAGCAGTAGCGGACGATCCCGCGCTCCTGCGGATGTCGATGGAACAAGGGGAAGCAGCGGAACCGCAGGTGTTCTCCTCGGAACAAATGCTCGCAGGGTTCGAGGCGGAGCAAACATCATTCTTGATCTTTTTTTTGGCGTCTTTGCCGGTAACGTAGAAGTTGAGGAGTAATGGCAAAACGAAGAGAGAGGAACGAAGGGCAAGTACGCGTGCTGTCCTCATTGGTGCACCTCAAGTCGTCGAAAGAAATCACCGCATCCCAGTTGGCTTCTAGTCGATAATTCCTTCGGGCCGACTGCTAGTTGACGCCGGGCGTGCCCTTCCAGTCGAGCACGTCGACCAACTTCCACGGATTCTGGTTCAGCTCGATCTGTATTTGCCCTTGATTGTCGAGCGCCAGCTGCGCCAGGGGAAACAACACGCCGGCGCTCTTACTCTTGTCCTGATCGTTCAGGTCAAATTCGCCCGCGGTCAGGTTGAAGGCGGTTGACTGAGTATCCCAGTAGACTTCGCCGAAACGCAGAAGGCGGTTGGTCACAAAGCGAATTTTGCGTCCCGTAGGCGTCGGGATCATGCGGATATACGCTTAGGAAAGATGAGCTGGTATCGATGCATTTTCCCTCCTCAGAGTCAAGGATCACTTTCCGTAGGCGGACATCGTCAGAGCATGCCCATGAAGGCGGCAACGCCTAAGCATCAGACTGCACCCGAATGTAGCTGACCTCTTCGCGGTTAATTGCTTGCCGACTGCAGCCTTGCGCGGTCTGCTGTGAAGTTTGCGCACCCGCAAGAATGCCCATGCCCAGTCCGCCAATAAGCAGTGGCAGCAGAAATCCACTACTTCGTAACCTTTTCCCTTCATGAAAACGCTCCTTCCCAGTGGGTCGAATCGGTCCCACGAAGATTCGCATGCGCGAGAGCACTGGCGTTCATTGTCGGGGGTATTTGGTGCCAGACACCTGTCTGTAGTGACAGGTGCTCCGGGAGGACCTTTGGTCAAGGATCAAAATGCTCCGCACGTTGAGGGCTGTCAAGGCTGCGCAGATAGCTGCCGCCGCGAAATGCTAATTCACTGTGTAACGCATCGGGAGGCTACGTCATATGAGAGGGAAAGTGCTCGCACTTTGCATCTTGTCGCTCGCTGCGGTGTTAGCAGCGTCTGCCGATACTTTGAACCTGAAAAACGGCCAGACCGTTTATGGGACTTTCAATGGCCGCACTCCCCAGGGGATCCAGTTTACCGGTACAGATGGAAGGACGCTGATCTACCGTTATCAGGAAGTGGGGAATTTGAACTTCGGCCCGGTCCCCGCCCCACCGCAACCCGCACTCTCTCAGCGCATTACTGTCCCTCCCGGTACCGTTCTCTTGGTTCGAATGGTGGACAGCCTGGACACCAATTCGGCCTACACCGGCCAAGTGTTCGCCGCCACCCTAGCCACCGACCTTGCCGCCGAGGGTTATGTCGTTGCGAGAATGGGTACCACTGTGTATGGCCAGGTGCTCGAAGCAAACTCGGCAGGGCGCGCTTCGGGAACATCCCAGCTGAAACTGCAACTTACGCAAATTGTAATCGGCGGAACCGCAATTCCGATCATGACCGATGTTTTTGATTCGAAGGGAAAAAGTTCTACTCACAGATCTTTTCGGCGTCTGTTTGGAGGTGCCGGCCTAGGTGCCGCTATCGGTGCTATTGCCGGCAACGCCGGCATCGGCGCGGCCATTGGTGCCGTGGCAGGAAGCACGCTGGCGGTCGTGCAAAAGGGTAACCAGGTTCAAATTCCGAGTGAAGCGCAGCTCGAATTCTACTTGCAACAACCGGTGACCCTTCCGATCGTGCAATAGACTTGCCCGGGATGGCTGCGGTCTAAGAGTATCGAATTTCGGAGGACAACATGAAGTCTCGCTTGTTTTTCCTTGTTTTAAGCTTCGCAACTGTAATTCTCCGCGCGCAGGAAGCGCACATTAAAGACCCATCGGAGAGCCAAGAGCTTAACACCCAAGCGTATATCCAACTCCTGCGGACTGACCTAAACACGCGTAAGGAACAAATCGTTAATGAAACCATGCAGTTAGACGACAAGCAGGCGAGGATTTTCTGGCCGATTTACAAGGATTACGAGGCCGATCTCGACAAGCTCGGCGACGAAAAGCTCGCGATCATCCAGGCGTACGCGACCAACTTTGTCACAATGACGAATGAAAAGGCTGACGAGCTGGGACAGCGAGTGATGGCCCTCGACGACCAAAGGATTGCTCTGCGCCGCAAATACTACGAACTGATGAAACAGTCTCTGCCTGCGGTTCTCGTGGTGCGTTTCTTTCAGGTGGAAAACCAAATTCAATTGCTGGTCGATCTGAAGATTGCAGCCAATCTTCCAATCATTGAAGCCGCAGATCAGAAATAGCTTCAACGAAGGGCGGGTCTTTAACGAATTTCCATACCGGACTCAGCAATGTTCCCGCAGTGGCAAATCCATCGATTGGGATGCTGAGGCCTCTCGAGAAACTTACGTGAAAAGGAGACAACCATGAAGAAGCTATTGGGGGTTTGCACGGTGTTTGCTTTGGCGTTTTCCTCCATAGGCACACTGATTGCCCAGACCGACCCGTTTGTAGGAACCTGGAAACTTAATGCGAAGAAGTCAAAGTTTGTGCCTGGACCACCAAGGAAGAGTGAAACTCGGATCGTGGTCACCGGTCCTAACGGCATGAGGATCAACGTGGATCGGGTCAATGGAGATGGCAGCACCCAGGAATTCGAATACACAACCAACTTGGACGGAAAGAGTTATCCGATCACGGGCCAAGGGCCGTATGGGGCAGACTCGATTGCCGCGAACCTAACCACTCCTAATACAATTCAATCCACGCTGAGCAAGGGCGGTAGAGTGGTGGCAGCGGCGGTTACCATTGTCTCTAACGATGGGAGGGTCCTCACCATAACCACAAAGGGGACGGACACGCAGGGGAAACAATTCACAAACGTGAGCGTTTATGACAAACAATAGAACAGCGATGGTCACGATTTTCGAACAAGCCGCCAAAGTGGGCTTACAAAGGATCGAGAGAAATTCCCACTCGCTCTAGACGTCTCCCGCTCGCGCTGCAACTCTAGTCACAGAACCTGCACCCGGGCTCGTCTACCCTTCGAAGGTTGCTATTCAATTGACAATTTCCGCCGACCACGCGACCATCCGCACCCGTTCTGGCATGGTAACCAATCCAAGTGTCGCTGTCGTTTCGACGATCTCCAGTCGAACCCAATACCGGAGTCCTTAATCACAG
>Ga0306920_100014298_pt1 | contig 10839 bp, 12 predicted proteins | sample flu12Cox44000170_FD_204666 | JGI IMG/M metagenome (GOLD analysis project Ga0306920, IMG submission 204666) | Lab enrichment of tropical soil microbial communities from Luquillo Experimental Forest, Puerto Rico - flux4day.12C.oxic.44.000.170 (v2)... | ecosystem: Environmental > Terrestrial >... | reverse complement strand
CCACCTGCGGGCTTAAGAGAATAGCGTTCGTCAAAACCGTGGCTGGACCAACCTGTAAAGTCGCTTCGAGAATTCTAAGGAGATCGGGATTGATGAACGGTTCGCCTCCGGTAAAGTAGAATTCTTTGACGCCAAGCTGAACGGCTTCGTGGAGATAAGGGAGAAACTGATCGAAGGTCATCACGCTGAGAGTGTGATTTTCCGGCGAGCAAGAGATAAAGCAATGGTTGCACCGCAGGTTGCAAAGTGTACCCGCGATCTGGAACCAGAGAGTATCCAAATGATCAAGCTCCAGTAATGGATGATCCGAGCCCATGGGCTTCAGAAACAGCCGAAACGCTAGTAGCTGCGGCAAACACCATCATTATACGCGGGACGGTGCACTAGCCATAAGAGCAGTTTGAACCTCGCCCTATTCCTGAGTACGAATCCGACGAAACTGATCGTTCAATTCGATTCGCAAGCTGTTAGGCGATTCCGGGATAAATCGTCAAGAGCCAGCTTCGCAAAAACGGCTGCGGATTGAACAAATGGTCGGGCCTTCCCGGAACCTGCTTAGAGCCGGAACCCTCGCTCCGGGCAGCCGAAGCCCTCAGGACTCGCTCGCCAACAATAGCCGGAATAACTTCCGCGTGGGAGTGCTCGTACTCCTAAAGGCGATGAAGATTGAACTCCTCTATGTGAAAGGGTGTTTGAGGTGGGAATCAGCGTTTGCACGCCTCCGCCAAGTGCTTCGAGAAGAACGCGTGCGCGAATCCGTCGAAATTATTGAAGTCAGTGACCAGGAGGAAGCTGTCCGCCGACGTTTCCTGGGCTCGCCCACCATAAGGATCAATGACTACGATATTGAGTCGGAAGCTGCGTCGCGCAGCGACTTTGGTCTTGGTTGTCGCACCTACCCCGACAGGAAGATGCTTTACGGCGTGCCCTCGAACGAGATGATTCGCGGAGCGCTGCGCGCCCGGAGGCGCAAATGATCGAAAGTTTGTCACATGCGCCAGGAGCCAACCGCTTTTCCCGTGAGATAGGCCACCGTCAATTCCAAACACAGCCACATCGTGGTCCGCCGACGAAATCAGCTGGGCGTAGCTCATTTATTTACCACTTCCTGACTTTTCTATTACTGAAGTATAACCAGTCGATATGTTGGGCAAATACTGGTTTTTCTTCATAATACCTCCTCCAAAGGATCGATTGCTTGATTTCTTCCCAGGATCTCGATCGCGTTGCATTCAATGCAAGCGGAATCCAGTGCTGCGCTTTCGGCCGCGCGTCGCTAGCTCAGCTCTGTGTTTTGCCATGCGGTGGCAGCGGCCGCACCGATTTCTGTCGCCTCGGGCACTTCCACGAGCGCACCGGTTTTTACATCGTAAAGATAGCCGTAGATCTGGATAGTTGGCGGCACGAGCGGGTGCGTGCGAATGCGCCGCACATCGGTAACAACGCTAGCATGAACATCTCTGATCGTCAGCCAGTCGACGAACTCGCCAGCGTCCGAGCCTGGCCCTGCACCGCGGTCATGCCAGCCCCGAGAGTCGACCGCCGCCTGCTCCAAGCTCCGCGACAGCAAACCGCGGATAATTTCATCGGTGAACGTCTCCATGCCACAGTCGGTGTGATGGATTACGAACCACTCGCGTGTGCCGAGAAGCTTGTAGCTGATCACAAGCGAGCGAATAGCGTCGTCGCTGGCGCGTCCACCGGCATTGCGAATCACGTGCGCGTCGCCTTCCGCAAGGCCAGCGAACTTTGCCGGATCGAGCCGCGCGTCCATGCAAGTCAGAATCGCGAAGCGCCTCGCGGGCGGCATGGCGAGCTGGCCTTTAGCGCCAAACGTTGCGCCGTAAGCGCGATTGGCGGCCAACACTTCATCAAGAATTTTGCCCATAAGCCTGGGATACTATCTTCACGCAGGTCGACCCCTGACAATTCCGGTCGACGTCACAAATGGGGACGGATCTCGGCTTCGAAAGTCGCATTATCGGTAAAACCCTGGTGGACGGTTACCACCTTGCCTTGCCGGTCGATGATAAACGTTGTCGGGATGGCTTCAATACCACCGTAGTCAGAGACAATTTTCTCATCGCCCATAGCGACTGGGTAGTTCATCCCCAATTCGCGCATGAACGGCTTGACCACACTGGGTCCTTGCTTGTCAAGCGAGACCCCAATGATGACCAAGCCTTTGTCCTGGTATTTTCTTTGCAAGGTGACAAAGCCAGGGATCTCCTGCTAGATTTTGCCTTAGGATCATTTCCTTCGAGGGCAGGAGTTCAATCTTCATAACCTTTACTGGTGTCGCATGTTCGCCTCGGCCTCTTGAAGCGCTGCCTGCAGCTGCCGCAGAAGCGGGTGATCTTTAATCATCTTCTCGTAGAGCGAGATCAGCGCTGGAACGCCGATTGGCTTTGCCTGATCCATGGCGGTGAGCCCCTCTTCGGTAAGCGCGTAACCCTCCAAGAACTCCTTGACAAGATCCTGGTTCGGGCTTGAGCGATTGAGATAGGCCACCGAGACCCCGACGAAAGGACTCCCGAGGTTTCCATCCACGCCTGGGATCGGTGCCACCCCGAAGTCGATGCCACTCTTAATCAGATTCGACCATGCCCATGGCCCGGAAATTATCATGACAAGCTTGCCTTGGCCCATTAGGTCTTCCGCCGCACCATAAGAGACGCTCTTTGGCAGGACGCCGGCATCGATCAAAGCGATGATTCTCGACAGTCCCTTGACAGCTCCGCCGGTTGCAACGCCCACGTTCTTCAGGTCGTAGTCTGTGCCGTTGTTTCCAAAAACGTAGCCGCCGGTACTAGCCAGAATCACCCACGAGTAGCAGGGGCTCTTGTAATCCCAGAGGATGGTGAGCACTCCGGGGCTTTGGTTTTTGATAGTCTGGTTTAGCGATACTAGCTCAGAAAGCTCTGTTGGCGGAGGACCGTCGAGAAGTTTTTTGTTATAAATTAGAGTTATAGTCTCCAAGGCGATCGGATATCCCCAAATCCATTTGTGGTGAAACACAGCCTGCCAAGATTTCCGGAAGAATTTCTTTACCAATTCATCTGAGACCTCAACCGGTGCGATCAATCCTGCATCGGCCCATTCTCCCAGTTTATCATGTGCCCAGATTACAATGTCGGGGCCCTTCCCGGCTTGCGCAGCAATTGGGAAACTGTCTGTAATCTTTTCGGGTGTCTCGATCTTGACCTTGATCCCAAAATCGCTCTCGAATTTTTTTGCAATCGGTGCGAGACCGTGCCATCGCTCGGCATCCATCCAGATCAAAAGCTCGCCGCTAGTCCAGGCACGCGCATGCACCGGGACGAGAAGAAGAACCAATAGCACCACAAAGAACCTCTTGAATCCTTTTTTCGTAAGAGACAATTCTACCTCCCCTTATTCCCAACAAAGTTCAAAAAAAATGACTCCTGCACGATTCCAAGTTCTCCCTTACATTCGCCAGACGCGTTAGTTAGGATGAAGTCGAATGCCGGCAGACTTCCGTTGATGTTTTGGGGACAGCCAAGTTGAGCTTCCCGGCTCGGTGGTAGGCGGCGATTCTAAAGTTGGCGAAGTTTTTGAATCCCGGAGCCATTCGCTTTGCTAGCTGAATGAGACCGTTTACGGCCTCAAATTAGATCATGTCAAAGTCTGCTAAACGGACGCTGGAATAACTTTGGTCTGCCCCAGCTCATATAAGAGAAGAGCTGAAGTTTCGAAGCGGAAGGTGGTGGCAACTCGCCCGCAAAAATTGCGCCATCAGTCTTCTATTTGCAGCGGCGAGGTTTATGCATGGCAGCGGACGATACCGCTGCGCTGTGGATGTGGAATACGTTTCAATCCGTCACCGTTTTTGAGAAGCTGGCTGTCGAGCGCACGGAACGATCGCTTGACTCCGTAGTCTTGAAGGACTGGCGCGAAAGTTAACCAGAAGAAAGACCACACATGAAAAAAATCAACGACAAGGCCTTTGTTATGAGCGTACACCAAGATGTTTCGCCAGAGGTTTTGCGGATCACTCTGAGGTGGAGAGGCGATCATGAGATCTCCGATTTCGACTTAGCCGGGCTTGGTAAAGTTTTGCACGCTGAAGCCGAGACCGAAAACGCAGGTTGGGTAATCATCGAACATCCTCGCTTTGTGAAACCCGGAGACGAACTTCCTTAGCGAGGAAAGACCGAGTGATTTCACGGAATCCTGAACTGGTCACCGCGAAGTCTTTAAGCGTTGAAGTGGCAGAATGGGATCCTCAGACAGCTCAGCTCGACGCGATGAGCTCGAACCAGGACCCTTAGGCGGTTGTCGTGGAACGCCGAACGGAATGATTAAGCGTGCAAACGCTCGTAAGTCGGAAAGGTTTATGGACTTCCAGGAGCTTGTCGACGCGAATCATGCGGCGCTTTATCGGTTCGCTCTAAGCCTGACCAAATCGGAAGACCGAGCGGCGGACCTGGTGCAAGAGACTTTTTATCGCTGGGCGGCTAAAGGTCAGGAGTTGCGTGACCCTTCAAGAGCCAAGTCATGGCTCTTCACTACGCTTTATCGCGAGTTCATTAGGGCACACCGCCACGAATCGCTGTTCGCGCAAGTCGATCCTTCCGAAGTTCCGGAGGGCATCACAGATGTCAATTTAATTCCTGACGAAGTCGACTCTGCAGCCGTGCGCGAGATTCTCTTTTCATTTGAGGAGATCTATCGCGCTCCGCTTGTGCTGTTCTACCTGAACCAACTCTCCTACCGCAAAATCGCGGAAACGCTGGGTATACCGATCGGCACAGTGATGTCGCGCATTTCCCGAGGCAAAGCCCGGCTGCGTCGACGCCTGAGTCAGGAACAAAACTGCTGCGAGCCGCGCAAAATCATCCCGATGTTTCACAGCAATAAACCTGCTAAATGAGAAGCGACGAAGCTAAATTCATTTTAAGTGCTTTCCGACCCCGAGGCGAAGACGCCGGTGATCCGCAAATGACCAGAGCCCTCCTCCAGGCCGGTCGCGACCCGGAACTTCTCCGCTGGCTGGATGAGGCGCGAGAATTCGACCTCTTTGTGGCGAGCAGGCTCGAGGGATCAACGCCGGTGCCGGCCGAGTTAAAAACTAACATTATGATTGGCGCGCAGGTTTGTGAGTCTGCGAGACGTTCCTTCCGCTCGTTCCTCATCGGGACGGCCGCTGCGGTCGTCCTCCTGGTTGGAAGCTTCGGGCTTCTGTTACGATCGCTGGAGCCGCTGGCGGGCTGGCAACTGGCAGCGCTTGAGGTGATCCCGCGCCTCAGTTCAGGACAGATACCGTTCGACGAACAGTCCAACGATCTGGGCGAGCTGCAGGATTGGCTTAAGGAAGCTAAGGCACCCAATGCGACAACTTTACCCCTGGGCCTTTCTCGTCTTGGGGCGGTCGGATGCAAGACGCTTTCTTGGGACAACCAGCTTGTGTCGATCATCTGCTTCGGGGGCGGCAAAGGAGGGTTTGTCCATCTGGTCATAATTAATCGTCAAGGCCCTCCACATGCTCCTCGCCCAAGCAGCCCGCACTGGATCGAGCGAAGTGGTTGGCTGACCGCCACGTGGAGTAGCGGCGAACAGACTTACATGCTTGCGATGCAGAGCGGCCGAGCCGCTCTTAAGGCTCTGCTCTAGCAATCGCATGTTCGCCTCGGCTTCTTGAGATCCGAAGCGCACAGACTCTTTGCGGAACCGTGCGCGTTCGGCGGAACTCATAGATGCTAACAATTACGCAAGCCAGATCCTAGTATCGATGGGATCAGAATGCACCGATCTCCGCAGGAGCCGAGGGTGACCGTAATATTAGGAACGATCTCGCTTTCATGGTTGGAATAAACTTCCCCGGTTCCGCCTCTTACTATGGATAGGATTTGAAGTTTCAGAAGAGGAACGTGAGAACTAACTCACCGGTAAAAAGAATCCATCGGTCCTCGACACGCATCAGCTACGATCGCCGAAATTTCTCGACCTGGGCCGCCTTAGGAAACCCGGTCTTTCGCAAACTGTGGATAGCCACGGTCATCTCCGGAACCTGCGTGGCAGCGCACGATACCGCTGCGACCTGGATGATGAATATGCTCACTCCGTCCCCATTTTTGATTTCGGTTCTGTCGACAGTGGCTTCGTTGCCTTTCTTTCTGTTCACACTGCCCGCCGGTGCCCTTGCTGATATGGTCGACCGGAAGAAATTGCTCTGCCTGGTAAACCTCTGGTTGGCAGCTGCGGCCGCTGGCCTAGCGATTCTTGGCTGGCTGCATGTTCTTAGTCCCTACCTGATTCTGATGTTCGTATTTCTCATTGGGATTGGTTTCGCTGTGAATGCTCCCGCCTGGACGTCGAGCGTGTCCGAGGTCGTTTCGAATGCAGAGCTACCTTCGGCGGCGAGCCTTGGCGGTTTGCAGCTGAATATCTCCGGAATTATTGGTCCGGCTTTAGGCGGTTTGCTGGTAGCGTGGATCGGACCTAACTTTGTCTTTACGCTGAATGCCGCGTGCTTCCTCGTTGTGATTTTGGCTGTCCTGCAGTGGAGGAGAACAACAGGCCAGTCAAGGACTGGCTTGGAGAGCTTTTTCGCATCTTTTGTGGCGGCTATCCGCTACGTTCGTTACGCGCCGGGGCTTCAGATTGTCCTGGCACGAATCGCCTTGTTTGCGCTGTTCATTTCAGTGATTCCGGCATTGATGCCGGTTTTGGGCCTGAAAGGGTTACATCTCGATCCCTCTCAACTCGGCCTTTTATTCACTAGCATGGGGGCAGGCTCGGTTGTCGGGGCTGCGTTAATCATTCCATGGCTCAGGGCACGATGCTCTTCGAATACCCTCATCACAATTGCTAATTTACTGGTTGTGCTGGTTTACGTGTTGATGGCAGTCGTTCGCCAAAAAGAACTTTTCCTGGTTGTCTCAACGCTGGCGGGTGTCGGATGGACATTGTCTGCTTCCGAACTTTGGGTAGCGGCTCAGCGCGTAATGCCCGGTTGGGCGAGAGGCCGCATGAACGGCACAATAATCATGGTTTCGCAGGGGGCTTTGGCTCTTGGCGGGATCATCTGGGGTTATGCCGTCGCGACTGCAGGAATGACTTACACATTGCTTGGAGCAGCCGTCCTATTCTTGATTAGTTTGTCTCTGGCTTATCCATTATCGATTGACTTTACCGGAACACTCAATTTCGATCCTGCCCCGGTTACGACTTTTTCGGATAAATTAGTCTACACGCCACAACCGCATGATGGTCCGATGTCGATCACGGTCGAGTTTAAGATCGATTGTGCCCACGGACGGCAGTTTATGAACCTGATGCGGGAAGTTCGCCTGATCCACTTGCGGAATGGGGCGTACAGTTGGCGACTTCATGAAGATCTTGTCCAACCTAATACATTTCGCTTAGAGATGATTGTGCAGTCCTGGAACGAACATTTGCTGCAGAAGGAGCGGATGACGAAGGTAGAAAAAGACCTGCTCCAGAAGGCCTGGAGCCTTCATATGGGCTCTGTACAGCCCGAAGAACGGATTTACCTGTCGGTGAACAGAGAGCTGCTCACGCCAAGGCAGTGTGACTGTCAACCGCCCACCGCGCCCAAAAGTCAGGTTGATTTTACAGTCTCAAGAGCGAGGCCGCCTCGCCCAACCGGCGCTGCTCCCAGCCCGACCTTAATACCCTTAAACTAAATCTCGTTGCCCTGAGGCGCGGCCTCGCTAGTGCACCGTCTCCTAAATCCCTTCGGTTTCGCCGCAGGTCAGTTGGCTGTTTTTTCAAGGCACGAGCAAAGCGCCCATATCTGGATCGATACGGGCCGAGCGAGCAACGCGGAAAAACAGCCAAAGGGCCGCGGCCCAAAGGGTTGCGATGAAAATGGGCCGGCGGCCGCGTTGCTCGTCGGTTACGTATCGCTTTAGATATGCGCCCTCCTCGCGCCTTTCCGGCGGCCCATTTTGAACGCAACGAAGCCCAAGGGATTTAGGAGACGGTACACTAGGTTGATAACTCGTCTACTTCCAGAACTGCGTGAAATTGAGGATTAAGTCCCAAATCATTTGTTTCCGGCCGTAGTCCTTGCCGTGATCGCTCTGGTCGTTGAGCCCCCAGTTGTAAGGAAGATAGCTGATCTCGTAATTGCCGCCCGCCAGAAGGTCGTGGTACTGCGGCGCGTATTTGACCAGGATGCTCTTAACCCCGCCAGCCTTATCGAAGTCGTCTTCGAACCAATTGAAAATGCTGGAGATTTCGACCTTTTGCTGGTTGGGCAAAAAGCGGTTCAAATCCTCCCGAGCGAGCCAGGCGCGGTAGGCGCTATCGATTTGCGCATCGAGCTGTGGTGGCATGTAGGCAAACCGTTGCAGCGGCGGACAGCTCCGGGCTGCGCAAACCAGTACTGCGTGCACGCGGTAACCGAGCAGCGGCCGCAGCGTGCCATGCTCGATATCATCGAGCGATGCTTTGCGGCCGCCGATATCATGACGTTTTGCTCCAAACGAATCTTTGAGCCCCATGATGCTCTCGACCGGATAGTTGGTGAGAATCCAGCGGATAGTGGTCGCGTTGTAGAGATTGATTAGCGAGGCTGCTGCATCGTTGCCGCTAGCCGATGTCTGCGGTTTCTCAGCGAATTGTTTAAGATAGCTATCCAGGGCCGCGAGGTCGACCTGGTTGTTTTTCCAATCCGCATATCCGACGAGGCCGCGGTCAGTTACATATTTTTTTAGCAATGCGTCCCAGGCTTGATGTGAGACGTTGGGCGGCACGGGTACTCCTTCGACTTCAGATGCCAAAGCCAACCTTACCAGAATCGAGAGCAAAGACATCGTGAGGAGTAGCTTAACTTTCATGATCGGTTCACTTTGCTTTTGGCTAGCTCTCTCCGCGCGATGCGCGTCACCCGAACTGTCACAACCACAGTCGCAATCAGACCGATGCCAAAGACTACATACTCCCAAGGCGAACGACTGGAAGATTGGCCGGCGGCAGCGTTCAGGCCAGCTTTACCTGCGGCTCCAAGATAAACGTAGAGCAACGTACCCGGTAGCATGCCGATCCAGCTGGCCAGAACGTATGGCCAGAATTTTACTGCGGTTAGGCCATAAAAATAATTGCTCAGGTTAAACGGAATGAGCGGGCTCAGGCGCAGCAGAAATATGAGCTTGGGACCTTGCTCGCCAATCGCTCGATCGATCTGCTTAAATCTCGGGCTACTGCTCAGCTTTTGTTCAATCTTGTCACGCGCGAAATAGCGCGCGATTAAAAATGCGAAGGCAGCTCCAATGGTAGCGGCTATCGACACGGTAACGGTTCCCAAGAATACGCCAAAGACGAACCCTGCGCCGATGGTTAAAACAGAGGCGGGAAAAAACAGTACCGTTGCCAAGACATAGGCTAGGATGAAAAGGAGTATACCTCGAATGCCAGGTTGGGCGGTCCAGCGGTTGAATTCCGTGAGCCATTGCGCAACGGGCAAAACGCGCACAGCGATAAACAAAGCTATTACCAGAACTCCCAAGCCGATCGATGTCCATCGAACTGATTTCGTCTGCCATTTACTGTCGCCATTCTGTTCGTTCATGAATTGAGGGTCCCCTGGCGCGCACCTGGCCCCGTTTCCCGCGGGGTTTGTGCGGCATGGAGGCGAGCCCAGGCGCTGGCTAACGCGATCGGATCGGTCCCTGTCAGGTATCGGCATGTCAGCCAGGCGTCTAATAGCGTCGTAAGTACTGGTCCACGGTCCATGAACCGTCGCGACGACGAAATCACAGGTGGAGATAGCGTGAGCACTCTACCCGTTTGCCTCATTCGCATTGAAAAGTCTAGAGCGCGTTTGTAAATCCTGTTTGATGGACAATGTGCCTACTGGTAGGTAGAACCAATCATGCGGCTAAGACCAAAAGTGAAGAAGCTTCTGCCGAAGATAGCGGAAGCTATAATTTCCATAGAAATCGAGTCCCTGGAACGGCAGTAAACATAGTAAATCGGGCCGGCCTCCTCTGTCAATGTACATCGTGCTTGAAAGCATTCTTTTTGTCCTAACAGAGGGATGCAGCTGGAGGGCTATCGATCGACCTCAGGCCCGCTGGAATTCCGTTTATCAGTATTTTCGACGCTGGTGTCAACGCGGCACCTTACAAAAAGTGCTGACTCGATTCGGGCCCGAGCTCGTTCCGGGATGGCACTTCGTAGACAGCACCCACGTAAAGGTCCATGCAGACGGGTCCAATCCGGCCGGCGGACAAGCTGCACAAGCCATGGGACGCACCAAGGGAGGTCTAAACACCAAGATTCATGCCCTAGTCAACGTGCGCTCGCAAGCTCTCGTCATTGCCTTGTCCGCTGGGAACGACGCCGACATTTCACTGGCAGAAGAGCTCACTGAGTGCCTGCCAGAAGACTCTACACTCATCGCCGACAAAGCCTATGATAGCTCTACACTCAGACACGCAGCGGGCGCAAAAGGAATAAAAACCTGCATTCCTGCTCGCAGCAACCGCACCACGACCGTCCCATTCTCGCCAACAGCCTACCGCCGTCGTCATCGGATAGAAAACTTCTTCGAAAGAATCAAGCGCTATCGGCGCGTCGCCACTCGCTATGACAAGCTGGCTGAAACTTTCCTGGGTTTTATCTGCCTGGCCATTTTGTTCACCCTTCGCCTCACATAGATGATTTACAAACAGACCCTAGGTATCAGACGTTAATACTATGCGGAAGCCAGGGCAATAGCCATAATCTATCGCTGCGACAGAAACAAACTAATTCCGATATCTCGTTGCTGAAGCTTTATTGATATTTTAACAGACCAGCCGTTCCCATGAAGAATTGCGTCGTTTTGCCTGACTCGCCGCGTATCAG
>Ga0306920_100014297_pt1 | contig 10839 bp, 5 predicted proteins | sample flu12Cox44000170_FD_204666 | JGI IMG/M metagenome (GOLD analysis project Ga0306920, IMG submission 204666) | Lab enrichment of tropical soil microbial communities from Luquillo Experimental Forest, Puerto Rico - flux4day.12C.oxic.44.000.170 (v2)... | ecosystem: Environmental > Terrestrial >... | reverse complement strand
GAGAGAGGCACGCTCGTGAAACTGTTCCGGCACCCTCTTAACTCTCTTCTGAAGCCGTTGTCGGACGGTCGCGTACACCGTCCATAAATTCCGGCTCACGCCATTTAAGCATGGCACTCTTTTCTTGTCGGGCCGTTTGTATGGTCCGAGATTGTGATGTTGTGATAACAAGCTGGACCGATGCCCGTATCTCCTGGCCGCGTTGCCGAGCCTTGGGTGATCTGGATGGGTGGTTGGCGGCCGAGCAGTCGTCCTCAAGCGATCCTACCCTCCTACCTTGATGACGATGGCCGTCATGTCGTCTGCTTGGGCGCTCCCGGACCACTCGCGGACCTGGTGCATGAGGGCGGCGATGATTTCGCCTGGTGGTTCGTGGCGGTGTGCCCGGACCACCTCGAGGGTCCGCCGAATGCCGAACAGCGGGCCATCGTCCGCGGGCGCCTCGACGATCCCATCGGAAAGCAGGAAGAGGAGATCGTCGGGTTCCAGGCGGACCGTGGGGCTGTTGGGAAAAACGCCTGTGGGGTCCACGCCCAGCGGAAGGTCCGTACTTTGGAGAACCCGTTTCACCTCGCCGCGCCCGTCGAGGACGTACGCCGGCAAGTGTCCGGCGTTGCTGTAGACCAGCGAGCGCGTGAGGGGATGGAGCCGGCCGAGGAAGAGGGTGACAAAGTGATCCGCGGTAATATCTTCGACGAGGCGCTGATTGACGCTGTCGAGGACCTCGCCGGGGTCCGTGTGGGTGAGGGCGAAGGCGCGCAGGTAGGCGCGGGTGTCCGCAACCAGCAGGGCGGCCCCAATCCCGTGGCCGCTGGCATCGCCGATGACGATCCCCCAGTGGCCGTCCGACAGGGGGATGAAGTCGAAGTAATCCCCGCCGGTCTCCTGGGTGGGATACGAAACGCCGGCAATCTCGAAGCCGGCCAGGACGGGCGGCGCTTTGGGGAGCAGCCCTTGCTGAATCGTGCGTGCGAGGCGAAACTCCCGCTCGCGGGCGTGTACCACCATCTCCGCGTGCTGGCGCTGGATGAACTGGGCGACCTGGCTGCCGAGGTCGGCCAGCATGGGGACGAGGCCCGCGTCCGGCTGCCGGAGACCGGGGCTAAAGAACTCCAGCACGCCGAGCACGCTGTTGTCGCTCTCCAGGGGGACGGCCAGGGCGCCGCACAGCCCCTGCCGCTGGGCCGCCACGGAGCGGGGGAACGGCGCCTCCGGGGCCCAGGCGGGTTCGCCCGTGCCCCAGGCCCGGCCAGGCAGGCCCTCGCCGCGGGCGAAGATGACCTGCCGGCTGAACCGCTCGAAGTCGGTGCCCTCGACGCCGGGGCCGTGCCAGACCTCGGCGCAGCGGAGTACGCCGGCCGCGGCGTCCACCCGCCAGAGCACGCCCAGGTCGCAGCGCAAGGTCTCGCCGACCGTCCGCAGGACGGACGCCACCGCCTCGGCCAGGCTGGTCGACCGCGCCAGGGCGCTGGTGACGGCGTGCGCGGCCGCCAACCGCCGCTCGCTCCGCTTGCGGACGGTGATCTCGCGGCTGATCGCCGACGCGCCCGTGATGCGCCCCGCCGCGTCCGCCATCGGGGAGATGTTCAGCGAGACCTCGATCCGCGTACCGTCTTTCCTCAGCCGGACCGTCTCGTAGTTCTCCAGCCGCTCGCCCCGCCTGAGTTGCTCCAGGATCGCCGACACCTCCCCGCCGTGCTCGGGGGGGACCAGTAGGGAGAAGGGCCTGCCCACGACCTCGGCCGCCGAGTAGCCGTACATCCTCTCCGCCCCCCGGTTCCAGGTGAGAATAATGCCGTCCAGGTCCTTGCTGAAGATGGCGTCCTCGGACGACTCGACGATGGCGGCCAGGCGCGCGCGCGTTTCCTCCGCCCGCTTGCGCTCGGTGATGTCCACGATGGCGCTGAGCACGAACAGGCCTTCCGCCATTTCGATCGGCGTGAGGCCGATTTCCACCGGGAACTCGCTGCCGTCCCGGCGCCGGCCGTACAGCTCGCGTCCGCCGCCCATGGCCCGCGTCGTCGGGTTGGCGAAGAAGCCGGCGCGGTACGCCGGGTGCTCGCCCCGGATGCGGTCCGGCACCAGCAGCTCCACCGGCTGCCCCAGCAGCTCGCCCCGGCAGTAGTCGAACATCTTTTCCGTCTGCGCGTTCACCAGGACGATGCGGCCTTCGCCGTTGATCATCAGCATGCCGCTGGGGGTCGACTCCACCACCAGGCGGAAGCACTCCTCCGCCCGCTTGCGCTCGCTGATGTCGCGGGAGATGCCGATCACGCCGCGGATGTTCCCCTGCGCGTCCCGGTACGGCCCTTTGGTGGAAAGATAGGTGCGGGTGACCCCGGCGGCGGTGCCGACGTCCTCAAAGGTCTGAACCTCCCCGCTGGCCATGATGCGGCGATCGCCCTCTACGATCGCCCGCGCCGTCTCCGCCGAAAACAGCTCCGTGTCCTGCTTGCCGAGTACCTCCGCGACAGTCTTGCCCAGGAAGCGCGCGCCTGCGGTGTTGATCATGAGATAGCGCCCCTGGCGGTCCTTGACGAACACGGCGTCGCTGGTCCCCTCGATGACCGCCCGCAAGAGGTTGTAACTGTGCCGGAGCGACTCTTCGGCCTGCTTGCGCGGGGTGATGTCCGAGCAGGTCCCGTGCAGGCCCAGCGGCCGGCCGGCGTCGTCGTACACCATCCGGCCCCGGCCTCCCATCCAGCGAAGGCTCCCGTCCGGACCGACGGAGCGGTATTCGACCTCGTAATCCTTGCCTACCCCGAGCTGGCTCTGGATGATCGCCTGGAGGACCTTGTCCCGGTCCTCGCGGTGGACGCACTCCAGGAAGGCCTTGAAGGTGCCGCCGAACGTGCCCGGGGCCAGGCCGTGGATCGCTTCCAGGTTGTCCGACCAGCACACCTTCCCGCTATGCTGGTCCCAATTCCAGGTCCCCACGCGGGCCGCTTCCAGGGTAAGCTGCAATTCGTCCCGGCTTTGCCGCGCCGCCTCCTTCGCCCGCTCGCGCTCGATCGTGACGGCGCCCAGCATTAGGGTGGTGACGGCCACGACGCCCATGAAGAGCTGCACCAGGATCAGGCTCTCATGGGTGGTCGAGGCGGCGAACGGGCCGTAACCGCGCACCGTGCCCCAGATCGCCATGCTCGAGGCCACGAACGTCATCAGGGTGGCGGCAGGCTGGCCGAAGCGGAGCGCCGCCCAGATCGCGAAGGGGAATACAGTATAAGCCAGCGGGTGAAAGGGGAAGCGGGCGGCCGGTCCGGCGAACACCAACAGGCTCACGGCCATCAGGCCCAGCAGCAGGGCCCCGGCCTCGGCGACCTGCCGCGGCCGCGGCGCTATTCGGTGCCAGCCGGCCCAGCTGAGCAGCAGGGGGGCCACCACCAGGTCTCCCATGGCGTCTCCCAGCCACCACACACTCCACAGAGTAGGGTAGGCCGTCCAGGGCTTTACGCCCCCCAAACACAGGCTGGTCACGCCGATGGTGGCGCTGACCATCGTGCTCACCGCCGCGGCCAGAACCACCAGGCCGAGTACATCCTGAGCGCGTTCCAGGGCCTTGTCGAACCCGACCAGGCAGCGAAGCAACCATGCACCCAGCAGCGCTTCCAGCGTGTTGCCGAGAGCGATGCCCGCCGCGGTGCCGAGCGGCGCGTTGGCGGTCGCGTTCGCCAGAAAGGCCCCGAGTGTGATGCCCGGCCAGGCCCGAGACCCGAACAGCAGGAGGGCGGCCAGGGCGATGCCTGTCGGCGGCCACACCGCCGTCACTTGTTCGGCCACGAACGCCATCGACAGGCCAACCTTGGCCGCGCCAAAATAGGCCGCGGCCAAGAGGGCCACTTGCACCGGATAGAAGGCCCTTCCACGGGGCAAAACGGGCTTCTCGTGAGAACGCCCTGGGATGCGCTGCGGATGCGCGAGGGCTGGCTCTGTCACCGCCACGAAGCTGTGCCGGTCCTTACCACTAGCCTCCTTTGCGCACGGACTTCGCGATTCTTGGCGTAAGTCAGGTTCACCAAAGGAGTCGTTGCAAAACGGCGAAAAACAGGCTGTTTTTGGGCCTCGAGCAAATCGCGGGGTTTTCGCAAACGGTGCGTAATTCAAGCTAGCCGAACTCATGTGGGTGACCCTTCCGAAACCACCTTCAGGGGAAGTTGTCTGGCAACGCCTTTTTCATCAAATTCTCATCAAACGTAACATTGTCCTGCATGGGAAAGCGAAATGCAAGAATGAATATATAAGAATTTCCAAGATTTCAAATGGCAAGGACTCCGACCCATTACTACAATCGCGATTTGGATCATAGGAAATTCCAGGCCGCAGACAGGCCGGTAACAGTCCGCTGAATTGCGCGCCAGGGCCGCCGTAGAAGCCTATACCGATTTGGCACCGACCATGGCAAAGATGAAGGCCAACGGCCTTTGTCTCCGGGAGATTGCCGGCCGGCTAAACGCCGATTGACATACAACCCGCCGCCGGACCGGAAGTTTCGTTTAGGTTGCGCGAGACCGAGACCCCGAACTGGCCGTTGTCATGACTCTTTGGCCGGCACTCCAGCAAGCGCTTCGCGATGCCCTGGCCCGCTGGCCGGAGATCCCCGAGGCCATCCGCCGGGCGATCCTGGCGCTTCTCGAAACCGTACCAAACTAGGCCTTAGCCCCGGGGGTGGCGAGGAAGCCGTGGTTGGCTTCAGGGACAGGGTACCAGTAGTTTCCCACGATCTGGCCGACGTCATTGATCCCAAAGGGATCGGTTGCGATTGCGCCGGGCACGTCGAGCGTGGTGTAGCTGCCATTCACATCCAGTAGGAAGCCGTGCGTGCCGCTACGATCGGAGTACGCTCCCACGATCTGGCCGGCATTGTTGATCCCATGGGCAGAGCTGTCGTACGAGCCGGGCACGTCGAGCGTCGTATAGCTGCCATCCACGTCCCGCAGGAAACCGTGGTAGCCCTTGGTGGGAGGAGGCCCTGCGTAATATCCCACGATCTGGCCGGTGGCGTTGATCCCATAAGTAGAGGTCTGGCTCGCGCCGGGTACGTCGAGCGTGCTGTAGCTACCATCAACGTCCAGCAGGAAGCTGTGTCCGCTGCTACCATCGAAGTACAATCCTACGATCTGGCCGGAGGCGTTGATCCCATAGGCAAAGGTATCGGTCGAGCCCGGCACGCGGAACTTGGTGTAGTTGCGGTCAACGTCCAGTAGGAAGCCGTAGTCCATGTAGACCGTGCCGTGAAAAACAGTGTGACCTCCCACAATCTGTCCCGCGTCGTTAATCCCAACCGGATAGGTTGCGGTGGCCCCGGGCACGTCAAGCGTGGTGTAGCTGCCATCCACGTCCAGCAGGAAGCCGTGGGACTTGCCGCCAGAGTCCGTGTAATATCCCACAATCTGGCCAGCGTTGTTGATCCCATAGGCATAGGTATTGGTGGCGTCCGGCACATCGAAAGTGGAGTAGGTATACTGGGCCTTCGCCGGCGCCGCGAGGCCCATGAGTAAGACCCAAGCCGCGAAACCGCGGAAAAGTCGTTTCATGAATGCACTCCCCGCCCTAGACGGATGAACCACCTGCCGGACCCCCCCGCAGACGATCCGTGCGGATCCCCTGGGCACCAAACGGTAAGTATGATTGCCATATTTGGGCAAGTCAAGGAAAATCCGACCTACGTCGCCGGGAAACACGTCTCGTACCTGACTCGGTGTCCTTTCTGGTTTGCCCGACACGCTCCGAGCTGTCCTGGCCCGCTGGCCGGAGATCCCCGAGGCCATCCGCCGGACGATACTGGCGCCTCTCGAAACCGCCCGAAGTGACCTTTAAAGCAAAGGTAATGAAGGGCATTTCTTCCAAGAGGCGGGGCTTTATTCCTGGGAGATCCTCAAGCGTCTCTCCGGCTGGTCGTTGTCGTCCTCGACCGCTTTGGCGCGCCGGGGGATTGGACGACGCTGGTGTAAAAGTCCGTGCCGTGTATGTCGCGCAACTCAGGCAACTTATTTAGGCGTGGCGAGGAAGCCAAGATACTCGTCACGGTAAAGAAAGTACGACCCCGCGATCTGGCCGGCGTCGTTGATCCCATAGGCTCTGGCATTACTCGCCTCTGGCACCATGATCGTGGTGTAGCTGCCATCCATGTCCCGCAGGAAGACGGAGTATTGGTTGCGGAATATACCTACGTACGCTCCCGGGATCTGGCTGGCATTGTTGATCCCATTGGCAAAGGTCGCGGGCGCGCCGGGCACCTGGAACGTGCCGGAGATATAGTGTGATTGCCGTCCCCTATCTGGCGTACAGATCCTCGGATACAATACCACAGTATTACGCCACACGTCCGGCTGGCGGGTAGCTCTCTTAGCACTTCTTGTTGTGGCGGCTCGCCCGGTAAACCGCTCTCGTGCGTGTGGGCCGACGTGATGAACTACTGATCGGAGGCAGGTGATCTCAGAACAGTTCTCGCTTCCGTCAGCGATACTTTACCAGGGAGGGCTGCGCCATGTTTGAGTTCCTGAGAAGGCTGTTCCGAAGGCAAGCTGGCCCATCCATCGGCGACGGGTCGTTTCGGACGGCGGTCGGCCGACAGCACCGGGTCGAGGGGGGCCGGCGGCAGGGCGAAGAACAATTCGAGCAGTTGGTGGCCGGAGTGCGGGATTACGCCGTCGTCCTGCTCGACCGGGAGGGCATCGTCGCCACGTGGAACGCCGGGGCCGAGCGCATCAAGGGCTACCGGCCCGAAGAGATCGTCGGCCAGCCCTTCAGCCGCTTCTACCCGCCAGAGTTGGTCGAGCAGGGCTGGCCCGCCGAGGAGTTGAAGCGGGCGGCTGTCGAGGGTCGGTTCGAGGACGAGGGCTGGCGGGTCCGTAAGGACGGGTCAAGGTTTTGGGCCAACATCGTCATTACCGCCCTTCGTGACGAGGCCGGGGGAGTCCGGGGCTTCCTCAAGATCACCCGCGATCTGACGGAGCGCTAGCAGGCGGAAGAGAACGCGCGTCGCCTACTCGAAGAAGAGGCGGCACGCCGGGTCGCCGAACAGTACGTACAGGTGATCGAGGGACAGCGGGAGCAACTGCGGGTGACGTTGACCAGCATCGGCGATGCGGTCATCACCACCGACGCTGAGGGACGGGTCACCCTGCTCAACCCGGCCGCCGAAACGCTGACCGGTTGGACGAACGAGGATGCCGTAGGTCAGCCTCTCCGAACGGTCTTCCACATCCTCAACGAAAAGACGAGGCAGATCGTGGAGAATCCCGTCGCCAAGGTTCTCGCCACAGGTGGCATCGTCGGGATGGCTAACCACACCGTCTTGATCGCCAAAGACGGCACGGAGCGAGGCATTGACGACAGCGGCGCACCGATTCGGGACAGCAAGGGCAACGTCACTGGGGTCGTGCTGGTGTTTCGGGACGTAACCGAGCAAAGGAAGGCCGAACGGTCGGCTCGCTTCCTCGCCTCAATCGTCGAGTCTTCCGACGATGCCATCATTGGCAAGGACGTGAATGGCATCATCACCAGTTGGAACCGGGGTGCCGCGCGCATCTTCGGCTACTCGGCTGCCGAGGCAGTCGGACGCCCCATCGCCATGCTCGCACCCTCGGATCGGGCTGACGAGATGCCTGCGATCCTCGACCGGATTAAGCGAGGGGAGCGGGTCGAACACTTCGAAACCGTTCGCTGTGCAAAAGACGGTCGGCCCGTACCGATCTCGCTGACGGTTTCCCCCATCGAGGACGAGGACGGCACCATTATCGGTGCGTCGAAAATCGCCAGGGATATTACCGAGCGCAAGCGGGCGGACGAGACGCTGCGCGAAGAGAAGGCACGGCTGCACACCACGCTGACCAGCATTGGCGATGGGGTGATCGTCACCGACGTCGAGGGCCATCTGACCTTGATGAACGGCGTGGCCCAAGCTATGACCGGCTGGGACGACGGGGCGGCCGGTCGGCCCTTGGGGGAAGTCTTCCGCATCGTCAACGAGCAGACCCGCCAGCCGGTCGAGAATCCAGTCAGCCGGGTCATGCGTGAGGGTACGGTGATCGGCTTGGCGAACCACACGGTCCTGATCGCCAGGGATGGCACCGAGCGGCCCATTGATGATAGCGCTGCGCCAATTAAAGATGCGCAAGGCCGTGTGGTCGGAGTGGTTCTCGTGTTTCGGGACCGCACCGAACGACGGCGGGCTGAGGAAGCGCTGCGGGAGAGCGAACAACGGCTGGCCGCAGAATTGGAGGCAATGACCCGACTGCATTCTCTCAGCACTCGTCTGCTGTCCACCGACGACCTCAGTACCGCCTTGGACGACGTGCTGGAAAACGCCATCGTGACGAGCGGTGCGGATTTCGGCAATATCCAACTGTATAACCCGCGAATCGGGGCGCTAGAGATCGTCGCTCAACGAGGATTCCGCCAGGACTTCCTCCACTATTTCCGCACGGTGCGTGTAGACGAAGGCTCGGCATGTGCCCAAGCCATGCAGAGCGGGGAACGCATCATCATCGAGGATGTGGAACTTGACCCGGCTTACGAGCCGCATCGGCAGGTTGCTGCTGCGGCAGGCTACCGAGCCGTGCAATCCACACCCTTGAAGAACCGTATAGGAACTGTACTCGGAATGCTCTCCACCCATTTCCGCACACAACACCGACCTTCGGAGCGGGACGAGCGATTACTCGACTTGTACGCCCGCCATGCCGCCGACATGATTGAGCGATTGCGCTCCGATGAAGCCTTGAGGCAAAGTGAACAGCGCTTCACCCGGTTCATGCAACGCCTGCCCGGCCTGGCCTGGATCAAGGACTTGCAAGGGCGCTACATCTACGCCAACGACGCTGCTGTGAAGGTCTTCCGCTGTTCCCAGGACGGACTGTGTGGCAAGACAGATGGGGAGGTTTTTCCACCAGAGACGGCCGCACGGTTCATGCAAAATGACCGCGAGGCGCTGGCGAGCGAGTCGGGCGTGCAGATGATCGAAACCTTGGAACATGAGGACGGGATCGTTCATCACTCTGTGGTCAGCAAGTTCCCGATCCTGGGACCAGATGGAGGCCCAGCGTTTGTCGGCGGCATGGCGATTGACATTACCGACCGCTTGCGCGCGGAAGAAGTGCTGGCCGAATCCGAGCAGCGCTTCCGGCAGCTTGCTGAAAACATCAAGGAAGTGTTCTGGATGGCGGACCCGCAGACCACGGAAATTCTCTACATCAGCCCCGCTTATGAGCAAGTATGGGGCCGGTCCTGCCAGAGCCTCTTCGAGCAGCCCCGGTCTTTCCTCGACGCCGTGCACCCGGAGGACCGAGAACGGGTTCGGGTCGCCGCCCTGGAGAAACGCAGCCGGGGCGAAGCAACCGATGAGGAGTATCGGGTGGTCCGACCGGAGGGCTCGGTGCGCTGGGTTCGAGATCGGGCCTTCCCGGTTAGGGACGCCAATGGTCGGGTCTACCGCATGGTGGGTATTGCGGAGGATATCACGGAGAAGAAGCGGGCGGAGGAGGCGTTGAAAGAAGCCGACCGCCGCAAGGACGAGTTCCTGGCAATGCTGGCCCACGAGCTGCGCAACCCCCTCGCACCGATCCGAAATGCGCTGCACATCATGAAGCAAGCCCGTGCGGACGGTGCCGTGGTGGACCGGGTGCGGGAGATGATGGAGCGGCAGGTTCAGCACATGACAAGGATGGTCGATGACCTCCTCGATGTCTCCCGCATCACCCGTGGCAAGATCGAACTGCGCAAGGAGGTCGTGGACCTGGCCGCGGTGGTGGACCGCGCCGTCGAGTCGGTCCGCCCGCTCATCGAGGACCGCCATCAAGAACTGACGGTCGCCCTCCCGCCCGAACCCGCGCGGCTGGAGGTTGACCCGACCCGGTTGGAACAGGTCTTGGCGAACCTTCTCAATAACGCAGCCAAGTACACCGACCATGGCGGCCACATTTGGCTGACCGCCCAGTACGTAGGCGACGAGATCATACTCCGGGTCAAGGATACCGGCGTGGGCATTTCTGGGGAAATGCTCTCACGCATCTTCGAGCCGTTTGTGCAATCGAATCGGGTAGTGCACCATTCCCAGGGTGGGTTGGGGATCGGTCTGTCTTTGGTGCGAAGTCTGGTCGAGATGCATGGCGGCTCTGTCGCCGCCCACAGTGACGGCCCCGGAAAGGGCACCGAATTTGTTGTGCGTTTGCCGGCCCTCCCTACCCAAAAGAAAAGGGAATCCATCAAGCCGCAGGACCAGGAGAGCAAGCCTTTCGGAGCCACACCCAAGCACCGGATTGTCGTCGTGGACGACAACTTGGACGCCGCCGAGAGCCTGGCGCTATTGCTGACGTTGGATGGCCATGACGTGCGGGTGGCTCATGACGGCGCTGCCGCCCTGGTAGCGGTCGAGGCCGACCCGCCCGACCTCGTGTTCTTGGACATCGGGATGCCGGTGATGAACGGCTACGACGTGGCCCAGCGGCTACGCCACCGGCCCGGCCTGGAAGGCCTTATATTGGTGGCGTTGACCGGCTGGGGGCAGAAGGAAGATCGGCGTCGTTCCCAAGAGGCAGGATTCGACCACCACCTCGTCAAGCCGGTGGAACCGGACGCCCTGCGCAAAGTGTTGGCCCGCCAGCATCCGTAGCTCCACCAAAAAGAAAAGGGGACAGGCACGTTTAATATTGACATTTGAGCGGTTCGTACCTATGCTGTCGATCATGCCACGTGCTCTGCGAGCTTTTGTCGGCGGCATCTGCTACCACGTCATGAACCGAGGCAATGGCCGCCGCGCGTTGTTTCGCAACGACGGCGACTACCAGGCCTTCCTTAAGGCCATCGGCCATGCGTGTATCGAGATCCCCATGCCTGTCC
>Ga0306920_100014296_pt1 | contig 10840 bp, 12 predicted proteins | sample flu12Cox44000170_FD_204666 | JGI IMG/M metagenome (GOLD analysis project Ga0306920, IMG submission 204666) | Lab enrichment of tropical soil microbial communities from Luquillo Experimental Forest, Puerto Rico - flux4day.12C.oxic.44.000.170 (v2)... | ecosystem: Environmental > Terrestrial >... | reverse complement strand
GGCGAATCGCTGCTGTATGTGCTTGAGTTCCAGGCCCATCGACTCATCAAGCTGATGGCACGTCGCACAGGTACGTCCATTGGTTCCCAGCTCCTGAAAGAATGGGTTGCTCTCGTCGATGTCGCCATGGACGTTGTACGTTGAAACATAGCCCGATCTATCGCGGAAAGGCGTGAGATTGGGGATGATGACATTGGCTGCTAGCAGGCTGGCGGAAACGCAGACTATTCCAACAGTAATCAGACCGGTCTTACGTGGGCTTTTCATATGACCCCCGTGCATGGATAGAAGTCTCGGTACAGCTTGCGGGAGGACCTTCGACTAGCTGAGGCGCAAACTGATGAAGCATTCCTGAGGCCGATTTCGCGTCGCGATACTGTTCTGTCTCAGGGAAAGGAATTTCAGATAGTTAGAGACTGTGTAATATTCGCCTGTCTAATAACGAACAGTCAACTGCTATCTTTTCTGCTAGCAGAACTATCGCATTGGATAGGCTGCCGCGCTGCAGAGAGACCTTTTCGCACGACACGTTCAATGGAATCCCGCAGCCCCAAGCCCTCAAGATCTTCGTCTGACACCCACTTCACTTCGCTCACGTCGCTCCCTGGCTTAGCTTCTCCGGCGACAACCCGGCAAAGGTGATCGACGAGCACGTAGTGGTACTGGGTGCGTCCCTGCTCATCCGGGAAGATGCTGTCAAAGACTTCGAGCACCTCGCCGGGCTCAACCTCCAACCCGGTTTCCTCGAGGGCTTCGCGACGCACGCCGTCACGCAGCTTCTCGCCTAACTCCAGCACACCGCCAGGAATAGACCACTCGCCCTTGAGCGGTTCTGTGTTGCGGCGGACCAGCAGGGCTCGGCCGTCCTGAACGATGACGGCGCCCACTCCGATGATGGGCCGGTCGGGGTAGTCGCGTTTCATCGTGCGGCTATTGCGCGAAGAAATCGCTTGGGGTGAACGCCGCGATCTTCCAGCCCTTGTGGGTTTGTTTTAGCTGGACGCGCATTTGCGTGCTGCGGCGAATCGCCATCAGGGTGTCGTCCTCGGGCGTAGCATCGAGATCAACCTCGCAAATGACGGATGCACGGCCGTTTTCGGAGTTCAACTGCAAGAGCTTGTAACGGAACAGCAGGACAGAGTAGTTGTTGAACAGAGCCCGGAGCTGGTCGCGGATCTCGGGATAGCTTGCTGTGGACTGCGGGTCAAATACGGCCAGAGCCTTCATTAGATTTCGAGTTTGGATTGCCGCTTGCAATGGTGCCAGGACGTCGCGGGCAATGACATCCTCGGGTTGGAGTGGCTGCGTGCCCGCGATGGACCTATCAGAGGGGGAGTTGGAACTCTCGTTGCCTTGATTTTGATTAGGGTTACTGGGCTGCTGGGCGGACGTCAATAACACTGCAGGAGCGTGAGCAGGATCAGACCACAGGACCGATACTGCCCAGAGCCCTGTAATGTTTACCAAGCAAAAGCCGAGCAGAGTTAAGGTGGGCCGGGCGAGCAGGCCGAGTCGGTTTTGCCTATCGATTTCGGGGTTGGGCCTGGTTTCGGCCACGGGGGTGTCCTCTCATGCATAATACTGATTTGGAATGCTGCCGGACAGCAGATCGGTGTAAATGAGTTTCGAACAACGGGCAAAGGTTTCGGATCCAGGAAAGCCGACTTCGGGGAAGCCGGAACCGGCACGTCCGGAATGGCTCAGAGTGACGCAACTTTCAGGAGATAACAGGGTTACAGGCGATGTGGGCAGCATCGCGTTAGATCGTGTTGTTCTAGGGGCGGGTTCTTCGGAAGCCGGAGCTACGTCTGCGGCGGACGCGAATCAGGGGATATTGACCGATCCACGAATGCTGGAAATGCTGAGTGACGCCGAGGTCATGCTGCGGGTGGCCGCGGGTGATGATTCGGCATTCGACTACCTGGTCGAGAAATACCGGCGGTCGATGATCAGCTTTATGTATCGCATGACGCGGAATCAGTCTGTGGCGGAAGAGTTGGCACAGGAAGTTTTCCTGCGGGTCTACCGCTCACGCCAGACCTATGCCGCCAGCGCGAAGTTCACCACGTGGCTGTATCGCATCGCGACGAACCTCGCCGTGAACTATGCGCGAGATACCAAGCATGAGCGGCCGGAGAACATAGTCTGCATCGACGAGCCGGATACCGAAACCGGCATGACTGTGGATGTGGCAGATGGCAGCTTGAACGCCGAACAGGCGATACTCAGGCGTGAGCGTTTGGATGCTATCCGCAAGCATGTGGAGGCGCTTCCGGAACGCCAGCGGATGGCCGTGATCATGCATAAATATCAGGGTTTGGACTACAAACAGATTGCCGCTGTGCTGAAACTCAGCGAGTCGGCAACAAAATCATTACTGTTTCGCGCCTACGAAACATTGCGCGAAACCTTGAAGTCTTTTATCTAGCTGCAATGCAGGAAGTAGGTCGGTTATGAAGTGCGAGAAGATTCGCTCAGATTTCATGGAAGCGGTGCTCGGCGGGCCGGGGGCGGTGAGCAGCAATCTGCGGGAGCATCTGCTGGGCTGCGAAGTCTGCTCGCGGGAGTTGGCATCATTTCGGCAAACCATCGCGTTGCTGGATGAGTGGCGGGCTCCTGAGCCATCGCCATATTTCGCACCCCGATTGCGGGCCAGGGTACGCGAGGAAGCCGCTAACGCTCCCGCAGGCTGGCTCGCCTGGTTTCGTCGCCCGATACTGGCGACAGCCGCTGCTGCATTGATCGCACTTGGCGCTGGCCTGCTTTCGGCAGGGCACTGGAATTTCGGCCGGGTCACGATCGCCGGCAACGACGGCTTGGTTCGCACTTCCACCAACGAGACCGCTGTGGGAGATTTGCAGTATTTGGACGGCAATGCCGATCTGTTTGCCGAATTCGATGCTCTTGACGGACAATCACAAACGGAGTAAGTAAAGGACGTGCGCGCTGCTAAGTTCATTCTGCTCAGCCTGATCGCGGGATCGAGCATGCTGCCTTCCACTGCCCTGGCGGGTGGATGGCAGCAACACCGGAACAATGCGCCACTGCCACCCCGTGCCGGCGCTCCTGCCACGAATCCCAATCCCGGTGGAGCTGCTGGCTCCAAGAACAACTTCGGAAATTATCAGTGGCGCCTGAACGGCCCCGGACCGCATCGCGGCGATTGGCTGCGCAAGTACGGCACGCTGCCTGCCCCGCAACAGGAGCAGCAACTTCGCCAGGATCCTAACTTTCGCAGTCTCCCACCCGACCAGCAGCAGAAGCTGATTGACCGGCTGCACACCTTCGATAGCCTCACGCCCGACAGCAAGGCCAAGATCCTAAACCGGATGGAATTTTACGAGCACCTGAGCCCAAGCCAGCAGCAGGCGGCACAGGGTCTCTTCCAGCGCTACAAGGCGCTGCCGGAGGACCGGCGGGGCAAAGTGTCGCAAGCCTACCATCAACTTCGCGATCTTCCCGCCGACCAGCGGGCCCAATTGTTGAATTCGGACGAGTACCGCAATAGTTTCAGCGACGAGGAACGGGACCTGCTACGGGGCATGACTGCTCTGACCTCGAATCGCAACGACTAACGCATTTCCTGTCAGAGTTCCGGCGGTTCAGGTGCCTCATCATTTAACATTGAGGTTTGGGCGTTTCCCGGCTTAGCCGCGGCGCACCGGATTTCCCTTGATTATGATTCAGTTATTGCGCGACAGTCTGCGCTACCGCGAACTTATCTGGGCTTTGGCGTTGAAAGAGCTCAAGATCCGTTATAAACGCTCGGTCCTGGGATTCATGTGGGCCCTGCTGAATCCCGCCCTGCTGATGGTCGTCCTGACGTTGGTGTTTTCAACGATCATGCGTTTTCCAATCCCGCATTACGCTATTTTTCTGCTGAGCGTTCTGCTCCCGTGGACGTTCTTTTCGCAGTCGCTCTCGTATGCCGTTGAGTCCATTGTCACTAACGGAGACCTCATCAAAAAAGTCGCCATTCCGAAGATCGTGTTTCCGATGGCGGCCCTGGTTTCCAATCTCATCAACCTTCTGCTTTCGCTGATTCCGCTGGCGCTGCTGGTGCCCATTCTGCGGCACCCGTTCTACTGGACTTGGATTTACATACCCATACCCATGCTGGCGCTCGCGATTTTTACTCTGGGCACAACGTTCCTCTTCGCCGCGGCCAATGTTTATTACCGGGACGTGGCGCACATCCTCCAGGTGGTGCTGTCCGCATGGTTTTACGTAACGCCAATTATTTATTCGCTGGACTTCATACCGGAAAAGGAACGCTGGATTTTCAAGTTGAATCCTCTGATCTACGTTATCAATGGATTTCGTCTGGCGGTGTATTACGGAAAGTTGCCGCAAATGCGATCGATAGCGGCCTCCTTTGTGTGCGCCTTTTTGATGTTGTTCATCGGCTTATACCTCTTTCGCAGACACCAGGATGATTTTGTCTTTTACGTCTAGATCACCCCTAACGCTAATGGATGTTCCTGTCGCAATTCGTGTGGAGAACGTGACCCAGCGCTTCCGTGTAATTCACGAGCGGCCGGACACGCTGCGCGAGTTGTTCGCGAAGTTCCTGCGGCACCGGGTCAGCTATCACGATTTCGATGCCGTCAAGAACCTTTCGCTTGAAATTCCGAAAGGCCAGATGCTCGGCTTGATTGGGCGAAATGGCTCAGGCAAGAGCACCCTGCTCAAGATCATCGCCGGAGTGTATCGTCCGACATCGGGTCGGGTGCAGGTTTCCGGTACGCTCGCGCCGCTGATCGAGCTGGGCACCGGCTTTCACCACGAGCTGACCGGCCGCGAGAACATCTTGCTGAATGGTTTGTTGATGGGCTACTCCAAACGCGAGATGGAGAACCGCGAGCGAAGCATCATCGATTTTGCTGAAATCGGTGAATTCATCGACGCGCCGGTGAAGCAATATTCTTCCGGCATGTATATGCGGCTTGCCTTTGCCGTAGCCACCGAGGTGGATCCAGACATCCTGCTGCTGGACGAAATCCTGGCCGTGGGAGACGCGTCGTTTCGCCAGAAGTGCTTTGAGCGTATCGAGGCCTTCCGCCAGGCGGGAAAGACAATCGTGTTCGTCACACATGACATGCAACAGGTGCAGAAATATTGCGACCGTGCGGTGTTGCTGGAGAAAGGCGAGATCATGGCCCAGGGCGAAACCGACGAGGTCATCAAAGCCTATATGACACTGTGGTCGGCGGAAGCAGTCGGCGCCCTGACCACTGTTCCTTCCTGATGCACGCCGTCTTCGTTCTTCCCCGATTCTTTCCGTATCCCGGCGGCTACGAAAACTCAATGCTCGCAATTGCGAAGTGCCTGGTGAGCCGCGGACACCGAGTCACAGTATTCACCACCTTCGCGCAGGACCTGGAATCGCTTTGGCTGCCAGGTTACAAGACATTTCCCGCCGGAGGTTCATCGGCGGACGGAGTGACGGTTCGAAGATTTCCGATCTCCTACAACAAGCTCGCCCGGCGTGCCATGCGGTTCGCCGGACTCGTTCCTTATTGGCGATGGAAGGCGCAGTACTGGAGGCCAGGCTTTCACGTTCCAGGACTAAGACAGGCACTGCACGAGATCGGCGCTGATGTTTTTCACGTTGGCCCCCTCCCGTACAGCAGCCTCATGTATGCCGGAATCGCAGCGGCCGAACATCGTGGGATTCCGGTGGTTGCAACTCCGTGCACGCACCTGGGCGAGGAAGACAACAGCGCTGTATCCCAGCACTACGTACGGCCACACCAGATTGCCCTACTTCAACATTGCGACCGGGTGCTTTGCATGACGCAGGCTGAACTACGCAGGCTTGTTGACCTCGGTGTTGCGCGCGAAAAGCTCCATGTACTTGGACTGGGTTTCGACATGAACTTCGCCACCGGGGGTGACGGCGAGCGCATTCGAAGGAAGCACGGCATCACTGGACCAGTGATTCTTCACCTGGGAATGAAAGCTTACGAGAAGGGTTCGGAGACGGTACTCGAAGCCATGAAATTCTTGTGGCAGCGCGGGTCAGAGGCGTGGCTTGTCATGGCTGGGCCGAGCCTCCGAGCTTTCGACCAGTATGTTGCGGCGAATGCCCGGGACTGTCCACGCTTCGTGAACTTGCCGGCATTTTCCGATGACGAGAAGCGCGATTTTCTTGCGGCTGCTGATCTGGTTGTTCAGCCCTCGCGCGTGGAGTCGCTCGGACTTGTCCTGCTCGAAGCCTGGGCGAATGCAAAGCCGGTGATCGCGGCTGAGATCGCGGTCTCTCGCGAATTGATCGAGAGGTCCGGCGGTGGTGTGCTTGTGCCGTTTGGGAGCGCAGACAAGCTTGTGGAACAGATTTCCCGCCTTCTCGCAGACAGGGAGCTGCGCCAAAGCCTGGGAATGCGTGGGCAAGTGCTGGCACAGCAATATGACGGGGACAAACTTTGGACCCGCTATGCAGAGCAATTCGAGAGCATCAACTCGCAAACGCGCTGCTAAAAGCGAGCCCACACAGGTTTCACACCAGAGCAGTCTAGCTTTGGTAGTGCAGGCCCGGAGGGCGGCGTACAGCCGCTATTGCGATGTCGGCATCAGGCGACGGCACTCTGCCGGCCTGGGGTTTGCGGCCCTTCCAACGCGCGGCTACGATAGAGTAATGTTTCGGCCCGTGTTCTTCGTCCTCTGTTGCAGTCTGTCCCCTCTGCTTCAAAGCCAAATTTGCTTGGCCCAGGTACGACCCTCGCCGACTCCTCCCAAGGGAGTGGCAGCCATCAAACTGGAAGGTATGATGGACGCTCTGATGGCCTATCCTTTTGGGCAAGTCTATTCGGAAGATATCAACGCGCCGAACAGCATCACGCATGTAGGCAAGAAGGTTGCGGACGACGCGGACGACGTCATCCCTGCGCCGCCAGTGCAGCAGATCTACAATCTTGGACAACAAGTTGCGATTCCACTGCTGATCAGCCATCTTACTGACCAGCGTCCGTCGCAGGCGAAATACCACGATCAGCCGGTGCCAGTTGCGTATCTGGCGTTGGACCTCCTCCTTCATCTGACTGACATGAACGACGAGAGGGTGGTTGTCCCCGGTTGCGAACAGCATGGACTCGGAGACTGCATGCAACCGGACTTCTACTTCTCGCCGGACACGAGCGATCCCAACACTCTGGCTTCCGTGCAGAAGGCTTGGATGGCGGAAAACCATCGGCAGCCGATCAGGCTGGTCTATCCAAACTGGTGGCGGTCAGGGGAAGGCACCACACCAGCAGTGCATTCACGTCCTTCACCTACCAGCAGACCTCAGGCGCAATGAGGAATGCGTTACTGCGCCGCGAGAGCAGTTAGGTCGAGATAAATAGGCGAGCTTGAGAGCCGGAAGAGGGTCGCTTCCATCCAATTGCCGGTAGAGCAATCCCATCCGCAACGGGTCTCCGGGTCGAGAACCCAGATGCCCTCGATTCCCATTTGCCGGTAATCCGCTATGCGCTGGTGGTAGCGGTCAATCCGGTCTTCTGGAGAAAGGACTTCGACGATTAGCAGTGGGGCGGTGGTCACAATTCTCCGGTCGGCGCTCGACGACGAGCAGATGCAAACGTCGGGCACGCGATAGCGAGTGGGTGAGACCTGCACCCGCACATCTGGTAGGACCATAATCTGCCAGTCGCGTTTATGCCGAAAAAACCACTCGAGAACAGCCGCTATCAAACGCGCGTGTTCTATCTCCCCCCCATTTCGCTCCTGTAGTTCACCGTCAACATACTCCACGTCTGGGCGATACGTGGTGCGAAGATACTCTTCGACGCCGATCTTGGTTGTGGTTGCCATTGAACTTCTGCCTACAATTTTACTGGCTACATAATTGCCGTCGGCGGAGCCGGCTCATCGGGGCTGCCGGCGTTGGCCAGCGGCACGCGAACCATGGCGATGATCAACACCGCCAGTGCGACCAGCGCAACCAGGAACGGCGGCGTCCATTTAACCAGCGTAACGTTGCGGCCTGAACCGACCAGGCCCGCAATCACCAACCCGCACAAAGCTTCTCCGGCGATCAGTCCCGAGGCGGTGAGCACCCCGGCATTGTCCACACGTGCCTTCTGAGCTTCATTGAAACCGCGGCGGTCGCGCAGCTTGTCAGTGATCCAGCGCACGATGCCCCCGACGAAGATGGCGAACGTCGTGCCGAGAGGCAAATACATGCCGACGGCAAAGAGCATCACGCTCTTCACCTCGATCATGATCATGGCGAAGCCCATCAGGATGCCCACGATCACCAGCGGCCATGCCATGTCGCCGCCCACAATGCCCTTCGCCAGCATGGCCATCAATCCAGCCTGCGGCGCTGGTAGACTCGTGCTGCCGAAGTGGTACGCCTTATCGAGCACGGCGAGTGGGAAGAACAGCACCAGCGAGGCCACGACGATCCCGAGCAGATCGCCCGTCTCCATCTTTGCCGGAGTGCCACCGAGGATGTGCCCGACTTTGAGGTCCTGCAGCATTTCGCCGGCCACCGCCGACGAGACGCACACTACGGCCGCCACACCCAGCACCGCAGCGACGCCACCCGTGCCCGAGACGCCGAGCGCGACCATCAATAGCGCCGCTACCACCAGCGTGCAGAGAGTAAGGCCAGACACGGGATTGTTGGAGGAACCGATCATTCCGACGAGATTGCCCGATACGGCCGCGAAGAAGAAGCCGAGCACGATCATCACGCCTGCCGCGACCAATGCGCCCGCGACCACCTTGGATTGGCTCAGATTTCCTGCGCTGGAGATGAAGTAGTAGTAGAGGGCGATCATGGCGACGAACACAACCGCAACCCCGGCGAATACGATCTTTGCTGGTAAATCGCGCTCGGTGCGGCCGCTGCTCTGATGCGCCGCCGCCGACTTTTTCAGATCAGAAACTGCGCGACTCATTCCGGCAATCAACTGCTTGCGCATCTTGAACAGCGTGTACGATGCTCCTACTAACATGCCGCCAACCGCAATCGGCCGCACGATGGAGTAATAGATGGCCGTTGCCAGCAGTGTCCATGAGACGGTTTGTCCTGGGGGGGCCTGCGCCTGAATGTACGGTCCGATGGTATAGGTCAAGAGCGGCACCAGCAGCCCCCAGGCAAGAACGCCGCCTGCGAAGTTCAGCGCAGCCAGCCGCGGTCCGATGATGTAGCCCACGCCCAGGTACGCCGGACTCACGTCAGGCGCAGTCATGATGGAAGCGCCTCCCGTAATTGTGCTGGCGACATTCGGATTGGTGCTGGTACGCAGCAACAATCGCTTGCCCAGAGCACTGATGTTTACCGGGAAACTATTGTTCGCAGAGAAGACATTGATCGCGCCCAGCAAGTACATCAGGCCGCCGAATCCCATGTTGCTGAACAGGATCTTCGCGGCCTTGGAGCCTTGCTGCCCGGCTTTGTGGATTTCTGACGCTGCCACCGACTCGGGATAAGGAAGGTCGGGGTCTTCGACCATCACGCGCCGCAGCAGCGTGACCAGCAAGATGCCAAGCGTGCCACCGATTACCATCAGCACGACGGAATTCCAGTAGCGATCACTTGTCAGCCCTGACCAAAGGCCCGCCATCACAAAGGCAGGTATGGTGAATACCGCGCCGGCGGCCACCGATTCACCGATGGAGCCGACGGTTCGAGCGATGTTCTCTTCCAGCAGCGTACCTTTCATCAGCCGAAGCAGCGCCATACCGATCACGGCTGCCGGATACGTCGCCGCGATGGTCATGCCTGCCTTCAGGCCCAGATAGGCGTTGGCTGAACCCAGAATTCCCGTCATCACCAGCCCGATCAGCACGGCTCGGAAGGTGAACTCCTTCATCTCCATGCTCTCGGGAACATAAGGCCTGTGAACCTGCCGTTCCTGGCGCTGTTCAATCGTAGTTTGAGTACTCATAAGGACCTCGCGGGCTGCCGCGAATTTGCAATTCAACTGCCGGGCGCAAGGTAACATGCCGGAAGCGCCGGACACAAGTGTGCCGCATCCACAGCTTGGACGTTTCAGCCGGGGGTTATTGTTTGTCGGCCGTTACGCTTGCCACTGCGTTGCTGCGAGGCCATTCCTCAATTACGGTCGGGTGCCGAGGCTCGTAAATTTGCAGGATCTCATCACCGGGGATTCGGATGGCAGCAAGCCGCCCTAGCCCTGCTCCATTATTGGCTGACCTATTTCGACAGCTTTACATTACTCATCTTGCTCAAAGCTGCGAACCAGCGGGAGGATCTGGTTTTCATTAAAGCGTCGTGAACTGGCGAGCCGGAACCCGGGCCGGCATTGCAGCCGGCCGGCAAAGTTCATATACTGATGCTGTTGGTGTCATGACTTGGCCAAGCCCAAGCGTCTGGTAGAGCAGAGCGCGGGGCTGCCCCGGGGACGGCATCAACGACCGGAGGTCGGTCTTCAGCAGTTGTGAGACCTTAGCGCGAAAACGACGAGTGGAGCGCGCCGAGTCGCGTACAAGCCTCGTCGCGCCTTTCCAGAAGATTTTTCACGGAATCTCTGCAGTTTTCTTCCCTTCTGATTGCCGGCTCTGTAGCACTCCTCTGATTTCATTGTCGCGTTTGCCAGTCTGCCGCGAATGCCTCGATGCCATACAGCCGGTGCGTGTCCCCCAGTGTGTGCGCTGCGGCGAACGCCTGGTTCCGGCGCAACTGTTGGTTGGCGACGGCCAGTGCCAGGCCTGCCGCGATTATCCCCCGGAATTCGAGCGCGCGGTGTCGTTTGGAGGGTACGACTCGGAATTGCGGGATCTGATCCACTTGTTGAAATACGAGAGAGTTCTTCCCGCTGCGAGGCCCCTGGGTGAACTGTTGGCCGCCGCTCTGGATGCTTCGCGATTG
>Ga0306920_100014295_pt1 | contig 10840 bp, 17 predicted proteins | sample flu12Cox44000170_FD_204666 | JGI IMG/M metagenome (GOLD analysis project Ga0306920, IMG submission 204666) | Lab enrichment of tropical soil microbial communities from Luquillo Experimental Forest, Puerto Rico - flux4day.12C.oxic.44.000.170 (v2)... | ecosystem: Environmental > Terrestrial >... | reverse complement strand
CGAAGGGATCATCTCACAGGTGATCGCCGGAGGCGCTGGCGGCGCCATACTCACGGCGATCATTGGCGCAATCAAGAACAAAGCTGCTGCCTGACGGGCATCTGCCGACGCTGCTCGCTCGCGCCGAAAAGGTTATCGAATAGCGCTCCTTCTCGCGGCGGGGCATGAGTCCGCTAATGGCAGATTGTGTTGTAAAAGTCCAAAATTGCCGGGTGATAATTTTCCCGCCATAAGACGATCCGACCGACGACCGCCGATCTGTGTAGTCTCAATCACGCTACCGAGGTCGCCCGTGAGTTCATCGTCAGGCGATGAGGTCCCCCACATCTTTACACGAAAATCGCGTCTACGGCCCGGAGAATTTTTGATCACCAGTGCAAAAAGACTTTTGCAACAATATCGGCACTAAGCGGACATGCCAACAGCGCCGAGCAATGTCTGCTTTCGGAAGCAAGCGGACATGCCGCAGGGTCGGAGCGTTTCGATCTGACGCAAATGACGCCGAGTGGACATCACACCTAGAATCGTTGGACCAACGCCGATAGGCTTGCACGAGACAGCCGTGCGTTTAGACAATTGATGCCGAAATGCCATTTTTGCATCCGATCTCCGATCGGTACTTCGAGGATTATGTTGAAGGCGACGTACACCGCTTTGGCACTATCGCGGTCGGGGCAGATGAGATAGTCGCCTTCGCCAACCAGTTTGACCCACAGACGCTTCACACAGATCCCGAGGCGGCCAAGAGCGGCCCCTTCGGCGGCCTTATCGCCAGCGGATGGCACACCGCGGGCCTCATGACGCGGCTATTCATGGACCATTATCTTACTAAGGTGGCAAGCTTGGGCTCTCCCGGCGGCGATGAGTTACGCTGGGTCAAGCCGGTGCGTCCAGGCGACACTCTGTCGGTGCGCGTGACCGTGCTCAAAGCCGCCCCCTCAAAATCGAAGCCCGATCGCGGCGCGGTCACCTCGTTCGTCGAGGTCATCAATCAGGCCGGCGAAGTAGTGATGACGTTCAAGGTCGTCAACATCATCGCCAAGCGCTCGCCGGGGAGCTGAAATGGTAATGTCCGCTATTGGCACTAAGCGGACATGCCAATGACGCCGAGCGATGTCTGCTTCGGGGGCAAAGCGGACAGGACCTAAGGATGGCGTGATGTCTGCTTTTGACCCAAAGCGGTCTAGGCGGATTGAAATCCCGCATCGCAGCAGGCTCCTGCCGTATCTTATGGCGTGCTATCCTTTTGTCGGGCTGGGGCAGCGCCCTGCCTCGATACAGAACGTTGCAGGACCGCGCGAAAGCAAGAGGCGGCTCTCGATTTTCGTGCGCCAGGCAATCCGTTATATTCAGCAGAACGAGTGCACGAAGCAGGGAAAGCCGCCATGAGTGCCACCGCCCATCTGCCGCAGATTGCGAAGATTGCGTCCACTCCCAACACGGTCGCTTATGAGACCATCACTGCCACGCCGAGCAGCCCGCATATCGGCGCCGAAATCGGCAACATCGATCTGACACGGCCGCTGAGCAACAAGCAGGTGTCGGAGCTGCACGACGCTTTCGCGCGCTATCAGGTGATCTTCTTCCGCGACCAAAAGATCAGTTTCGAAGACCAAGTTCGTGTCGCCGGCTATTTCGGAAAACTCGGCAAGCACGTCGGCAAGTCAACGATCAGTAAAACCACGGAAAATCCTTACGTGCGCAAGTTTCACTACGACGAAACCTCGCAGCAGATTTCCGGGGAAAATTTTCACAGCGACCAGTCCTGTGCCGCGATCCCGCCGCTCGGCACAATGCTTTACAACCACACGGTTCCACTGGATGGCGGCGGCGACACCATGTTTGCCAGCATGTACGCGGCCTATGAAGCGCTTTCCGACCGTATGAAGACATATCTCATGGGGCTGACCGCGACTCATGACGGCACGCGCGTGTTCGGGCCCGGCACGCCGGTCTCCGTGCACCCGGTCGTTACCCGGCACCCCGTGACCGGCAAGAAGGTGATCTTCGTCAATCAGGACTTCACGGCCCACATCAATGGATTGCCGCGGCTTGAGGGCGAGCGCCTGCTGCAATTCCTGGTCGATCACTGCAACAAGCCGGAGTGGACCTGCCGCTTCCGCTGGACTGCGCATTCGATCGCGTTCTGGGACAACCGCTGCACGCACCATAAGGCGGTGTGGGATTACTGGCCCAACGTTCGTTCCGGCTATCGCGTGCAGGTAGAAGGCACCGACCCGCCGGTCGCCGGCTGACGCGAAGCAACCGCGAAACTCATGTCATTGAAGACCGCGTTCATCGCCGCGTCGATCGTGTTCCTTGCCGGACCGGTGCAGGCCCAGACGCCCGCGCCGGCGCCTTTCCCCAGCAAACCATTGCGCTTCATCGTGCCGTTTCCGGCGGGCGGAACACTCGACGTCCTCGCGCGCACCGTTAGCAACGAGCTTGGCCCTGCCCTCGGCCAGACCGTCGTGGTGGAGAACCGACCCGGCGCATCGGGGGTGCTAGGCGCGGAGCTGGTGGCGCACGCGCCGGCGGACGGCCACATGCTGGTGATCTGCTCGAACACCCTCGTGACGCTCCCAGCCATGCGCAACGATCTGCCGTTCGACGTCTTCAACGACTTTGCGCCGGTGATCGAGCTGGGCGGTACGCCGACCGTGATAACCGTGCATCCCTCATTTCCCGCGCGCGACCTCAAGCAGTTCATCGAGGTGGCGAAGAAGACCAAAGGCGGCGTCAACTACAATTCGCCGGGCATAGCCTCGCCGCCGCATATCGCGGGCGAGCTGCTTGCGCGCGCCGCCGACATTCCGCTCGTGCACGTGTCATATCGCGGGACGCAGCCGGCGGTCAGCGATCTGGTGGCGGGCCACGTGCCGGTCATGATGGCGCCGCTCAACGCGGTGCTGCAATTCATCGACGACCGGCGGCTCTATCCGATCGCGCTCACGGATGCCGCGCGCAGCAAATACCTGCCCGACGTGCCGACCCTACGCGAAGCCGGCATAAACAACATGCCGCCGGTGACCTCGTGGTTCGCGGTCGTGACCACCGGCGGCACGCCGGCCGGGGCGATATCGCGCCTCAACATGGAGATCGCCAAAATCCTGCGCGATCCTAAGGTGCAGGAGCGCCTGGCATCGCAGACCTTCGAGATCAAAGGCGGCTCACCAGAAGAGCTGGCCAAACGCATGCGACAGGATGCCGCCACCAACGCCAAGGTCGTGGCCGAAGCCCGGATCACAGCGGAGTGACCACGGCTGCTATTGGAGGTAAAGCGGACATGCGGCGAAGCCGGTCGCTGAGTTGATCCGACGCGATTGACCCACCGCGGTCATAGGCCGGATTGAAATTCCGCACCGCATCGACCTGATCAATTCAGCAGAAGTGTACGGCTAACCAAACCGTGGGGCCCACCTTTCACCGTCCAAGATTGATCAAGGGCGGCCTCCGGATAGCGCTGGACAGCCGGATCATCGTGCCGGAGCACGTCGGCGCCGCGGATTTAGAATTGCCGGAGGCATGGCCGCTACCACCGGAGCGCGGCGGCGCGGCGGATTTAGAATTGCCGGAGGCATGGCCGCCACCTCTCGATCGCTTTTTCGCATGGCTGAGGTCGCCCTCGCACGCGCCCGCCGCTCTAGGTCCGCGATAAATGCAGCCCGGGTGGGCGCTGGCCGCCGCGCGCGCGGGGCGGGCGGGGGCACCGGCATGTCGAACTTGGCGAATCGCTCGTGACCCCTGACGTCCTTGCGCCGGCCGACGATGCGGTAGGAAAACGCGACACTCGACGTGCCGCCCATGAACTCGCGCACCTCGAAGTTCGCAGCACTCTTGCGACGCACATAGAGTCCGCGGCAATCGCCCTCCGGCGTGAGGAATACCTTATAGTCGCCGCGCTTGATCACCTTGGCGAAGTCTTCATCGAGCTTCACGATCACGCGGCCGCGTTTGAGCTTCGCCGCACCGAAGTCCTCGAACCAAACCTCCGGGCTTTCCATGCAATAGAGGGTACGGTACGTGCCATCGGGGAACGGCACCGCACAGCCCTTTGCCGGTGATGGAGACATCGCCGATGAATTGGCCAGCAAGGGCGCCCGGGGTAGTAGTGTAGCCTAAGACGCCGATGGTGTTGGAAAAGCCGATCACACCTACACTCGCATTCGAAGTGCCGATCACGCCATGTTGTCGGTCTGAGCTGCCGACGACACCGGCGATGTTCGAGGTCTTGGGAGCCTGCGGTCCTGCCGGGCCTGACATGCCGAAGACGCCGTCCTGCGTGTCCGAAGCCCCCGCGACGCCGTTGCCGAGAAACGAGTCGCCCTCGACGCCGGGCATGTTATCCGAAACCCCGACTACTCCAGGCTGCGTCAGCGCCGTGCCGAGAACCCCGGCATGGATATTGATCGGAATGGGAACCTTATCTTTGAAAACATCTTCGACTTGGCCGTAAACGCCGACGCCGTTGACCGACGTGCCGGCGACACCGGTGAAATCGCGCGCCGTCCCGTGGACGCCCGCGAAGGTCGAGTAAGGGCCAAGCAAGCGGGTCATGGCCGGGCCGCCGCACCCCACGATGCCGCCGGCCCAGCCATATCCCACCATGCCGAAGCGGTAGAGGGGGACTCCATCCGGCCCACCGGCGTCGTCTTCGAAGGCGGCCTCGTAAGATGAATTAGGATCGGGGTTACCCGCAAAGTAAGCATCGTTAATCAAAGTCATGGAAGCCTCCTTCCGAGTCGGAACGTTCTCTCGGATCATATCGCGGCAATGTCCGCGTGTCAGGCAAGCGCCAGGACGCGCTAAGGATCACCAACATGAAGACCGCGAAGTCGCTCGGGCTGACTATCCCGGAATCATTCCTGCTGCGCGCGGACGAGATGATCGAATTAGAAAATCTGCTGCAATGCGAATGTCGCCTTTTGGCACTAAGCGGCAGTTCATTGCGATGCAACAGTTCGGTCGCTCTTGGACGTAAAGCAGACATTATTGCGAGCAGATTGCCGCTTTCCATCGCGTAAGCCGATCATCGGCCGGCCGCACTCGAGGATCGCTCCGGCTCCTGAAGACGATGAACAAAAAAGGATATGATCTCGTCGCGCGCCGCCACCGTTGGCTGACCCGCTTCGTCTATCAAATGAACGGTCACGACGCTGTGGGGGCACCGCACATACTGAGCAACGAACGGCGGTACGTTGGTGTTGGCAGCGCTATCGGGCAGCTCCCGAGCGACGAAGCGATCGCCGAGCGCTTCTGCGTAGGCCGCAAAGCGCTCCGCCCTGCAAAACTTATCACCTTTGAAGCGATAGGCGAGAACCGTGAGGTCCTCTCGTTCAAGCCGTTGGCGAATAGTCGCCAGTTCCTCGCGACTGATCTCCAGACCGGCGCGATCCTTAAGAGGGAGCGCGGGCTGTGAGAGAACCGGCGCCAGCATCGCGGACTCCAGCATCATCGACAGAGCAAAGTTACCCGTGAAGCACATTCCGATCGCGCCCACGCCGGGGCCGCCGCACTCTTGATGCGCCTGCCTTGCAAGGGCCCGCAGCCACTGCGTTACGGGACTGGACGCATTTGCGGCGAATGCACAAAATTCCGCGCTGATGCATGCTTGCTCATAGACCGCAAGCCCTTCCTCCGCGCTTGCGACGGCACCGTCCCGACCAAAGAGCGAGGGCATGTAGACAGTGAAACCCGCATCGCGAACCCATCGGCTGAAACGCGCGACGTGCGGGCTGATGCCTGGCATCTCAGCCATGACGACCACCGCCGGACCAGAACCCGCAACATGCACGACCTTGGTCACGTCGCCGAGCGTGATCTCGCGCCGTGCGAAGTCGTCGAGGGGGTCATCATTGCTCAGGCTGCGGTTTGTCATCTGCCTGGCAGGTTTCCAGCGCCTAACCGCCCGGCGCGAATGCCATGGAGAATGCGAGAGCGAAGATCAAAGCACGCATCCCTCGCTGGCGCAAGAATCGCGGTTCCGTCAGGAATGCAGGAGCTGCAGCGTGATCGCGAAGGAAAATCATGACGGCAGAGCTTCGGTTCACGACGAGCGGGTATGCTGGTGCCAGCTTGCCCAATACGTCGACGACGAGCTTTCGCATCAATTGGCAGAGCAGCCATGAGCGAAATTTCGTGGCCGAGCGCGCGGTCGGCGAATCGCGCCGGCATCACCGTGCCGCTCCCCCTCCTCGGCCGCGCCGACGAGGTGATCGAATAACAACGAAATTTGCTTCGGTGCATGAGTCCGCTTTTGGCACTAAGCGGACATGTCGTGATGAAGCGCCCATGTCCGCTTTCGGGGGCAAAGCGGACATGGCCTAAGGGCGGCGAGAGGTCTGCTTATGGCCCAAAGCGGACATTGGCGACCTCGCCCAAGGGCTAACAGGTTGTACAGCCGCTCCGATACCCGCTGACTGGTCCTCGCGAATTCGATATCCTACAGCCCGTGCTGTTCGGCGGACGACAACGATGCTGTTCCTGTACCACGCCGCTCCTTCGGTCTGCTCGATCAAGGTGCGGGTGACGCTCGCCGAAAAGGACCTCGCCTGGGATGGCAAGATCCTCAACCTGCAGCGCGGCGATCAATTTCAGCCCGATTATCGAAAGATCAATCCGAACGCGGTAGTGCCGACCCTCATCCATGACGGAGGTACGATCCTGGAATCCACGATTATCATCGAATATCTCAACGATGCTTTCCCGACACGGCCGCTGATGCCAAGCGAAGCATTTTCGCGCGCGACAGCGCGGCGGTGGATGAAGAAAATCGACGATTATCTGCACGGGGATTGCGCCGCGCTTACGTTTGCCATCGCCTTCCGCCGCATGCTGCAGCAGAAAACGCCGGAAGAGCTGGAGGCTCGCTTTGCCAGCATTCCCAATCCGGCGATGCGCGAGCGGCAGCGCGACGCGGTCCAGCGCGGGCTTGATGCGCCGCACGCGGCGGCGGCGTTGTGCAACTACGACAAGTTTATCGGGGAAATGGATGAAGCGCTGGCGCTGGTACCTTATCTGGCCGGCGAGCAATATTCGCTCGCCGACGCGGCGGTGACGCCATACATCAATCGCGCGGCCATGCTGAAGCTGGACGGCTTGTGGAAAGAACGGCCGGGCGTCGCCGCTTGGTTCACCCGTATGCGCGAGCGGCCAAGCTACGAGCAGGGCATCACCAAATTCCTTACCGACCACGAGCGAAAGATTTTCGACATTCCGGCGGGCGAGACATGGCGAAAGGCAAAGACAATCTTGGAGAAATATCAGCGCGATGATCGAAGCTGATGTCACAGAGCGGCTGTTCGCGCCGCGAGCGAATGCCTGACGACTTCCGCTATTGATGCTGTGGACGGCTCCTCCACCGGCACCCGAGACATCGCAACAGTCGTTGCTGACGACGCCACAGCACGCTTGAGTTTGCGATAGCGGGAAAGCCGCCCAGATGTCCGGTTTGGGTCATAAGCGGACATGCCTACCGCATCGGTCGATGTCCGCTTATCGGGGCAAAGCGGACGTGGCCCGGACGTCCTCGAATGTCTGCTTATGACCCAAAGCGGACATGGGCGTGCCGCTCTTGCTGCAATGCACGGCCCCAACCTGCTATACTCCAAATGATCCTTAGGTTTGGGTCAGCGCGATGAAACGAGCGGCCGCTGACAAGGCCGGCGATCGGGATCGTGGCCTGCTGTGCGCGCGCTGCAACCGGCCAAGCTGCGGCGCCACTGAGCAGCGATATGACCTCGCGCCGGGGTCTGCGGTGTCGTTGTCGTCGCTTCGATCATTCTGCCGTTGTTCATCGCAAGAAGGCCCTGAGCGGAAATCCGCCCGATGCGTCTCAAGGCTGGCAACGTCACTTCCCTAAGCGCAGTCTCGATCTATCTCGCGATCGGCACCTGCGCAGCGACAGCGCAGGATAATCGGCCTGGTCGCGCAACCTTTGCTGAAATGATCGCCTATGCCCGAGTTGCCGTCGGCGCCTGTGAGCGTCTAGCGCCAGACGCGGAAGGGTTTCACGCGCTAGCGCTCATGAGACTGATCAAACCACCAATCACCGAAAAAGAGATTGTCGCCAAAGAAAAGGATGTCAAGCGACTTCGAGATCGCGTAGGGCTTCGCAAATGGTGCCAGCTCTACGCTGGTGAAATGGCCCGGGCACGTATTCTAGTCGAGGCCCTCCGAAGACAAAATTAGCTCGCGCCAGCGTTCACGTGACGGTGCAATGTCATGCCAGCCTTCGCAAGATCGGCGGCGGCCTGAGCATCGAGCGTTTCGAGTTCGGTAACATGTAGCGCACATCACGGATCGAGAAGAATCCGTCGTTACGCGGCTTGCAGATTGGCCGCCGCCTGCTTGCCTCGCTCGGTCACGATGTCGTAACTGACCTTCTGGCCTTCCACAAGGCTGCGCATGCCGGCGCGCTCGACCGCACTGATGTGCACGAACACGTCCTTGCTGCCGTCGCTCGGCTGGATGAATCCAAAGCCTTTTTGAGTATGAAGAATTTCACGGTACCTGTGGCCATCATCGCCTCCTTACATTGCAATGAGTTTGTGTATCCGATCACGCGAGCATCGCGTGGCCGGTCATCCAATTTTGGGGAAGCTGGCTGTGCACCGTAAAATCCGGAGCATCGCGAGGCAGACCGAAAACTGGTTGCGGGCTGAGATCTATGTGACCGCGGCCGCAACGTCAACCCGGATGCCGGCATCAATTCGGCGCAGGCTATTGCATTGGGTAATCGTCGCTCTCGTAGAGGCGTTGAATGGCTCGCTATCGAAGGTTTGCCGTCGAGGACTTGCGGCCGTGCGCGCATTGGAAACGTGGATGCAGGTCGTTGACGCGCCCGACGCCGAAAGCGATGGCAGATTCTGCGACATTCTCCGCACAGCAATGGCGGTATTTCGCGGAACCGATAACCCTCAAGGCTGCCCGGTCTTTTGCGTCTCATCCGGCGGGGCTTCGGCTGCCTCGCGCTCGGTTTTGCGCAGCGCAGCCTTCTCCTCCTTTTTTCTTTGTTTTTCCTCGGTGCGTGCGCGGGCTGCCCTCTGTCGCTCGGCCCGGTCTCGACGGTAATTCGGCTTGAATGCCATTGGCTCCCTCCTTGTGCGGCGGGTTGATTTGGTGCCCCACGACTATATATACGCAACGCGTTCGAGTTTTGCCCGTCCTTGCCATTGACTTGCCCATCCAGGCTACGTGCCGGGCAATTTGGTCTTGCCGGCGGTGGCTCGATGATCGCGATGCCGCGCTCGATGCGTGGCAGCGTTGAACAATCACAGGAAAACCAAAATGGCACGCAAGCCGGCAACGCGCGCTGAATTCACGCTTTTCGACGTGGTTTACGAAGACGGCTCGCTGCGTTCCAATCGCAGAGTGCCGAGCGACGTCCTCGGGGGCCTCGATGGCGATGCGGCTGCGCGTGCCGTCATCGAAGAACAGGATCGGATCATCGCGGAGAAGTCAGGGACTCCGGCCGTTGGCGTGAAAAGCATTCACCGATCCGGCAGCAAGAATATCGATCGGGCCATACGACCGCCCCGACGTGAATTAGCATCGGATTGATCGGTTGTCCCTGTCGGATACTTACGCTCTGAAATATTGGTGGCTTAGTCCCTCATCCTTTTTGATTACGTGACCGGATCGCCGAACGTCAACGGCGATGATCGCGCTGCTCTGCTTCTTCCTGGCGCGGCTCGGCTCGGTGTGTGGAGCTAGCAGGTGCTAGTCCAACAGCCCAAGCATCTGGCCGAGCTGCCTAGCTTTCAGTCCGCGTCGCGCGGACGCGGCCAAAACGAAACCGCTCTGACCGATGGCAATCTTCGGAAATTGAGCGCATTGTGGGTCCGATGGCCAAGCCAACAGGCGAAATCACGCTCGCCGCCCAGCCTGTCAAGATCGGGGCTCAGTGGCACGTAGTGGGAACTTATCCAAGCGGACAGCAGGAACGCATCACGGGCTTCAAGACCGAGGCCGACGCGCTCGATTGGATCGCTAACGATTCGGCCGATTGGCTAGAAAAACGACGGAGTCGCTGAGCGCACCGACGACAAGGCCGCCAACTGAGGCGGCCTTAGATCACATGACGCAACTGATCCGCAGCATCGGATAAGACACCGTTGATGTACGTCTCGCGCACGGAGATTTCGTGCACCTCGCAATCCGCCCGATGCGTCTCAAGGCTGGCAACGTCACTTCCCTAAGCGCGGGGAGCATGAACTCACTCCTAGCGAACCCTGACGGTGACGACGCCGTTGCGGTTCTCCTTCAGGGTCATGCGGCAGTTGTCATATCGGTCGGTACCCCTCTGAGCACCCATGGCTCGGCACGTGGCGTCATCGCGGCTCGCGAAGGTATCGGCGCAACCCGCCAGACCCAGCGCTGTGAGCAGCAGCAGTACCCGCATGTCGCCCTCCCGTAACTATGCTCGGGACCCAATGCGGCGGACTGATGGCTAGTGAGTGAGCGGAGGGAAGGGCGCCGATAAGAGAATGCATGATCGAATATCGGTGGCTGAGCAGGCTGTACCCTCGGGTCGGCCAACGCCGTCATGCGGCGCACGCCAGGCAACAGCTCAATCAGCAATTCCTGTCTTTTGCCGCAAATCTCGTGAGTTTTTGCGGCGAGGACGTAAGGAAAATCGCGCCGACCCGCTTCGAGATGCGCAAAAGCGACTTCACGTCGAAATCGGACCTTTACGTTCTTATTCTCGAGCGACTGTCGAATTAGGCTTGTAGCCGGCACATGGTCAGCGCCTTATTCCTGATTGAACGCACCGCATTTCGCATTGGTGCCGAAGCGATTGTCGAAGTTTACGGTTCCGCCGCCGACCGGAATTCGGGTG
>Ga0306920_100014294_pt1 | contig 10840 bp, 10 predicted proteins | sample flu12Cox44000170_FD_204666 | JGI IMG/M metagenome (GOLD analysis project Ga0306920, IMG submission 204666) | Lab enrichment of tropical soil microbial communities from Luquillo Experimental Forest, Puerto Rico - flux4day.12C.oxic.44.000.170 (v2)... | ecosystem: Environmental > Terrestrial >... | reverse complement strand
GGCGCTGGCTGCGGTGCTCGGCGGCACCCAGTCGTTGCACACCAACTCGTTCGACGAGGCGTTGGCCTTGCCGACCCCGGCATCGATGCGGATCGCGCGCAACACCCAGCTGATCCTCGCCGAGGAGACCGGGATCCCGCATGTCGTCGATCCCTTGGGCGGCAGCTATTATGTCGAGAGCCTGACCCATTCGATCGCGGGTGCGGCGATGGCGCTGATCGACGAGGTCGAGGCGTTGGGCGGGATGACCAAGGCGGTCGAAGCCGGCATGCCGAAATTGCGCATCGAGGAAGCCGCCGCGCGCCGCCAGGCGCGGATCGACCGCGGCGAAGAGACGATCGTCGGGGTCAACAGATACCAATCCGGCGAGGCGGCTACGGTCGAGCTGCTCGATGTCGACAACAGAGCCGTACGCAAGGCTCAGATCGAGCGCCTCAAGCGGCTGCGGCGGGACCGCAATCCAGAGCGCTGCCAAGCGGCACTCGCCGGGCTGACCACTGCGGCGAGGAGCGGCGAGGGCAATCTATTGGCATTGGCGATCGAGGCGACGCGGGCACGCGCCACAGTCGGCGAGATCTCCGATGCGCTAGAGCGGGTATTTACCCGCCACCGCGCGCAGATCCGCGCCGTTTCAGGTGTCTATGGTGGCCAATACGAGGGCGACGAGGGCTTTTGCCGCGTCCAGCGGCAGATCGAAGTGTTTGCCCGCGAGGAGGGGCGGCGGCCGCGCATGCTGGTCGCCAAATTGGGGCAGGATGGCCATGACCGTGGCGCCAAGGTCATCGCCACCGCCTTTGCCGATATCGGGTTTGATGTCGATATCGGGCCGCTGTTCCAGACCCCGGAGGAAGCCGCACGGCAGGCCGTCGAAAACGACGTCCACATTGTCGGGGTGTCGAGCCAGGCGGCCGGCCACAAGACCCTGGTTCCGGCCTTGATCGAAGCGCTGAAGCGCGAAGGGGCGGGCGACATCCTGGTCGTTGTCGGCGGGGTGATCCCGCCCAAGGATTACGATTTTCTGAGGAAGGCGGGGGTCAGCGCGATCTTCGGCCCCGGCACCAACATCCCGCAAGCCGCCGCCGAGATCCTGTCATTGTTCCAGAAGCGCCGCCTCGCGGCGTAGACTCGGCAGTATCGGCTCAACGCCGGAACGCGCGTATGACCTGGCGTGCGCCGTCGACGCCGATCGGTGGGGACAAGATCGGCAGATCGACCCCGGAGGCGCGGAAGGCTGCGAGTTGCTCGCGGCAGCGCGAAATCGGACCGATCAGACAGATCGCGTCGAGCATGCGGTCACTCAGCGCGGCGCCACCAGCACCCGCTTCCGCCTTGGCCGCCTCTTCGGCGAAGCCGCTGGCGCGGAACATCCGCTGATAGAACGGGAAGGTCGTAAACAGGGCGAGATTGGCGCGGGCGGAGCTGCGTAGGGCGTCGATGTCGTCTCCGATGAAGGTTGGGATGCCGTGCGCGATTTCGAGCGGTGCGCGGCCCGGCACCTTGGCGCGCCCGCGCGCGGCCCAGACCTTGCTGCGCGCGACACGCGCCGCTGACCACATAAACGGCATCACGCCGTCGGCAAGCTCACCGGCCAGCTCGACGGTTGGCGAGGTCATCGCCGCCAAGTAGATCGGCACCGGCACCGGAGCGGGCTGCTGAGGAAGGTGCGTGACCGGACCTTCGCCGCGCAGCCAACCCGCGACCTCGGTCGTGTAGCGCCGCAATGCCGCGACGGGCGACGGCATTTCTGCGCCGAGGGCGGCGTTGACGGGCCGGTGGCTCATTCCGAGACCGAGGATCATCCGCCCCCCGATCGCATCGGCGATCAAGTCCGCCGCCTTGGCGCAGGCGTAGGAGTGACGCATGTGGATGCTGGCGATCCACGTGCCGACTTTGATCTGCCGGGTGGCTTCGCCCATCAACAACGCCGTCGTGAGCGCGTCGTTGTTGACCTCGGCGGCAACGACGGCGTCGAAGCCGGCCTCCTCGGCCTCACGCGCCACCGCTCTAATCTCAGCTGCACGCCATCCGGCGCCGGGAATAAGCCCGAGGCCCAACCGCTCTGCCATCTCCCCCTCCTGTTCTGGTGCATCTCATATTACGCCCACATTACGGGATTAGCAGGATCTTGCCGATGTGAGCGCTCGATTCCATCAGGCGATGCGCCTCCGCCGCTTCGGCCAGCGGGAACTGTTTGTAGGTGAAGGGCCGCAATTTGCCCACCGCCCAGAGGGGCCAGACCTTTTCCTTCAATGCGGCGATGATCGCCGCCTTTTGTTCGACTGTGCGCGAACGCAAGGTCGAGCCGGTCACCGTGAGGTGCTTGCGCTGGATCAGGCCGAAATCGGTCTCGACCCTGTTGCCGCGCATCAGCGCCACAAAGCAGAGCCGGCCCTCGTGAGCGAGAAGTTCCAGCTGGCGCGGGATGTAGTCGCCACCGACCATGTCGAGGATCGCATCGACACCACGGCCGTTGGTGCATTCCTTCCCCACCTGAACGAAATCCTGCGTGCGGTAGTTGATCGCGACATCGGCGCCATAGTCGAGGCAGGCCTTGCATTTCTCGTCGGAGCCGACAGTGGCCAAGACTTTGGCGCCAAACGCCTTGGCGAGCTGGATCGCGGTGACGCCGATGCCGCTCGACCCGCCCTGCACCAGAAACACCTCGCCGGCGCGCAGATGCATCCGCTCGAACACATTGGTCCACACCGTGCAGAAGGTCTCGGGCAGACCGCCGGCATCGACCAGACTGACCCCAGCCGGCACCGGCAGGCACTGCATCGACGGCACCGGGGCGTATTCGCCATAACCGTCGCCGATCATCAATCCGCAGACCTGATCGCCGAGCCGCCACTCGGCCACGCCGTCGCCCAGCTTGACCACGGTACCCGAGCACTCGAGGCCCGGGATGTCCGGCGCGCCGGGCGGCATCGGGTAACGGCCCATCCGCTGCAGGCAATCGGCGCGGTTGACCCCGGCTCCGGCGATCCGGATCAAAACTTCGCCGGTCTTGGGCTCGGGAACCGGACGGATCGCCGGAACCAGCATCTCGGGCCCGCCGGGCGCCTTGATCTCGATGACGGTCTGGGTCGCGGGGATGTTGGCGAGCATCGAAATCCTCTCGTTCGTGGGGCGACCTCGCTACTATAGCCGGGCCGGCGCGGTTGTGTCGTGTCCGGCTCAGCCAAACGCGGGAGGAAGAACATGCCGATCTTGCAGGATAAGGTGGTGCTGGTGACCGGAGCGGGCGCGGGTATCGGCCGGGCGACGGCGCTGGCGATGGCCGAAGCCGGTGCGTCAGTGGCGACCGCCGACATCGATCCTGCCGCCGCCCGGCGGACGGTAGACCAGATCGCCAGCAACACGCAGCGGGCGCTGGCGATCGAAGCCGATTGCGGCGATGTCGCGAGCATCGATGCAATGGTCGCGCGGGCAGTGGCTGAATTCGGCCGGCTTGACGTCATCGTCAACAATGCCGGGGTTACGCGCTTTGCCTATATTATGGACCTGACCGAGGCTGATTGGGACCGCATCCACCGGGTTAACGCCAAGGGCGTGTTTTTTTGTCTGCAGCGTGCCGCGCGTGAGATGATCCGGCAAAACCAGGCCGACGGCAGCGGCGGCCGGATCATCAACATCGCCTCGATCGCCGGGCGCGGCTATCCCGGCACTTCCAATGCCGCCTATGCCGCAAGCAAGGGTGCGGTGATTGCTTTGACCAAGACCGCCGCCCAACAGCTCGGCCGCCACAACATCAATGTCAATGCGATCTGTCCCGGGGTGACGCGCACCGAGCTCGGAGCGCGCAACGCGGTGGAGCGGGCCGCCGAGCGCGGCATCACCGTCGCCGAGCTCCAGGCCCAGCAGGAAGCCGGGATCCCGATCGGCCGTGCCAATCAGCCCGAGGATATCGCGGCGATGGCAGTGTTTTTGGCGTCGCCCGGCGCGCGCAACATCACCGGGCAAGCCTACAACGTCGACGGCGGATTGGTGCCGAGCTGAGCCCAAGCTCGGTCATCGCGCGCCCAGTTTTGCCCACCGCAACCCGCCCGGCACTGCCCTATTTGCTGAGCGGCCGCCTGCCGTTCTTCTACGGCTGGGTCGTCCTCGCCTGCCTGTGCTGCGCCGGCTTTGCCCGCCAAGGCCCCGCGGTGGCCACATTGTCGATTTTTGTCGAGCCGCTGACGCGTGAATTCGGCTGGTCGCGCGCCGCGTTATCGGGGGCCGTGTCGCTCGGAGGCGTGCTGGCGGCATTGTCGACGCCGCTGATCGGCCCATTGCTCGACCGCAGTGGCCCACGACTCACCCTCTGTGTCGCGGTGCTGGTGACCGGCGTCGCAATGCTGCTCTTGTCGCTGACCCAATCGCTGCTCGTCTTCTATCTGTTGTTTTGCATCGCTCGGATGAATTGGGCCGGGCCATTCGATCTCGGCATTTATGGCGGCGTGAATAATTGGTTCGTCGTCCGCCGCGCCTTTGCCACCTCGGTTGCGACCGTGGCGCAGCTGTCAGGGCTGGTGGCGATGCCGCTGATCGCCCAGCTGGCAATGCGCCAGCACGGTTGGCGCGGCGGGTGGCTGGCGATCGGAACGGTGACGTTGCTGATCGGCTTTCTGCCGGTTTGCCTGTTCATGGTGCGCCGCCCGGAGGATATGGCATTGCGTCCTGACGGTCGGTCGACCGGTACGTCTTTGGCAGCGTCGGCGGCGGCCGATGTCACTGAGGCGAGCTTCTCGCGCAGTGAGGCGATCCGCACCTCGGCCTTCTGGCTATTGCTGCTCTACACGGTGCTGGTTTATCCGGTCCAGGCCGGGGTCAGCCTGCACCAGGCGGCGCATCTGATCGAGCGAGGCATTGGGCCAACCACCGCTGCAACGACCATCAGCGCGTTCTCGCTGATGTCGGCAGTCGCCAGCATAGCCTGCGGGCTATTGCCCCGCCGGCTGCCGACCCGCTATCCGCTGGCAGTGACCGGTGGATTTCTCACTGCCGGCACATTTGCAATGATCGGAATCTCGTCGACGACTCAAGGATACGTCGCCGCTGCCCTGTTTGGCGTCGGCATCGGCGGCGTTCTGACGTTGTTGCCGATCGCCTGGGCGGATTATTTCGGCCGGACGCATTTTGCCGCGATCCGGGGCATTGCACTGGCCGTGCAAGTGATCGCCCAAGCCTTGGGCCCGCTGCTTTCGGGGGCGCTGCATGATTGGACCGGCAACTACCGTCTGTCATTGCAGTGCTTTGCTGTGTTGTCCTGCCTGAGCGTCGTCTCGGCCCTGGCGGCACGCCGTCCGAGAATCGGGAGTATGCCTCGGGGAAACCGAGCCTAGAGGGCGCGGGCTTCCGTCTCGACCGGGGCGCTTCCGCGCGGCCGGACCCAAAACCGGCGCAACAGCAACCAACCGAATACGCAAGCCGATAACATTATCAGCAAGGGGCAGAGCAATACGCCGGCCCCGATAATCGACCACTGCGCCCAGATCGGAACTCTGCCCACGACATTTCTCGCTTGAGGGCTCAAAGCACCAACGAGGGGCGGGCAGAGCCGAGAGGCCGACCGGCCAGGCTCGCTAGGAGCTTCGAGATTCGTATCGCCAGCGGCTTACGATCGCGTTAAGGCCGCCGACCCGCCCGGCGGCGGGTTGCCTAGCCAGCGCCGGCATCGGCGACGCCAGAACGCCGATACGGTTGCCGAGCCCCCGCTTCGGAAGCCACCCGATAACCAAGCATTAACGCTCGTAGAGGATGATTTTGCGCTATCTGTGTCGCCTTGCGAGTAAACGAAATGAAGTTCTGGTTTGTTGCGCCTGCTGCGCTGCTGGCCTTGGTCGCTTTCCCCCAAGCAGTCAATGCTCAAACGTGGCCTCCGGGGCAGCCTTACGCGCAAATCCCGGTACCTTGGATGCCCGGGGTGGGCCCGCAGCACCGGGAAGCGGACCACGATCGGGAGAGCCGGGAGCATTGCGAGCACCTGCGACACATGGAACACGAGATCCGCGATCGTTTGGCCTACGCGCCGCCTTATGGTGAGGAGCGTGGGCGGCTCGAATATCGCCTTCGCGAGGTGCATGACCAACGTGAGCGGTGCTGGGACCGCTGACCGAGGGCGGTCATTTCGCGTCGACGCTTTACCCTCTTGGGTTGATCCCGACCGGTCGGCAACGACCGCTCCGCGGCTCAGCACTCGCGCGCTCCCTCGAAGAGCCTCTAGCCCAGCGCCGCGCGCACCTTTTCCAGTCGCTCTAGAGAGCCGAGGACCTTCGGCTGATCGTTGGTGAAATGGCGCACGATTATATCGGTATACCCAAGTTCCCCTAAAATATGGAACTGGACCGCCACTTCGTCGATTGATCCCGCGATCAGGGCTTCGGCTGGAATGCCGCGATAGCCCTTGCTCAGCGCCTGCTGCAGCACCATTTGCGCGTCGGCCGATGAGGCGCCCACGTAAATGTCGCGTCGCAGCGCGATGGCGGCTGGGCGCTTGCCATATGCTACGCAGCGCTCACGGTAGAAATCAGCCTGGGAGCGCGCCGCCTCGCGGGTGAGGCTAGGACTGGCGATCCAGCCGTCCGCTATCCGTGCCGCTCTGTCGATGGCCGGCGTCGCGCTGGCACCGATCCAGACTTCAACGGCCTCCGCCGGCCGCAGCGCGAGGCTCGCCTTCGTAACCCGGAACCGCCGGGAAGAACTCACTGTCTCACCCGCCAGCAGGCGCCGTACGATCTCAAGAGCTTCCTCGAAAGCCGAAGGGCGCGTCTTGATGTTAGCGCCCATGGCGGCGAACTGGGGGTCGCCGTGGCCGAGCCCGCATTGCATGATGAAGGGACCCTGAGCGATCGAAGCGAGCGTACCGATCTGTTCAGCCACGAGAACCGGGTGCCACAAGGGGAGCAAGAAAAGACACCCGGCCGGAGCCCTGCCCCACTCCGCGAGGAGACGCCCGAGTATGGGCGTGTTCTGATAATAAGGTGTGGGCGAGACGTGGTGATCGCCGACAAAAAGGGAATCGAGCCCCGCGCGGTGTGCCGCCGCCGTTCGCTCGATCATCCAGCGCGCTCCTTGGCGCGGATTTTTCGCGTCCGGGTGATTACTCGTTAACGAGATCCCAACTTTCATCGCGTTGCCCCTGTTGCCCACTCAGGATCCGATGAAACCGAAGCTCCAGCTCAGCCCACGATTGATTGCGAGTGTCAGCCCCAGGAAGAAGTCCGGCATCTCGGATTCGTCACCGCGGCATTTTGAGAGCAAATCATGAGGCAGATACCCCTTGGCGCCAAGGGCTCCTTTCAGCTCCTGGTCCAACCCGAACATCTGGCGAACCGGTTTAAGGACGCGACCCTGCCGCCGGTGTTAGCCACTCCCGTAATGATCATGGTTATGGAAAACGCCGCCCTCAACGCAATCAGGGCTTATCTCGATCCCGGCGAGAGCGCGGTCGGCACAGTTGTTAACGTGCGCCATCTCGCGGCGACGCCGGTTGGACGCCTGATCAGCGGGGAGGCCGAAGTGACGAAAGTCGACGGGCGGCAGATCGATTTCATGGTGAGGGCAACCGAAGGCGCCAAGGAGATCGGGATCGGCTCGCATTCCCGGGTAGTCATAGACGTGGCTAAGTTCGTGCGACGGCTCGAATAGCTCGTGAATTGGCCCTGCACGATCTTTGTGATCACACCGGCCCACAAGCACCCTCGTGGCTTTCGAACGCTGCGGCTCCCCGGATCTCGCATACGGAGCGGATATTGTGGGGCGGCCGGCAATCGGTTCCTATTGCCCGGGTCCGCCGCTGAGGAACCGATGGTTTGCAGACTCGCCGCTGGAGGGAACCGGATTCGAACCTCCGGTACCGCGGAAGACGCCGGGCTTGTGGCCGATCTCATCAACTCGGCCAATTGCGGGGCGAGGAACCGCTTCAATCGCCCGACACGCCCTAGTCCACAAGCTTGCCGTCCGCGCTGAATGATGCGGTGCCGGGCCCTTGTGTCGTACGATAACGAAATTTACCACCATTATCGCGAACAAGGTCGGGATGATCAGCAGAATGCGCCGGATCGCGTACGCGATCATGTGGCGCCTCTACTGCTTGGTCACCTGACCCTTCTTGGCTTCGACCGCCTGCTCGGCGCTCTGATCGATCCACCAAGTATCCAGACCAAGCGCGTATTTGGGTGAGGTCGCCGGACGCCGGAGCTTGTCCCAATAGGCGACACGGAAAGCTGACAGGTGATAATGGGGAATGAGGTAATAACCGTACTGCAAAACCCGGTCGAGCGCGCGGGTGTGGGCAACGAGGCTCGACCGGTTCCGAGCCCGAACCAGCTCTTCAATCAGCTCGTCGATGACCTTGCTCTTGATCCCGAGAAGGTTGCGGCTGCCCACTTCGTCAGCGGCTTGCGAGCCCCAGTAATCGCGCTGTTCATTGCCGGGCGACAGCGACTGGCCAAACCCGACGACCGCCATGTCATAATCGAAGGTTTCCATTCGCTTTTCGTATTGCGCGGTGTCAACCGTGCGCACCCGTGTAGTGATTCCCATACGCTCCAGGTTCTTCGTGAACGGCAATGCGATCCGCTCGAACTGCGGGTTGTCGAGCAGGACCTCGAACTCGAAGGGTTGTCCGGTCTCATCGTTGACGAGCTTCTCGCCCTTGAAGGTCCAGCCGGCTTCCTTCAGCAATTTGAATGCGGCTCGCAGCCCGTCGCGGATGTTTCCCGAGCCGTCGTATTTGGGCGGGTTGTATTCGGTCGTGAACACTTTGTCCGGTATTTGCCCGCGGAATTTTTCGAGGATCTGCAGTTCCTCCCCCTGCGGCACGCCGGTCGCCGCTAGTTCAGAATTATCGAAGTAGCTGCGCGTGCGCTGGTAGGCGCCGTAGAACAGCTCCTTGTTCGACCATTCGAAATCAAAAGCATAGGAAAGTGCTTCGCGGATCCGAGGATCCTGGAACAGGGGCCGCCGCAGATTGTAGCCGAAACCCTGCATGCCGCTCGGCAGCTGGTTGGGGATCTGCTCCCTCTTGATCAGCCCCGCACGCAAGGCCGGGCTGTCATAGCCGGTGGCCCAGTCCTTGGACGAATTTTCGAGCCGAACGTCGTACTGGCCCGCCTTGAACGCCTCGAGAGCGATCGTGGCGTCGCGGTAATAATCGTAATGGATCACATCGGCATTGAAACGGCCCTTATTGACCGGCAGATCGGCGGCCCAGTAGTCATTGTCGCGTCTATACGTGATCGAGCGGCCGGGATCGAGCGATTCGATCTTATAGGGACCGCTGCCGAGCGGCGCATCGAGCGTCGTCTTGGTGAAATCGCGGCCCGACCAATAGGCTTTCGAGAGCACCGGCAATTCGCCGATGATTTGCGGCAACTCGCGGTTCTCGGCGGATTTGAACGTGAACCGAACGCCACGCTCGCCTTCCTTCTCGACCTTGGTGACGTCGCCGTAATAGGACCGGTACATCGGCTGCCCCTTGGCACGCAATGTCTCGAAGGTCCAGATGACATCCTCCGGGGTCATCGGCGTGCCGTCGTGAAACCGCGCCTCCTTGCGGATCGTGTAGAGCACCGACAGCTTATCCGGCGCGAGCTCGATGTTCTAGGCGACGAGCCCATAAGAGCTCTCCGGCTCGTCCTCGGCACGCACAGTCAATGTATCGAAGATCGCGCCGATCCCGGCGGCCGGCACGCCCTTGATCACAAACGGGTTAATCGTGTCGAAGGTGCCAATCGCCGAATAGCGAATCGTGCCGCTCTTTGGCGCGTCCGGATTGACGTAATCGAAATGCTGGAAGTCCGGAGGGTATTTCAAGTCCCCGAACAGCGACATTCCTGGTGTGTTGGCGGCCGCTCCAGCCGTGGCCAACCCGGCCAACAGCAGCAGGCATACGAATATTATTGCGGCTAGTTTACCCATCGCTTGTCTCCGCGCGATTTCTCAGTCGGCTAGCACGCTCAGTGCCGCCCGGTGGGTCCGCCGGTCGCCGGCGACCAGCACGCGGCCGTCGGAGTGGAGGTTGAGAGGCGAGCCCGCCAGTCGGTGGCAAGGCCGCCTGAACCTTCGACGATCGGAACCATCGCGCAAAAATCGTAGGGCTTCAGGCTTGCTTCAAGGACGAGGTCGATAAACCCGCCGGCAACCAGGCCGTGGGCGCAGCAATCGGCGCCAAAGCGGGTCTTCTTTACCGCCGCGGAAAGCTTGGAAAAGCAGGCGGCATCGACGCCCTTGAACATCTCGGGCGTTGTCGCAAACAGGGTTGCAGCGGTGAGCGTGGGGCAGGCCCGGCAACGGACTGGCGCGCCGTTCAGTGTCGTCGGTCGTCCCGCGGCGCCGACCCATCGCTCACGCGAGATCGGCTGGTCGATGATCCCGAGGATTGGCCGGCGGTCTCGGGTCAATGCGGCACCCAGACGTATTCGGCATCCTCGCGCACCGGGCCGAACTCCTCGCCAAGGATGCCGTGGTCGGGAAAATGCGTCTCGATCAGTCCCCGCATCGCCACCTCCGCGGCGCGGTCGGCGACGGTTAACTGGAGTTAAATCAGCCTTCTCTTCCACGGTGGTGAGGTTGCGGAAATGCGAACGTCTTAATATTAGTCGCGTGGCGCCAGCGATCCTGTGGTCGGCGCCTTCGGGGGCAGCTCGCCACACAGTTACCATCAGTCGGGCGTAAGCCTTGAGCATCAGCTCTCGGGGAACCGTGCGCGCCAGTGGTTGGCGATGTCGATCGGTCGCGCAATCCAGGCATTGCTGCGATCGGCAATGTGCCCGAGAATTTTGTACAGGGCAGCGATGCGGCCGGGCTGCCCGATTAACCTGACAGGTTGGCCGGTTTTCTTCTGACGAACGGT
>Ga0306920_100014293_pt1 | contig 10841 bp, 9 predicted proteins | sample flu12Cox44000170_FD_204666 | JGI IMG/M metagenome (GOLD analysis project Ga0306920, IMG submission 204666) | Lab enrichment of tropical soil microbial communities from Luquillo Experimental Forest, Puerto Rico - flux4day.12C.oxic.44.000.170 (v2)... | ecosystem: Environmental > Terrestrial >... | reverse complement strand
CCGCCTCGTTATCAGGGAATTGCAGGCTGAGGTAATCCAAGAGCGTGACCCTGAAATTCTGGCGCTCCGATGGACAGGCGCTGGCGATATTGGCCGTGAAATCCTGCTCCGACATGACTTTCGCATTGGGCCGGATATATTCGCGTGCCAGGCAATTCCAGTAGGAATCACGCCCCTGCAGCGCGAGCTTGTGTGCATCGCCCACCTCGTCCGCACGAGCAGTTGAGGCCGTCAAGACGAGCGCAAGAATCAACGTCATCCGCATTCCATTCTCCTTTTTTGGGCGATCCTAGCGTGAACGCTGCGGTTGCGTAAGCTGGACTTCCGCTCCCTCGCCGCTAAACATGGGCGGCTGCGCGCCGGACATGACGAGCGCGAAAAATCAACGAAAGGCGATGACGTGGCCAAGCCTTCAGCACCCTCAGTAAAAAGGCCTTCAGCAAAGAAGCCGCCGGCAAAAGCAACTGCGGCAAAAAAGCCGGCGAAAAAGAAGCCTCCCCCAAAAGCAGCTCCAGCAAAAAAGCCTGCTGCCAGGGAGCCATCGACCGTTGTGACGGCAAGCGCAATAGCTCCGGCTGCGAAGCCATCGGCCGCCTCGCACGACGCCGGCCACATCTATATCGGGGTCGGCGGCTGGACCTTCGCGCCCTGGCGCGGCGTATTCTATCCGGACAAGCTGGCGCAGGCGAAGGAGCTGGAATATGCGGGCTCCAAGCTGACCTCGATCGAGATCAACGGTACCTATTACGGCTCGCAGAAGCCGGAGAGCTTCCGCAAATGGGCGCGCGATGTGCCCGAGGGCTTCGTGTTCTCCGTGAAGGGCTCGCGCTTCACCACCAACCGCCGCGTGCTGGCGGAGGCCGGCGATTCCATCAAGCATTTCTACAACACCGGCGTCCTCGAGCTCGGCGACCGGCTCGGCCCCGTGCTCTGGCAGTTCGCGCCGACGAAGAAATTCGACGAGGCCGATTTCGGCAAGTTCCTGGAACTGCTGCCGCGGGAGATGGACGGGCGCAGACTGCGCCATGTGGTCGAGGTGCGCCACGACAGTTTCCGGACTCCCGCCTTCATCGCGCTGCTCAGGCAATTCGAAATTCCGGTGGTATTCGCGGAGCATGCGACCTACCCCGGCATTGCCGATGTGGTGGGGGATTTCGTCTATGCGCGGCTGCAGAAGGGCAATGACGAGATTCCCAGTTGCTACCCGGCGAAGCAGTTGGATGATTGGGCAAAGCGATTGCAGCTTTGGGCAAGCGGCGGCGAACCCGATGATCTGCCGCGCGTTGATGCAACGAGCGCGCCGAAAAAGCCGCGCGACGTCTTCGCCTATGTGATCCACGAGGGCAAGGTGCGTGCACCCGCAGGCGCGATGGAGCTGATCGAACGGGTGAAGTAGACAAAGCGTTCTCAAGAAGTGGATGCTGGTTGGCGTCAATGGCCAAAGCGAAAAAACTCTTCACGATCGGCTATGAGCAGACGCCGCAAAAGGCAGTGCTGGACGAGCTGCAGCACGCGGGCGTGAAGCTCCTGGTCGACGTGCGCGCGGTCACCTCGTCGCGCCGTCCCGGCTTTTCCAAGAACCAGCTTGCCGCCAGCCTCGATGAGCGCGGCATCGGCTATGTCCACCTGAAGGCCCTGGGCACGCCGAAGGAAGGCCGGCAAGCCGCACGCAGCGGCGATTACCCCACGCTCGAGAAGATCTATTCGACGCATCTGAAGAAGCCGGAAGCGCGACAAGAAATGGACGAGCTCGCTGCACTCGTGAAGAAAGCGGGCCCGGTTTGCCTGCTCTGCTACGAGCGCGACCACCGCCATTGCCACCGGCAGATGATTGCGGAGATCATCGAGGAACGGGACGGCGTGAAGACGGAAAATTTGGCGGCGCGGCAGGCATGAGCTTCAGCCCTCCCCCTCAAGTCGCAACGTCCCCTGCATCATCGGCACGCAGCGGCCGCCGACATGGGCGGAGACGATGTTGCCCGCTTTTTTGACCACACGCGTCAACAACAGGCTCGGTCGCCCCATGTCAAAGCCCTGGCCGATGGTCAGCCGCAATTCGCCGTCCTGTGAGGCGTCGATATCCGCAAGCAGCGCCGCCGCCGCGACCGTCGCGCTGCCGGTCGCGGGGTCCTCGATCAGGCCGCCCGCACCGGGGAAGAACATGCGCGCCTGCAGTTCGCAATGCGCCTCGGCAGTATCCACGTCGCGCGTGTAGAAATAGATCGCAAATGCGCCATCGCGCGGAAACGTGCGGGCAAAGGCCGCCGCGTCGGGTTTCGCCCGCCGCAATGCCTCGCGCGAATGGATTTCCGCAACCAGGAACGGCATTCCAACCGAGACGATCTGCGGCAGATGACGGTTGCTCGCGACATCTTCAGCCGTCAGCGAAATCAGGCTCGCCGCCTGCTCCGCGGAGACTTGTGTGAGCCGCTTGAGCGGCTGCGGTGCGGCGAGTTCCGCGCCGACCACCTTGCCATGCTCGGTCAAGATATCGATCAGCACGAGGCCAGCGCCTTCTTCGAAGGCAAGGCGCTCCGGTGGCTTTGCCGCCTGCCTCGCCACCACAACGGCGGTGCCGACATTGGGATGGCCAGCGAAAGCCATTTCGTGGGTCGGGGTGAAAATGCGCACGTGCGAGTCGTTGCCGGCCTCCCGAGCCGGCAGCACAAAGGTCGTCTCGGAGTAGTTAAACTCGCAAGCAATCGCCTGCATCTGCGCCGTGCTCAGGCCTTGCGCATCCAGCACGACGGCGAGCGGATTGCCGCCGAAGGCACGGTCGGTGAAGACGTCGACGGTGATATAGCGCCGCTGCATGGGGCCCTCGCCTGTTTCCAGATCGTTGGCCGCAGCACTATCACGACCCTGACGCCGGCTAGAAGCGAAACAATGATCTCGGAGCAATCAGCACCTTGGCGCGCTCGTCGGTGTCGGTGATGAGCTCGTCGAGGAAGCGCCGATTCTTGGCATAGGTCTCGGTCTTCTCGAACTGGGTGTGCGGCCAGTCACTGCCCCAGAGCAGATGGTCGAGGCCGAACGCGGCGCGCAGCAAGGGATAGGCTTGCTTGGCAAAAGCTTCGCCGTTGGGGCCGTTGCGATAGGGCGCGGAAATCTTCACCCAGACCCGGCCCGTCGCACCGAATTTGAGGACGGACTGGAACGCCGGATCGTCGACACCGAGCTTGGGGTCGGGCAGCGTGTAGTGATCCAGAACCACCGAGACGCCCGCATCGAGCAGTTTGGGGACGAGGCCGACCAGATCGGACGCGTTGCGCTGGATCTCGACCTGCCAATTGGCCGATTTCAAATTGGCAAGCAGCGCCTTCCATTCCGGCGCGCTCAAATCCGGCAACTGCTGTCCCACCAGATTGAGGCGGATGCCGACGATGCCGGCCTTGTCCAGCGCAAGAATGTCCTGCGATGAAATGGTCGGCTCGACCATGGCGATGCCGCGCAGCCGGCCGCCGGACTGCCCGAGACATTCCACGATGTAGGAATTGTCGGTGCCGAGAAAACTCGGCTGCACCAATACGCCGTTGGTCGTTCCGTTCTGGTCGAGCTGTTGCAGATAAAGCGACAGTGGCGCGTCGTAATCCGGCGCATAGCGTCGGCCGGAGGCGAGCTTCAGCCCGCGATGAAAGACGTGAGCATGCGTATCGATCACAGTTTGTGGCGTCACCTCAGCCAATGCCTTCTTCCCTGATCCGACCAACGATACCAGCGCAGCAGTGCCGGCACCAAACTCCCGCCGCGTGATGCGACCTTTCAACACGTCCATTTCCATCCCCCGATCATCAAGCGCGCGCAGTCGCGGCCTCTCTTTCGAACACCTTGCCGCGCGTCTCCGGCAACAGCAGCACCGCGAGCAGCACCAGCGAATAGGCAAAGGCGGCGTCGATGCCGATAGCCGGGCCTAACCCGATGCGGTCGGAGAGATAACCGACCAGGAACGGAAAGGCTGCGGAGACGACCCGGCCGAAATTGTAACAGAAGCCGACCCCGGTGCCCCGCACCCCGGCGGGATAGAGCTCGCTGAACAAAGCGGCCATGCTCGCGGGAATCCCTGCGGAGAAAAAGCCGAGCGGAAAGCCGAGCACGAGCATCTCGGTATTCGAAAGTGGCGCAAAGATATAGGCAAGCACGGTCACGACACAGGCGGCCGCGAACAAGGTGACATTCGCACGGCGGCCGAAGCGATCGCTGAAATAGCCGCTAACCACGCAGCCGCAGAAGAAGGCGACGATGATCACCGCGAGATAGGCGCTGGAGCCGAGCACCGAGAGGTGGCGCTCCTCGCGCAGGAATGTCGGCAGGAAGGTGGTCAGCGCCGCATAGCCGCCATGAGCGCCGATGCCGAACAGGCCGCCGACCAGAGTGGACCGCAGCACGTCGGCATGGAAAATCCCCGCCAATGTCGCGAGCAGCGGCGGCCGTGCCTCAGCCTTGCCGACGCGCGCCGGCTCTTTCAGCCCGCGCCGCACATAGAGGATCAACAGCGCCGGCAACAGGCCGAGCGCGAACAGCACGCGCCAGCCGATTTCGGCAGGTGCATAGGTGAACACCACGGCCGAGAGCACGACGGCCGTGCCCCAGCCGACCGCCCAGGCGCTCTGCACGGCGCCGAGCGCGGTGCCGCGATGTTCGGGGCGGATGATCTCGGCCATCAAGACCGCGCCGCAGGCCCATTCCGCGCCGAAGCCCAATCCCTGGATCGCCTTCAGCACCACGAGCTGGCTGTAGCTCATGGCAAAGGCGGAGGCGAAGGTCGCAAGCGCAAAGGTCGCAATCGTGATCTGCAGCGCCTTCACGCGGCCAAAGCGGTCGCCGAGCGCGCCGCCGACCCAGCCGCCGATCGCGCCGAAGAACAGCGTAATCGACCCGAGCAGGCCCGCTTCAGCCTTGGTGATGTGAAAGGCCGCGATCAGCGCCGGAATCGCAAGCGAGAACATCTGGACGTCGAGCGCATCCAGCGCCCAGCCGCCAAAACTTGCCCAGAACGTCCGCCGCTCCAGCGGCGAGCTTTCGCTGTACCAATTTGCCATTCGTCCCTTCCCTCATTTCCTCTTGCGCTTTGTTTGTTGTTCGTTGCCGGTTCTCAGCGGATTTCCACGTGGTAGCGAAACCGCGTCGCCGGACCGCGTGAGCGGCGCCACTCGATCGGATGCCGCTCGAGATCGAAGGCAAGTCGCTCGATCACGATCAGGGGCGCCCCCGCTTCCAGCCGCAAAAGGCGCGCCTGCATGGCGGTCGCGGTCTCGACCGACAGGCTTTCGTCGGCCGACACCACGATCTGCCCGCAGCGCTCTTCATAGAGCGGATACAGCAAGTCGCCGAAATCCTCCGATTGAATCGCGAGCACCGCCTCGAAGCGTGATTTCTGCAGCCAGATTTCTTCCGCAAGCAGCGGCTCGCCCTCGATCAGGCGCAGACGCGACAGGCTGATCACCGGCTCGCCAGCCGGCAGGCGCAAGGCGGAGGCGACCGCGGACGGCGCCGCGAGGACTCTGCGTTTGAGAATGCGGCTCTGCGGGATGCGGCGCTCACCGCTTTCGGACTGGAAACGGAAGAAGCGGAACAGCGAGGAATTGAAGCGGGCGCGGCGGACGAAGGTGCCGCGACCCTGCTGGCGCTCCAGAACGCCGTCCGCGACCAGTTGGTCGATGGCCTTGCGGACCGTGCCGATGGCAACGCCATGCTGCGCGGCAAGCTCCGCCTCCGACGGGATCAGGTCGCCGGGACGCAATTCCCTGCGGTTGATCCTGACAGCGATGTCGTCCCGCAGCCGCTGGTAGCGCGGCAGGCGCTGGTCGAGGGTGCTCATATAGTCATATAGATGACTATATGAGATGGCGTCAACGGGGTCCGGCGCCGGCCCGCGCCCGCCACCGCGCCTACCCCAACTGCCAGACGGTCATCGGCTGCTCGTAACCCCGGATCGCCACCTCACCGAGCGAAACCGCGTCGTCGCCATCCTCGCCCAGGGCCTCCCGCACCGCGGTCGAGATCAGAAGCTGGGAGCCGAACTCCTTGTTCAACGCCTCCAGCCGCGAGGCGAAATTCACGGTGTCGCCGATCACCGTGTACTCCTTTCGCCTGGGCGAGCCGATATTACCGGCGACCACTTCGCCGAAATGAATGCCGATGCCGATGCGCAGCTTCCAGTCGGAGACATCGTTGATGCGCTCCATGGCGGTCAGCATTTCGCGGGCCGCCGCGACCGCGCGAGGCGCAGCGTCCGCAGCGTCGAGGGGCGCACCGAACAAAGCAAGAAAGCCGTCGCCGAGGAACTTGTTCACGATGCCCCCGTGGCGATCGAGAATGTCGACCAGCACCGCGAAAGCACCGTCCAGCCGCTCGACCACCTCCTGCGGCGAGCGCGAGCGCGCGGACGCGGTAAAGCTGCGAAAATCGACGAACATCACGGCGACCCGGCGGATATCGCTCCGCGTGCTCGCGCCCGCCGCCATCAAACGTTCGACCACCTGGGGCGAGACATGCTGGCCGAACAGATTGGTGACATGATCGCGCGCGGTCGCAGCGCGAATGCTGGCGGCAAAGCTGCGCCTGAGCTGCACGCCGACAGCGCCGGCGAGCACGCCGCAGGTCAAGAGAACGAGGCTGCGGGCCAGATGGTAATAGAGTTCCGGCTCTGGATCGGGATTGACCGCCGGCTTGTAATGCATCGCCACGGCGTAGAGCTCGACGGCTGCGACAAAGCCGGTGAAGGTCGAGAGCCAGAAATCGAGCCTCAGCGTCGAAAGAATGATGAACATGAAATAGGCCATCGGCATCACGAAGCCGAGCGCCCGCACCGGCCCCATGCTTTGAATCTGCAACATGAGGATCACAGTGGGGACAGAGGTCTCGATCAGCGCGCCAAGATACCGCCGATAGACACTTACGTCGCGGTCGAGCTTTAAATGATTCCTGATCGCGGTGTGGACCCAGAGTTCGAACAGGACAAGGCAGAACAGGATCAGAAAAACAGCATTGGGGTCGATGCCGTGCGAGACGCGCTCCACGAATTCGGGGTAGAAGATGTGAACGATCCCGCCAGTGATCATGATCGCGATCATCACCGCGATCACCGCCCTGACCCGCACCAGCTCGGTGCGCATCACCTCCCGCATCAGCATGTGCTCGAAATCCTTCGAGACCGCTTCATGCGGCCCGAAAATACCGCGCCAGAATTGTGCGATCGCCGTCATTGCAAGCACTTTGCCAAGCCCCCGCATTCGCTCGTCAAACGCGGGCGATACTGACTCAATCCAGCGTGCGGCGGAAGCGCGTTACCGCGACCGTCATGAGTGCCCCGCTCGATCTCGCGCGTCACCGACAGCGCGGTAAAGATCAGCATGGTCATGGTGAGGATGGTACCGACCAGCCCGGCACGATGTTCAGCCGCGAGGCTGCGGCGACGCGAAGGCGCTATCGTTCAACCGTGAAACTTCAAGCCATCGACGATCTTGCCGACCACCTTGCGTTCGGCGCGCACGGCCAGGCCAACGAGATTGAGGTCAGTGCGCGCCACCGCCTTCACGGCTGCGCGGTTGGCTTCGTCATGGGTGGTCGTGAACATGTCCTCGGTGTAGAGCGCCGGCGTCACATTGCGCGCGAGTGCCCGCTCCAACGCGCGCGACAGCGCCGCGCGGTCGGCGCCGTAGATCAGGATCGGCTGGCCGATCAACGATAGATATTTTGTCGCAGACCCGTCTTCGTAAGGAGCGCCTACGCATTCGGGAAAAGCGGCGGCGATACCGCCGGCGAGAAAGGAGGCGACGTTCAGCTTCTGCCAGGCCTCGAGATCGGCCCGGATCACGACGGCGATCTTGGTGTCGAATTGCATGCTTGTTTCCGACTGTTTTCGATGGTTTCGGCCGCAGCGTTATGAACATACCCCATCGATGACAAGTTGCTGTCGTGAGCGTTTTGTCCGATCAGCCCTTCCATGATCGTTGTGTGTCAGCTCGAAGTTCGGCATTTGTGGTTTTCACGCAACAGCTTCGCCGTGAAATTAGTGCAATTATACCTTCGCTGAGCGAATTGGTTGGGCGCTGGGGTCATGGCAATAATGTGGCAGAATATGGTGGCACGGCTTCTGGCCGGAGCCGCAATGGGGACGGTTGCTGCCACGAGCGGAGCGTATGCTGCTGATCTGCCACTGAAGGCGCCGCCGGTCGTGGTTGCCTGGAATTGGAGCGGCTTCTATCTCGGCGGCAACATCGGCTATGGCTGGGGCCAAAATCCGATCACGGACATCAACGACGGGGCGTTTGCCCCGGGCGTGGGCTACGGCAGTTTTGATCCCGAGGGTTTTCTTGGCGGCTTCCACGCTGGCGCGAACTGGCAGACCGGCAGGGTCGTCGTCGGCCTCGAAGGCGACTTGTCCTTCGCGGATGTCAAAGGTTCCTCACAGGTCAGCGCGGGAAGCGGGCTGGTTTCGATCGTAGACAGATCCAGCACCGTCTCTCGTTCGGGAACCATCGACCTACTTGGCTCCGGACGAGCGCGCTTCGGCTATCTGGTGACGCCGAACGTCCTGATTTACGGCACCGGCGGCGCCGCATTTTCAGATTCCAACCGCACTTTGGCGTTCTCCGACGTAGATACCTTCGTTCCCCCGTTCAGAGGCAACGGCAGCCGCCTCGTGAGTTCCAACACATTGCCGACTTGGCGTATTGGCTGGGTCGCCGGCCTCGGCGTTGAAACCAGGCTGCTCGACAGCAACTGGCTGGCTCGGCTCGAATACCTCCATTACGACCTCGGCAATTCCGGCGGCACCTCTGGCTGGCAAGCCGGAGTTGCCCCGTCCCTCCAGAACACCGGCGATCTGACCGTGGACGTGGTACGCACGGGCCTGACGTACAAATTCGATCCGGATCAAATTACCGTCGCTTCATCCACCGCGCCGCTCTATTACAAGGCGCCGGCGACCGCTCCGCAACCCTGGACCTGGACCGGCTTCTACCTCGGGGGTCATGCGGGCTACGGGACCGTCGCCGACCCCTTCACCAGCCTCACCGTCTTGCCGACTGCCGTGTCGTTGAACGGCTTCGACTCACACGGTTTTGTAGGAGGCTTCCAGGCGGGTGCAAACTGGCAATCCGGCGCTTTGGTGGGCGGCCTCGAAATCGATCTTTCAGGCGCCCACATCAACGGTTCAGCATCGCCGATCATCGTCCGCGGAGGCAGCCTGACAGAAAGCCAGACCGACACGTTCGACCGGATCGGTTCGGCGCGGGCGCGTCTCGGTTACCTCATCACGCCGAGCCTTTTGCTCTATGGCACGGCCGGCCTGGGATGGACCCGCTTCACCAGCGAGCAAGACCTCGTGTCGACATCAGCGACTCAAGCGAGCCAGATAAATTCCAATCCGGCCTGGCTGTTCGGTTGGGTAGCCGGCACGGGCATCGAGGCCAGGCTCTGGAACACCAACTGGCTCGCCCGTCTTGAATACCTACACTACGATTTCGGCCAAGGCAGTTCCTCCGAGCAGTTTACGGCGGGTATACCGACGAACGTCAACACTTCTGGCCGTCGGACCGCTGATATTGTGCGGACCGGGCTCAGCTACAAATTCGACTGGCCGGGATATTCGAACGGCGGAGCGAGCGTCATGCCGGTGAAGGCGGCCGCTGCAGTATGGAGTTGGAGTGGTTTCTATCTCGGCGCCCACGCCGGTTATGGGTTTGGCAGCGATCCTCTCACCGAGCCCTTGAATGGCGGGCCTTTGACTTTCACGTTCCCCAACTCCGAGGGTTATGTCGCGGGCTTCCAGGCCGGTGCCAACTGGCAGACGAGCCGCGCTGTCGGGGGATTGGAAATCGATTTGTCTGGCACCGGTATCAAGGGCACCTCGACGGCCACGATTCCCAACTTCCTCAACTGGACGGGCGTCGACAAAGTCCAGATGTTGAGCTCGGCGCGCGCCCGCCTCGGTTATCTGGTGACGCCCGACATCCTGCTTTACGGGACCGGTGGCCTGGGTTGGACGGAAATCGACCGGACGCTGACCGTGACGCTGCTTCCGAACCAGCCATTTAGCATCGTTACGACGCCCAACTGGCGGTTCGGCTGGGTCGCGGGTGTTGGCGGCGAAACCAGGCTTTGGAACACGAACTGGCTCGCCCGCCTCGAATATCTTCATTACGACTTCGGCAGTTCCAATGAAGGGTTTTCAGCGGTTTCCTCCGGCAGCGCCCCCTTGAGCTTCAATTCCACAATATCGCATCACCAGACGGCCGATGTCGTGCGCGCTGGTTTCGACTACAAGCTGAATTAAGTCTCCGGCGGCACGGCCGGCGCACGGCGAAATGCAGTCGCTGCTGGATTTGTTGAGCGCGGCAGCGAGCGCCGCACTTTCGGCGGGATAATCATAGGCCTGACCGTAGGCGCCGCATTTGGCGATCGCGAACGCGCGCGCAGCACGGCCTTCCGTGATCAGGCGGGACGCGGCGGCCAAAGACGCGAACCTCCGGTGCGCAATTGCGCACCGGGGAATCTCGAAATTCTCAGATGTGCAAGAGCACAGCATAGTTCGGTGCTGCGCACCGCCCCGAATGACTTCGGCGGCTAACCCCGGCCGTCGCAGGCCCAGGCGCGGATCACGCACTCCTTGCCGCCGAATTTATAACATTCGCGCGTCGCCTCGTTGAGCGAGTTCGAGATCTGCGGCCGCACCGCATAGCCGTGGGGGCCGCAGGGGTTGGTCATGTCGATGGAGAACGCGGCGCAGGCACGCCGCATGGTGACGGCTTCGCAGTCGCCCTGGCACTGCTTGAGCGCTGCGGCACGCGCGACGTCTTCGGCCGGATAGTCAAAGGCCTGGCCGTAGGCGCCGCATT
>Ga0306920_100014292_pt1 | contig 10841 bp, 8 predicted proteins | sample flu12Cox44000170_FD_204666 | JGI IMG/M metagenome (GOLD analysis project Ga0306920, IMG submission 204666) | Lab enrichment of tropical soil microbial communities from Luquillo Experimental Forest, Puerto Rico - flux4day.12C.oxic.44.000.170 (v2)... | ecosystem: Environmental > Terrestrial >... | reverse complement strand
CTAGACCTGGGTTACGATACGCTCCCCGTTGCCCCGCTGCAAGATCTCGAACAGACCTAGAATCCAAGTCGGCAATTCCAGGCTGGAGCGCCCGGTGTTGCAGGACAAACTCCCACTCTCTGCGACGCAAGTCATTGTAGGGCTTTGGCTACCGGGTGACCAGAGTCTTGCTGTTAACCCCAACGATACCGGAGTAGCGCAACGATCGATGCGCGGACCAGGCGGGAAAAAGGTCGAGCCGGGAGCTCAGGATGCCACCTCCGGCGGGCCACTCTCATCTCATTGGAGATAACCGCGCTAAGCTAAGATTGAGTAGCGACTTCGGCTGGGACAGCTTACTGAAAAACGCGCCCGGGCACCACACGACCAGGCGCGAGGTCGAGATATGCGGTACGGGAAGCGCTGCAGATTCTATAGAGTGTCATTTTCGCGGAGTTTCGGCTTTCAGCAGCCGGGGAGGCCATGTGGTCTGTAGCAACTGCGGACAACAGAACCCTGTCATGAATCTCTTCTGTGGAGTGTGCGGGACTCCGCTGCCGCAGCGCCCTTTAACCACGCCGGGCGCACAAAGTACGTTGCGCTTTACCCGTGTGCCGGTGGAAACTCAGGCGGCCACCGCGCATCGCTCAACTGCGCCTCAGGCCGGAGACGAAAACGGAGCCGACTCCCGTGGCGAGCCCACTTGGCGGGATCAGCCAAGTTCCGTAACGAGCAAATCGGGCGTCCTGCTTGAGGTGCCTGCCGCCACGACGACGGCATCGCCTACCGACGTTCGCGAAACGAACACTCCCCTGGAACCTGTTGCACAGGACCTGGTCGAGGGACCGGAATCTCGCGGAGAAACCACTGACGCACCCTATCCAACCCTGAAGCAAGTTCTGAAAGACTATAGGTACGATCCGACGAAATCCGCAGTGACACCTATCGTCCGCAAGCGAGACCCTTTCGCTGAAGCCGACCGCTCCTCGTCGGCGGGCCGCGCTGCCGCTCCTTTTGAACACGCGCACAGCCCTTCTTCTCTAACGGATCCGCTACTCGCCCCCACCCAGCAGCCTGGATTTACCACCGGCCTGGTAGAACCCGGGGAAGAGTCGATGGAAAGGTCCCGCTTCCTTGACCTTGGTCATTTGGCTACGGATAAGGCACGCCGTGGCACGTCGACGATCGTCGGGCCTTCTTTTCTGGGTCTCAGCGACGCCTCGGCGCCGGATCCAGGATTCGCGGCTGACGAGCCTCGGGGGTCAAGCAGTCATTGGGGTCTGTGGATCGCCTTGATCATGATCGCTGTATTTGGCGGCCTTGGTTATCTGGAATGGCGTTCGCAGGTCACGCAGTCCAGCAACGGACCCTGGGAAGTGATGAAAATGCAGGTCAGCCGGCTAAAGCATCTTAGAACTGATGCCAGCGCTGCCAAAACTTCGTCGGATGCCAACGCGTCTCAGCCGGACATCCAGGTCGAGCCGCAGGTACAGCCGCAAGACGCGAATCCGGCAACCACTGCTGCAAATACGGCCAATGCGGATGCGACAGGCACATCTGCCGGAAGCTCGGCGGACTCCGTATCGCCAGCACCGAGCGATACCATGCCGGCTGCAACCCCATCGCAGAACGCGAATGCAGCGATCGGCAATCAGCCTCCTGCCGGAGGGGACACTACCTCCGCTGAACAATCCGCTTCGCCGGCGGACAACGCCACGGCGGTGGCGCCCGTTCAACCAGACACTGCTGCCACAAGGCCCGCTCCGGCAAAGACTCCTGGGAATGCAAGTGTGCAGTCGCGCAGAAGCAAGACTCCAGCAACTGACGACCAGGAGGTCATCACCCGCAAACTCGAGCCTGGCCAGGACGAGCTGGCCAGGGCCAACTATGCCAGCGATTCGGCCGCTGCCGCCGCGTGGCTGTGGAGAGCCACCGCAAAGGGGAACCCCGATGCTCCCGTGCGGCTCGCCGACATGTACATCAAGGGGGATGGTGTACCACGCAGCTGTGATCAGGCGCTGGTGCTGCTGAAATCAGCGGCCAGCAAACCCAACGTTCGCGCGCGCAATCGTCTGGCGGCCCTCTATGCTACCGGAATATGTGTCCAGCGCGATCGCATACAGGCTTTTCGTTGGCTGAATTCCGCGCTGGCGGCCGACCCTAACAGCGATTGGGCGCTGCAGAACCGTGACCTCGTGTGGCGACAGATGACGCCGGACGAGCGGACTCTGGCTGCAAAGTATCGTTAAGGCAAGGCTGGTCCGCTCTTGGCAGCTCGCTCTATTCGAGGTGTAGAAGCTCGCGATAGCCATCGCTTCGCGCGTGGGTGTACCCATCGCCTCCCCCTTCATAGCCGGGCTTGGTAAGCTAAGAGAGCAAGTATCTCTTCGCTTAGGACTCATTCCTTGTCGTATCTGAACCAGCTTAACCCGCAACAGCGCGAGGCCGTCGAGACGGTTGATGGGCCCGTGCTCATTCTCGCCGGGGCCGGCAGCGGCAAAACGCGCGTTATCACCTACCGGATCGCGCACCTCATCGACGGCGTCGGCGTGGCACCCGACTCGATCCTGGCGATGACCTTCACGAACAAGGCGGCCGGGGAGATGGCCAGCCGCGTCGAATCGCTCGTCGGCACGCGAACGGTTGTCAAGCCACTGATCTCCACGTTCCACTCGTTCTGTGTGCGGGTCCTGCGGCGCGATGTCGAGGCGCTGCAGATCGGCGGCAAGGGTTATCGCAAGGACTTCGTGATTTATGACGAAGCTGACCAGCAGGGCGTGATAAAGGCGGCCATGCGGAGGCTGGGTATCGATGATAAGCAGCTCACGCCTCGCGCTGTGCTGGCCAGAATTTCCTGGGCGAAGAATCACATGCTCGATCCGCAGGAGGTCTATCTGCAATCGGCCGACCCCAACTCCGAGCGGGTTGCTCACATCTACCAGGTTTACAAGCAGGAGCTGGCGAAATCGAATGCTCTCGACTTCGATGATCTGCTTCTCTACACCCAGCGCCTGTTCAAAGCTTCGGGTGAGACACGCCAGCGCTACAACCGGCGGTATCGCTACATCCTGGTGGACGAGTATCAGGACACGAATCGCCCGCAATACGAACTGATGCGGATGCTGGCCGGGAGTGACCACAACGTCTGCGCTGTCGGCGATGAAGATCAAAGTATCTATTCGTGGCGTGGCGCGGACATCCGAAACATCCTCGAGTTCGAGCGGGATTTTCCCGAGGCGCGTGTTATCCGCCTGGAACAGAACTACCGTTCGACCCAGAACATTCTGCAGGCGGCCTCCAGCGTTGTGTCTCACAATGTAAGACGCAAGGGCAAGAACCTGTGGACCGACCGCCGCGGAGGCGCCAAGATAGGCTTCTATCAAGCGCCCGACGGCGAGAATGAAGCCCTCTTCGCAGCGGATTACATCACGAAATATCTCCGTGAGTCGGAGACCGAGAATGGCAATACACCGCGTGCGGCCGTACTGTATCGCACCAACTCGCAGTCGCGGTTGTTCGAAGAAGCCATGCGACGCTACCAGATGAAATACCACGTTGTGGGAGGCTTCAGCTTCTACGAGCGCGCCGAGATCAAGGACATGATCTCGTATCTCAAGGCTATCCAGAATCCTGATGACTCGATTGCCATGCAGCGCATTATCAACACTCCCCCGCGCGGCATCGGGAAAAATACGATGGACGTCGTGGAGCGCGTTGCGCTTGAGACCGGGCTGTCGCTTTGGGGAGCGATCGACGAAACGATCCGCGGCAGCTTGCTGCCGTCACGCGCTCTGGCCGCGCTGCGAAGCTTCCAAGAGCTGGTTGAGGACGCACAGGCGGTTCACCTCGGGACCTTTCGCGAGAGAGTAGAAGGGACCGCCGCACCAGGTGAGATGGCTTCCGCAGAAAGTGAGGGTTCAGCAGAGGAAGTGCAACACGCCATGGATTTTTCTCCCGAGACTCTTGCTCAAGAGAGTGACGAGGGTGATGGCACCGGTTTTACTTCTGAGGCTTACCGCGAAGAAGCGCCCAGCCCAGCCCAGGATGGGACAGAAGCCGAAGAGAGAGTCGAGGGCTTTCGTGCACCCGGTGACCCAGCTTCGACCGCCGAGCTGTTGAAGTTCCTGCTCGATCGCACCGGCTACATTCGCCAGCTGGAGCAGGAAGACACACCCGAATCGCTGGCGCGTGTCGAGAATCTGCACGAATTGGTCAACGCCGCCATGGATTCGCGGGACCGTGGCGAAACGCTCAACGAGTTCCTCGATCACGCGGCGCTGGTCAGCGATGCTGACGACTACGACGAGAACGCCCGCATCACCCTGATGACGCTGCACGCAGCCAAAGGCCTGGAGTTTCCGCTGGTCTTCCTGGTCGGGATGGAAGAGGGGCTGTTTCCACATTCGCGCACGCTGCTTGCACCCGACGACATAGAAGAAGAGCGCCGGCTGTGCTACGTAGGCATGACCCGCGCCATGGACACGCTCATCCTGACGCGGGCCCGCTACCGCCGGCGTTACGGTACCGATCTGCCCGAGGCCAGCGTCGCATCGCGATTCTTGGAAGAGGTTCCGGAGGCCCTGCTGCAGGACATCGGCTCGCCGCGACGCCCGGCTTACAGCGAGCGCACTGACTATGGAACCTCGATCCATTACGCCTACGAGGACGAAGACCAGCGGTCAGAATACGGCCGCCATGATCGGCCACAGCGACAGCCATCGAGGGTGCCGGCGTATAACTCTATCGATAACATCGCCGAGTTTTTCGCATCACGCGGCAAGAAGTTTGCGCGGCCCAAGATTGACATGCCTCAACCCACGGGGCGGACGGGATTTCGTCCGGGGCAGCGCGTGCGCCATCCCAAATACGGCGAAGGAACGGTATATAGGCGCGAGGGCGATGGGGACGATGCGAAGATTACGGTACAATTTCCTAGGTTCGGCCTGAAGAAGCTGGTCGAAAAATACGCTCAGCTGGAGAAGGCGTAAGCCGGAGGAGCGAAAATTCATCTCGCAAGGAACGCAGAGTTCAATGGCAAATACCAAGGCAATTACCGACAAAGCAGAACGCAAGAAGCTGAAGCGGGCAGCCCGCAGGAAAGCCGCTCCTAAGGCGCCCCGCAGCCATGCGCGCGGCTCCAAGAAGCGCAAGGTCAAAAAGATGGCTCGCGGCCAGACCAAACGCTAGCCAGCGCCGATTCGGCACAAGGCCCCAGCCCGCAAGGAGGCTGGGGCCTTTTCCTTCGTTCCAGGTTATAGCTTCGGCGGCGGGTCGTTCTTTCCCGAATTCCGGGGCGGCACTCCAGTGGGGAGTGGGGCGGCTGCGTTCTGGTTCTTGTTATCGAGATTCATTAACAGCGAGCCTGGGGGCTGCTGCAAGGCGAATTGGTCATCCGTGATCGGCTGGTTGACTGTCAGCTTTTCGATGACCAGGGAAATGCGGTACTCCTCTTGCGGCCGCCAGATCTGGATCACAGCCGGAAAGTTCATGTCGTTATAGAGCTTGAAGTTGCTGTAGGTGGCATCGGTGGCAACGCTCCCCTTCTTGTCGTAAATGACCTGTCGATGCGGCACCAGACCGACACGATCGAACATGATCTTGCGGTCAAGCCGCCAGCTGTCGCCGGAGCGGCGGATGACATCGATAATGTAGTCCGGCTGCTCAGCCTGCCTCTTGGTCTTGGGATCGATTACCCGCTCGACGCCGCTCTCCAGCACGGCAATCTCATTCTGGGGATCGATCTGATGCAGCAGCAAAGCATCGTAGATGTGTTGCGGCCGCAGGTTTTCCAGTGGATTCGCCGATGGAACAGTTACTTCGTTGTGGCCAACATAGAACTTGTTCGTCGGCGGAATCGACAGCTTGAACTCGTTGCCGTCGCTGACCATGTCAAAGGCCTTGCTGCGCACCACCGGTAACAGACCGATCATGCGAAGCATATGCGGCCGGCGCACCAGCACGTAGCCTTTGATCTCCTCATATTCGGTGACCTTACCCTTCTTGGCTCCGCCGGTGGAGGTACCAATATCGACCGTCGCATTGAGCGTCTGGATCTTGGCTGCTTCAGTGTTGATCTGTGCCACCAGCTGCTCCTGGTTGGCTGTATCCAGCTTGGCCGTGCTCTCGCGTATTTCGACCACACGGGTCCGAAACACGCATCCGGTTGAGGGAACAAGCAGGATGAGGGCTGCGAGGGCTAGAAGGCTTGTTGCACGGCTCATGCAGATAAGGACAATTTGACCTTTGGTCCGAACCTTTTAGTATATCGCGGCTTTCCCCGCTTCGAGCCGATCCTCCAAAGGCGCTTGGGCGAAGCAGGACTGCGCCTACTGGGAGGTAGACACGGCCCGGCGATAGGCAGCGACATTCCGGGCATGTTCTTCCAGGCTGCGAGAGAAGCGATGATGGCCATTATTGTCGCTTACGAAATAAAGAAAGTCACTTTGCGCCGGATGCGTGGCGGCTTCCAGCGACGGCAGTCCCGGGTTCGCGATCGGTCCCGGCGGCAGGCCGGAATACTTATAAGTGTTGTACGGTGAGTCGTATTGCAGGTCCGACTGATAGATCGCCCCGCGATACCTCCCGTTGATCAGAGCTGCGTAGACCACGCTTGGGTCTGCAGCCAGAACCATATTTTTCTCCAGTCGATTGTAGTAGACACTGGCCACCAGCGCCCGCTCGTGCGGATCGGCGGTCTCTTTTTCGACAATCGAGGCCATGGTTACGATCTCATGAAGGTCCGGCTTACCGAGCAATCCAATCCTTTGCGCCTCTGCACGAAAGTGGTGAACCATCCCCGCCACGATCTCGTGCGCGGAATCGATACGCGTGAACTGATAGGTGTCAGGGAACAGATAGCCCTCGAGCGACCTGGCATTGGGATCGATGTCATGGATCAGAAACAGGTCGCCTTGGGCGGCCGTGATGAAATCAGCAGCCGTTCCCAGGCCTGCTTGCTCCACAACAGCCGCGACATCGAAGATGTTGTAGCCTTCCGGTATCACGACCGTCCGAGCGTAAACATCGCCCGTCATCAGGCGGTGGCGCACCTGCAACGCGGTGGCAGCCTGATCGAACTTGTATTCACCCGCCTTCAGGGTTGGCATGCCTTCGGCGTAATGCAGCATAAGAAACGCCGTCGCACTGCGGATAATGCCTTCCTGCTGTAACTCCTTGGCGATATGTTTGGTGCTCCAGCCGGGGCGCATCAGGACAAACTTCGTGCCCGAAGGCGTGACCGGCAGCAACGCTGCCCAGACGAACCACAGGGCAAAGGCCAGCACAGCCGCAACTACGAGTCTGAAGAGTATTCGCATCAAGACCAATTAGATGAAATCCCGGCGCTCGATGGTGCTCAGCACTTTTGCGAGCTGCGGAACTCCAAATAAGACTGCAGGATCAGAACAGCCGCAAGTTGATCGACCACTTCGGCTCGGCGTTGCATCCCCATTTCCGATTCGCGCAGGACACGATTGGCCTCTACCGTCGTCAGCCGCTCGTCAAACAGATGGACCGGCAACTTGAATTTCGTCCGCAACAGCTCAGCGAACTCCTTCACCCTTTCCGCCTGAACCCCTTCCTGTCCGCTCATGCGCAAGGGAAGGCCGATTACCAACTCGGCTACCCCATGTTGTTTGATCACACGCCGCAGGTGGTCAAGATCGTTGCGCCGGTTGGTACGGCGCAGGGTCGGCAGGCCTTGCGCCGTCACCCCCAGCTCGTCACTGATCGCCAGCCCGATGTTTCGTGAGCCGAAATCAAGGGCAAGCGTGCGGCTGGGACGGGGCCCAGTTGCCGAAGAAGTAGTTTCCATATCTTGAACAGCAAAAGTATCATGTTGGGAATCCTAGGTTTAGCATAGAGTACTGCATGGCACCCGAGGGTCTCACTCGCGACCTCAATTCCCTTCCGGCACAACCGGAGCAGCATCGCGATCCCGAAATCGGGCAGAACGCCGCCGGAGGGCCGGCGCCGATTCCCGAAGTCGTGATCAATCGCTCTTCCGGGGCTGAACTGGACCGGCGACGCCTCCAGCGTCTTCAGGCAACTGGCTTGATGATCCTGGCAGTGGCTGCCGTCCTGACGCTGGTGTACTACGCCAAGGTCGTGCTGGTAATTCTGCTGATTTCGATTCTATTGGCCTTCGTCCTCGCGCCCCTGGTCGACTTCCTGCTCACCCGGCACGTGCCCCGCGCACTGGGGGCGCTTGTCGCCGTTGCCTTGCTTACCGGAGTGCTCGGCTTCTTGACCTACGTTTCGTACAACCGCGCCTTCGACTTCATTCACGATCTGCCTAATTACAAGAGCGAAATCCAATCGCTGATCGGCCGGTTCACCCGGCAGGCAGAAACCATCACGAAGTCAACCGAAACCGTTCTCGAAGAGAATAAAGAAGAAAAGAATGTCATCACGGTCAGACAGGCTAGCAGTTGGACGGACATGCTCGGGCCCTATGCCAGTGCTGTCACCGAAACGGTGCTCACAATCACGTTCGTTCCCTTCCTGGTGTATTTCATGCTGAGCTGGCAGGACCATGTACGCAGTGCATCGGTCATGTTGTTCAAGATGGAGAATCGGAACACGGCCTATGTCATGCTCGGCCTGATTGCTGCTATGATCCGCTCTTTCATCGTAGGCAATTTGATTATCGGGCTGTTTCTTAGTGCCGGCAGCGTAGTCGTGTTCGGGCTTCTGCACTTGCCCTACTTCTACTTCTTCGGTGTCATGAGCGGATTTCTCAGTCTCGTTCCCTACCTGGGTGTCATTCTTGCACTGGTGCCTCCCCTCATTGGAGGCTTGGGACACACAACGACAGCGGAAATGGCGCTTATCATTCTCACCGTTTTCGGGTTGCATCTCGCTGCCATGAATGTCCTGTACCCGAAAATCCTGGGGAGACGCCTGCAGCTGAACCCACTGGCGGTGACGATCTCGTTACTTTTCTGGGGATGGCTCTGGGGAGCAATTGGCCTGGTCCTTGCCGTGCCCATCATGGGCGCCGCAAAGATCGTCTTCGATCACATCGAACCGCTTCGGCCTTATGGCACCTGGCTAGGCGAGTAAGTGATAGAGCAACTTCGTCTTCTGAGCTGGGTTGAGGCTGGAAGACCGTTGCGCCCAGGAACATGGCCGTTGTGGAGGGGCCTTCGGCCGCATCGAGTCCCGGGAACTGTAGGGTCCAAGGCCAGCGCGGGACGGCGCCACCGCATTTCGTCATTGGGAGACAAGGGATGCGTACGATCGCTGTGCTGCTGACGTGGGGTTTTCTCTTTGGGATTGGCTGTTTACTTCTTAGTTTCAGCGCTGGTTGTGGTGGGTCATCACAGGGAACTACGGTGAACAATCCGCCTCCTGCCAAGATTGAACACGTGATTGTGATCTTCCAGGAGAATCGCACACCTGACAATCTCTTTCACGGTTTGCCGAATGCCGATATCGCCAATTCCGGAGTGAATTCGCATGGGCAGACTATCCCGCTAGCCCCCATTCCTCTGGCCGGCGGGTACGACCTGGTTCACGCACATCTTGCATTCGAATGGATGTATGACGGCGGGAAGATGGATGGTGCCGACAAGATCGGTGTAAGTTGTCAGACCAATTGCCCTCCCAACCCGCAGTTCATGTATGTCAATCCTTCCGATGTGTCGCCCTATTTTCAACTCGCGCAACGGTATACCTTTGCCGACCGCATGTTCCAGACAAACCAGGGTCCCAGCTTTCCGGCCCATCAATTCATTCTTGCCGGAACCTCGGCCCCCAGTGTCGGGAGCACATTGTTCGCCGCAGAAAACCCTACTTACCCCAAGGACAACACGAATCCGAACGGGGGCTGTATCGCGGCTCCGCAAACCGTTGTTTTGCTGATCGACTCCTCGGGTAAGGAGTCTTCAAGCTCCTATCCCTGCTACGAGCATCCCACGCTCTCAGACCTGCTCAGTTCCAACAACATCAGCTGGCGGTACTACACCCCCTCCGCCGGCTCCATCTTCACGGCTCCCAACGCGATCCAGCACATTTGTGTGCCTGACTCGACGCACAGTCAGTGCACGGGCGCGATCTGGACCAACAACGTGATTTTGAAGCAGACGCAAGTCTTAACGGACATTGCTAACGGGCAGTTGCCCGCGGTCAGCTGGGTCATTCCCAGCGGGTTGTCGTCCGATCATCCCAGAGGCAATGACGGTTCGGGACCCTCCTGGGTTGCATCCATCGTTAACGCCGTCGGCAACAGTTCTTACTGGTCAAATACCGCGATCTTTATTACATGGGACGACTGGGGAGGCTGGTACGACCATGTCGCGCCACCCATCATCAACTCTTATGAATATGGTTTCCGCGTACCCCTGATCGTGGTTTCACCCTACGCGAAGCCAACCTATGTTTCGCACGTGACCCACGACTTCGGCAGCATCCTGAAATTCATCGAGAATAACTTCGGGCTGCCTTCCCTCGGCTACGCGGATGCGATCGCCGACGACCTGAGTGACTGCTTTGATTTCACTCAGACCCCACTGGTCTTCCAGCCGGTCTCCGCCAAATATGACGCCAATTATTTCCTCCATGACAGGAGACCACCGACAGACCCGGACGATGACTGACAACGCTGTTGAACAGACAGATTTTGCCGCATGCGCCCTCTTGCCCTCATGCACGGTTGCTGTTGATGGTTAACTCGGTTGGCGTTCTCCCAAGCGAGCAAGGACAAGTCATATTTCCTTTTCGGTGCCGATGCCCGTTAAAATCACAGATTGGCACTCTTTACCCCTGTCCTTACTTAGGAGCGCTCTGTGGCACACACGGTGAAATGCGTGAAGATGGGACGCGAAATGGAAGGGCTCGACGAGCCGCCCTTCGACGGACCT
>Ga0306920_100014291_pt1 | contig 10841 bp, 10 predicted proteins | sample flu12Cox44000170_FD_204666 | JGI IMG/M metagenome (GOLD analysis project Ga0306920, IMG submission 204666) | Lab enrichment of tropical soil microbial communities from Luquillo Experimental Forest, Puerto Rico - flux4day.12C.oxic.44.000.170 (v2)... | ecosystem: Environmental > Terrestrial >... | reverse complement strand
GAGAGGAGCATGAGTCCGCCTCGTACGCCGCCATTCAACGGGCAAGATAGCGCAGATAGTACAGGACTCCCGCGATCGTTTTCGCGTCGTGCAACTTCCCCTTTCGAATCATTTGCTCCACTTGTTTACAGCTGTAGGGCCGCGCAACGATTTTCTCGTCGTCCTCCGGCTCCGCTTGACCCGGTGTCAGCCCTTCGGCGAGCAGCAGATACATCTTTTCTTCCAGGAAGCCGGGTGTGGGAAAGAACTCCAGAAAAGTTCTGAATCGCTTCGCGCGGTAGCCCGTTTCTTCCCGCAATTCGCGCTCCGCTGCTTCCCGCGGCGTTTCTCCCTCATCGATTCGCCCGGCCACCAACTCCCACAAGTATTGCCGCGCCGCGTAGCGGTATTGCTGAATCAGCAGAACTCTTCGGTCCGGCAGCACCGGAAGCACCACGACCGATCCCGGATGCGTAATCATTTCCCGCGTCGTGCGAACGCCCGTCGGCTCGATCACTTCGTCCCGCCGAATCCCGAACACCTTTCCGGCGTACACCGTCTGGCTGCTCAGCACCTGGGGTTTCTTATAGGAAGCGCTCGAATCGGAGGGCGTCCTAGCGCGTCCGTCCGGATTTGTTTTCTCAGAAGGGGCCGCTGAAGATTTCTTCATTTTTCCTCGCGCCATGGTTCGCCGAACATCATACCGTGGAATGTTCAATTCTCCCGCGTCGTCGAGGGCCGGTACCGCTTTCTTCACGGTTCGTGCTCGCCACTCCCTTGCTCCGGGCCGATGCCAGCGGCCACCTGCCACCGCGTCTAGTCAACCCTCCTGGTTTATCTGTTAATATCTTGCTCATGCAAATCAACACCATCATCGTCGACGACGAGAAGCCCGCGCGTGAAGAGCTGGCCTACCTGCTCAAGGGGTTTCCCGAAATCAACGTCATCGGCCAGGGCCGCAACGGCGTCGACGCCGTCAATCTTATCAAGGAGCATTCCCCCGACCTCGTTTTCCTGGACGTCCAAATGCCCGGTCTGGATGGCTTCGGTGTTTTGAAAAAACTCGTCGAGCGCAAAATGAAGGTTCCGCACGTCGTATTTGCGACGGCATTCGATCAGTACGCCGTCCAGGCCTTCGACGTGAATGCCGTCGACTATGTTTTGAAACCCTTCGATAAGGCGCGCATTTCGAAAGCCATCCAGCGCGCCCGCAAAGAAATCGAGGCGCAAACCAGTCCTACCGAGCGGCTCGAGCAGCTTGTCAGCCAGTTAGGCAATTCGAAACAGAGTTCAGCCCTTCCGGTAAGATTGCTGGTGAAATCGCAACAGCGCCTGCTGCTGGTCGATGCCGAAGATTTGATTTGGGCTTCCGTTCAGGACGGCGATATCACCGTCATGTCCAAGGACATGGAAGGCACTTCGAACTATCGTACCCTGGAAGAACTAAGCGCTGCGCTGGACTCTGATTCTTTCTGGCGTCCGCATCGCTCGTTCCTGGTGAACATTCACCACATCAAAGAAGTGGTGCCGTGGTTCAAGTCCAGCTACATCCTCAAAATGAGCGACAAAAAGCAAACCGAAATTCCCGTCAGCCGCGCGCAAATCAAGCGCATGCGCGAACTCTTCAAACTGTAATTGCCGAGCGACTGTCGCACAATGCCGGGGATTGTCACCCCAAACGAAGTGCGCGATCTGATTTCTCTCTTTCGTTTCGAGCGGTGTGTTCCGGGCTCCAGGAGCTCGCTGTGTTAAATTGTTGTCGTTTCTGTGGACTGGGAGCTGTCGACGGTTGGCGGTTGCCATCGTCGCAGGGAGGTGCCCGGATGCGAGAGCGAGCACTGAAAGTCGTGCTGGTCTTGGTCGGATTGCTGTTTATGGCCGGCGTCTATCCGGTGGCCATGGATTTATGGCATGGAGAGGCCTCGGATTCCGGCGATACCATGATGATGAGTCTCTATTTGACGCTAGGAATCTTCCTGTTGCTGGCGGTGCGCAATCCGTCGGCGCATCGCAGCCTGATCGCTTTTGCCGCGTGGTCGAGTTTCGCGCATGCGGTGGTTATGTCGGGCCTTGCGTTCCAGCATCAGTTTGCGAGCGACCGCGCGGGTTTTTTGGGCGGCTCTGCGGTACTCGTTGTCATTGGCGTAGCCCTGATCGCGCTGGCTCCCGCAAGGCCGTCTCGCGAACCGGTGTCCGCTCCGGCTGCGTAGCGTGCATGCGAAAGGCCTCCTCGAGCGGTTCAAGGCAAGGGCGCGCTATCGTTCACCCTGAGCGACGAAGGGCCCGTCCGCGTTTTCGTTGACCGGCCTGCGGCATCCAGGTAGGATTCACGTCAGTGATCTGGCGTGTGCCTACCTTTCCTCTTGTTGATTTTTGGCGGGAGGTTCCAATGATGCGAGAGCGAGCGTTGAAGGTTGTTCTGGTGCTGGTGGGGTTGCTTTTTTCTGCTACGGCTTACCCGCTGCTCGCCATGCGGCTGGAAGAGGCCTTGCGGATGATGCTGAGCGTTTATGCCACGCTGGGGATTTTCCTGCTGCTTGCATCTCGTGACCCCTCCGCAAATCGCAGCCTGATCGCCTTCACGGCGTGGTCGAGTTTTGCTCACGCCGCCGTTATGACCGTGCAAGTATTCTATAACCTGATCCCGCGCAGCGAGGCGCTTGGCGCCCTTACGCTTGGTACCATCGGCGTAACCTTGCTCGTCCTCGCGCCGCGAAAGCCGTCAGCCAGACTTGCATCCGTAACGGCTGTGAATGGCGCACCGTAGTGCCCCCGCGAGAGCGATAAGATGTCGGGGCGGCCTAGCGCGTCCCCTCGCTCAAGTTTCTGACCGCCGCCACCCTCGCCGTAAATGCGGCCGGAGCAAACGGCAAACGGCAAGCCCCTGAATCCAAGGGGATCGTGGTAGCATCGTGGGTACACTTCTCGCGCTAAGCCTATCGGGCCGAGCGGGTACAGGTTTGAGCGCACAGTCAGGGAATGCCTGTGCCACCAAAGACACGATGGATTTTTCGCTTAGCGACCACCAAAAACTGATCCGCGATACCGTCCGCCAATTCATGGAGACGGAGGTGCGCCCATTCGTCAGGGAATGGGAGAAGCAGGAGAAATTTCCTGCCGAGGCGATCCGCAAGCTTGGCGAAATGGGCTGCTGCGGGATGCTCACGCCCGAACAGTGGGGTGGCCCGGGACTGGATACGGTTTCTTACGTGCTGATGCTCGAAGAAGTGGCGCGCGTGCACACGGCGATGTCCACGGCGATTGGCGTGACGAATTCTGCGGTGCAGGCGCCGCTGCTGATGTTCGGCAACGACGCGCAAAAGAAAAAATACCTGCGCTGCATGGCAACGGGCGAAACGCTCGGCGCCTTTTGCCTTACCGAGCCGGCGGCCGGCTCCGATGCGGCGGGGATTCAAGCGCGCGCGGTGCGCGAAGGAAATACGTACAAACTGAACGGAACGAAGACCTGGGTGACCAACGGAAATGCCGCCGGTGTGTTGATTGTTTTTGCGAAGACCGATCCTGCAGCCGGCGGAAAGGGCATCAGCGCATTTTTGGTCGAGCCGAATTTCCCCGGATTTTGCCGGGGACGCCACGAAGAAAAGATGGGACAGCATTCGTCGCCGTCGGTTGAGATTTTGTTGAATGATTGCATGGTGCCGGTGGAGAACCGGCTGGGCGAAGAAGGGCAGGGGCTGCGCATTGCGCTCAGTGCGCTCGATGGCGGACGCATTGGCATTGCCGCGCAGGCCGTGGGGCTCGCGCAAGGAGCGCTCGAGGAAACCATCAAGTATGCGACGCAGCGGAAGGCGTTTGGGAAGAATCTCGCCGAGTTCCAGGCGATTCAGTGGATGATTGCGGACATGCAGACGGAGATTGAAGCGGCGCGGGGGCTGACGTATTACGCGGCCTGGATGAAGGATGTGCATCCGGCCAAGCTGGGCTCGAGCGCTTCAAAAGCCAAACTGTACGCCAGCGAGATGGCCAATCGCGTGGTGTACAAGGCCGTCCAGGTGCATGGCAGCGTCGGGTACTCCCGCGAGACCGACGTCGAGCGGATGTATCGCGATGCGCGGGTGCTGACCATCTACGAAGGGACGAGCGAGGTGCAGCGCATGATCATCGCGCGCGAGCTGCTCGGCGCACCGGAGAAACAAAAGCTGGCAGCGGGCTGACTCCGCCGCCGCTCTTGTAGGCGCGCAGCTTCATCCTGATTGCGGCGAAGCAATGCCGCCTCTCTTGTCGGACGCGCCACGAGGTATGGGCACCCATGCCGATGGTGGTGTTGGGAGCACATCCTGCGGCGGGAAACTGGAGGGAAGATGGATGGCGGCGTAGAGCCACCAGTACAAAAGGCGCGCGTGCTCAGCGGCATGCGGCCCACCGGCCGTATGCACATCGGCAATTATTTTGGGGCGCTGGCAAATTGGGTGCGCTTGCAAAACGAAAGGCTGCCGGACAGCGCCGGGCCTTCCTCGCCGCTTCCTGCCTATGAATGCTTCTACTTTATTGCCGATTGGCATTCGCTTACGAGCGACTACGCGGACACCTCGGGGATCGCCCAAAACGTCATCGAGATTGCCACGGACTACCTTGCGGGAGGCCTCGATCCAGAAAAGCATTCGAATTGCACCATCTTTCAGCAATCGCTCGTGCCGGAGCATGCGGAGTTGCATTTGCTGCTGTCCATGGTGACGCCGCTCGGCTGGCTGGAGCGCGTGCCGACGTACAAAGAGGCGCTCGAGAACATCAAAGACAAGGATTTGCACAATTACGGTTTCTTGGGCTATCCGGTGCTGCAGTGCGGCGACATCGTGATGTACGGCGAACCGGGAGGGCCGCTGTGGGTCCCCGTCGGCGAAGATCAGGTTTCTCACGTGGAGGTAAGCCGCGAAATCGTGCGGCGATTCAATTTCTTCTTTTCCGAATTTGAGACTGACGACTCGCTGTATAACGCCGAAAATCGGCAGAACTTCGAAGCTGCCAACAAGATCGTACGCCAGATGCCCGATCAGAAACTCGCTTCGGGACGCAACAGGCTGGCAAGGGCCGTGCAGCAATACGCACAGAAAATTGGGTATGAAAACTTTTATACAGAATATGGTTCGATTGCCAAGTTCTTCCCGTGTAAGCAAGTCCTTCGTGAACCTCAGGTGATGCTGACGAAGACGCCCAGGGTACCGGGCCTCGATGGACGGAAGATGTCGAAGAGTTACGGGAATGCCATCACGCTGAGCGAAAGTGACGCGGACATTCGCGCAAAAACGAAAGTGATGGTGACCGATCCGGCGCGGAAGCGGCGTACCGATCCTGGAAACCCGGATGTTTGTCCGGTGTATGACTGGCATAAACTGTTCTCGACCAAGGAGACCTTGGAGTGGGCCGCACACGGTTGCCGCACCGCGGGAATCGGGTGCATCGAGTGCAAGGCGAAAATGGCAGATCATTTGATTTCTTGGATCACCCCCGTGCGTGAGCGTCGCGTGGAATTCGAACGCCATCCGGCGCGCGTCCTGGACGTGATTGACGAAGGCTCGAAGAAAGCGCGCGTCGTGGCGCAATGCACCATGGAGCGCGTTCGCGAAGCCGTCTTTGGCTGGGAGAGAAAGCGCAAAGAAATTGCCGGCGCGGCAGGAAGCGCGAAGGCATAGTGGGAAAACGACAGGGGTCTAGCAAAGACGTTTGAGCACCGCGGACACGGGGAAGCGGAAAAGACAACGCCGGGCGCAGGGGAGCAATCGCTCTTCGGTTTTGGTGGAGAAATTAGGCGACGGGGAACTGAACCATGGCGACGCCGGAGAACAAGTTGACGGGAAAAAGCGGGGGAGCGGACGGGGAGATTTCGGCGGAGAAGAACGCGCAGAGGGGCACGGAGAAGACAGAATTGGCGAATGCTGAGGGGCGGGTGGCGAGCGAGAAGAGCGCAGGCGAGGAGAGAAGCACCGCCGGGGGCCCGCAGCAATCCGCGTCACCGGGTGGCGGTTACCAGATTCACATCCCGATGTACGAGGGCCCGCTGGATTTGCTGCTGGATTTGATTAAGCAGCAGAAGATGAGCATACACGACATTCGAATCTCGGAAATTACCGCGCAATATTTGGATTATTTGCACAAATTGGAAGAATTGGACGTGGATGTTTCCGCGGAATTTATTTATATGGCGGCGACGCTGATTTACATCAAGAGCAAAATGCTGCTGCCGCCAGACCCGCTGGCGAGTCCGGAGGAGCAAGCGGCGGATCCGCGCGCGGAATTGGTGCAACGGCTCGTGGAACACGAAAAATTCAAAAACGCCGCTCAACTGTTGTACCAGAAACAACAGATTGAAGAGAACGTGTGGTCGAAGCCGGACACGTCGCTGTACCAGGATCCCGGGACCACGGGCGAACTGGTCGTTTCGCTGGTGGACCTGGTGAAGGTTTTTCAGCAAGTGTTGGAGCGGCGCAAGGAAGTTGCTCGAATCGAGCTGCAACACGAGGAGTTCACAGTTGCGCAGATGATCGCCCAGCTGCGGACACAAATTGTTGCTAGCGCCGAAAACAGCATCAACTTGATTCAATTTTTTGAGGCCTGCCCTTCGCGGCACGCGATGATTGTGGCGTTTCTGGCGGTGCTGGAAATGGTGAAGCTGCAGGCGGTCGCGCTGGTGCAAGAGAAAATGTTTGGAGAGATTTTGGTGAGGAAGGGCAGGGCCTTTGACCTGGTGTTTGATGAGCACGGCGCGATTCGCATGGTGGATGAGGAATACAGGTAGGACGTGGCGAGCGCTCCCCGCATGCGCTCGAGCTAAACGAGTGGCGGGTGGGCAGAAGACCGAGAGTCGGCGCAGAGTAGAGGGAAAGCGGACCGGGGCACCCAAATGGGAGGCAGCAAGGCGGAAAGCAGGAAACGACTCGGGGATGTTTCCGTGGAGAGGCAAGAGGGGAGCGCTAAAGCGCGCCCCTTCATTGCTGCGAGCAACGAGAGGCCTGCATGACGAATGAAGAACGAAAAGCAGCGCTGGAAGCGATTATTTATGCGGCGGATGAGCCTGCAACGATCGAGCAACTGACGAAAGCGCTCGGCGAGGAGAAACTGGCAGTCAAGGCGTCACTCGACGAGTTGGTCGAGAGTTACGCCGCCGAAGAGCGGGGAGTCGAAATTCGCGCGGTGGCGGGCGGGTACAAGATGTACACGAAGCCGCAGCAGCATGACGTGGTGAGGCGGTTTATCAAGAGCTTGCGGTCGCCGCTGAGGTTGTCGATGCCCGCGCTTGAGACCCTGGCGGTGATCGCGTACAAACAGCCGGTGACGGCGCCGGAGATTTCGGAGATTCGCGGGGTGAATACGGCGGGAGTGATCAGCACGCTGCTCGACAAGCATTTGATCACCACCGCGGGGCGCAAGGAAGTGATTGGGCGGCCGATCCTGTATAAGACCTCGAAAGAGTTCTTGATGCGGTTTGGGTTGAGCGATTTGGAAGAGTTGCCGAGCCTGAAAGAGTTTGAGGCGCTGGCGCGGGAGGCGCTCGGAAGCGATGAAGGATTGGCGCCTGTGGATGAAAGCCTGACGAACGAGGCGAGCATTGGCGCGACGAACGAAGTAGGAAGTGGCGAATTGCCAGTGCCGAGCAACGAAGGGCAGGACCCGCGAGCGAGCAGTGAGGGAATGCCGGAGGGGGAGGGCGAGAGTTCGAAAAAGGCGGCGGCGGCGACGGAGTGAACAGGAGGACTCGCAGAGCCTGGAAACGTCGCCAGCAGGAGGCCATCGAAGACAGATTCCTCGACTCCGAGCTGCGGGCACGGCGGCGCTCCGCTGGCGTTTTGGAATGAAGCGCGGCGGAGTAGGAGAAGGAAAAAAGACGGCGCAGAGATTTCCAGAGGAAGCGACTCAATTTTACGGGCAAGCGGATGCGAGCCAAGCGTGCGTTTGCCGGTCTGCTTGGCCACTGGCGTTGCTCGGCATTTCTGGGAATACAATCCCGGGGTATGTGAATGCCCGCGCGCTGGGCTAAACGATCGGTGGAATGAGCGAGCCAGCCCACGGCGCGACGCTACCGCGCATGGATTCCTGCCGCGTATCATCAGATCAATTCCGCTTTGCATGGGCACCGGTGTGGCTTTGCGGAAATTTTCATCACATTGAGGGTCAGTGGTTCGCGCCGACGGTTCCCCGACTATGGGGTGAAATGGCGGGGCTTCCCCGTCCGGGAGTGCAGGAGAGACGAAGAGATGCAGGAGAGGTTGCAGAAGATTATTGCGCGGGCGGGGATCGCTTCGCGAAGGCACGCGGAGCAATTGATCCTGAGCGGGCAGGTGCGCGTGAACGGGCGGGTAGTGACCGAGCTGGGAACAAAGGCGGACGCGTCCAGGGACCGGATTGAGGCCGCAGGGCGCGTGGTGAAAGAAGCAGAACGGCGCGTTTATCTGGTGCTGAACAAGCCGCCGGAGATTGTGTCGGCGATGGCCGACCCGGAAGGCCGGAAGACCCTGAAAAACTGTTTGCGTGGTTTTCCGGCGCGCGTGTATCCGGTCGGGAATTTGGAGTACAGCGCGTCGGGACTCGTGTTTTTGACCAACGACGGCGACCTGGCTGCGGAGATGCTGAAGCGCTGGGGCGAGCTGGAGCAGGTGTATTTGGTGAAAGTGAAGGGCATGCTTACGCTCGGGGAATTGGAGCGCTTGGGGAAAGAGATTGGCGTGAGGATGAAAACGGTGAGGCAGCCGGACGCGGCGCGGAGGCGGACCGCGAATTACTGGTATGAAGTGCGGATGCGGGATACCAAGAAAGACGAAATGCGGAATGTGTTGTTTCGGGAGCGGCATCCGGTAGAGAAGATGAAGCGGGTAGGACTAGGGCCGCTGACGGTGGAAGGGGTGGCGGAGGGGAGGTACGAGATGTTGCGGGAGAATGAAGTGGAGAAACTAGAGAAGACGCTACGAGGAGGGAAAGGGGGCAAGGGAAAACAATGAGGGAAGAAACAAGGGAAGGTTCACCACGCCCCGTCGAGTTTGGTTGGGTACCGTCAAGCCAGGATCCTCGGCCGCCAAAATGAGCGGGCTCGGAATGACGCTTGATTCGGTTTTGCCTGGCCGGTGCGTCTGGAAGGGTTAGAGTCGATTCAAACCATGGCTTCGGAAAGACTGCAGAAGATTATGGCGGCGAGCGGGATTGCGTCGCGGCGCAGGGCGGAAGCGATCATCGCGGCGGGACGCGTGACGCTGAACGGAAGGGTGGTGACCGAGCAGGGAACGAAGGCGGATCCGGAGCGGGACGAGATTTGCGTGGATGGGAAACCCTTGAGGAGGCCGGAGCGGCTGCGGTATTTCCTGCTGAACAAGCCGAGAGGATATGTGACGACGGTAAGCGATCCGGAGGGGCGGCCGACGGTGATGGATTTAATGCCGCCGGGGATCGAGCGCGTGTACCCGGTGGGGCGGCTGGATTATGCCAGCGAGGGACTGCTCCTAATGACGAATGACGGTGCGCTGGCGCAGAAGCTGATGAAAGCCGGATCACACGTGCCGAAGATGTATCGCGTCAAAGTCAGTGGGAAACCGGAGGGGAAGGCGATTGCGCAGCTCCGTGCCGGTGTCACGATTGAGCTCGAAGACGGGAGGCGGGTGAAGACTTCGCCGGCAAAGATACGGTTGGTGGAAGACCGCGGCAAAGGAAGGGATGGGCCGCAAGCGGCGAATGGGGAGCGAGCCAACCCCTGGTATGAGGTGACTTTGATTGAAGGGAGAAACCGGCAGATTCGCAGGATGTTTGAACACGTGGGACATCACGTGGAGAAGATTAAGAGAGTGCAAATGGGACCGCTGTTTCTTGATGTGGAGCCAGGGAAGTTTCGGGAGTTGACGAAGAGGGAAGTGGAGGAATTGAAGAGAGTGGCGAGCAAGGCATAGGAAGACAAAATACAAGACTGTGGAGAACTCTCGGGAAGCGCGGAGGTATCTCGCTTCGCTCGGGATGACAATTTTGCAGGCTCCAACAAGAACCTACCGCCCGAGAATGTAGGCAGGATAATGCACAAGTACCGCCATTCGTTCCAGACTCGCGAGTTGCGCGCAGAAAGTGCGAGAATGGTTGCGGCCTCCGATACGGTTTCAATGGCTGCCATGGCGATGCCCTGCCGTGGATGTTTGGCTACGGCACGCGCCAACTACCGAGAATTTGGAGCTTGCCCAGAGAAAGGCACTGGCTTGCTTGAGTTGACCGACCAGAGATGAACTCGATACCGGAAGCGACGCAGAATAACCAGAAACGCAATGAGCAAAACGATTGAAGAGCTGATACCGGAGTACCTGCGTGGGCTGCCGGTTTACGTTCCCGGCAAACCCATTGAGGAAGTCGAACGCGAGCTGAAAATTCACGCGATCAAGCTTGCTTCAAATGAAAATCCGCTCGGGCCATCCCCGATGGCGATGGAAGCGGCGCGCAAGGCGCTGGCTGATTCGAACCGTTATCCGGATGGCGGGACGCTGCGGCTGCGCGAGAAAATTGCGGCGACGCACGAAGTTTCGCCGGATGAGATTTTTATCGGGCTGGGATCGAGCGAACTGATTGACGTGGTGGCACGTGTGTTGCTGGGCCCGGGGACGGTCGGGCTAACTTCAGAAGGCACGTACCCGCCGTTTTCCACGGCGATCCGAGCGAATGGCGGGTCGCTAGAGCACGTGCCGATGTGCGGGTTCGCCTACAATCTGCCGGAAATGGCGCATGCGATCATAAATGCCACGCGAATCATTTATCTGGCTAATCCGAACAATCCGACGGGAACGGCGTTTGGGGCGGAGGAGTTCGAGGGGTTCTTAAGCCGCGTGGCAAGCGACACGCTGGTAGTGCTCGATGAGGCGTATATTCACTACGCGGAAAGAACA
>Ga0306920_100014288_pt1 | contig 10841 bp, 10 predicted proteins | sample flu12Cox44000170_FD_204666 | JGI IMG/M metagenome (GOLD analysis project Ga0306920, IMG submission 204666) | Lab enrichment of tropical soil microbial communities from Luquillo Experimental Forest, Puerto Rico - flux4day.12C.oxic.44.000.170 (v2)... | ecosystem: Environmental > Terrestrial >... | reverse complement strand
GCTCGGCAAGTCGCACGGCGAGACGATCAAGGGCGAGGCACCGGATTGGATGTTCTGGAAACCGGAGATGCCCTTCGACACGATGGCACGGCACGCTGTCGATTTCTGGTTGACCTCCGAGGACCTGCCCGATCCAGAAAACCGGGTCACGATCGATGCGACGGGCAGGGTCATCCTTCACTTGACCGAGAATAACATGGAAGGACATGTCCGCCTCGCCGAGAAGCTCAGAGAGATACTGAAGGCGATGGACTGCGAGCCCCATGTCCTGCCCCGCTCGCTCTATCTCGGCAAGAATATCCCGATCGGCGGCACCGCCCATCAGTGCGGGACGGTCCGCTTCGGCCGCGATCCGCGGAGCTCGGCGCTCGACGTGAACTGCAAGGCGCACGATCTCGACAATCTCTATGTCGTCGACGGCAGCTTCTTCCCGTCGAGCGGCGCGGTGAATCCGGCGCTCACCATCATGGCCAACGCCCTGCGTGTAGGGGATCACTTGCTGGAGCGGCTCTGTTGAGATTTGATCGCAAGGTGAGAGATCCAGGTATGGGTCAAAGCAGGCAAAGCAAGCTCGCTTTGGTCCTGATTCTTGCTTTTTTACTGCTGCCCTGCGCGGTCCTCGCTCAGCAAGCCCCAAGCCCACTGGTTCAGGGTGTTGGACCCATCGAGATAACCGTCTCCGATGCGGACCGGGCGCTCAAGTTCTATTCCGAGGTGCTGTCGTTCGAAAAGGTTTCTGATCAGACCGTGCACGATACCAATTACCTACGTCTGGAAGGTGTATCGGCATCGGACGTACGGGTGATGCGGATGCGGCTCGGGGACGAATACGTCGACCTTGTGCAATTCGCAGGGACGCAAGGCCGCCCTGTTCCCGCCGACTCGCGCAGCAATGATCGCTGGTTTCAGCACATCGCCATTGTCGTAAGCGACATGGGGCGCGCGTACGAGCGGCTGCGTGATGCGCATGTCGAGCAAATCTCATCCGGCCCGCAGCGCCTTCCCGATTGCAATGTCAATGCCGCCGGCATCGAAGCCCTCTACTTCAGGGATCCCGACCGCCACGCGCTGGAGCTCATCCACTTCCCGCCCGACAAAGGGCAGTCGAAGTGGCATGCCCCCGCGAACAAGCTGTTCCTCGGCATAGACCATAGCGCCATCGCCATCGGCGATACCAACACGAGTTTGCGGTTCTACCGCGACCTGCTCGGACTTCCCATTGTCGGCACAAGTGACAACTCGGGGATCGAACAGGAACAGTTGTCCGGAGTCCCCGGCGCTGTTGTCCACATCACAAGCCTGCGCGCGAGCTCAGGCGCGGGAATCGAGTTGTTGGAGTACCGATCTCCGCAAGATGGCCGCCCCATTTCGCCGGATGAGCGGGCCACCGATCTGGTTCATTGGGAAATTACTCTCATGACTGCGAACGCCAAGCGTACGTCCGAAGAGCTGCGGAGAGACCACGCTCGTTTCATTTCACCTGACCTCCTTACTTTCAAAGACACTGAATTGGGTTTTCGCGAAGGCGTTGTGGTGCGAGATCCGGACGGGCACGCATTAAGGATTGTCGCGCCATGACACTGACCCGCGCAGACATTCGATTCACCGCTTCCGGAATGGAAGTCCCTGCCGTCACCGCCGAGGAGATGCGCGAAGTAGATCGCATAGCAATGGAGGAAACCGGCCCCAATCTCTTTCAGATGATGGAAAACGCGGGCCGCAATCTCGCAGCACTCGCAATGGAGCTGCTGGGAAACCGTTGGCAGCAGGCATCCTATCTTGTACTTGCCGGTAGTGGCGGCAATGGCGGAGGGGGTATCTGTGCAGGCCGACATCTCGCCAATCACGGCTGCCGCGTCAGTCTATGCCTTGCTGACCCTGAACATTTGGGAGAAGTCCCCGCCTTCCAGCACAAGGTGTTCCAGTCCACTTCGGGAAAGGAGATCAGAATTGCCGAGCTTGACCGACAGCACCCCGACATCATCCTGGACGCACTGATAGGCTACGGTTTGAAATCCGCGCCTGTCGGTGCGGCTGTGCGCCTCATCGAATGGGCGAACGCGAGCGGAGCCTCGATTCTCGCGCTCGACATTCCTTCTGGGAGGAACGCCACAACGGGAGAAGCACCGGGCGCTTGTATGCGGCCGCGCTGGACCATGACATTGGCGCTTCCCAAAACCGGCCTACTGCCAGACACGACTGGAGATCTGTTTCTTGCTGACATTGGAATACCGCAAGAGACTTATCAGCGCATGCAGACCAAATATGTAAGCCCTTTCGGGAAAGGCTACCGGATGCGCTTGGCGGCTGAGGTAGCCCCGTCTGAAGAAACGCTGATGCACCCCGCGAGGACAACAGAACACACCACAGGAGCGGAAGAATGAGCAGCCTCCCAATCGCCGACTATGGATTGGTTTCCGATTGTCATTCGGCGGCGCTCGTCAGCCGCATGGGCTCGGTGGACTGGCTTTGTTTTCCACGGTTCAATTCTCCGTCGGTATTCGGTCGCCTGCTGGACGACGAAGCAGGGCATTGGTCAATTCATCCTACGGTCGAATGCACGCCAACGCGTCGCTACATCGATCAAACCTTGGTTTTGGAAACAACTTTCAGGACATCTACAGGCACGGCAGTGCTGCTTGATTCCATGGCGGTCGGAAAGAACGAGCGCGGACACCAACTCGGGGCTGAGGCTCCTCATGCTCTGCTTCGTTCGCTGCGCTGCACGGACGGAGAGATGGAGTTCGAGTCAGAGTACGTGCCCCGTCCCGAATATGGACTGGTCTATCCGTTGCTGAGCGAAATCGAAGGAGGTGTACGCGCTCGCGGGGGGCCTCATACCTGCGGCTCTCCTCGCTTGTTCCCGTTGCGCTCGAGGAGAGCACCTGCCGGTCGCGATTCCATTTGAAAGCGGGCCAGACCGCCTCATTTGCACTGCAATACCGCGCAAGCTGGGAGCCATCACGTGAGCACTGGGCTCAGAGTGAAATCGACAGCCGCATTGAGGATACGATCAACGCTTGGCGGAGCTGGTCGGGCCTGCACCAGAATTACAAAGGGCCTTGGCAGGAATTGGTTTTGCAGAGCGGTCGAATATTGCAGGGCCTAACGTACTATCCGACGGGCGCGATTGTTGCCGCGGCCACCACATCACTTCCGGAAACTGCAGGCGGCAGCCGCAACTGGGATTACCGCTTTTGCTGGGTACGTGACGCTAGCCTGACGCTGGGGGCACTGTGGGTTGCGGCATGTCCTGACGAAGCGGACAAATTTTTTGATTTTATGACCGGAGCGGCGCTCACTCAGATGCGGCGGGGGGTCGATCTTCAGATCATGTTCGGCATAGGAGGCGAGCATGATTTGACTGAACGGGAGCTCCCTCACCTGTCGGGTTGGAGAGGCAGCCGTCCGGTTCGGATCGGCAATGGCGCTTGGAGTCAGCGCCAGATCGATGTTTACGGAGAACTTCTAGGTACTGTTTATCTGTTGCGCGAACGGCTGCAAGGTCTCGATGGAACTACGAAGGAATTTCTTGCGGATGTGGCCGATGTCGCTGCCGCGCGCTGGAAAGAAAAAGACCAGGGAATTTGGGAAATGCGTGGCGAGCCGCGTCACTTTCTTTATTCCAAGCTGATGTGCTGGGTTGCATTAGATCGCGCCATTCAACTGGCCGGCCAGATCGGAGCGCAAGATCGCGTTTCGCGCTGGGCCCGCATTCGCGATGAAATCAAGAGCGCGATCCTTGAACAGGGATGGAATGACCGCGTGCGCGCGTTCACTCAATCCTTCGGCTCCGATGACCTGGATGCCTCGAATCTGGCAATTCCCCTCGTGGGCTTTCTCCCGCCGAATGACCCGCGAGTGATTTCGACCATTGAGGCGACGGCCAAAGGCCTGACGGACGAGCACGGGCTGGTGTATCGCTATCTCGCACATGACGGCCTCGAAGGGGAGGAAGGCACGTTTCTCTTGTGCACGTTTTGGTTTGCGCAGGCGCAGGCAATGGCTGGACGCGTCGAGCAAGCCAAAGAGACCTTCTCGCGCGCAATCGGCTTTGCCAATGACTTGGGCCTGCTTGCGGAGGAAGTCGATCCGAAGACACGCGAACTCTTGGGCAATTTCCCGCAGGCTTTCAGCCACGTCGGCCTCGTCAATGCGGCATGGGCGATCAGCGAAGCTGAACAGCAGGTAAGGGAATTGAATGTGGCAGAACGTCCATCGCTGCCGAAATTGGCATAAGTCGTTCCAAACTTGGATGGCAGCGGTTACGCCACAAACGAGCTTGTGGCTACCAACGGCCTTTCGGTTCGCGATATCGCGACGGCCCACGGACTGACAGAGATCGAGGTGAGTCAGTCACCAGTGGAGGCGAAGGGATGATCGCACCATCCGGCGAGCAAATCACGATCCTAGCGAAAGATCAGCAGGCTGTAGTCGTCGCGGTTGGCGGTGGACTCCGCTCATACTCGGTTGGCGGCCGTGAGCTTCTCGACGGATATAGCGCCGATGAGATCAGTTCCTCGGGCCGGGGCCAGGTGCTGATCCCGTGGCCGAACAGGTTGCAAGATGGGAGCTATGAGTTCAACGGGCGTCGCCACCAGCTCCCACTGAACGAGCCGGAGCGCCGCAACGCGATCCACGGTCTCGTTCGTTGGTCCACCTGGACCGCCGCCGAGCGACAGCCACACCGGGTGGTGATGGAACACATTCTTTATCCACAACCGGGCTACCCGTTTTTGCTCAGAATAAGCATCGAATATGCACTATCCCGCAATGGACTCCTGGTGCAGACGACGGCCACGAACCTCGGCACGCACACCTGTCCTTACGGAAGCGGCTCTCATCCATATCTGACCCTTGGGACAGCAACTATCGACGGTTTGATTTTGCAGGTACCTGGGCGAACGGTCCTGCGATCCGACGAGCGCGGCCTTCCGATCCGGAGGGAAGCCGTGGAGGGAACCGAATACGATTTTCGGCAGCCGAAACGGATCGGCTCGATAAAGCTCGATCACGCGTTTACAGACCTCGAGCGGGATGGGGATGGCCGCGCCCATGTGGAGCTCCGCGATTCGGACCGCGAAATAAAAGTCTCCCTTTGGGTCGACCAGAGTTACCCTTACTTGATGTTCTTCAGCGGCGACCCGCTTCCGGACGTTCAGCGTCGCAGCCTTGCCGTCGAGCCCATGACTTGCCCGCCGAACGCATTTCGAACCGGGGACGCTCTGATCCGCCTGGAGCCAGGCGCCTCGGTCACGGGCACATGGGGCATCGCTCGCGGAAGCGCAGCGTCGCAACGCCAGTCCATCAGCTCGATCGGCTGACCGATCAGGACACCCTCGGGAACGCGGCAGGCTGCCTCGATCCAGCCAATAATTGCCTCTTGTGGGCCGACTGGTTACCAGATGATTTAGTTACCTCGGGAGCTCTCTGTGGGTACCTCAATCGCACAGAAGAATATTAGGTTGAAGCGGGCATATGAGCGGCCAAGTCCGGACGATGGCGTGCGCATTTTGGTTGACAGGCTATGGCCACGCGGACTCAAGAAGGTGGATGCTGCGATTGATCATTGGATGAAAAACGTCGCGCCTAGTTCAGAACTTAGGCGTTGGTTTGCACATGACCCCGTGCGCTGGAAAGAATTTCAGAGACGGTACAAGCAGGAACTGAAGCAACGTCAGAAAGAAATCAACGAATTAAGAACGTTGGCTCGTCATAGCTCCATCACCCTCATTTTTGCCGCGCGTGATGAAGAGCATAATGAAGCCGTCGTGCTGCGAGATTTCTTGCTGCGTCAATAATGCCGTAATTGCGAACTTTCGTGCCCAACAACCGAGATTAAATCCCCTAAGCGAGCGTGAGCATGACCCCCTGCGCTGGAAAGAATTTCAGAGACGGTACAAGCAGGAACTGAAGCAACGTCAGAAGGAGGGTCAACGAATTAAGAACGTTGGCTCGTCATAGCTCGATCATCAATGACTGCATCGCCGGCTGCGAGGTCAGACCGACCCAATCTGTGGCGCCGACGCAAAGACCGACCGCTCTGTGGTGCCATGTTTGGACGGCTCTGAGTTGGCAAGGATTTTCTCACGCCCCGCAGGCTGGTCGGTGTAGCCATGTGTTCGGCCTTTGGTGCGGTTCACATGACCGCTGGCCATAATGCCAGGCCCTCTAGTCGATTCCGGCCTTCCAGGTCTGCTCTTGACTTGCGGCGGCCTCCTCGCCTGGTGGCGATGGGAGCAGGGGGCGGTGCGACGTGAGCGGAGGGACTCCGACGTGCCGATCAGTATCTCAGACAGAGTCAGAACCCTGGCTCTCGGATCAGGCGGCCGGCCCGACCCGCCGATCGGCGTATTCGCGGGTAGACGGCATCGATTGTCGATCTGACGTCGCTGCGGCGGCCTCCGCGAAAATGATCCGGGCCCCGCGGCGGAAGGTGAGATAGGCCCACAACCAGTCGAGCGCTACGACGATGCGCGAGCGAAAGCCGATCAGGAAGAAAATATGCGCGATGCTCCAGACCAGCCAGGCAGGCCGGCCAGAGAGCGTCATCCAGCCGAAATCAGCCACCGCACTGTTGCGGCCGATCGTGGCGAGGCTGCCATAATGGCGGTAACGGAATGGCGGCGGCCGGGAAGCCCCCTCGCCGCGTGCCCTGATCACACTCGCGGCGTAGACCCCCATTTGCTTCGCCGCCGGAGCGATGCCCGGTGCGAGCTTTCCGTCCCAGCTCTGCGAGGCGCAAGCGTCGCCGACCGCAAATATCTCGGGGTGGCCTGGAACCGAGAGATCTTCGCACACCACGACGCGCCCCGCGCGATCGGCTGGTACGTCCAGCCACTTTGCGACGGGGGACGCCGCAACCCCGGCCGCCCATAGGATGGTACGCGCCGGGATTCGCTCGCCGGCGACCTCGACACCGTCGGCGTCACAGGCGGTGACCGCCTTGCCCGTCAATACCTCGACGCCGAGCCTCTCGAGCGCCCGGCGGGCGGCGGCAGAACATTTCTCCGAGGAACTCGAGAGAACTCTCGGTCCAGCTTCAATCAAGATGATCCGCGCGCTGGAGGGGTCGATGTTGCAAAAATCATGGACCAGGGAGGCCTTCGCAAGCTCCGCAATGGCGCCCGCTAGCTCGACACCCGTGGGTCCGGCGCCGATCAGGATGAAATTGAGCAGCCTGCGGCGTTCATTCGGATCGTCGCAAACTTCCGCGGCCTCGAAAGCCGAGAGGATCTGCTGGCGAATGGCCAGCGCATCGGAGAGCGTCTTAATGCCGGGCGCGAATTTCTCCCATTCGTCGTGACCGAAATATGAGTGGCGGGCACCCGTGGCGACGATCAGGAAATCGTAAGGCACACGTCGCTCGCCAATAAGCACCGCCCGGCCAACGGCGTCGATCCCGGTTACGGTCTCCATTAGGACGGTTGCGTTCTGCTGCGCCCGCAGGATCGCGCGGACCGGCGCCGCAATGGTGTTGGGCGCCAGCGCAGCGGTGGCGACCTGATAGAGCAGGGGCTGGAACAGATGGTAGTTGTGCCGGTCGATCAGGGTGACGTCGAGCGCAACCCGCGCGAGGGCGCGTGCCGCCGACAATCCCCCGAAACCGCCACCAAGAATGACGACGCGCGGTCTATCGAGGGTCATGACAACCGACTGGATCGATCGATCGGGCAGCCGTGCAACCATCCCCAGGATAGCGATACTGGTCGAGCCCAAACCTCATTGACCGGGATTTCTCCTTTCACGAAAGAGCAACTCTGGGGAATATGGCCTAGTTGGCGCGCCGCCTTGGCGAAGCTCGAGCCCTCGACGACCGCTACCTGCACGTTCGCCAACGGAGCAGCAACACAGCTCAATTTGTGAGACATGACCCATCCCTGCCGCTCGTTATCCGGGCGGATGAGCGTCGGCGTACAAAGCGATCCGACAGAGTTAACCGCGAACGGCGGCTTGGCCGCGGGTCCGCGCAGCAGTGGCCTTAGGTCGGAATTATACGCTTATCGATGACAATGACGAGTGCAATTTTTGGACACCGTAAGTGTAGGCGTAAAAATACCTCACCCTGGCGTAACCGCAAAGTAAGCGCCGAACAAGCTCGACCAAGCCGCGGAGGATTATCGCCCAGGTCGAGTGGCATCCCGGAGAACTTTATCCCCGCATCGGCTTCATCGTGACGAACATGAGCCGCCCGGCCGAGCGCGTCGTTGCTTTCTACAATAAGCGCGGGACGTGCGAACAATGGATCAAGGAAGGCAAGGGCGCGATCAAGTGGACACGGCTGTCGTGCAGGACGTTCGCGGCCAACGCCGTGCGGCTCCAACTCCATGCGCTCGCCTACAATCTTGGCAACTTTCTCCGCACGCTTGCAACACCGGAGCCGATCAAGGACTGGTCGCTGACGAGCTTGAAGGAGAAGCTGATCAAGATCGGCGCGAAGGTGGTGAGCCACGGACGCTATGTTGTCTTCCAAATGGCGGAGGTCGCCATCCCACGACAAATGTTCGAGGAGATTCTGCGGCTGATCGCGGAACTACGGCCGCAGCCACCACCCGCGCCAGCATGAAGCGTTCGATTGTTCACGCGTTCAAGCGCAATCGACAGGAGAAATGCGTCCAGATGCCAGTGAAAATAGCCAGATCAACCCCTCGACCATCGTTCGGGTTGCGCGAGCTGCTGGTAGCCAGCCATATCTCCCGTCTGGCTTCCAGGGACGCTGCAAAATCGCTACTCTCCACGCTGGTTTCGGAGTCATCCGGGGAATGTCGGTTTGTTAGACTTTGAGTATCCGCAGGTCGCGTTCCGCTTGATGCATTATTGGTAGCATACGAGTGAGCAAGCGTCCCGACTACAACCGGATCGCACCTGCAGGCGGGAGGCCGGTTGTGTCTGCACCTCGAGTTGTAATCGTGGGCGGCGGATTTGCCGGGCTGTTCGCGACGCGTGCGCTGGGTGGCGCCCCAGCGAACGTGGCGCTAATAGATAAGCGGAACTACCACCTGTTTCGCCCCTTGCTCTATCAGGTGGCCACCGGTCTGCTGTCCGCGGACGAGATTGCAGTGGCCCTGCGGTCGATCGTGAGCGGGCAGCGCAACGTAGAGCTGGTGCTGCAGGACGAAGTCACCGCGATCGACTCGGCCCAGCGGACAGTTCACTTGAAACAACATCAGCTGCGTTACGATTTTCTAATCCTTGCCACTGGCATTCAATACAACTACTTCGGACACGATGATTGGCGGCGCATAGCGCCGGGACTCGAATCGTTGGACGACGCAGACCTGATTCGCGGGAAGGTGTTAACAGCATTCGAGCGGGCCGAGGAGATAGCTGCGTTCGATCACTGCGATAGCGCGCGAATTCAGCAACTGCTGACATTCGTGCTGGTCGGCGCAGGAACGGTGGGCGTAGAAATGGCCAGCACGCTGGCCGAGATGTCGCGCATAGCTTTGTCACGCGACTTTCGCCACATCGATCCACGTTCGACGCGGATACTATTGTATGAAGCGGCGCCGCGCGTGCTCCCCACGTATCCAGAAGCGTTGTCAGCCAGAGCGAAACGGCATCTCGAAAGCCTCGGCGTCAAGGTGTATACGAACACACGCGTCACTAGCGTGGATGACGGCGGAATCGTCGCCGATGGAAAGAGCGTGCCGGCAAGCACAGTGTTGTGGAGCGCAGGCGTGCTGGCCTCGCCAGCGGGGCGCTGGCTGGGCGCGGCAATGGACCACTCGGGCAAAATTATAGTCAATGCTGACCTTTCGGTGCCGGGGCATCCCGAGATTTTTGCGATCGGTGACACGGCGCACGTGGTAGCGGAGTCTCGCAACCTGCTGGGTGTCAAGTCGAAGGAGCCGATAACGATGCCGGGCGTCGCGCAACCCGCAATTCAAGAGGGCCAGTACGTGGCGCGGCTAATTCGGCGGCGGCTGGCAGGCAAACCGGAGCCGGCGCCTTTCTGGTACTGGGACAAGGGTGACCTCGCGATTGTGGGTCGGACCTATGCGGTGGCCGACCTGCGATTCCTGCGGTTCACGGGATTTTTGGCCTGGATTGTCTGGGCCGCCGTCCACATCTATGGTCTGATTGGGTTCGCGAATCGGTTCTTCGTCATCCTGCAGTGGGGAGTTGCGTTTTTAACAAAGCGGCGGCAGGTGCGTGTCTTCCCGGGGCAAGAGAGCGCGGCGAAGGCACCGTAGAGATCAAAGCGAAGGAGGAGTGCGCAGAGGCATAGCTCAGCCTTGACGCCTGTCGAACGCATTTGGAATCCAGTCAAACATTGCGCGGCCCGCGAAGACCTCGATGGAGACACCCGCATCTTCAATTAGTGGTGCAATCGCCCTAATTTAGGTCGACCCGCGCCTCTCCAGATTACCTTCAATGATGGCAATATCGAAGTTCTCACGGTTCCGCCCGCTGTGAATGGCGGTTTAATTGGGTTCGACCGAACGTACGAATTGAACCCATGGCGAGGTAGCTGTCGAAGCGGATTGATGATTATTGCTGCTTGGAATGAGACTGGGCCGGAGCGGGTCTGCGTCAACCCATTACCTCGCCGCCCCCCCGGGCGGAGTCATGACATGATCCCCGCAGGGAGGAAGTCATCGGCACAGAGGGCTGGACAAAAGTTCTGGGTCTCGCTTTGAAAAGCCCAGAACTCATAATTGTCCTAGCCTACATCATCAATCGGCCATCACCCATCCCGCTATGCTGCCTTTTGGGCGATGATGAAGTCGCTGAGATCGGCAGCCTCATTCGAGCTGCGTTCCGTCCAGAAGACGAGAAGCTTGCATCCATTCTTAGTAGAGTGCGGGCCGTGTGCCTTGCCGGCCTTGAAATGTAGC
>Ga0306920_100014286_pt1 | contig 10841 bp, 8 predicted proteins | sample flu12Cox44000170_FD_204666 | JGI IMG/M metagenome (GOLD analysis project Ga0306920, IMG submission 204666) | Lab enrichment of tropical soil microbial communities from Luquillo Experimental Forest, Puerto Rico - flux4day.12C.oxic.44.000.170 (v2)... | ecosystem: Environmental > Terrestrial >... | reverse complement strand
TGACCGGCGCGGGCCTGGCCCCGCTGCCCACGCAACGGCCGATCCCGGTGTGGTTCGGTGCGGCCTCCGACCGCGCCTACGAACGCGCCGGACGGCTTGGCGACGGCTGGTTCCCGATGATGGCGCCCGGACCTGGCCTCGATTACGCGCGTGAGCAGGTGAAGCGCGCGGCGGCCGCCGCCGGCCGCGACGCCGACAGCATGGGGATGGAAGGCCGGGTCACCTGGGCCGACGACCCCGACAAGGTCGCCGCGGACATCGCCGCCTGGAAAGCCGCCGGGGCCACGCATCTGTCGGTGAGCACCATGGGCGCGGGCCTGGCCACCGTCGAGGACCACCTCGCCGCATTGGAGCGGGTTGCCGCCGACTTGGCGTAGTGCCGTCGGTCCAGCGATGCTGGATGAGATGCGTTGTCGTACTTACGTATACGACGGCTGGAACGCCTCGACGGGTTGGGCCAAAGCCAGCGCCGAGCTGGTGCCGATCGGCCCGTGCTGGTCGAACAGGGTAGCGGCGCCGGTGGCCACACCCGCGGTGCCGTAGTGGCTCTGGGCGGCCAGGCCGACGAACTCACCATCGGGGAGTCGGCTCGCGGTGACGCTGTAGTCGGCGTTGATGTAGCGCAATCCGCCTGTGCCCCAATGGGTCAGCGAACTGGTGATGTCGCCGGCGAATGCCAGGCGAGTGAACGGGGTCAGGGGGTGGCCTTGCACCATGGGGCGAAACACCCTCGCCCACGCGAACTTCTGGGAGTGGGACTGCTCCCATTCGTCCGTGGCGATGCCGGGAGTGCCGTCCCGGGTGGCCCCATATCCCCAGATAAAGAACGGCATGTCCGCCGGGAAGCCGGCGGAGTCCGTCGGTAGCGGCGGCATCTGGACCGGGGTCGACCACACCTGCCCCTCGGGGTGGTCGCCGCGTCGCAGAAACAGCGCGCCGGCCCGCGCGACGGTCTGCCCGTTCTGAATCAGCATGCCGTCGACCAGCTTGACGCGACGGCCCTCGCGTTGCACCGAGGTCCGAATCTGCACCGGCTCCAGCAGAACCGGACGCAACAGGTCGATCGTGATCCGGGCGGGCTGCAGGTCGGGCTCGATGCCGGATCGCTCTATCCCCCAGGCCAACAGCCCTCCAACGATCTGACCGCCCATGGCCGCGCCCCACGGTCCTCGAGTCAACCTCCCCGCGAGGTAGGAGTCGCCGTCGACAGTGAAGAACGCCTCGGGCATGATGGCGGAATCCTCGATCGTCACCGCTATCACGATAGGACACCGGAGAGTGAGAGGACCGGGCATGCCTCCAGTGATCGAAATTCCGCGCGACCACAATCCGTTCCCGACGACGGGTGTCTCCCGCGATGCCAATGGCATTCCGCATTACGACGATTTGCCGGCCACGTTGTTGGACATGCTCGCCGAGCAGGTCGACAACCGTCCAAACAGTGAGGCCGTCGTCGAACTCGGCGCCGATCGATTGACCTACCGGCAGCTGTGGGACCGCGCGTCGCGGGTCGCCGGCGGGTTGCGCGCGGCCGGTGTGCGACCCGGCGATCGTGTGTCCGTGCGTTACCCGGCGGGAATCAATTGGGTGCTGGGGTTTTGGGGCATCGTAATGGCCGGCGGCATTGCGGTGGCGGTCAATACGCGCTCCGCGCAACCGGAGGTCGAGTTCGTCCTGTCCGACTCGGGTGCGCGGGTGGATCTGGCGCCGGGCACACCGCTGCCCGATGGGCCGCCCTACGTCGCCGAGCGACTCGGCCGCGCGGACACGGCCGCTCTGTTCTACACCTCGGGCACCACCGGCCACCCCAAGGGTGTGCCGACCACGCACGAGGCCTTCGTGACCAACACCGAGAACGCGATCCGGTGCCTCGAGCAGCCACGGGATATCGGCGAGGGGATGCGCACGCTGATCTCCGTGCCGCTGTTCCACGTGACCGGTTGCAACTCACAGCTTTTGGTCGCGGCACGTCTCGGGGGAGCGTCGGTGATCATGCCCGCGCTCAACCTGGACGAGTTGATCGCCACGCTGGCCGCCGAGCGCATCTCGGTCATGGTGACCGTCCCGGCCGTCTACTCGTTGATGTTGCGGCACAACGCCTTTGCGAGCGCGGATGTCTCCGGCATCCGTTGGGTGGGCTATGGGGGTGCGCCGATCGCCCCGTCGCTGGTGCGGGCGGTTAAGGAGGCGTTCCCGCAGGCCACGGTCTTCAACGGCTACGGCATGACCGAGAGCGCCTCGTTGATGACCGTGCTGCCCGACCGGGACGCCGTCGAACACGCCGACTCGGTCGGGTACGCGGTTCCCTCGGTCGACCTGGCCGTGGCCCCGTTTAGTGGCGACGAGCCGGGCGTGGGCGAATTGGTCACGCGCGGTGCGAATGTGACCGCCAGTTACTGGAATCGGCCGGAGGCCACCTCGGGCACTTTCGCGGACGGCTGGCTGCACACCGGCGACGTGGTCCGGGTCGACGACGCGGGCCGGGTGCACATCATCGATCGACTCAAGGACATCATCAACCGGGGCGGTGAGAACGTCTCCAGCGTCGAGGTCGAAGCCGTGCTGCTGGCGGCGCCCAACGTCGCCGACGCCTGCGTGCTGGCGGTGCCCGACGACGTCATGGGAGAAAAGGTCGGCGCCGTCCTCTTCGGCGACCGGGAGCAGATCGACGTGCCGGCCGTGCTCGAACACTGCCGCGGGCAGCTTGCCGACTTCAAGATTCCGCAATACGTCACCGTGGTAGCCGAAGCGTTGCCGCGCAACGCCGGCGGCAAACTGCTCAAGGGTAAGCTCCGTGGGCAGGTCCGGTGGGGCGACCAACTCCGATGAGCGTGACCCTGCTGATCGCCAACCGCGGTGAGATAGCCCTTCGAATCATCCGCACCGCAACGGAATTGGGCATCCAAACCGTCGCCGTCTACGCCGAGGACGACGCCGACAGCCCCCACGTGCACGCCGCCGACGAGGCGATCGGCCTCCCCGGTGCCGGACCGGACGCCTACCTGGACCAGCGCTCGATCCTGGCGGCGGCCAAGAAGTGCGGTGCCGAGTTGATCCACCCCGGCTACGGGTTCCTCAGCGAGAACGCCGAATTCGCCCGCGCCACCGCGGCGGCCGGCTACACGTTCGTCGGGCCGGACGCCGACGCGCTCGCGTCGGTCGGCAACAAGTCGTCGGCCCGCGCCGCGGCGATTGCCGCCGGGGTCCCGGTGCTGCCCGCGATCGAAGGGCCGGCCGGCATCGAAGAGGTGCGCGCCTTCTTCGCGGCCCAGGACGGCCCCATCATGATCAAGGCACTCGCCGGCGGCGGCGGCCGGGGATTGCGAAAGGTGGCCAGCGCCGATCAGATCGACAACGCCTACCAACAGTGCGCCGCGGAGGCGCGACTCGGGTTCGGTGAGCCCGCGCTGTTCGCCGAGGCGGCCCTCGACGCCGCGCGGCACATCGAGGTGCAGGTGGTGGGTGCACCGGCCGGGCACCAGACGCGCGCGCTGGCGCTCGGCGACCGTGACTGCAGCATCCAGCGGCGCTACCAGAAGCTGGTCGAAATCGCACCCGCCCAAGGGCTTTCGGATGAACTGCGTCGCGAGTTACATCGGGCTTCGGCGCGACTGTGCGCAAGGGTCGGGCTGCGCGGAGTGGCCACCGTCGAATTCCTGCTCACCGGTGAGAGTTTCGTGTTCCTCGAGATCAACCCGCGCATCCAAGTCGAGCACACCGTCACCGAGGAGACCACCGGGGTGGACCTGGTGGCCGTCCAGCTGGCCATCGCCGGTGGGGCGTCGTATTACCAGCTGGGACTCCCTTCGGGAATCGCTTCGGACGGAAGCGAAGTCATCGGCGAGCCGGCCGCGCGAAGGGGTATTGCGATTCAGGCCCGGGTCAACGCGGAGACCTTTGCCGCCGACGGGTCCGTCGTGCCCACGGCGGGGACCTTGACGGAGTTCTCGCCGCCGAGCGGCCCCGGCGTGCGCGTAGACACGTATGGCCGGCCGGGCCTGGCCATCAGCCCGCGGTACGACTCACTGCTGGCCAAGGTCATCACCCATGTGCACGGATCGTCGTTGCAGGCGGCGGCGCGCAAGGCCCGCAACGCGCTGGGCGAATTCGGCATCGAGGGCGTTCGCACGAACGTCTCATTTCTGCGAGAGCTGCTGTCGGACAGTCAGCTTCAGTCGGGCTGGGTGACGACGGGTTTTCTCGACGGGAAGCTGCCCGAGTTGGCGACCGCGGCATTGTCTCGCCAGCCCGACATCCGGTTCACGTCGGTCGAGCTCTACCCGGGCGAGGAAGTGCTGCGCGCGCAATTGGCGGGCACCGTGGTCGAGGTGGCGGCCGAAGGCGTCGAGTTCGGTGCCGGCGACCAACTGATCGTCCTCGAGGCGATGAAGATGCAGCATGTGCTCGCCGCGCCGGACGCGCTGCGGACAGTCCGTAGTCTGGTGACGCCCGGCCAGGTCGTCGGGACTGGCGATGCATTGCTGGTCTTCACCCGTTCCGGTGCCGGGCCCGATGGCCAATCATATTCGGCCGCACTGGATCTCGATCAACCCCGCGCCGATCTCGACGAGGTGCGCGAGCGGCATCTACGCACCCTCGACGAGGGCCGCCAGGCCGCGGTCGCCAAACGGCACGACCAGGGTCGCCGCACCGCGCGGGAGAACATCGCCGACCTAGTCGATGCCGGCAGCTTCGTCGAATACGGCGCGCTGGCCATTGCCGCGCAGCGCAGCCGACGCTCGGAGGAGGACCTGATCGCCAACACCCCGGCCGACGGCCTGGTAGCCGGCGTGGCCACGATCGGCGCGGATCGATTCGGGCGAGCGGCGGCCGAGGCGGTCGTGGTGTCCTACGACTACACCGTGCTGGCCGGAACGCAGGGCATGCGCAACCATGCCAAGACCGACCGCGTCTTCGAGTTGGCCACCCGAAAGCGCCTGCCCGTGGTGCTGTTTGCCGAGGGCGGCGGCGGCCGGCCCGGGGACACCGACGTCGGCGGCGCCGCCGGGCTGGACGTGCCGACCTTCCGGATGCTGGCCGGCCTCAGCGGGCGGGTTCCGCTGGTGTCGATCGTGTCGGGGCGTTGCTTCGCCGGCAACGCCGCGCTGGCCGGGGTGTGCGACGTGATCATCGCGACCCCGGACGCCAACATCGGGATGGGCGGCCCGGCGATGATCGAAGGAGGGGGGCTGGGGGCACACCCGCCGGAGGCGATCGGGCCGATCGATGTGCAGCGACACAACGGCGTGGTGAGCATCGTTGCCCGCGACGAGGCGCATGCGGTATCGCTCGCCAAGCAGTATTTGTCGTATTTCCAGGGCAACTTGAACAATAGGGACGACTGGAAAGCCCCAGATCCGCGGCTGGCCCGGAATGTGGTGCCGGAGGACCGGTTACGGGCGTATGACGTGCACCGGGCGATCGAGTCGATCGTCGACATCGGCTCCGTCCTGCAGCTGCGCCCCGACTACGGCGTTGGGATCGTCACCGCACTGGTCCGCGTCGAGGGTGTGCCATACGGGCTGATCGCCAACAGCACTCACCATCTCGGCGGCGCGATCGACGCCGAGGCGGCCGACAAGGCCGGCGACTTTCTCGCCCTGTGCGAGTCGTTTCGGTTGCCGGTGATCTCTCTCTGCGACACCCCCGGGTTCATGGTTGGGCCCGACGCGGAAAAAGAAGCCGCGGTCCGCCGCTTCGGCCGGATGTTCGTCCTCGGCGCGCGGCTGACCGTGCCGGTGGGAATGATCATCCTGCGGAAGGGTTACGGGCTGGGCGCGATGGCGATGGCCGGCGGCTCCTTCCGTGCGCCGCAGTTCACGGTGGCCTGGCCGACCGGGGAGATCGGCGGCATGGGCCTCGAAGGAGCCGTCCGGCTCGGCTTCAGCAAGGAACTGGCCGCGCTGGCAGACCCGGCCGAACGCCAGACGCTATTCGACAAGCTGGTGGCGGCCGCCTACGAGCACGGCAAGGCGCTGCGGTCGGCCACCACATTCGAGTTGGACGACGTCATCGACCCCGCGGACTCCCGGGCCTGGATCACCAGACTCACGGGAGGCTGAGGGTCGTGCCGTTACCCGTGGGCGCCACCGCAGCCGACGCCCGGCAGGCAACCCTGGCCGCCCGGCACGCCGCCGGGGCCCCAGAACTGACCGCCGGAGCCGCAACCGACCCCCGGAAGGCAGCCCTGGCCGCCCGGACCGCCGCCGGGGCCGTTAACGCCGCCGGAGCCGCAGTTGCCGTTGGCGTCGCAGCCGCCGCCGCCCGGGTCGTCCTTGAAGACGACGTGCGTGGATGACGACCCCGTCATCGCTGGTCCGGCTGCAAAAACGTCAGCGGCGGCGGTCGGCGCTGCGGCGATCGCCGCCGCAACGGCCCCGGCGAGCACCAGTGGTTTCATGAGGGTTAATTTCGCTAGCATGCCTGTCGCATACCACGTCCACACATGTACAAAACATCCGTTGAGAGATCGGGCGCAACCAACATGACCTCACTCGATTTGACCGGCCGCACCGCCATCATCACCGGCGCCTCGCGCGGCATCGGGCTCGCGATCGCCCAGCAACTCGCGGCCGCCGGCGCCAACGTGGTACTCACTGCGCGCAAGCAGGAGGCGGCCGACGAGGCGGCGGCGCAGGTCGTCGGTGGCAGGGCACTCGGCATCGGTGCGCACGCGGTCGACGAGGACGCGGCGCGGCGCTGCGTGGACCTGACGCTGGAACGTTTCGGCAGCGTCGACATCCTGATCAACAACGCGGGAACCAATCCGGCGTACGGCCCGCTGATCGACCAGGACCACGCCCGCTTCGCCAAGATCTTCGACGTCAACCTCTGGGCCCCGCTGCTGTGGACCTCGCTCGTGGTCAAGTCATGGATGGGCGAGCACGGCGGCGCGATCGTCAACACCGCCTCCGTCGGCGGCCTGCACCAATCGCCGACGATGGGCCTGTACAACGCCACCAAGGCCGCGCTGATCCACGTCACCAAGCAGCTGGCGCTGGAACTTTCACCGCGCATCCGGGTGAATGCGATCGCCCCGGGTGTGGTGCGCACCAGGTTGGCCGAGGCGCTGTGGAAGGACCACGAGGACCCGCTGGCGGCGACCATGGCGCTGGGGCGCATCGGCGAGCCGGCCGATGTGGCTGGCGCCGTCGCCTTCCTGGTTTCCGACGCCGCTAGCTGGATCACCGGCGAGACGATGGTGATCGACGGTGGGCTGCTGCTCGGCCCCGCGCAGGGGTTCCAGTCGTTACCGAAGGGCAACTGATGATTTCCGACGACGACGTCACAGACGACCTGGAGGAGCGCGTGCTTGCGCTGCTGGATGCGCACGACCCGGCCACCACCGATCCGCGGGAATTCCTCGGCGCGCAATACGACGCGGGGCTGGCCTGGGTGCACCTGCCGCGGGGGTTCGGCGGGCTGGGCCTGCCGCGGAAAGCCCAGGAGTTCGTCGACGCCGAGCTTTCCGCCGCGGGTGCGCCGGTGGGCGGCACCGTCAAGAACTTCATCGGGATGGGCATGGCGGCGCCGACGATCGCCGCGTTCGGAACCGACGAGCAGAAGCGAAAGTTCCTGCGCCCGTTGTTCACCGGTGAGCAGGTCTATTGCCAGCTGTTCAGCGAACCGGGCGCGGGCTCGGACCTGGCCGGCGTGGCTACCCGCGCTGTCCGCGACGGAGACGATTGGATCGTCAACGGCCAGAAGGTGTGGACGTCGATGGCCCAGCACGCCCAGATGGCCATCCTGGTCGCCCGAACCGACCCGACGGTGCCCAAACACGCCGGCCTGACGTACTTCTTGTGCGACATGACGCAACCCGGTGTCGACGTCCGGCCGTTGCGCCAGATCACCGGCGAGGCGGAGTTCAACGAGGTGTTCCTCACCGATGTCCGGGTGCCCGACGCCAACCGGCTCGGCCCCGAGGGCGGCGGCTGGCGGGTCGCCACCACCACGCTCAACAACGAGCGCGTCGCCATCGGTACTCGCGCCGGAACGCCGCGGGAGGGCGGCATCATCGGCAAGGTCACCGCCGCCTGGCGGGACGAGCCGGCGCTGCGCAACCCCGCCATGCACGACGAGCTGATGCGACTGTGGGTCGACGCGGAGGTCCTTCGGCTGGCCGGTGAGCGGCTGCGGCAGCAGGCCAGCGTGGGTCAGCCCGGACCGGAGGGTGCGGGCATGAAGGTGGCCTTCGCCGGGCTGGCGCAAGCCATTTCGGGTTTCGACCTCGAGCTGCACGCCGAATCCGGCCTGCACTACGACGACTGGACCATGCGCAGGACGGAAGTCGTCGACCTGATCGGGCGCGAGCCCGGGTACCGCTACCTGCGCGCCCGCGGCAACTCCATCGAGGGCGGCACCTCGGAGATCCTGCGCAACACCATCTCCGAGCGGATTCTCGGCCTGCCGGGGGAACACCGCGTGGATAAAGACAGAGCCTGGTCGGACCTGAACAAGGAGGACCGGTGAGCGACCTGCTGTACTCCGACACCGAGCAAGCGCTGCGGGACAGCGTTCGTCACCTGTTCGCCGACAGGTGCCCACCGGAAACGGTGGCCCGATCCTATGATGCGGTAGCCCACGACTTTTCAGGAGTCTGGCGGACGCTGGCCGCCGAGCTCGGGGTGGCCGGACTGCTTGTTCCCGAGTCGCTCGGCGGTGCCGGCGCGGGTGCGCGCGAGGCCGCGGTCGTCATGGAGGAGATCGGGCGGGCCGTCGCGCCGGTGCCTTTCTTGTCCAGCGCAATCCTGGCCACGGTCGCGCTCCTGCGTGCCGGTGACGGCGAGACGGTGTCCGCCCTGGCCCAGGGTGAGCACACCGCCGCGCTGGTGGTGCCGCTGTCCACCGCGCCGGGCGATCCGATCGTGGGGGTGAACATCGGCGCCGGCGGCCTGACCGGGTTGATCAGCAGCGTTGCGGGCGCGGGCGAAGCCGACGTGCTCGTGGCGCCGGTCGCCGGCCCGGACGGACTCGAGCTGCACACCGTCTCTCGGACCACCCCGGGCGTCGAGGTGTCCCCGCTGCTGGCGCTGGATATGACGAGACCGCTCGCGAACGTGCGATTCTCGGGCGCGGCCTCGTCACGCGTGGGACCGGCGGACAGCGCCGTGGCGGAAGCGCTGCAGACGGCAGCGGCCCTGCTCGCGTCCGAGCAACTGGGTGTGGCGCAGTGGTGTTTCGACACCACGCTGGCTTACACCAGGCAGCGCAAGCAGTTCGGGCGCACGATCGGCTCGTACCAGGCGATCAAGCACCGACTGGCGGATCTGTGGTTCGAGGTCGGTGCGGCGACGGCGGTTGCTCGGTACGCCGCCGACACGTGCGCCCGCGGCGATCAGGACGCGGCCACGGCGACGGCCATCGCGCAGTCCTACTGCAGCGGCATCGCCGTACACGCCGCCGAGGAGTGCGTCCAACTACACGGCGGCATTGGAATGACCTGGGAGTATCCAGCGCACCTATACCTCAAACGGGCCAAGAGCGACCAGTTGGCCCTTGGCACCGCCTACCGTCACCGCGCGCGATTGGCCCAGTTGGTCGACCTGCCAGTGTCGTGATCAGGGCGCGTTGCTGCTGAGCCAGAGCTCTTCGGTGCGGTCATGGAAGCTGACCAGCGCGATGGTGTCGTCACGGCGTCGCAATGCCGACTTGCTCATGGTGGCCCATACTGAGTGGCCGAATTTGTGCCGCAGCTCGACGAGGCGCTCCGTAGATGTTCCAACGAGCGCGATCCAGGGGTCGTCAGTCGGCAGGGTGTACATGAAGTCATAGAAATTCGTCGAGAGCAGCTCGTCGGGCGAATAGCCCACCATGTCGCAAAACGAGCCATTGGCGAACAACACGGTTCCAGCGCGGTCAACCGCCAAGGCCGGAGCCGGTAGCCGCTCCAACATGATCAGCGCGGGCATCCGCCGCAATTCATCCATGGGCGACTGATCAGATGGCCGAGGGCGCCGGCGCTCAAGCGTTGGAGCGCTGTTGACTGGGAAAGGTTTGGTAATCACGGGTTCCCCCTAAACGTCGGATGGCGCTCCAGCCCCAACGCCAGAAGGGGGCCACGCGTTTTCTAAACGTGATGGCAGCAAATGTTACGGCAAGCTCGGCGGCTCGTCTATGGTTACGAGCTGAATTTGCTATTTGCCATATGCCCAATTATTTTGGGCGGCAGCCAGGGTGTCTGTTGGGTATTCCCAGCATAGATTATTTGCTGACAGGCCAGTATGCAATGAGGTTGCGCAATGGGGCGTGTGATCTCAGCAAACACAGCTACGCCCCGTTTCCGAAAACGCCGCACCAAACTGGGTCGATGTCTGAGTCGCAGCGAACGGCGGCATCCCCCTGCCGGCGACCGCGCCGGGACTTGCTGATGAGAGTAAGAACTGCTGAGCCGCTCGTTGGTTCGCGCCACGCACGGCGCACCACCGGAAACGGGAGCTGCGACAAATGCGCTGGTCTAGTGGTCTCGTTGTCGGTGGTTGCTCACCCGCCGACGCCTGGGGCCAAGTCGTCAAGCAGCGCGCGATCGCTGATGTCTAGGACTTCCACGTCGTACCTATCCGACAACTCCTGGCCGAACGCCACGGCCTCCGGGCCCCCGTCCGTGTCTAGGAGGCCCAGCTCGACGATGCCGCCCAAGCGCGCCCGGTACTCGGCACGCGGGCTGATCTTCATCGTAGGTATTGGCTGGAATGGCAGCACGTCGTGCAAAAGAACCTTGCCGACAACCAGATACGTCCACGGCGGATCCACAGCCCCCAGTTGCGCCACGACTCGCGACACTCTCGGGAACCCACGTGCCCGCGCGATCACGTCCGCGACCTCGATATCGGCGTACCAGC
>Ga0306920_100014284_pt1 | contig 10843 bp, 10 predicted proteins | sample flu12Cox44000170_FD_204666 | JGI IMG/M metagenome (GOLD analysis project Ga0306920, IMG submission 204666) | Lab enrichment of tropical soil microbial communities from Luquillo Experimental Forest, Puerto Rico - flux4day.12C.oxic.44.000.170 (v2)... | ecosystem: Environmental > Terrestrial >... | reverse complement strand
CCAACGGGGTCGTCGACGTACTCAACGGCGTAGAAAACACCATCAGCGGGCCGGCGGCAACTTTTCAGGTTAACGCCGCCACCGCCGCACGCTCCGGCTTCACTCCCGAGGAAGTGGCCACGGATGCTTCTGCCATTCTCGAAGGCCAGCCCGCCGCCACCCCGGTGGTCTTGAACGATCGCGTCTACCCGATCCGCGTTCGCTTTCCCGAATCGAGCCGGTCCTCGCTCGACCAGATGATGAACACCCCGATCGTCAGCGGCACCGGCCACACCGCCACTCTCGGCTCACTCGCTTCCCTGGCCACCGACCCCGGACAGAACGAAATTCGGCGCGAAAATTCCCAGCGTTATATGCGCGTCACGGCCCGGCTCGAAGGCGTGGGCCTCGGCTCCGGCATGGCCGCGGTGCAAAAAGCGGTTCGCGAACTCCACCTGCCCTCCGGGATCCGCGTGGAATACGGCGGCACCTTCCAGGAACAGCAAAAATCCTTCCGCGACTTGCTGAAGGTGCTGTTCCTGGCCCTGCTGCTGCTTTTCATCGTGCTGCTTTTCGAGTTCCGCAGCTTCTCCGCCCCGGCTGCCATCCTGGCTTCGGCCCTGCTCTCCACCTGCGGCGGACTTTTGGCGCTGCTGATCACCCGCACCACTTTCAATATCGCTTCCTTTATGGGCATCATCATGGTTGTCGGCATCGTCGCGAAGAACGGCATCCTTCTCCTCGACGCCGACCAGCGCTTCCGCTCGAGAGGCTTCTCGGCGGAAGAAGCCATGATTCAGGCGGGCCGCCGCCGCCTCCGCCCCATCGCCATGACCGCACTCGCGACGGTAGCCGGCATGCTCCCGCTCGCCTTCGGACTCGGCGCCGGCTCGGAGATGCTGAAGCCCCTGGCCATCACCGTGATCGGCGGCCTGCTGAGCTCCATGGTCCTTTCTCTCGTCTTTACTCCCGCCATCCACTACCGGCTCCACCGCGCCCCCGCCTGAAGATCTTTCTAAGAGTGCGCTCCGATCGCCATGACAAACGCCCCCGCCCGCATCCGTGAACGTCTGCTCGCCTGGGAATCCGCGTTACCGCAGCGTTTCGGGGCCAAGGATGAGGGCTCGCCGCGATCCGCCAGGACCGTCGGAGTAGGTGTTGTAGGTTCGTTCCCGTGAGGTAGTAGATTGCGCTGGCCATGACCGGCAGACGGTCGCTAGCAGGCGCCGCAGCGGACGGTCCGGCTCAGGTCCACCATGGCTCGGTCGGCCGCTCCTTCAGCACAATCTCCGACAAGAATCTGGCCGCCGATTCAAGCCCTTCGTCTACCGACGCCAGCGCATCCTCGTGCTCGATGCTGATGACGTGGTCGTACCCAACCATGCGCAACGCGCTCACGATCTCTCTCCACGTGAGCGTGTCGTGGCCCCATCCGACGGTCCGGAACAACCAGGAGCGCTCGGCCATCTGCCGGTAGCTCTTGGCGTCGAGCACCCCGTTACACGCGATATTCTGCCGGTCGAGGGCCGTGTCTTTGGCGTGCACGTGAAAGATGGCATCCTTTAGCGCGCGAATCGCCACCGGGATATCCACGCCCTGCCAGAACAGGTGGCTCGGATCGAAGTTCACGCCGATGCTTTTTCCGGCGGCCGCGCGCAGCTTGAGCGCCGTCTCAGCGCTATACACTACAAACCCGGGATGGGCCTCGATGGCCACCTTGATGCCGTGATTCGACGCGAACTTCGCGGCTTCCTGCCAGTACGGCAAAACCTTTTTGTCCCACTGCCACTCGAGGGTCTCCAGAAACTCCGGCGGCCAGGGGCAGGTTATCCAGTTCGGGCAAGTGGACCGATCGTTGTCTCCCGGGCAGCCGCTGAAGGTCACCACCACCGGAACCTGCAGCTTTTCCGCCAGCTGTACCGATTTGTGGAAAGCGTCGTCGTACTCCTTGGCCAGCGCTTGATTGGGGTGGAGCGGGTTTCCGTGGCAGGAGAGCGCACTGATGGTCAGGCCGAAGTCGCGGATCTGGCTCAAGAAATCTTCGGCTTTATGCGAATTCGCCAGCAGCGAATTCACGTCGACGTGCGCGTTGCCCGGCCACCCGCCGGTGGCCAGTTCGATTGCCGAAACTCCCGGCAGCGAGCGCATCTTTTTCAGCACTTGATCGAGGGTCCGGTCACCGAAAACCGGAGTGAACACTCCCAATTTCATCGCGTGGGCTCCCTTCGCAGCGCGCCTAGCATACCTCAGTTGTCGCCGAACCGCTTTTTCGATATTGTGCGAAGGCTGTCGCCAGCGACGAGGGGCTGCGCCAGCCGATCGAGACGGGGTACCGGCCGCTCATGAAGCAAAGTCAGGTTTCGCGCTGGGGGTCAGATATTGTCAACATCGAGGACTTGCGGCGGCTCGCCGAGCGCCGCATTCCCAGAGTTGTTTTCGATTACCTCGATGGCGGCGCCGACGGCGAACTGACCTTAGGGGAAAACTGCCGCGTCTTCAGGGACGTGACGTTTCGTCCCCGCCAGGCCGTGTCGCTGCCGTCGTGCGCTCTGAGGACCCGGGTACTCCAATTCGATCTCTCGTTTCCGGTCATTCTTGCTCCCGTCGGTTACAGCCGCATGATGCATCCCGGCGGCGAAGTTGCCGCCGCTCGCGCCGCCGGGGAGGCCGGCACGATCTACACGCTTTCGACGATGTCCGGCCACAAACTCGAGGACGTGCAGCGCGCTTCCGCCGGGCAGGTGTGGTATCAGCTGTACCTGGTCGGCGGGCGGGAAGCCGCCGAGGGCGCCATCGAACGCGCCAAAAACGCGGGATTTTCCGCGCTGGTGGTGACCGTGGATACTGCCGTGTCCGGCAATCGCGAACGCGATGTGCGCAACGGCATGCAGCAACTTCTCGGCGGGACTTTTTTTTCAAGACTGCCCTACCTGCCCCAGTTCCTCGCGCGCCCGGGATGGCTCGCGAGTTATTTTCTGGACGGAGGAAAACCGGAGCTCGAGAACGTGGTGATACCCGGTCAGGGGCCCATGGCTCTCCTCGGAGTCGGAGACGCTCTGGCGCGCGCCGTAGTCACCTGGGAGGATTTCCGCTGGCTGCGGGAGATCTGGCCGGGTCCCATCATCACCAAGGGCGTACTGACGGGCGATGACGCCCGCCGCGCGGTCGACGCGGGGTCGGTTGCGGTCGTCGTTTCAAATCACGGCGCGCGGCAGCTCGACACCGTCTCCTCCACGCTTCGTGCCCTGCCCGAAGTCGTCAGGGCCGTCGCCGGACAGGCCGAGGTTCTGATGGACGGAGGAATCCGCCGCGGAGCGGATATTGTGAAAGCCCTCTGCCTCGGAGCGAAAGCCGTGCTCATCGGGCGCGCTTATGCCTACGGCATGGCGGCAGCGGGCCATCCCGGCGTCGTCTGCGCCCTGGAAATCCTGCGGGCCGACTGCGAGCGAACCCTGCGTCTTCTAGGCTGTCCCGAGGTCGAAGCTCTCGACGCGAGTTACATCCGCACGCCGCACGATTGGAATTGCTGAAGAACGGGAAGACGACTAGGGCAGCATCTGCTGGGCCAGCAGGTCGCGGCTGAAAGCGATGCGCTTGCCGAGAACGACGGCGGCGAAGTAGCCGCACTGCGCGCGCTCGCGATCGGTCCAGGATTTGAGCGACGGCGCCAATGCGGCAATCGTCGAGCGAACGCAGCCAAGAAAGGTGTAATAGGCCGAGACGATGCGGACGCGGCCCCGCTCCTCGGGGCGATCCGGGCAAAGCTGCAACAGCTGAATGACCCGAATGAAATCTTCGGGCGAAACCGTGCTCGCGATGCCCGCAACATCGCGAACCTCCGGGGTCAAGCTCTCCGCCGAACTCGTGGCCAGTAAAGAGCGGCAGTAGGACACGAAGAACATCAGCAGGAAGCCCAGCGAACAAACGAGGATAAAGGCGGCGGTCATCGCGCGCTCACCGCCAGTCTCGCGGGCACCAATACGGCTTCTTCCGGAGTGCGCCAGAAGGCATAAGCCCAGGCGAACGGCAGGAAGCAGCCGATCAGGGGATTGAGCAACTCGAACAGCCAGCCCACCGAAGGATAGAGGTTCCGAAGCGCGTAGTTTGCCGCATACAGGCTGAAATACACACCGAGAGAGAGCACCAGCTGAATCAGGCGGGCGCGCGTTTCGCGCATCTTCAAAATGGCGGCCCACAGGATGTAGGTCAAAACCAAGCCGACAAAGTAAAGGTTCTGCGAGATCTCGAAAACGAAATGGCTGAGCAGCTTGCCGCTCGACTGCTGCACTACCGCGAAGGAAAAGACCGCCGTTCCGGCCAAAAGAAGAACCGAACCGAGCTGCACGTATCGCTCGGCGTGGAGCTCCTTAAAAACGTCCGAATAAAGACTGCTCAGAGCAAAGAAGAGCAGGATGGTCAGCAGGGCATCGGAGTAATAGTAGGAGTATGCGTAGGTAAGCGAAAGAAAGCCGTAATGCTGCAGGATCTCATAGCGGACGGCGCTCGCAAGGACCGCCACCGACATATAGAGGTTCAAGAAAAAATAGCGACGGAAGAGGTGGCGACGAATCGCACACACCACCACAGCCGCTTCTAAGAGCGCGCCTGCGAACCAAACGATGTACTGCATTGTGCCAGGCACGTAGCCACCTTAGCTTCTACGCCCCGGCGCCGACAGCGAGCTTTAGCCTGCCGGAAGAACTACCTTCTCCAGGGCGATGGAGGCGTCGGAGCACTGCCGTTTTTCCAAGGCGATGGAGGTGTGGGAGCGCTGCCGTTCCTCCACGGTGATGGAGGTGTCGGGGCACTGCCGTTTCTCCAGGGCGATGGAGGCGTTGGAGCGCTACCGTTCGCCATGATCACTGCACCGCTGTCGCGAGACATCACAGCGGACTTCAGACCCATCGCACCGACGAGAACGAGCATCGCGAGGGCGACTAACGCGAGCTGCTTGGACATTGTTCCTCCGAGGTACACCACAACCGCGGAGGTACAATACCTCTTTAAACACCAATGTCAAGCAACCCGCCGATCCGGGCTGAAGATTCTCCCGAGCAGCTCTTCGACCGTGGCCGGGACACGTGGTTCCGGTCGGGCCGAGTGCTACTTCGGTACGATAGAAGAGTAAGGGATGCGAATGTGCTGGACAACAGTACAGTAGTACTATAACTATTCATCTGATGCCCAACCCGGCGGCGGCTCTATCGCTACGACGGAGGCCCGATTTTGCCGGAGAAAACGCGGATTCTACGCTCGAGGGAAGAACTTGACGGAATCGGAAGGGTCTTCGTAGGATAAAAGGCTGCCTTTTGCCGGCGTAGCTCAGTGGTAGAGCGAGGGTCTCATAATCCCTAGGCCGTGGGTTCGATTCCCCCCGCCGGCACCAGCGTTCACCGAGCGAGAATCCCACCAAAGAAGGTTAGCCCGAAAGCCAGGGTTGAGAAGTGCGGGAGTACACGATTTATTGAGACAGCCCGGTACAATGACGCGCCGAACGGTGGAAACTCGATACGGGGTTGCGGTTCCTAAACAGTGGCGGCCGACGACAGGGTTGCCCTTGTGAGCCGGCTAAGGCTCAGTCGCCGCGAGTGGCTGAAGCAAGCCACGGCACTCGGTGTCGCCGCACCTTTCGCCCGGTCCGGCACCCTCGGACGCGCATTTTCTGACCAGCAAGCCGAGCAGCAACTCGAGCCTCGCCAGGCAACGCCCGGCTTGCCTGCCCGGCTGTTTTCGTTTGATCCATCCCTGTACCGCTTTACCCCCGATGAAGAGACCTTTCTTGAGGAAGTGCAGCAAAGCACCTTTCAGTACTTCTGGGAGCAGGCCAATCCCAAGACCGGGCAGGTCGAGGACCGCGGGCCAGCCGATGGGGGGCCGCGCCGGAATGCTTCGAGCGTGGCGGCCACCGGATTCGGCCTCGCCGCTCTGTGCATCGCGATCGAACGCGGCTGGGAAGAGGAAGCCGCGGTTCGCGACCGGGTCAAGGCGACCTTGAACTTTGCCTGGAAGTCCGTGCAGCATCAGCACGGCTTCTTTTACCACTTCATTAACGCGGAAACCGGACAACGCATTCTTCAATCCGAGGCGTCGCCGATCGACACCTGCCTGTTTCTCTGCGGAGCGCTGACCTGCAAGGGCTACTTCGACGACCAGGAGATCCAGCAAACGGCCACCGCCATCTACGAGCGAGCGGATTGGAACTGGATGCTGCACGGCGGACAGACCCTAGCCATGGGCTGGTTGCCCGAGCAGGGCTTCCTGCGGACGCGATGGGACAGCTACAGCGAGTTGATGATGATGTACCTGCTGGGGATGGCTTCGCGCACTCATCCGCTGCCTGCCTCTACCTGGAACAGCTGGCGGCGGCCGCAATTCGAGTTCAACGAGATCGCTTATATCGGCGCGCACGCGCCGCTGTTCGCCCACCAGTACTCGCACGCGTGGTTTAACTTCCGGGGAAAGCACGACAAATACGGCGACTATTTTGCGAACTCGATTGTGGCCAGCCAGATTCACAAATTGTGGTGCCTCGAGCTGACCGACCGCTTTCCGGACTATTCCGAAAATCTGTGGGGAATCACGGCTTCCGACTCCGAGCACGGCTATACGGCCTGGGGCGGGCCGCCGACCATGGGACGGATTGACGGGAGCGTGGTGCCGTGCGCGACGGGAGGATCGCTGGTCTTCCTGCCGAAAGAGTGCGTCAGCGTGCTGCAAAACATCCGCGAGAAGTTCGGCAAGCGCGTCTGGAAAAAGTACGGCTATGCCGACGCATTCAACCCTCTGAGCAACTGGGCCAGCCCGGATGTGGTGGGGATCGACGCCGGCATTACCGTGGTCATGGCGGAAAATTCCCGCACCGGCTTCGTGTGGGAGCAGTTTGCGAAAAATCCGGAAGTGAAAAAAGGGCTGCAGCTCGCGGGATTCCAGCCGAACGTCGAAAGTTGAGGGAAGCGGTCTTGCGCCCGGCCCCGCCCATGTTCGATACTTCCCGGGCGATTTCCGGTAATTCTGTCACGCCCCATTTCGCTGTCGCCACTGAGAGGATGGACAACGCCGTGACCGTCGTGGTGTTCGTGAATCCCTCTGCGGGGGCAGGAAAAGCGGCGCGCATGATCGCCCCGGTGCGGCGAGCGTTTCTGACGGAAGGATTGGCGGTGGAGTTTCTCGAGCCGCGCTCGCGAGAAGCGTTTCGCGCCGAGGTGCGCCGGGCGGTCGCCGCCGGACGGAACAAGCTCGTGGCCATGGGAGGCGACGGGACGCTGCAACTGCTGGTCCGAGAAGCGATGAACTCGCCGGTCGACCTGGGCGTGATTCCTGCAGGTGGAGGAAACGATTTTGCCGCGGCTCTCGGCATTCGCGGCTGGGAGCAGGCCGTCAGAGCGATCCAGGGCGGGAAATGCCGTGCCGTGGATGTCGTGCGCGTGAAGTTCTCAGACGGCGCCGAAGCCGTCTACCTAGGCGGCGGAGGTATCGGCCTCGATGCCCAAGCGGCGCGCTTCGCGGCGGGAAGGTTTCTGAAGTGGCCGGGAAGGTGGCGCTATCTGGCCGCAGCGCTCTCTGCCCTCTACCGCTATCCGGGAGTCGCCGTCGAAGCCGAATTTCCCGACAGCCCATTGCCGCAAATCCGGCAGCAAGCGCTGCTGGTGGCGGTGTTGAACACGCCGAGCTACGGCGGCGGGCTGCGCCTGGCGCCCGCTGCGCAGCCGGACGATGGCCTGCTCGAATTCGTCATGCTCGGAATGTTGCGCTGGCCTGAGGTGGTGCGCTTGCTCTTTTGGCTCGCTGTAACCGGCGAGCTGCCGAAGGCTCGCGAGGAGCGCCGTCAGGCCCGACTTGTCCGGGTGCTCGCGCCGCGCGGGGCGCTGTTTCATGGCGATGGTGAGATTCTGGGGAGCGTCCCCGTCGCAATCGAGGCGTTACCGCGAGCGGTGAGCTTCCTGGTCCCCGGCGCAGCCCCGCCATCGGAGTAGATGGCGGAAGCGAGCAATCGGGACTAGCTCTTTTTCGTGTCGATCTTGAGATTCAGGACAATGTCCATCCGCGCGTCGAAGCTCGAAACGTTGCGAATCGCCGATTTGGCGCCGTCCTTTTCGGCGTGCAGCTCGTAGTCGGCATTGGGGTCCAGGCCGCTGAAACGGTAGTTGCCATGGGCATCGGCGAGATAGCTGCGCACCTGGTTGCTGCGGACGTTCTTCAGGAACACCACGGCGGAAGCGATGCCGTTATCCGACTTGTCGAGCACCAGGCCGCGGACGGTCTTTAATTGCGCATCGCGGTTCGGGTTCTGCGGGGAGCCCGTGAGCGCCGGCAGCGAGAAAATCAGGATGAGGGCGAGACCCGAGAGGAAGTGACGCGAGTTCATGATTTCTTGCCCTCCTGGCGCTGCATGTGGAAGACCAGCTCCTTCGAGTGCTCGCCGCTTTTGCCGCCCACGGTCTGCGTCAGCGGCTGGTAACCCTTCTCGTGAATGGCGACCTCGTAATCAGAACCCATCTTTACGCGCACCGCAAATTCGCCGCGCGAGTTGGAGACCGTATCCCATCTGTATTTCTTCTCGTTGCTGCGGCGAACGCGGAGTTCCACGCCGGGCATGGCCAAACCCTCCGGCGTGAAGACCGTGCCGCGCAGCAGCAAGTCATTGGCGTGGCTGCTTTTCTCGACAGTGTGCTTCGATGAGGATTCCGGGGTCGCCGGGGCTGCCGGAGGCGGCGCAGGCGGCGCGGAAGGCTCTTGTGCTTCACCGGCAGCCGCAGGGGAGAGGAGCAGTACCGCGAAAACTGCGCGAAGCAGGGTGTGGCGCAGCATGTTGTGCCGGGAGGCCGCGAACAAGTTCGAACCGTCGGGGGATGCGCAGCGGAAACTCACTACTCCTCGTCGTCCTCTTCCTCTTCTTCTTCGAGGTCGTCCTCTTCTTCCTCTTCTTCTTCGACTTCCTCTTCCTCGCCCTCTTCGTCTTCCTCGTCGTCGAGGTCGTCGGAGATGGGATTCAGATGAACAGGATGGGTCTGCGTGACTTCCAGTTCGGATTCACACTCCGGGCAGCTCAGGATTTCGCCCTCCTCGACTTCGTCTTCGTCGACATCAATTTCGGCGCCACAATCAGGGCAGCGAATCACGGCACGATCCTCCGAACAAGAATTCACGGGCGGAAGGGTTCATGACGGAGTCCGGCCGCCACCGCCCGTCGTATTATATACCGCACGCTCGGAAGTCAAACTGTTCATAGCACCAGCCGGCCGCGCCTGTAACCGGAGAGAAATATGGAGAACGAAGCGGGGAGCGAATGAGTTCGTGGCGGGAATACCCCAGAAAGCCGATTGTCGGAGTAGGGGGAGTGGTGATTGAAGACGGCAGGGCGCTGCTGATCCGGCGGGGAAGCGAGCCGCTGCTCGGCCAGTGGTCGATTCCGGGCGGAACGCTCGAACTCGGCGAGACTCTGGCGGAGGGCGCCGAGCGCGAGCTGAAGGAAGAGACCGGCCTGGAGGTGCGGGTGCTCGAACTGATTGAGGTGTTCGAGCGGATCAATTTCGGCCGCGGCGCCGACGAGACCTGGACGACTTTAGAAGAGAAGCGGCGGCCGCGTTTTCATTTCGTGATCGCCGACTATCTGTGCCAACGGATTTCCGGCGCGGCCGTAGCCGGCGGTGATGTCACCGATGTGGCCTGGGCGGGGGAGGCGGAGCTCGAGAAATTCGGGCTGACTGCGACGGCGACACGGGTGATTCAGAAAGCGTTCGCGATGGTGCGAATGCGGGCGTGAGCGCCTAGCGGCTCTCGCTACCCGGCCCGCGAGATATCAATGCTGCCGTTCGAATTGGTCAGTTCGAGTGTGCACCCGCCGCCGCCGATGGTGCCTTCAAGAGAGTCGCTGCCCAGGGTTCCGGTCGCCGTAATCGGCAATTGCGTGTTGATGTGTCCAAACGACGTCTTGGCCTTGACGCGATAGCCGCCATTTGCGGGGATGCGGACGCCGATGTGGGAGAACGAGGTTTTGATGATGACGTCCCGGCAGGAGGAGCCGGAGAGTGTGACGTCCACGCCGCCGTTCTGGTTTTCGACGGCGACCTTGCCTTCGACGCCCTCCAACGTGACTCCGGAAAAGGAGGTGGTGACGCTGGTATCGCCGCCGATGGATTTGGCCGTGACCGAGCCGTTCGAGTCCTGCACGGTGAGCTTGCCTTTGATGTGTTCCGCGCTGATCGAGCCGAAAGAGGTCTTGGCATAGACGTCCCCCTGGACGTCGGCGAGCTCGATGGCCCCGTTGCCGGTGACTATGTTTGCCCCTTTGAGGAGAGCGGCAAGTTTCACGTTTCCGAAGCTGGTGTTCACGGTGACCAAGCCGCTAGCCCCCGTGACCTCGACCCAGCCGTTGTTGTTCTTCACGGTCACGCTGCCGCCGATCCGCTGTACTGCGACTGCGCCGAAGCTGGTGGTGAGGTCGGCGTTCCCGGTCAAGTCGGCGACGTCGATGCGGCCGTTGTTGTTGGTGACGCCGAGAGCGCCGTTCACGGTGCGAACGGTTACGTCGCCGAACGAGTTGTTGATGGTCGAGCTGCCTCCGGCCCGGGTGACGGAAACGCGGCCGTTGCCGCCATGGATCGTCACTGCCCCGGCGATCTCCGAAGCGGTGATATCGCCGAAGCGGTTGCGGATTTCGAGCGCGCTTTTCACGTTGCTGGCTGTTACGGCTCCGTTGTTGTCGGTGATGTCGCAGGCCCCGGAAGCGTTCGAGAGATCGATGCGGCCAAAAGCGTTGACGACTTTTGCCGCGCCGGTGTCACGCAGGGAGAGCGCGCCGTTCGAATTTTCAATCTGCGCCGCGCCGTGCACGCCGGTAACTTCGACATTGCCAAAAGCGTTG
>Ga0306920_100014283_pt1 | contig 10843 bp, 10 predicted proteins | sample flu12Cox44000170_FD_204666 | JGI IMG/M metagenome (GOLD analysis project Ga0306920, IMG submission 204666) | Lab enrichment of tropical soil microbial communities from Luquillo Experimental Forest, Puerto Rico - flux4day.12C.oxic.44.000.170 (v2)... | ecosystem: Environmental > Terrestrial >... | reverse complement strand
GGCGGTTGGTGAGGATCAGGCCGCGCTCGGCGTCGACCACGAAGCCGGTCGCCTGGGCGCTGTTGTTCCACTCGGTGTCGAACGCCCGTGTCTGATCGACGTCGATCGACACGACACTGCTCGCGATGCGCTGCAGCGTCACCGCCCAGTCTGGGTTCTCCTCGCCCGCGGCTGCCTGCTCGGCAGCGATCGCGCCGCCCTGGCCCTCGGCACCGCCGAGCGGCGGCGGCGAGCGCGGCGGCGACGGGATGGCCGGCACGGGGAGTTGCGGTACGGCGGCGTCCGAGCTCGCGGGAGTGGAGCTCGCCGGGGTGGTGCTGGCGGGAGTCGCGCTGGCGATAGGGTGAGGCGCGGCCGCAGCGGCTTCCCCGGGAGAGCCGGCGTGGCTCAGGCAGGTCCCTGCGAGCAGCAGGCACAGCGACGCGGAGCGCAGTTGTCGCATTATCGGCAGCCTTCCCTAGCGCCCGAGCAGCACCAACAGCCAGACCGCAGTCAGCAGCACGAAGGACATGAATACCGCCGCGGAGCCGATGTCCTTGGCGAGTCCGGCGAGCTTGTGCCGCTCGAAGCCGATGCGGTCGACCGTCGCCTCGATTGCGCTGTTGAGCAGTTCCACGATGAGGATAAGTAACATGGGCGCGATCAGCAGTGCCCGTTCGACGCCGCTGTGACCGAGCCACAGGCCCAGAGGTATGACGAGGGTTGCCAGGGCAAGTTCCTGTCGAAAGGCCGCTTCCTCGCGGAAAGCGCCCACGAGTCCGTGGACGCTCGCCCCGAGCGCGCGCATGACGCGCAGGAAGCCGCGGGGCTTGTAACGATCTACGGCTGCGCTGTCGGCTTCCATTTGAGGTCCAGTTGGCGCGCCGCGCGCACATCATCCAGGCGGCGTACCGGCATGGTATGTGGTGCGCTGGTCACGCGCCCGGGTTCTTGCTCGGCCTCCTTCTGAATGGCCGACATTGCCGTCACGAACGCGTCGAGGGTGTCCTTGTTCTCGGTCTCGGTCGGCTCGATGAGCAGGCATTCCGGCACCAGCAGCGGAAAGTAGGTCGTCGGGGCATGGAAACCGTAATCGAGCAGTCGCTTGGCGAAGTCCATCGCCGTCACATTCAGATCGCGTGCCTGGCGCCTGAGGGTCACGATGAACTCGTGGCTGGCGCGGCGCTGCGGGTAGGCCGCCTCGAAGCCGGCATCCTGCAGGCGCTTCGACAGGTAGTTGGCATTGAGCGTCGCGAACTCGCCGACCTGCCGCATCCCCTCACGCCCGAGCAGCCGCATGTAGATGTAAGCGCGCAACAGTACCCCGGCGTTGCCCATGAACGCCGAGAGGCGGCCGATCGACTGCGGCATGTCCACTTCGGTAAGCCAACGGTAGCGCTCGCCCTCGCGCCCCACCACCGGTATCGGCAGGAAAGGCAGGAGACGCGCGCCCACCCCCACCGCGCCCGCGCCGGGACCGCCGCCGCCGTGGGGCGTAGAGAAGGTCTTGTGCAGATTCATGTGAATCACATCGAAGCCCATGTCGCCCGGCCGGGCCATGCCGAGGATGGCGTTGAGGTTGGCGCCGTCGTAGTACAGGAGTCCCCCGGCGTCGTGAACGATGCGCGCGACCTCGAGGATGCGACGCTCGAACACCCCGAGCGTCGAGGGGTTGGTGAGCATGATGCCGGCCGTCTGCGGACCGACTGCGCTTCTCAGCGCCTCGAGGTCAACGTCGCCGGAGCTGGTAACCGGAATCTCACGCACCACACACCCGCACATGGTGGCGGTTGCGGGGTTGGTGCCGTGCGCCGCTTCCGGCACGATGATCTCGTTGCGCTTCAGATCGCCGCGGGCACGGTGATAGGCGCGGATCATGGCGACACCGGCGAATTCCCCGTGGGCACCGGCCATCGGCGAGAGCGCCACGCCCTCCATGCCGGACACCGCTTTCAGCATTTCCTGCAGCTCGTACAGGCAGGCGAGGACCCCCTGGCCGTGCGACTCGGGCGCGAGCGGATGGCGCGCGAGGAACTCCGGCAGCATGGCGTACTGGTTACACGCTTTGGGGTTGTACTTCATCGTGCACGAGCCGAGCGGGTAGAAGTGCGTGTCGATGGAGAAGTTGAGCTGCGACAGGCGCGTGAAATGCCGCACCGCCTCGAGCTCGCCCACCTCCGGCAACTCGGGTGGATGGGTACGGCGCAGCTTCGCGGGCAGATCGGCGAGCGCTGCGGGCGCGGTCTCGTGCGGCCACTGGTCGATCGCCCCGCGTCCCGGGCGCGAGTACTCGAAGATCACCTTCTCAGGCACCGGCATGGCTCAAACCCCGTCACTCTATGATCATTTGACGCCTCAGGCGGCGCGCACGCCCTGCAGCGTCTCATTGAGCACGCTGCGATAGCGATCGATGTCGGCGCTGGTCTTGGTCTCGGTAGCGCACACGAGCAGCGCGTTGCCGAGCTCGGGGTAATAGGTGCTGAGGTCGAGCCCGCCCAGGATTCCGCGGCTCGCGAGCGCCTTGAGGACCGGCACGACCGGACGGTCGAGCTGCAGCACCGCCTCGTGAAAACACGGACCCGCGAAGGCGAGGCGCACGGCCGGCACGCGCGTCAGTGCCGCAGTGAGCTCGCGCGTGCGCGCGTGCGCAGCCGCCGCGGTGCGCATGAGACCCTGCGGGCCGAGCAGCGACAGGTAGATGGTCGCCGCCGTCATCAGCAGACCCTGGTTGGTGCAGATGTTGGAGGTCGCCTTGGCGCGGCGGATGTGCTGCTCGCGCGCCTGCAGCGTGAGCGTGAAGCCTTGCTTCCCGGCGGCATCGAGCGTACGTCCGACGATGCGACCGGGCATCTGGCGCACGTATTCCATCCGCGTAGTCATGAAGCCGAAGTACGGGCCGCCGGAGGAGAGGGGCACACCGAGTGGCTGACCCTCGCCGACGGCGATGTCCGCGCCGCGCGCCCCCCATTCACCCGGGGGCTTGAGGAGCGCGAGCGCCGTCGGATTGACTACGGCAATCACCAGGATGCCGCGCGCGTGCGCCCAGTCGGTGAGCGCGTCCACATCTTCCAGGCGGCCGAAGAAATTGGGCTGGGGAATGATGAGCGCAGTGATGTCCTCGGCCTCGTACGGCGCCAACGCTGCGGCGCTGATCACACCTTCCTGCGTGCTGTAGGGCAGCTCCTCGAACCTCAGGCCCTGGTTGGCCGCGGTCGCCACCGCTACACGGCGATAGTGCGGATGCAGCGTCAGCGGCACGAGGATGCGCGCGGATTTCGACTTGCGATTGGAGCGCACCGCCATGAGCGCCGCCTCTGCGGTGGCGGAGGCACCGTCGTACATCGAGGCGTTCGCCACCTCCATGCCGGTGAGGCGCGCCATCATGGTCTGGAACTCGTAGATCAGCTGCAGCGTCCCCTGGCTGGCCTCCGCCTGGTACGGCGTGTAGGCGCTGTAGAACTCGCCGCGCGTGGTGATGGCCCACACTGCCGCGGGAATGTGGTGCTCATAGGCGCCGGCGCCGAGGAAGCTGAGCGCGATGCCATCGGCCCGCGCACGCTCGCTCATGAGTCGCCCAATCTCCATCTCGTTGAGTGCCTCCGGCACCCCGGCGAGAGATTTCAGGCGCAGCTCGGGAGGGATCTCATCGAACAGATCCTCGATGCGCGCCACTCCGAGCGCGGCGAGCATCGCCGCCACATCGGCCTCGGTGTGCGGAATGAAGGCCATCAGTCGCCCTCCGAGTCGAGCACCTGCTGGTACTGGGCCGCCGACAGCAGCGCCGCCGCCGCGAGCGCTCCGGGCGCGGGCTTCAAGCGCATCAGCCAGCCTTCGCCGTAGGGATCGGCGTTCACTACTTCGGGCTCCGCCGCGAGCTTGGGGTTACCGGCCGTGATCTCTCCAGCAATCGGCGCGTATACGTCGGAGGCTGCCTTGACCGATTCGACCACCGCACACGGCTCGTCCGCTTTCACCACGCGCCCCGCATCGGGTACTTCGACGAACACCAGATCACCGAGCGCGTGCTGGGCATGATCGGTGATACCGATTTCGACCGTGCCGTCGGCAAGCGTGCGCACCCACTCGTGGGACTTGGTGTACTTCAGGTCGGCGGGAAGGTTGCTCATGGAATGTCCTTCGTAATCAGATCAGAGATCGGCCCGCGCGCACGAATGGTGGCTTCACGACGCGTGCGGGGAGGAGCTTGCCGCGGATCTCCACCTGCACCTTGCCGGCCGTAATCGCGGGCACGCGCGCGAGCGCGATCGAGCGCTCGAGCGTCGGGGAGTAGGTGCCACTGGTGATCTCGCCCTCGCCGGCCGGCGCCGCCACCACCTTCTGGTGGGCACGCAGCACGCCGCGCTCTTCGAGCACGAGGCCAACGAGCTTGCGCGGCGAGCCATCTCGCGCGATGGGCTCGAGCGCCGCGCGACCGACGAAGTCGCGCTCCTGGGGCGCCAGCGCGACTGTCCAGCCGAGGCCCGACTCGAAAGGATGAGTGCGCTCGTCCATGTCATTGCCGTAGAGATTCATGCCGGCTTCGAGCCGCAGCGTGTCGCGTGCCCCGAGCCCACAGGAGGCCACCCCGAGTGAATTGAGACCACGCCACGCCGACACCGCGTCGGCCGCCGGCATCATGATCTCGAAGCCATCCTCGCCCGTGTAGCCGGTGCGCGCCACGAACCAGCGCCCGAGCTCGCGGCCGACGAACGTATCGAGCGCCAGCGCCGCCTCACTCTCGGCCGACGGCAGCAGCTGCGCGGCCTTGGCGCGCGCCTCCGGGCCCTGGACAGCGAGCATCGCGAGATCCGTGCGCTCGGTCACCTCCACCTGAAATGGCCGCGCCTGCTCACGAATCCAGGCAAGGTCCTTCGCACGCGTACCGGCATTCACCACCATGCGGTACCAGTAATCGTTGAGGAAGTAGACGATCAGGTCATCGAGCACCCCGCCCTGCTCGTTCAGCATGCAGCTGTAGAGAGCCTTGCCGGGCGCTTTGAGCTTCGCGACGTCGTTGGCGAGCAGCCGCGCCAGGAATTGACGTATGCGCGCTCCCCGCAGGTCGAGGACTCCCATGTGCGATACGTCGAACACGCCGGCGGCGCGTCGTACGGCGTGATGCTCGCCGATCTGCGAGCTGTACTGCACCGGCATGTCCCAGCCGCCGAAATCGACCATGCGGGCGCCGAGCTCCTGGTGCAGTCTGTAGAGTGGGGTCTGTCGCGCCACGGTGGCGTCTCCCAGCCAATAAACAAAGAGCGGCAAGCACGCCTTGGGGCACGTTACGGCCCGGCGACGCCTGCCGCCCTTCTGTCCTGTGACCTGAGAGATCAGGCGCCGGGGCGCCGCTCCCCTTCGGTGGGTGGATTGGCTGACCGATCCACCGCTCTCCAGAAGCCCCGCGGCACCAGCGTGCCGCCGTCTGCCGTTCGTGTGCCTGAGCGTTTCCGGGCGGAATTTGCGCCTTCGGCGTTCCGGCTGGTGCCGGACTCTCTCCGGACAGACCGATTCGGGCGGGTGGCATGATAGCAGCCTTCCGTCGGTGCCGGCCAAGCGCGACGACGGTAGAATCCGCAGCACTCTCACGTTACGTCACCTGCATGACACAAACCCGTCGTTCCACTGTCCCAGTCTCCATTGCGCATGTGCGCGTCGGCGGCGGCGCTCCCATCGTGGTCCAGTCGATGACCAATACCGACACCGCGGACGTCGAAGCGACGGCCGCCCAGGTGCAGGCGCTGGCGCGCGCCGGCTCCGAGCTCGTGCGCATCACGGTGAACACCGCCGAGGCGGCGGCCGCGGTCGCACCGGTCCGCGAGCGCCTCGATCGCGCCGGGGTGCGCGTGCCACTCATCGGTGACTTCCATTTCAACGGCCACAAGCTGCTGCGTGAGCATCCCGAGTGCGCTGCGGCGCTCGCCAAGTACCGCATCAATCCCGGCAACGTCGGTCGGGGTAGCAAGCGCGACCCGCAGTTCGCCGAGATGATCGAGATTGCGTGCCGCTACGAGAAGCCGGTGCGCATCGGCGTCAACTGGGGAAGTCTCGATTCGGATCTGCTGACGCGTCTCATGGACGAGAACTCCGCGCGCGCGGAGCCGCTCGATGCGCAACAGGTCATGCGCAGCGCGGTGGTGCTCTCGGCGCTGGGCAGCGCGCGGCGCGCCGAAGAGCTCGGGCTGCCACACGATCGCATCGTTCTCTCCGCCAAGGTGAGCGGCGTGCAGGATCTGATTGCGATCTACCGTGACCTCGCGGGCCGCTGCGACTACCCGCTGCATCTCGGCCTCACCGAGGCGGGCATGGGCTCGAAGGGCATCGTTGCTTCGACGGCGGGCATGGCGGTGCTGCTGCAGGAGGGCATCGGCGACACCATCCGCGTCTCGCTCACCCCCGAGCCCAACGGCGATCGCACCCAGGAGGTGATCGTCGCGCAGGAGATCCTGCAGACCATGGGGCTGCGCGCCTTCACGCCGCTGGTAGTCGCCTGCCCCGGTTGCGGCCGCACCACGAGCACCTTCTTCCAGGAGCTCGCCGCGCGCATCCAGTCGCACATCCGCACGCGCATGCCGCAGTGGCGACGTGAGTACTCGGGCGTCGAGGACATGACCGTCGCGGTCATGGGATGCGTCGTGAACGGACCGGGCGAGAGCAAGCACGCCAACGTCGGCATCAGCCTGCCGGGCACCGGCGAGCGCCCGGTGGCACCGGTATACGAGGACGGCGAGAAGACCGTCACGCTGAAGGGCGAGCGCATCGCCGAGGAATTCCAGGAGATCGTCGAGCAGTACGTGGCGCGCCACTATGCGCGCCGGGCGGGCGCGGCGTGAGTGAGCTTGCGGCACGCAGGTGCAAGCCGTGCGAGGGAGGCATGCCTGCGCTCACGGCGAGCGAGGCTCAGCCGCTGCTCGCGCAGATCTCGAGCGCCTGGTCGATGACGGAGAATGCGCAGGCCATCCGGCGCGAGTTCCGCTTCCGCGACTTCTATCGCACCATGAGCTTCGTCAACGCCCTGGCGCACCTCGCGAACATCGAAGACCATCATCCCGACCTCGAGGTCGGCTACAACTACTGTCGCGTGACCTACACCACGCATGCCATCCACGGCCTGTCGGAGAACGACTTCGTCTGTGCCGCCAAGGCGGACCTGATTCCCCTCACCTGAGCAGGTCCCGAAGACGGCTGTCCCAGACGCGGCGTCGCGGCGTTACCCACTGATCGAGCAGCCGCAGCGACTGCGGCTCGATGCGGCAGATGCGCGTGCGGCCGATCTTCTCGGTGTGGATCAGGCCGTTCTCTTCCAGCACCTGCAGGTGCTGGAGAATCGCGGGAAGACCTAAGGGCAAATGCTCTGCCAGCCAGCTCACCGAGGCCTCGCCATCACACAGACATTCGACCATGTACCTGCGGGTCGGATCGGCGAGCGCGCGGAATATCTTGTCGAGTGCTACCCAGCTGAGCATTCAGGCGACTGTAAAACCGGCACCCGCGCAGTCAACACACATTTCGCGGATAGTTCGGCAGATACCGAACTATCGGTTGGAAGAGACTCAAAAGCCGCCGCCCTCGCCGGCCCGCCCTCGCCGGCCCGCCCTCGCCGGCCCGCCCTCGCCGGCCCGCCCTCGCGCTCACCGGGCCGCATCCGGCAGCTCACCGCTCATGCCCAGGGCCCGGTAAATAAAGAACCGCCGCAGCTCCTGGCTGCGATTCACCCACGAGAGTCCCCGCTGCGCGAGACGCGCCACCGGGCCTGCACCATGCGCCAGCAAGCGATCGAAGGCATCGATCGCGAGTGCCATGCCGGCGAGCTCGCTCTTGCGCCAGCGCTCGTACGCGCGCAGCACTCGCAGCGCGCCCGGATCCTCGCGCGAGGCAACCGCGGCAGCGACCTGCTGCGCGAGCGCTGCGGCGTCGAGCAGGCCGAGGTTTACACCCTGGCCCGCGAGCGGGTGCACCACGTGCGCGGCATCGCCGATGAGCGCCACGCGCTGCGCGACGTAGCGCTGCGCCGCCAGGCGGACCAACGGGAACGACAGCCTCTCGGTGACGAGCCGGGTGCCGCCGAGCGCGCGGTCGGAAGCACGATCGAGCTCCTCCGCAAAGCCCGCATCGCTCAGGCTGAGCAGGTGCGTCGCCCGCCCCGCGTCCGCCGACCAGACGATCGAGCTGGTGCCATCGGCGAGCGGCAGAAAGGCGAGCGTGCCATCGCGCATGAAGCGCTGCCAGGCTGTTGCCTCGTGGGGCCGCTCGGTCGCCACGTTTGCGACGATGGCCGTCTGTCCGTAAGCGCGGCTCTCGATGCTGAGACCCGCGGCAGCGCGCAGCGCCGATTGCGCCCCGTCGGCTCCGACGACCAGGCGCGCCGTCAGCGTGCCGCGCGGCGTGCTGACCTGCACGTGCTCCGCGCCGATCGAGAGCGCAGTGAAGGGTTGCGGCTCGATGTGGCCGCCGGACTCCGCGAACGCCGCGAGCAGCGCCACCTGCAGCGCGCGGTTCTCCGCGATGTAGCCGAGGTTCGGCTCACCCACGTCCGCGGCGTCAAATACCAGCACCGCGGGGCTCGAGGGCGGGACGCTCTCGTGCCAGATGCGCATGCGCTCGTAAGGCGACAGTCGCGCCGTCGGGATCTGAGCCCACGAGCCGCTGTGTTTCAGCAGCCGCTCGCTGGCACGCGACAGCGCCACGACCCGCTGATCCGGCGGCGCGTCAACCGCCACGGCGCCGGGCGCGCGCGGCTCGAGCAGCGCGACCGAGAGCCCCGCGGCTCCGCGCGTGCCGCGGGCGAGCAGTGCGCCCACGCAGGCCCCGACCGGACCGCCCCCGACGATGACGATGTCAAACATGGGGCAGCGACAGCCCGCGCGCCAGGCGCGGTGTCGGTCCGCCGAAACCCGCGCTGACGCGCGCCAGCGCGCTCTTCGCCGGCGGCGTGAGATCGAACATCAGCAGGCCGAGGTCGCGTAACAGCGCCGCGCCCGGACGGGTATCGCCGAACAGCCTGATCAGCCCGTCGGTGAAGCGCACGACGCCGCGCCGGTCGCGCGCGCGCCAGTCGGCGAACTGGCGCAGCGCGGTGGCGTCGCCGACATCACCGGCGGTGCCGGCGATCACCTCTGCGAGCATCGCGGCATCGCGCAGGCCGAGGTTGAACCCCTGGCCGGCGACCGGGTGCAGCGCTTGTGCGGCGTTGCCGATCAGCACGGTGCGGGTCGCCACGCTAGCCGTTGCCCGCGTGAGCTTCAGCGGGTACGCGCTGCGCGGACCGGCGCTCAGGAAGCGCCCGGCCCGCCAGCCGAACTGCGTCTGCAGCTGCGCGAGATACGCGCTTTCCTCCAGCGCGAGCAGCGCCTGTGCACGATCCGGCCGACACGCCCAGATCACGGCGAGCCCGCCGTCGTGCCGCGGCAGCACCGCGAGCGGGCCGGCCGGCGTAAAGCGCTCGAATGCGTTGCCGTCATGGGCGCGATCCGTTCCGACGCTGGCCACGACCGCCACCTGGTCATAGTCGACGACGTCGGCGGCAATACCCGCGGCCGCACGAATCTGCGAATGGGCGCCATCGGCCGCCACCAGCAGCCGGGCCCCGACCGGCACCGCACCACCCGACCCGCTCACCACCGTGAAACGTACACCGGCGGCGGTGACCGCCAGATCCTCGACGCGAGCGGGCGCCTTGAGGGTGAGGTCCGGCGCCGCGCGTAGCCTGTGCCACAGCGCGGCACCGATGCAGCGATTGGCGACGACGTAGCCGAAGGCCTCGATGCCTTGCTCGGCGGCGCGGAGGCGCGCAAAACCGAAGCGGCCGGCTTCCGAGACATGGATGGTGCGGATGGCCGCCGCCTCCGGCGCGATGCCGTCCCACACCGCGAGGCCTTCGAAGATGCGCCGGCTGATGTTGCCGAGCGCGGTGGTGCGCTCATCGAAGCTCGGCTGCGCGGCTGTACCGAACGGCAGGCTCTCGATCAGCATGAGGCGCCGGCCGCTGCCGGCGAGCGCGGCGGCGAGGCTCGCCCCGACCATGCCACCGCCGACGATGGCGACGTCGACCTCGAAGCGCGGAGCGGCGGCTGCGGCAGGCATGGGTCACGCAGCGCGGCGCGCCATGAGCGCTTCGATCTGATCCGGGTCCTTGGGCACGCGTGCGGTGAGCACTTCCGCGCCGCGCCGTGTCACGACCACATCGTCCTCGATGCGGATGCCGATGTTGCGAAAGCGTCGCGGCACACCGCGGGCGGCGGCCGGCAGGTAGATGCCGGGCTCGATGGTCATCACCATGCCCGGCTCGAGCACGCGCCACTCGTCGCCGACCTTGTAATCGCCGACGTCGTGCACATCGAGCCCCAGCCAGTGGCCGGTACGGTGCATGAAGAAACGCCGGTAGGCGCCGCTCTTGATGAGCGCCGGCACGCGGCCCTTCAGCAGCCCGAGCTTCACGAGTCCCTGTGTGATCACCCGCACCGCCGCCTCATGAGGCGCGTTCCAGTGATTGCCCGGGCGCACGCTGGCGATGGCGGCGCGGTTGGCTTCCAGCACCACTTCATAGACGGCGCGCTGCACGGGCGTGAACCGTCCGTTGACGGGAAAGGTGCGGGTGACATCCGAGGCGTAGTACTCGAACTCGCAACCGGCATCGACGAGCAGCAGCTCACCGCCGGCGAGCGGCTGATCGTTCTCGCGGTAGTGCAGGATGCAGCTATTGGCGCCGCCACCCACGATCGGGTGATAGGCGGTGTCGGCGTTGTGCCGGCGGAACTCGTGCAGCAGCTCGGCCATCACCTGGTACTCGGTGGCTCCGGGTCGGCAGAAGCGCATGGCACGGACGTGCGCCTGCGCGGCGATCTGCGCCGCACGGCGCAGACGCTCG
>Ga0306920_100014280_pt1 | contig 10844 bp, 10 predicted proteins | sample flu12Cox44000170_FD_204666 | JGI IMG/M metagenome (GOLD analysis project Ga0306920, IMG submission 204666) | Lab enrichment of tropical soil microbial communities from Luquillo Experimental Forest, Puerto Rico - flux4day.12C.oxic.44.000.170 (v2)... | ecosystem: Environmental > Terrestrial >... | reverse complement strand
GGCCGACGAGCGGGCCGGGCCGGTGCGGACGGCCGACAGGAAGCGGATCTGCAGGTCGTCGACGGCCCGGCCCGTCAGCGTCTCGGCCGCCAGCTCGGCCACGAGGGCCACGGCCCCGCCCTGGATGGTGCCGGCGGGCTGGAGGACGTAGGGGTCACGGTCCATCTCGACCACGCCGGGAGCCAGGACGCGGGCCCCGAGGGCGTCGGCGAACGGGCGCTCGAAACGGGTGTCGCTCCAGTCGCGCTCGCTCGGCGGCATGGGGATGACGTCCTGGGGTCGGGGCGAGGCCATGAACGTGAGCTCGGAGAGCGCCACCAGCTGCTCGTGGCCCGCGGCGTTGAACCACACCTCGCCCACCACGATGGTGCGGCCGGCCTTGAGCACCCGCCCGACCATCGTGAGGCGATCGGCGGCCGCGCTCGCCAACGAGTGGACGGTGAGGTCGACCGTCAGACCCACCCGCGGCGCCGTGGCCTGGCTGGCGAGGACGCCGAGGAGGACGTCGGCCACGGTGGCGAGCACGGAGGGCCGCACGGTGGTGGTGCCCGACACGCACAGGTGAGGCTGCACCAGCAGCTCGCCGGTCACATCGTCTCCGGCCGCCCGGTGCGTGAACCCGATGTCGGTGATGAACATCCGGTCCCGGGCCCACATCGGGTCGGTCACAGCACGGCGCCTGCCGGGCGGTTGGCGGCATCGGCCGAGATGGCCCGGACCATGCCGTCCTGGATGAACGACGCCACGAGGCGGCCGTCCTGCGTGAACACGTGGGCCCGACCGTAGGTGCGGCCCCGGCCGGCGTAGGGCGCCTCGTGGGCCAGCAGCATCCACTCACTGGCCGAGAACGGCTCGTGGAACGTCAACGTGTGGCTCACCACGCCCGTGGACAGGCTCACGTGGGCCATGCTCTGACTGACGCCCGGGTGGGGCCGCATGGCGGTGCCGATGAGGAAACCATCGGTGGCGTAGGCGAGGAGCTCCTGGTTGCTGAGGCCGTCGTCAGGGGCGCCGACGAACCGGATCCAGACCGGTAGCTCCGGCGGCCCTACGTCGTCGGGATCGGAGAGGTCGATGTCGCCGGCGATCGAGATCTGCCACTCCTCGAACTCGAACGACCGAGCCTTGGCCTCGTCTGGCGGTGGCACGTCGGGCGCGGGGACGCCGTGGCGGATGGCGTCGGCCTCGGGCGCGTGCAACAAGACGAGCGACCGGGCACACAGGCGGTCGCCCTGGCGGACGGTGATGGTGGTGCTCCCGAAGGCGCGGCCGGAGTGCATCGTGTCGACGTCGATGTCGACGGGGGCGCGCATGTCGCCGCCGCGGGCGAAGATGGCGTGCACTGTCTTCACCTCCTTGCCCGGCTGCGACACGGTGGCGGCGGCGATCGTCTGGCCGAGGAGCTGGCCGCCGAAGATGACGTCGCGGCCGTTCGGCGCGTTCTGGCCGACGAATCGGCCCTCACCGACGGGTTCGAGCCGGAAGGCGGCCAGCAGGTCGGCGAGGTGCGCGAGCTCACTCACGACGCCAGCCCGAGCAGCTCGACCATGTTGCCGCCCATCACGCGGCGCACATCGTCGTCGGGCAGGCCGTCGAGCTCGTCGACGAACGAGATCGGGTCCGACATGCCTTCGGGATGGGGATAGTCGGAGCCGAAGATGACGTGGTCGGCGCCGAGCAGCTTGACCAGCCCGACTGGGTTCTCCTCGTGGAACGGGTGCACGTAGAGGTTGCGCTTGAACGCGGCGACCGGGTGTTCCGGGAACTCCTGGGGCATCTTGCCGTAGACGGCCTCGAACCTGCGCAACAGCGACGGCACCCAGTCGCTGCCGTTCTCCACCAGCGCGATCTTGAGCGTGGGGAAGCGCGTGAGCACGCCGTGGCAGACGAGCGACGTGACGGCGTCCTCGATGGCGCGGTGACCCATCGCCACGGCGCTGAACGCGGTCGGCCGGAAAGCCAGGAACTCGCCGCGGACGCCCTCCCACTCGTTCGTGTAGCGCGTGTAGCCGCTGTCGGACGCGTGGAGCGTGACGAGCACACCGAGGTCGACGACGCGCTGCCAGAACGGATCGAACTCGGGTAGGGCGAACGACCGTGTGCCCCGAAGGCCGGGGACCGGCGCCGGTCGAATGAGCACGACGCGTGCGCCGTGATCGACGACCCATTCGAGCTCCTCGATCGCCCTCTCCACGATCGGCAGAGTGATGACCGGCGTCGGGAAGATGCGGCCCTCGTAGGCGAACGTCCACTGCTCGGCCATCCACTCGTTGAGGGCGTGGATGACGGCGTGCGTGGCGTCGGGATCGTCACGCAGACGCTCCTCCACGAGGCTGGCCAGCGTCGGGAACATGAGGGCTCGGTCGATGCCGAGCTGGTCGAGCAGCTCGAGCCGCGCACCGGGCTCGCGGAACGCGGACACAGCGCGGATCGGCTTGCCCATGATCTCCCGGTACGACTTGCCATCGGGATTGCCGTGGCGGAAGTACTCCTCTTGCGCGCCGGGCGCGGCGACGACGTCGAAGGTCGGATTCGGGATGTAGTTGCTGATCTGACCGCGCACGACGATCTTCGTACGCCCGTGCACGTCGACGTAGTCGATGACGCCGGCGTAGGCGTCGGGGATGAACTTCGTCAGCGCCTCACGCGTCTCGTACATGTGGTTGTCGGCATCGAACACCGGGAAGTCGAGCACTCTGGACGGCACGAGCGGTCCCCTTTCGCCTCGTGAGCTCGGAACATGATAAGCGTGTCTTGTCAGCCGGGCAACCGGGCACGTGGCGTCCCCGGCCCGGCCCGAGACACAGCCGTCAGCTTGGTCAGGTCGACATCGCCGTGGTGCCGAACACGGTGCGGTGGAACAGCTCGGTGAGGGCATCGACGAGCTCGTTCCGGCTCACCACGAGCTGCGACCGGAACACCGACCGTACGGCGTTGTCCAGCACGTTGATCAGGCATACGGCGGCCAGGTACGGGTCGATCTCGGTGGTACCGGTCGCGCGGATGCGATCGGCCAGCAACGTCGTCCAGTGGCGCTGGGCGCGCAGCGCCCGGCTGGAGATCCGGGGATCGGCGTCCTCGATCAGGGCGTCGAGAACGGCCCACCGGATGGGCGCCTGGTCGAGGAAGACGGTGCACACCTCCTCCAGCCAGGCGTGCAGGGCGGCCCAGCCGTCCGGGCCGGGCTCGAGGGCCGGCATGCGCTCGAGGAGCTCGTCGGCCTCCTCGATGATCTCGCTCTGCAGGGCCAGGAGCAGGTCGTTCTTGTCCTGGAAATAGACGTAGAACGTGCCGTGGGACGTACCGGCCCGCTTGGCCACCCGGGCCACGCGGGCCCCGTGGTAGCCGTAGGCGGAGAACTCGGCGACGGCCGCATCGCGCAGCTTGGCCAAGGTGCGCCGGCCGCGCTCGCGCGACGCGCGCGACGCAAGGTCGGGGCCGCGCTCCGACGAGGCGTCATCCGCCGTGTCCGTCACGGACGAGACACTACTATCAGCTACCGAGGGGAAGGGGACGACCACCGTGGCTGACTACCGGACGTTGCTCGTGGAGGTCGACGGCGGTGTCGCCGTCGTGACGCTCAACCGACCCGAGGCCCGCAACGCACTCAACAGCCGGATGGGGTTCGAGCTCGGGCACGCCTTCGCCACGCTCGACGCCGACGACGGTGTGCGCGCGATCGTGGTGACGGGCGCGGGCGGCGCCTTCTGCGCCGGAGCCGACTTGAGCGCGTCGACACCGTTCGGTCCCAACGGTGACGACGGCCCGATCGACGGCTATCCCGCCATCTCGCAGATCTCGCCGTGGGAGCTGTCGACGCCGATCATCGCCGCCATCAATGGTGCGGCGGTGGGCGTAGGGATGACGTACCCGCTCCAGTGGGACATCCGCATCGCCAACCGGGATGCCAAGCTCGGCTTCGTCTTCACCCGGCGCGGCCTCATCCCCGAGGGCAACTCGCTGTGGCTCCTGCCACGCGTCGTGGGTGCGACGGCGGCCATGGAGCTGCTACTGACCGGACGCATCTTCACCGGTGCCGAGGCCGAGGCGATGGGTCTGGTGACGAAGGCGGTCGCCGCCGACGAAGTGCTGCCGACGGCGATGACACTGGCCCGTGACATCGCCGACAACACCGCGCCGGTGTCGATCGCCATCACCAAGAGGCTCTTCTACCGCTACCTCGAGACGGGTGACCGCCAGGCGGCACGCGCCGAGGAGCGCGAGTTGTTCTCGTGGACGGCGCAGCAGCGGGATGCGGCCGAGGGCATCGCCTCGTTCCTCGAGAAGCGACCACCGAGCTGGACCATGTCGAAGACGGCCGATCGGCCGGAGCGGGTCCGATGACCGCCGGTGTGGCGTTCCTGACCGGCGCCAGCCGGGGCATCGGCAAGGCGTGCGCCGTCCACTTGGCGCGCGCCGGCTTCGACGTGGCGCTCACGGCTCGCACGCTGAATGAGGGTGAGGCGCGCGAGCACTCCTCCACGGTGGCCCACTCCGACACGCGCCCACTACCCGGGAGCCTGGCGTCGACGGCCGCCCTCGTCGAGGCCGAGGGCCAACGGTCGATGACCGTGGCCGCCGACCTGCGCGACCGCGTGTCGCTCGGCGTCGCCGTCACCACGGTGCTCGAACGATGGGGCGCCATCGACGTCCTCGTGAACAACGGGCGCTACGTCGGGCCGGGCCACATGGACGTCCTGCTCGACACGCCCATCGACCTCATCGACGCCCATCTGCAAGCCAACGTCATCGCCCCGCTGATCCTCACCAAGCTGGTGCTGCCGGGCATGATCGAGCGGGGCCGCGGGGTCGTGGTGAACATGACGTCGGGCTCGGGCCAGATGGACCCGAGCGCGCCGGCCGGCAAGGGCGGCTGGGGCCTGGGTTACGGCGTGTCGAAGGGCGCCCTCCACCGGATCGCCGGCATCCTCCACGCCGAGCTGGCCGGCACCGGGGTGCGGGTCTTCAACCTCGACCCCGGGTACATCGCCACCGAGCGCATCGCCATGGACATGGCGCAGTTCGGGTTCACCGCCGACACCGGCGACCCGCCCGACGTGGTGGCCGCCGCTCTGGCCTGGATCGTCACCTCGCCCGAGGCCGAGGGCTTCTACTACCACGCCAAGGATCTGTGCGCCGAGCGCAACCTGTTGCCGGGCTGGGAGCGCCGCTCGGGCTGACCCTTCAGCCGTAGCTCGGGTCGATGGGCGTGTCGAGGCCGAGGGTGGCCTCGATGACGGCGGCGGCATCGAGCGTCTTGTCGTCGGCGAAGCGCTCGCCCGTGAGCAGCACACCGACCGGTACGCGGTCGACGAGGCCGGTCGGGACGCACGCGGACGGCAGGCCGAGGAGGTTGGCCGGCGTGACGCAGCGCATGAGCTCGAGGGTGGCGGCGGCGTGCTCGGGTGATTCGCTGTCCCAGCCGTGGGTGAACGGCAGTTGGGTCCATGTCGGCGTGAGCACGAGGTCGATCTCGGCGAACCACAGCGCCCAGTCGCGCATCAGCGACTGGCGGGTCATCAGCATCTGGGTGTAACCGGCCAGATCGAGGGGTTCGGAGTGAGCCAGCCAGTTCGTGAGGAAGCCGTGGGCGTCCTCCGACATCATCGGGCCGATCAGCGCCTCCATGGCGCGCACGTCGGCGGACAGGAAGGCATCCCAGGTGACGACGGTCTCCTCGAAACGGGGCGGGTGGTCGGCCACGACCTCGTACCCAGCGGCGGCAAGCGCCTCGCCCGCCGCCACGACCCGGTCGGCCACGCCGGGATCGGTGCTGCCGCCCGGCGGGTCCGGCACGACGGCGACACGCAACGGCCGGCCGGCGGCGCGCGGCGACACCATCGGTGCCGGCACCGAATAGGGGTCGCGGCGATCGGGGCCGGCGAGGATGTCGAGGCCGAGCCGGACGTCGGCGACGCGGCGGGCCATCGGCCCCTCCACCGGCATCAGCTGGAACGACAGCGGACCGTCCGGGCCCGGGACGAGCCCATAGCTCGGCACCCGGCCGGCCGACGGCTTGATCGACGCGATGCCGCAGCAGGTCGCCGGGTTGCGCAACGATCCGCCGATGTCGTTGCCGAGCCCGATTGGGGTCATGCCCGAGGCGAGGGCGGCGCCTTCGCCGCCCGACGAGCCACCGGCGGTGCGATTGGGATCCCACGGGTTGCGGGTGAGGCCGAACAAGCCCGAGTCGGTGTGTACCCGTAGCGCCATGTCGGGACAGTTCGACCGCCCGATCGGGATGGCGCCGGCCGCCCGCATCCGCTCGACGACCGGTGCGTCGACGGGCACCACCGCCTCGGCCAGCGCCGGCACGCCCCAGTTCGTGGCGCAGCCGACCTGGTCGAGATTCTGCTTCACGGTGAACGGCACACCATGCAGCAGGCCGAGGGGCTCCCCGGCGGCCACGGCCCCGTCGGCGGCAGCAGCGCCGGCCCGGGCCTCGTCGGCGAGCACCTGGGTGAGGGCGTTCAGCGTCGGGTTCACGGCGTCGATCCGGGCCAGGTGGGCGTCCACCACCTCGGCCGACGACACCTCACCCTTGGCGATCATGGCCGCCAGCACGCCTGCCTCCAGGCGCCAGAGCTCGTCCATCGTTCCCCCCGATCGATCAAGACGGACCTGGTTCGACCCTATCCCCGGCTCGCGCCTCGCCAGAACTACTTGCTTTGGTGAAGGATCCGGCTACTGTCCGGCCGCATGGAGATCGGCTACACGCCCGAGCAGGAGGCGATGCGAGCCGAGCTCCGGGCCTACTACGAGCGCCTCCTCGACGCGGCTACCGTCGACGAGCTGGCCCACAGCCACGGCATCGGGCCGGCGCCTCGACGCGTGTGGAAGCAGATGTGCGCCGACGGCTGGGCCGGCATCGGTTGGCCGACCGAGTGGGGCGGCCGGGGCAAGGGTCCGATCGAGCAGTTCATCTTCTTCGACGAGTCGATGCGGGCCGGCGCGCCGGTGCCGATGCTGACGATCAACACCGTCGGCCCCACCATCATGCAGTTCGGGACGCCGGAGCAGAAGGCGTTCTTCCTCCCGAGGATCCTCGCCGGCGACGTCCACTTCTGCATCGGATACAGCGAGCCGCAGGCCGGCACCGACCTCGCTTCGCTCCGCACGCGGGCCGTGCGCGACGGCGACGAGTACGTCGTGAACGGCCAGAAGATGTGGACGAGCCTGGCTGGCGACGCCGACTACTGCTGGCTGGCCGTCCGCACCGATCCCGACGTCAAGAAGCACAAAGGGATCTCGATCCTGATCGTGCCCCTCGACACCCCGGGCATCACGCTGCAACCGCTCCACCTCCTGGGTGACCACGACATCAACGCCGTCTACTACGACGACGTGCGCGTGCCGGTGGCCAACCGGGTGGGCGAGGAGAACGGCGGCTGGGGCCTGATCACCAACCAGCTGAACCACGAGCGCGTCACGCTGTGCTCGAGCGGGGTGGCCGAGCGGGCCCTCACCGAGGTCCGCCAGTGGGCCCAGCAGACCGCCCTGCCCGATGGCCGGCGCGTCATCGACCAGGAGTGGGTCCGGCTCAACTTGGCCCGGGTGCACGCCAAGCTTGAGTTCCTGCGCCTCATGAACTGGAAGGTGGCCTGGAGCGCCAGCGAGGGCCGGCTCGACGTGGCCGACTGCTCGACGGTGAAGGTGTTCGGCACGGAGTTCAACCTCGAGGCCTTCCGCCTGCTGTTCGAAGTGCTCGGCCCGAGCGGCTACCTGAAGGCCGGCACGCCCGGGGCCCTGCTCCGCAGCCGGCTCGAGAGCCTCTATCGGGGCATGCTCATCCTGACGTTCGGCGGCGGCACCAACGAGGTGCAGCGTGACCTGATCGCCATGTTCGGGCTCGGCTTCCCGCGGCCGGGCCGGTAGTCGATGGACTTCTCGCTGAACGCCGACCAGGAGGCGCTGCGCGACCTGGCGCGCCAGATCCTCGCCGACCGCTGCGCCCCCGAGCGCCTGAAAGCGGTCGCGGCCACGGACATCGCCGTCGATCTCGACCTCTGGCGCGCGATGGCGAACGCCGGGCTCGTCGGCATCGGCCTGCCCGAAGCGACCGGCGGCGGCGAAGGAGGATTTCTCGACGTCTGCATCGTGCTCGAGGAGGTGGCGCGCGCCGCGGCGCCCGTCCCCGCTCTCGCCGTGATGGGCCTGGCCGGTCCGGCTCTGGCCCACTTCGGCGGCGGGTCGCATCTCGAAGGGGTCGCCGCCGGCGAGCGGATCGTCACGGCCGCACTCCACGAGCCAGCCGGCGACGTGCGCGTGCCGTCCACGTGCGTCGAGGGCGACCGCCTTACTGGCGTGAAGGTGTGCGTCGCCGCCGGACCGCTGGCCAGCCGGTTCGTCGTGTCGGCCGCCGACGGCCTGTACGTGGTGGCCGCCGATGCGGCGGGCGTCGCCGTCGAACGCCAGGACACCACGTCCGGTGTCCCTGAGGCCCGCGTCACCTTCGCCGGCGCTGCCGCCGACCGGCTTGCCGGCCCGGACGCCATCGACTGGCTCCTCGACCGCGCCACGGCGGCTCAATGCGTGATGATGGCGGGCCTGTGCGACGCCGCCGTCGGGCTCACCGCCGACTACGCCAAGGACCGGGTGCAGTTCGAGCGGCCGATCGCCACCTTCCAGGCCGTCGGTCAGCGCGTGGCCGATGCCCGCATCGATGCCGAGGGGGTGCGGCTCACGGCCTGGCAGGCGGCGTGGCGGCTCGACGCCGGCTTGCCGGCGGCGGAGCAAGTGGCGGCGGCGAAGTATTGGGCGGCCGAGGGCGGTCAGCGGGTGGTGCATGCGGCGCAGCACGTCCACGGCGGCGTGGGCGTCGACCGCGACTATCCGCTGCACCGCTATTTCCTTGCCGCCAAGCAGCTCGAGTTGGACCTCGGCGGCGCCGCCGTCAGCCTCGTCCGGCTCGGGCGCATGCTGGCCGAAACACCGGTGCACTGATCGGGGGACTGTGATGGATCAACGCTTCGAAGGTAGGACCGCGTTCGTAACCGGCGCCGGCTCGGGCATCGGCCGGGCCGTCGCCCAACGGCTGGCGGCCGAGGGGGCGGCCGTGGCCTGCGTCGACATCGACGGCGCCACGGCCGAGGCGACAGCGAAGGGCATCGCGGGCACCGGCGCCCGAGCCGTGGCCATCACCTGCGACGTAGCGTTCAACGACCAGGTGGGCGCGGCCGTCGACGGCGCCGTGGCCGCCCTCGGGCCGCTCGACCTGGCGTGCAACATCGCCGGCATCGGGTGGTTCGCCCACAGCCACGAGGAGGATCCCGACCGGTTCGCCCGGGCCATCGCCGTCAACCTGACCGGCACCTACAACGTGTGCCGGGCGGTGCTGCCCGCCATGCTCGACCGGGCCAAGGGCGTGATCGTCAACACGGCGTCGAACGCCGGCCTGCAGGGCCTGCCGTGGTCGGCCGCGTACTGCGCCTCCAAAGGCGGCGTCGTGCAGCTCACGCGGGCGCTGGCCTTCGAGTACGCCGGGCGCGGCGTGCGGGTGAACGCGGTGGCGCCTGGCGGCACGAAGACCAACATCCACGTCGGCTTCGTCCCACCGGAGGGCGCCGACCTCACCCGGTTGCAGAAGATCATGTCGCCCGAGCCGATGGCGGAGCCCGAGGAGATGGCGTCGGTCTTCGCCTTCGTGGCCAGCGACGAGGCCAGGTTCATGACGGGTTCCATCGTCTCGATGGACGGCGGCCTGGCCTGCTGATGGGAATCTGCGAGGGCCGCGTCGTGGTCGTCACCGGCGCCGGGCGCGGCATCGGGCGGGCCCACGCCCTCGCCTTCGCCGCCGAGGGGGCTCACGTGGTGGTGAATGACATCGGCGCCGCTCTTGACGGTGGCGGCGCCGACACCACGCCGGCCGAGGGGGTGGTGGCCGAGATCGAGGCCGCCGGCGGTGTGGCTGTGGTGAACACCGACGACGTCGCCGAGTGGGACGGCGCCCGGCGTGTCCTCGAGACCGCGCTCGAGACCTTCGGCAGCCTCGACACACTCGTGTGCAACGCCGGCATCGTGCGGGACCGCATGATCGTGAACATGTCGGTGGAGGAGTGGGACGCGGTGATGCGTGTCCATCTGCGCGGGGTGTTCTGCCCGATCCGCAACGCCGCCGACTACTGGCGGGCCGAGCAGAAGGCGGGACGGCCCCGGGTCGCTCGCATTGTCACCACGTCGTCGGGTGCCGGCCTGTTCGGGAGCGTGTCGCAGGCGAACTACTCGGCGGCCAAGGCCGGCATCGCCACGTTCACGGTTGTGGCCGCCGCCGAGCTGGCCCGCTACGGCGTGCTCGCCAACACCATCGCCCCGTCGGCGCGCAGCCGCATGACGCAGGACGCCTTCCCGGAGATGATGGCGCGCCCCGAGTCCGGGTTCGACCGGATGGATCCGGCCAACGTGGCGCCCCTCGTCGTGTGGCTCGGCAGCGAGTGGTGCGACGTCACCGGGCGCGCCTTCGAGGTGCAGGGCGGCGAGCTGTCGGTGGCCGACGGCTGGCAGCACGGGGCCGTCATCGACAAGGGCGCCCGGTGGGAGCCGGCCGAGATCGGCTCGGCCGTGCACGACCTGCTGGCCGCCGCCCCGCCGCCGGCGCCGGTCTACGGAGCGAACTGACTGCATGACAGAATCAACCAAACGCGACAGGGGGTCCAGATGACGCTCGCCAGCGGCGAGATCGACATCGCCAGCAACGACATCTTCGTCGAACGGGTGCCGTTCGAGCTGTTCGACCGGCTGCGTCACGACGCGCCCGTGTACCGCCACCTGCGGTCGGAGCCCGACCAGCCGTCGTCGTTCTGGGTCCTCACCCGTCATGCCGACGTGGTGCGCACCAGCCGGCTCTT
>Ga0306920_100014279_pt1 | contig 10844 bp, 10 predicted proteins | sample flu12Cox44000170_FD_204666 | JGI IMG/M metagenome (GOLD analysis project Ga0306920, IMG submission 204666) | Lab enrichment of tropical soil microbial communities from Luquillo Experimental Forest, Puerto Rico - flux4day.12C.oxic.44.000.170 (v2)... | ecosystem: Environmental > Terrestrial >... | reverse complement strand
GGGAGGACTGCCTCGAGTACGCCCTGGCTAACGGCGAGAAGTTCGGGATCTGGGGCGGTATGAGCGAGCGTGAGCGGCGCCGCCTCCGCCGGGCCCGGGCCCTGGCCCGGCGCGACATCGCCAGCGCGTCCTAGGCGAGCCGGGACTCGACCGTCGCCGCGGCGCTGAGGCCCAGTTCGGGCCGGCGGGCCGGGGGCACGGCGGCCAGCACGACCTCGGGCAGCAGCCCGACCAGCTCGGCGCCCTCGACGGCGCCGCCGGCCTCGGCGGCCAGGGCGGCCACCGCGTCGTAGAGGCGGGCGGGCCCGAAGGCGTCGGGCTCGATCAGGTTGCACGAGACCTGGGCCCGCGCACCCACGGCCATGGCGAGAGCGCGGACCTGCGGCCCCCGGATCCGGGGGGCGATCAGACGGGCGGCCTCGAGCGAGGAGACCCAGACGTTGTAGGCCACGAGCACCCGGCGGGCGCCGACCGCAGTGGCGCCGGTGCGGGCATCGGGCCGGGCCGGACCGAAGTCGGGCGCGAGGCCCCTGGTCGGCCGGAAGGCGCGACGGCGGATGTCCGGCAGGGTCCGGTTCCCGCCGTCGGGAAGCGGCCCGTAGACGAAACTCGGCACGCCCAACTCGTCGGCCAGCCATTGCGCGAACGCGTCACGGTGGGCCACGGCCGCGGTGAGGTCGCCGGGCGCGGCGTGCCCCGGCTCGTAGGGGACGAACGGCACGACGTCGAGGACGCCGAGGCGCGGGTGCACCCCGTCGTGCGCGCGCAGGTCGAGGCGGTCGACAGTGGCGCGGGCGAGCGAGCGGGCGGCGCCGGCGACGTCGTCAGGCCCGCCGGCGAGGGTGAGGACGGTGCGGTGATGGTGCGGGTCGCGGTGGAGGTCGAGGAGGGCGGGGCCGGCGCTCGCGGAGAGCATTGCGAGGACGGACTCGTCACGGCCCTCGCTCACGTTGACGACGCACTCGAGGCAGCGCGGGCTCGTGGTCACGGGCGCCAGCGTGCCAGCACGGGAGGCGGCACGCGGCGAGGCGTCGGCCGAGGGACGGGAAAGGCGAACGAAGAAGAAGGACGAAGGAGGGAGCGCCGGGGGTGGCGCCTCAGCCGGGGCGCCCGGCCGATTCCTCGTTACCGGGCGGCGCTACTTGGCGGCGACGGCGTGGGAGAGGCGGCGGCGGCGAAGGATGCGGCGGCGCTCACGCTCGGAGGCCCCGCCCCAGACACCATGATCGATGTGGTGTTCGAGTGCGTACTCGAGGCAGGGCTCAGCGACCGGGCACTCGGCGCAGATGCGCTGTGCGGCGAGCACGCCCATCCCGTCGCTCGGGAAGAAGACATCAGGTGCAACTTCCTTGCACTTGCCCCGGGCCATCCAATCGGTATTCATTGCTCCGCTCCTCTTTCACGCACCATTTTAAGGGAGGTGCCAGTCGGCTCCTAGGGTTTTGCGTTAGGAGTTTCGTAAGAATCCTGGACGGTATTGCGTCGTGACCAGGGACAACTTGCGTAACACACTCGGGGCTACGCTGGCGCCGATCGCCGAACGCCAGGAGGTGCGATGTCCCCGGACGCCGAGGACGAGGTTGTCGAAGAGGGCGAGCAGTTCGAGCCCATCGGCCACGTGCGGGTCGTGTACCTCGGCCCCGTCGCGCCCCACTGGGAGGTCCAGAGTGACTATGGACCGGCGGACGTGATCGAGCAATTCCGCGAGCGCGTGCTGGCCCGCCTGGTCCTTCTCCCCCCGCACGACCCGCAATTCCGGCGCAACAGCGAGCGGGTGGTGCGCGACGCCGAGCGGGAACAGCTGGCCCTCGAATGGGTGCTCGACTACGGCGAGGAAGCCGAGGGCTAGGGCAGGCCCGCGGGCGGGCGGTGCCGTGACGGCGGGCCGCCCGGGGCTGTCGCGCTGCACCCATCTTGCATCCGAGGGGAAACTTGTCCGACACCCCGGCGGTGGAAGCATGTCCCCCCGTCGGAGGTCCGGGACGGTGGGTTCCCGGGCCACAGAGGGGGAGGCACACAGTGGAAGTGGGGAAGATCCACACGCTCGACGAGGCACCCATCGTGCGTGAGATGCAAGGGCTCATCGGCCCACTGTCCAACGACGAGGCCGCGTTGGTGCGGGCGCTGACGCCAGCGGACCTCTCGTGCACCGAGATGGTCCAGCACATGTTCAACCTCGTCGACCTGCTGGCCACGGTCCGCCGCGACGAAGCGATGGCGGACTACGTCTACGCCATCGCGCCCGAGTGGGACGACAGCATCGAGCTGCTCGTGCTGGCGGGACGAGTCAGCACCGCAGTGGAGCGCCACGAGGTGGCGCGAGCCGCCTGATTCGATCCAGTCTTCGGGAGCTGACGGTCAGTCCATCAAGCCGATCCGCGCCAGCCAGAGGCCCGGCGCCTCGACTTCGGCGGGCGTCGGCAGATCGAGCTCCTCGCCCAGCAATCGGGTGAGCGCGTCGTCGCCGGCCCGCTCGATCACGCCATTCACGAAGGCGCGGCCCCGGTCGACTTCCTCCTGGCCCACGTCGAGCCCGAAGAGCCCGGCGAAGGCCTGTTCCCCTTTGCCCTCCTCGATCCTGTAGCGGTACCACGCCTCACGGAGCGCTCCCGGCGACGACGTCAGCGTCTCCGCAATCGTGCCGGTCACGTGGTCGACGTAGGCGCCCAGTGCCGTCGTCAGCGCGGTCAATGCGCTCGAGATGTTCCGCTGCTCGGGGCTGATGAGGTCCGCCAGCAGCGCCTCGGGGTCTCCGAGCGCCTCTTCGAGCGAGGCCTGGTCGCCCAGGTTCAGGCTGTCGCCCAGGCGCTCGACGATGTTGCGCTGCGCCGCCGCCGCGTGCGCCGACGCGTCGCCGAGCAGCGTGCTGAGCGAGGAGCGCACGCCCGGGCGCGTCAGCACGGCGTGCATGGTGAGCTCGCGCAGGCACACCCACAGCTGCACCTCCTGGAGCGGCAGGCTCCAGTCGTCGGCAAACCGCTGCACATTGCCCGGCACGAGCAGCAATGTCGAGGACTCGGGCCAGGGGAGCGGCAACGCGTACTGACCGAAGGCGCGGCGGGCGAGGTGGCCGGCGGCCGAGCCGAATTGCATGCCGAGGAACACGGGGCCGAGCGTCAGCGCGAACTGCCCGATGAGCCCGCCGAGCCCGCCGCCTTCCTCGATGTCCCGCGCGCTGAGGTCCGTCGAGGGCACTGCGGCGGCGCCCTGCTGTTGTGCCTCGACCATGGCCTTGAGCACCGGGCGGTAGGCCTCGAGCACGCGGAAGGACCATTGGCCCGGCCCGACGGTCTCGAATGAGACACCGCTGCCGCCCGAGGCCGGCGTGACGCCGGTCGCCGCGGCCACGTGGAGCTCGGCGACGCGGGCCAGCTCCTCGAACGCGATGCGCACGAGCGGATCGGGGGTCTCGTCCTGCTCGCCGTCGGTGGCGACGCCGAAGGCGAGCGTGCGCGCCGCCTCGAACCAGCTGTCGCCCGCGCCCGGCCCGGAGCCGATCACCTTCATCAGGTCCCCGAGCAGGCCGCCCATTGGATTGTCGGGGTCGCCGGCCCCACCGAACATGCTCACCCTTGCATGCTACGAGGACTTGCCCAGCGTCACGCCCACGTCCTTCGCCCCCGTGGTCCCGGGCGCCCCCTGCACCGAGAGGGTCACGGGGGTGCCGGGCTGGAGCACGTAGAGGCGGGCGCGGAGCTCGGCGAACGTCCGAACGGGCCGCTCGTTCACCGCCGTGATCACCTCGCCGGCCTGGAGGCGGCCCCACGCCGGGGTGCCGGCCGGCACCGTCATCAGCCTGGCGCCCGCGCCGTCGGGGACGTCGCTGCCCTGGACGCCGAGCACCCCGGGCACGACCCTGTTGCCGGAGCGGAGGTCGTCGGCGACGCCGACCACCAATTGCGTCGGCAGGAATGCCACGGCCGCCGCCCCCGGCGCGGGCTGGCAGAGGATGCCGATGACGGCGCCTGCCGCATTGAGCAACGGCTCGCCCGGGGTCTGGATGCTGAGCCCGAGCGACGAGGTGATGGCGGCCATGCCGCTGTCGGGACAGGCGGTGCTCGTGCTCCCGGTCGCCACGGCGGCGAGCGTCCCGGAGGTGGCCTGGAGCGCGACGCTCGAGCCGGCGCCCGGCGCGTAGGCGAGGGCGGTGTCGGGCGCACCGCCGCCGAGCGCGCCGTCGTCGGAGAACGGCGCGACCGGCACGTCGGCCGGCACGTTGACCAGCGCGATGTTGGACGTCGTGTCCGTCCCCACGACGGAGGCCTGTTGGAGCTTGCCGCCGGGCGCGACCATGTCGATGCGCTGCACGCCGGCGAGGAGGTTCGCCGTCGTCACCACCATGCCGCCCTCGGCCACCGCCACGCCGATGAGTGTCACCGTGCCGTGCGTGGTCGTCGCCTGGAGCTCGACCATCGACTTGGCCGCGGTCTGGGCCGCGGCCGGGACGCCGTTCATGCTGCTGGTCAGCGTCGTGAGCGGCGCGCCGCCCGAGACGTTGCGAGCCGAGCCCCGGAGGGGCGACTGGGAGGCGGGGGAGAGCAGGACGGCGAGGAACGCCCCGACCGCGGCGACGGCGGCCGCCGCGATGACGACCATCAGCGGGCCGCGGTAGCGGTGCTTGGCGGGCGGCGTGAGCACGGGGCCGGGACCGCGCACCGCCGGCACCTGCTCGCTGGGATGACGCCATAGGCGGTCATCGGGGTCGATCCAGCCGCGCAGCGGCGCGTCGGGCTCCTCGGGGTCCGTACCCCCCTCGTCGCGTCCGGGATCGCCGTTCTCCGGCTCGTCGGGCGGGCCACTCACCTGGGCGAGGCTACCGAGACCGGTCGCCAAAGTGCCGTCGCACCTCGGGGTCGCCGTACCATGAGACCCCATGTCGCGGGACCTGGCCATCGACCTCGGCACCGCTAACACGCTGGTCTACGCCAAGGGGAAGGGGCTCGTCCTCAACGAGCCGACCGTCGTCGCCCTCGACTCGCGCAGCCGCGAGGTCCTCGCGATCGGCACGGACGCCTGGCAGATGATCGGGCGCACCCCGGGCTACATCGTGGCGGAACGGCCGCTGCGCGGCGGGGCCATCACCGACTTCGAGGTGACCGAGCGGATGCTCAGCGTCCTGCTGCACCGCGTCGGGGTCAGCCGGATCAACCGGCCCAAGGTGCTCATCTGCGTGCCCTCCGCCATCACGGCGGTGGAGCGCCGCGCCGTCAAGGAGGCGGCGCGTCGGGCGGGCGCGTCGGCCAGCTACCTGATCGAGCAGCCGATGGCGGCCGCGATCGGCGCCGGGCTGCCCATCCACGAGCCCGTCGGGAACATGGTGGTCGACGTCGGGGGCGGCACGGCCGAGATGGCGGTGATCTCGCTCGGGGGTGTCGTCGCGGTACGCGCGCTGCGCTGCGGCGGCTTCGACTTCGACGCCTCCATCCAGAGCTTCGTGCGCAACAAGCACGGCGTGGCGATCGGCGAGCGCACGGCGGAGGCCGTGAAGATGGCCATCGGCTCGGCGTCGCCGTACCAGGGCGAGCAACAGGCCGAGATCCGGGGTCGCGAGGTGGCGACGGGGCGGCCGAAGACGGTGCTGCTCACGCCGATGGACGTGCGCGGCGCACTCGAGGACAACGTCGCGAACATCGTGGAGACCGCCGCTGTCTGTCTGGGCGAGGCGGCGCCTGAGCTGGCCCAGGACATCATGTTCGAGGGCATCCACCTGACCGGTGGCGGCGCGCTGCTGCGTGGCATGACCCAGCGGCTTGCCGACGCGACCGCGGTGCCGGTGCACCTCGTGGACACTCCGCTCGAGTGCGTGGTGCAGGGGGCGGGGATCTGCCTGCAGTCCTTCGACCGGCTGAAGCGGCTGTTCACCCAGGACGACTAGGCGCCCAGCAGTTCCTCGGCCGCCTGGCGCACCTGCCAGTCGCGGTCCTCGGCGGCGCGGCGGAGGGCCGGTTCCACCCGGGGGTCGACGAACCCAGCGAGCGCGACGGTGGCCCGGCGCCGGACGGTCGGGCGATCGGTGAGCGCGCCGAGCACGGCATCGAGCCCGGCCGGGTCGCCGATGGCGCCGAGCGCAGCGATTGCCGCTTCGCGACAGCGGGCGTCGTGGTGGGTGGCCGCGAGCGCGCCGAGCGCAGGCACGGCGGGGCGGTAGCGGCGCTCGCCGCAGAACCAGGCGGCGTGTACCGCGACGATCGGATCGGGGTCCGCGAGGGCGGCGGCCAGCGCAGCGGGCAGGGCCGAGCGCGAGCCCTGGCCGCGCACCTCGAGCGCAGCGTCGGCGGCGCGCCGGCGCACGGATGGCGCCTCGTCGGCCAGCGCGGCGACCACGTCGGCCACGGTCAGCGCCCCGAGGCGGGCCAGGGCGCCGACGGCGGCGGCGCGCACGCTCGGATCCCGATCGGACAGGCCGCGGTGGGAGGCCGGCTCGTCCGCCCGGTGGCCGGCCACGGCGACGGTGCGGCGGCGGCGCTCGGCGCGACGGTCGCGGCCGTCATCCGTGGCAACATCGTCGTTCACCGATTTCGAGTATGTCCGACCCTGACGCGCCTGCCGACGGGGGCCTCGCCCCCACCCAGCCCCCGCCGCCCCCTCCGGGCGAGTCGATGCGCCGATTCGTCCAGGGCGAGGGTCAGGGGTCGTCGTGGTCGGTCCCCCCGTCCGGGAGCGCCCGCAAGCGGCGCCGCTGGCCCTACGTGCTCGGTGGCATCCTTGCGCTGTTGATCGTGGCCGCCATCGTGGCCGCGCAGATCTCGATCCCCTACTACGTGATCACGCCGGGGGACGCGTCGCCGGTCGGCCAGTACATCGAGGTGCCGCAGGCGGACAACCATGCGATCAGCGGCAACATCCTGCTGACCGACGTGTTCGTGTCGCAGCTGAACGCGCTCGGGTACCTGCAGTACCGCTTCCTCGACTCCAACAACGAGATCTACTCGAGCCGGGACCTGCTCGGCCCGTCGACGAGCAGCAACGAGTTCGTCGACCAGGGCTACCTCCAGATGGCACAGGCCCAGTCGTTCGCGACGGCGGCCGCGCTCTCGCACCTCCGCTACGCGGTCACCTCGTCCGATGTCGGCGCACTCGTCTACGGGATCGTGCCGGGCTCCCCGGCGTCGAAGGCGTTGAAAGTGGCGCAGGTGATCACCGCGGTCAACGGGACGCCGACCACGTCGGAATGCGGGCTGATCCGTGCGCTGCATGCCTATGCGCCCGGCACGACGGTCACCATGAGCGTGGAGCAGTCCTCCATCAACGACGTGGGGGCGTTCGTGAGCGGTCCGGTGGTGCAGAAGGCGATCACGCTGGAGAAGGCGCCGAAGCCGTCGGTGGTCGACTTCTGCGGCGAGCCGCCGATCACGCAGTCGGCCTTCGTCGGCGTCGCGGCGGAGACCCAGCAGTCCTGGCAGTTCCCCGTGAAGGTGACGGTGCACACCCAGAACATCGGCGGCCCGTCTGCCGGCCTGGCCATGTCGCTCGGCATCATCGACAAACTGAGCGGCGGCCAGCTCACCGGCGGGCGCGTCGTGGCGGCGACGGGGACGATCGACCAGAACGGCAACGTCGGTGACGTCGGGGGCGTGGCCGAGAAGACGATCGCGGTGGAGCGGGCCCACGCGACGGTGTTCTTCGTGCCGAAGGTGGAGCTCAAGACCGCGCAGGCGAAGGCTTCCCCGCAGCTCCACGTCTACGCCGTCAGCAACCTGGACCAGGTCTTGCGCATCTTGCAGCGGCTGGGCGGCAAGGTCACCACGAATCCGGTGCCTGCCCAGGTCGCGTCATAGGCTGGCCCCATGGCCGACGTCCGTCCACCCATCTCCTCATCCCGCCTCGCCACGGGGGACATCGCCAAGCACTCGTTCGCGATCGTGCGGCGGGGCTTCGACACCGACGAGGTGCGTTCCTACCTGCAGTCGGTCTCGCGGAGCCTCGAGGCGCTCGAGGAGCGCGAACAGGAGCTACGCGCCGCCGTCGCCGAGGCCGAGGAGCGGGCGGCGCACCCGGTCGTCGACGAGGCCACGTTGGCCGCGTCGCTCGGCCAGCACAGCGCCCAGATCCTGCGCCACGCGCACGACGAGGCGGCCAAGATCGTGGCCCAGGCTCAGGAGGGGGCGGCGGTCCTGTTGCGCGAGACCCAGAGCCAGGTCGAGGAACTCCAGGCGAGTACAGAGTCCGCCGCGGCCGAGCGGGTGGCCGAGGTGGAGCTGTTGGTCGCCAACGCGCAGCAGGAGGCGCGCGTCGAGAGCGAACGCATCGTGCAGGACGGCGTCGCCGAGGGCGAGGCGGTCATCGCACAAGCGAAGGACGAGGGGCGCACGCTCCTCGAACAGGTGCAAGAGGCGCGTCGCCGCGTGCTGGCCGACCTCGCGTCGCGCCGGCGGGCACTCGGGATCCAGATCGAGCAGCTGCGCGCGGCGCGCGACGAGATGGCGGCGTCGGTGCACGGCGTGCGCGACCGGGTGGACGGCATCCTCTCCCAACTGGACAGCACCGACGAGGAAGCACGCGCGGCCGCGGTGGCCGTGGCCGAGCAGTTCCGGCTGCACGGCGGGCCCGAGGAGCCGCTCGACCAGGACGCGCTCGAAGGGGCGATCGCCGACGCACCGGACGAGGGTCCTGCCGCTGGCATCCGGGTGATCGAGGTAGACGTCGAGGCCGGAGCCGGGACGGGGGGAACGGGCGACGACGCGGTGGCGGCTGCGAGCGCGCCGTCGGTCGACGAGCTGTTCGCACGCATCCGGGCCGGCGCCGAGGACAGCGGAGACGGGGGCGCCGCGGCCTCAGGGCCGTCGACGGAGGCCGTGCCCGAGGCGGCGACGGCAGCCACCGATGTCATCATGGTGGAGGATGGCGAGCCGGCGGAGGCCGCGGCGGAGGCGCCACCACCGGGGCCCGACGACCCGTTGATCGCGCGGCGCGACGAGTTGCTGGGGCCGGTGACGGCACGCCTGAGCCGCGCCGTGAAGCGCACGCTCGGCGACGACCAGAACCGGTTGCTCGATCGCATCCGCAGCAAGCCCGTGCTCAGCGGCGAGGAGCTGCTCGGGCCAGAGGAGGACCACCGGGCCGTGTTCGAGCAAGCGGTGCGCGCGCTCTTGGCTGAGGCGTACGCGGCCGGGGCGGCGTTTGCAGGAGCGGGCGGCGTCGCCGACGACGGAACTGTCGAGGAGTCGACGACGGGACTGGCTCACGTCGTCGTGACAATGCTGCGACGGCAGATCGAGGACGACGGCGGCGACTTGGGGGACCAGGTGAGCGCGGCGTATCGCGAATGGCGTGGCGAGCGCGTGCAACGCGTCTCGGGCGACTATGCGACGCAGGCCTTTTCGGCCGGTGTGGTGGCGGCGGGAGCGGAACAGAAGCTGCGATGGGTCGTCACCTCGTCAACCGGGTGCTCGGACTGCGAGGACAACGCCCTGGCCGGCGCGGTGAGCGCGACTGAGGCGTTTCCTACGGGGCATGCGCACCCGCCCGCCCACTCGGGCTGCCGCTGTCTCGTGGCGCCGACAAGCGACTGACTGGTCAATTCGCCTTGCCCGTGCGGCACGCGGTGCCGTTAGGGCCGTAGAAGCGGACGTTAGGCTCCCTCCGTGCGCATCCCCAGTGACCTGCCGGCCGACCCCTCGCCGCCGCGCCGGCGACACCGCGCCCGCTGGTGGATCGCCGGGCTCGCGGTCCTCGTCATCATCCTGCTGATCTCGCTGCGCTCGCTGGCCAACATCTACACCGACAGCCTCTGGTTCTCCTCGGTCAACCTCCACAACGTCTTCTCGACGTTGCTCGTGATCAAGCTCGGGCTGTTCGGCGTCTTCGGTGCCATCTTCTTCGCGGTGCTCTGGGTGAACCTCGTCGTATGCGACCGCATCGCCGGCCACGACATCGTGCTGGCCCAAGAGGACGAGCTAGTGCGCCGCTACCAGCATTACGTGCGGCCGTACTCGGGGCGGATCTACGTCGCGATCGCCTTCGTATTGGCGCTCATCGGCGCCTCCGGGACGATCAGCCAGTGGAACAACTGGATCCTGTTCCGCCACGGGGGCAACTTCGGCGTCACGGACCCGCAGTTCCACAAGGACGTCGGCTTCTACGTTTTCAAGCTTCCGTTCCTGATCTTCTGCGTCGACTGGACGCTCGCCATCCTGATCGTGACGCTGGCTGTCACACTCGTCTTCCACTACTTCAACGGGGGAATCCAGCCTCAGCGCGGGCTGCCGCGGGTTCGGCCGCCGGTCAAGGCCCACATCTCGGTGCTGCTCGCCCTCATCGCGCTGGACAAGGCGGTGGGCTACATCTTCCAGCGCTGGTCGATGGTCAATGCGTCGGACGGCTACGTCAACGGCGCCGGCTACACCGACGTGCACGCCCGGCTCCCGGCCGAGCTGTTGCTGGTCTACGTGTCGATCGGCGCGGCGTTGATCCTGCTCTACAACATCCGGCGTCAGGGCTGGACGCTGCCCGTGCTGGCCGTAGGGATCTGGGCCTTCGTGGCCCTCGTAGTCGGCATCATCTACCCGGCCCTGCTGCAGGCGCTCAAGGTCAACCCGGCCCAGAGCTCGCTCGAGGCGCCGTACATCGGGCGCAACATCATGGCGACGCGGGACGCCTACGGCCTCAACCACGTCGCTGTGCACTCGTTCACGGCGGCGACGACGATCTCGCCGCGCCAGTCGGTGGACAACGTGCTCACGATCAACAACATCCGGCAATGGGACCCGGACCCATCGATCTCGCTCGAGACGTTCCAGCGGCTGCAGGGGATCAAGTCCTATTACACGTTCCCCTCCCTCGGGGTGGACCGCTACGCGCTCGGCGGCACCTTCAGCCCGGTGCTCATCGGTGTGCGTGAGATC
>Ga0306920_100014278_pt1 | contig 10844 bp, 7 predicted proteins | sample flu12Cox44000170_FD_204666 | JGI IMG/M metagenome (GOLD analysis project Ga0306920, IMG submission 204666) | Lab enrichment of tropical soil microbial communities from Luquillo Experimental Forest, Puerto Rico - flux4day.12C.oxic.44.000.170 (v2)... | ecosystem: Environmental > Terrestrial >... | reverse complement strand
GGCATCAAGCCGACCTATGGGCTCGTCAGCCGCGCCGGTGTCGCACCCGCCGCCTACAGCCTCGACCACATCGGGCCGATGGCCTGGACCGCCGAGGATTGTGCCTTAATGCTGCAGGCGCTGGCCGGGCACGACCCACGCGACCCGGCGAGCGCGTCACGCCCCCTCCCCGACTACACCGCACTGCTGGGCCGGGAAATCAAGGGGCTCAAGATCGGCGTGATCCACCACTTCCACGAGGTCGACCACAAGGTCAGCGACGGCACCCAGCGCGGCATCACCGCCGCACTCGCCACCTTCCGCGACCTCGGCGCCGAGTTGCGCGAGGTGCAGCTGTCGCCATTGCAGGACTGGGCGGCCTGCGGCTCGCTGATCTCGATCACCGAACGCGCGGCGGCCTATGAGGAATGGTCGCGCACCCGGCTCGGCGATTTCAGCGAGCGCATGAGGAGCCGGCTGATGCTCGGCGCCTTCGTCTCGGGTGTGGACTATGTCCAGGCGGTGCGCAGGCGTCGCGAATTACGCGCCGAATTGCAGGCGGCGATGGCCGGGCTCGACGTAGTGCTGACCGCGACCCAGCCGGCAGAAGCGGCAAAGATCGACGAGGTGCCGAAATGGGACCTCTTTGACAAGCCCGGCTTCACTATGCCGTTCAACGTCGCCGGCTACCCGGCGATCTCGGTCTGCGCGGGGTTTGGCGACCGCGGGTTGCCGGTGGCGATCCAGCTCGTCGGCAATCCGTTCCAGGAGCCGACCCTGTTCCGCGTCGCTGACGCCTTCGAGAAGGCGACCCCCTTCCGCGCCCAACGACCGGCGCTCATCTCGGCCTAAGCCGAACCGATGGGGTCTGAGAGTCGATTAATCTGATATGATCCGCAGAAAAACCATCGGGTAACGAGACGCGAACGACGCGATGGCTGAGCAAGAAATTTTTAGGGGCTTCTTCTCTTACGCCCGCGACGATGGCGAGACCGATCCCGGGCTGATCACTGCCCTGACGACCGAGCTGGAGCGTCGCATCAACGCGAGGCTGGTCAATGCCCGGTTGACGATTTGGCGCGACGCGGAGCGGCTGAAAGTCGGTGAGCGTTGGGACGACGCGATAAATGGCGAGCTTCGACGCGCCGATCTGCTGATAGTGCTGCTGACGCCCCGATGGATCGGATCGGAGTATTGTCGAAAGGAATTTGTCTTTTTCGAGCAACTTGAAGCCACACGCGGCGCCGACCAGTGCGTCGTACCAATCCTGGCCCGACCTGTCGCGCCGCAGGAGAGTCGTTTCACGCCGGAGCAGCGTGAGATCTTTGGTCGCATCAACGAACGCCAGCATTTCCAAGCGCTGGCAACAGATTTCCTCAAGCTGCCAAGAGCACGGCGCAATGCCGAAATCGAGAGGCTGGCCGAGCACATTGCAGGGATAACCGAACACCTGAGCGATCTTCGGCGGCCGGCCGGCAGCTCGGCCGCTGCGGGAGGAGGGTTGCCGCCGTCCGGCGTCGCTCCGGCACCGTCGAGGAATGCGCTAGCGTCACGCACCAGTGGCCGAGGCAGCGAATCGGATAGGCCGGATCTCGCCGTGTTTCGCGATGCACCGTTCGCGCCGGAATTGATCGTGCTGCCTTCAGGCGAATTCATGATGGGTTCGACCGACGAGGAATACGGGAGATGGGACGACGAACGACCGCAACATCGCGTAACAATCGGCCGGCGCTTTGCGATCGGGCGGTATCCGGTCACCTTTGGAGAATACGACCAATTCTGCGAGGCGACGCAGCGCTGGACCCTCGACGACCAGGGATGGGGACGGGGGCGACGGCCGGTCATTAACATTACGCGGCTGGATGCTCAGGCCTATATCGCCTGGCTGTCGCAAGAGGTCGGGCGCCGCTATCGGCTGCCCTCGGAGGCGGAATGGGAATATGCCTGCCGCGCCGGCACGGCGACCCGTTATTCGTTCGGCGACGAAATAGTACCGAATGACGCCAATTACGCCGATTCGCGCTTGGGCCGCACAAGCGAGGCCGGCAGCTACCCGGCAAACCCTTGGGGCCTCTACGACATGCACGGCAATGTCTGGGAATGGGTCCAGGATGATTGGCACCCGAATTACGATGGTGCACCGATGGACTGGTCAGCGTGGAAGGATTCGGGAACCCCGGCAGATGTTCCTAGTTGGGTGGCGCGCGGCGGATCCTGGATGAGTGATTGGAGGCAATGTCGGTCCGCCAGCCGCAGCCAATATTGCATCATTAACTCGCTTAGTATTCTCGGCTTCCGGGTGGCCCGAACACTTTCTTAACTCTTGAATTTGGCTACGGACACACCTTCCTAAGCGGCCCTGCGACGGCTTAGGCCGAATAGTCGGACGTAGGCGGGATCACTTCGGCAGGCGGGGTCCGCCTCTGCGCACTGCGCTAGCAGCTGCCCTAGATCGCTCGGCGTGGGATGCAGAGCCGGATCGATAAGAGCATTGGTCAGCCGAAGAAAAGCTCGAGGGTACCGGGCGACGAGCGCAGCATGCTCATCCTGAAGCAAAAGCGAGTGAGCCAGCACGTGAAGCTCATAAGGCACAATCAAGTCCTCAATTGCGTCCACCGCGCCGGGGAAGGAGGCATCGACCTGGAATGCCATCATCACGAGATTTCGAGACGACCCTTCGTCGCGGAGCGCTGCGTCTAAAGGCCAAATCTCGCGAAACAGAGGATCTAAGGACTCACACCAACGCTCCGCTCTTTCAGCCGGCGAACCTTGGGCCGCCCAATGCCATAATATCCAGGAGCCGCGGTGGCGTACCTCTCGTGGTCCTAGAGACAGCGCTCGCTTTGCCTCGGCAGACGTAAGATTGTAACCGCCGGAGCCCTTCCGATACCCCAGAGCCGCTTGTAATAAGTGTCCTGCGAGACCCTCCAACTGCTGCTGAGAAAAGTCTCGTCTGACGAAAATTTGCAGGAACGCGGGCTTAAGCGCGTTAAAGAGTCCAGGCGAGCCGATACCATCGTGTGCCCTGGCATGCCAGAGCGCCGCAGCGTCAGGGTCGGTCCACGCAAAGCGGGGGACGAGCTTTTCAGCCGTCCACATCGGGTCGACCCAGTCCAGGTGAGCAAGGCGTTGAGACAGGGCAACTCGCGCCAGGAGTCCTGGTTTGCCTCCCGCATCAACGGCGCGGTCGAACCGCGGACCCAGTTCGGGACCGAGACCAGAGCCGGGGGTCGGCTCGCTCGAATAGAGTCCCTCCCAAAGTATCCAAGCTAGCTTACCGCCCGGTTCACTCCAAGCAGCACTCATGAGGTCCTGCTCGCTTAGCTTCGGATCATTGTTTTCGTCGGCCGCGTACACAGGATCGGCCAGTTTATCCCATAGCCCGAGAAATCTCGGTCCGCCGCCCTGATCAGAGCACAGCATCTCCCGCCGCCGCTGCAGCCATGCCACGGCCGCTGCCAGAAATGGCTTAACGGCTACATTGGGGGCCTGGAGTAGTGCGTCGGCCAGCTCCTGCTGGAATCTTACCTCACCTGTCTGATGGGCGGCCCACAATAAGCCTTCCCAGCCCTGATTATCCCACTCACCGGTTTCCGCCCTCGCGCGAAGGCCGCGGAGTGCACGATCCGGATCGGATTGGCAGAGAACGCTCCACAGATCGCTTTGTGCAAAATACTGCTCCGCTTGGAGCCGCATTGTTTCCTGCACGAGGCGATCGTCGGCAACCCCCGATAGGAGTTCCGGATCGCCGCTAGGTCCGCTTTGCACTTCTCCGTGCCATATTTGGAAGTCGTCGCGATCGCCGGACCTCGCGACCCATTGCGGGTGCCTTTGGGATATCAAATCGAGTTTGGCGACACTATCCGCTGACAAAACGCCGCCAGCAGCATGGATGCGCTTCAACCGTTTGAACATCTCGCCGTCATTAAAGGATTCCCATCCTTCATCGTCGAATCGATCAGCTGGGAACATCTCACGCGGTACACCATTGCAAATCCGCATCTCGACGGTGCATCGATCATCATCATCGAATTCCGCCCAACGCGATGTTAGGAGGCGCATAACTTCGACTCGCGCACTCCCTGCCCAGAAGAATCCGTCATCGAGCGATCGCACTACCTGGGCGGCTTCGTGCGCGCAAAAAACCTCTCGCGAGGCGAAGGCATATACGTACAGGCGATTTGAGAGCAGGAACGGAGTTTTCGCCCAGCCGAGAACGAGCGCTCGCGCTTGATCCGGCTCCTTCTCCGCAATTCGCACCCAGAGGTCTGCCAACACACGGGTAATGGAATAGAACCCGGTATGGTAGGCGTTCTGCGGGTGCCCGGCCACGGAAGGGACATCGCCGCTCGCCCGATCCCATCCGTCCAGGAAGCCCGCGTCTGAAGCCTCTTCCAACGCTTCGGTGAGCGTGCGGTCCAGCATTCGAAAAAGCGCGACCTCCTGGTCGAGATCCTGCGGCCACGCAGCAAGTACCTCTTCTGCGCGAGGATAATCGTCAGAACGAAAATCGACGTGGACAAGACCGTTAATCGTTTCGAGATCATTTTCGGTCTCGCTCATCCCGGGCCATCGTGTGCGCGTGGTTATTTCGAGAACGGGCTTGATAGCCTCCGCTACCGACTGACAGGCCTCGTAGTCGACCTCGTGCGCCTGTATCCGCCCCAAAGCATTGAACCAGGCTGCATGGAAGTTTGACTGCCGCCGCGCCGCCCTGGCCCGCAACAGCAGCCGCCATGCCTTTTTCCGCACTGCCGAAAGTCTTGCTCCCGAGGCCGCAATGGCTCTCTCTATAAACCAGCGGGATTGATCATCAATCTGGCGTAGCTCCGCGCATGCCCGGATCATCTCTGCATGGTCGATCCGAGAGGCGATCCACGGGCCTAGGCATGCGTACTCTCGATCAAATACCCGCCGTCCTAGGAGTTTCGTGAGCCACGCCGGATCCGGCGACAGCTCGCCGAGCAGCTGTGACGCGTCTCCGTGGCCAAGCAGCATAGCCGCCTCAGCGATTACATGTTCGTCAAGATCGTCTGGCTTCTGGCTCACGATCCCGCGAAGACGTTCCCGCCGCCAGGCAGTGGGATCATCAGCGTACCGCAACCATTCGTGAAGCGTGTCGTACAGAGACGAGTGGTTGCGGTTGCTGGAGGGTGTGTAAAGGATCGGCTCGACACCCTTGGCTTGCCACAAAGCCTGTTGATGTCCGTATCGGTCAGCCTTCGCTGGCGCGAGCGCGTATACCGTATGCAAGTCCGGATAACGCTCGCGGTCCGCCGCCAGCGCCTCAAGCAGGTAACGCATTGGTGGGTCATCAGCCTCATACCCGACAATCACCACTGTGCAGACGCGGACTACATCGTATACGTAACGACTGGCCCACCCGGACCGTAAATAAGCTTCGCCGAATTCCGAACTCGTCAAAATCAGAGGCGTGTCATCCCAGCGCAGCTTGGGATGGTCATCGGCAAGTCTTCCATGGAGATGCAGGACGCCGGAAAAGCGGTCGACCTTGGGTTGTGGCATTGCCGGTCCGGAGTGACTGGCAATGCGCTCATGATGCACATTCCACCAGGCCCTCTCGAAAAGGGTGTCGAAGTTCGTTGTGAGTAGACGAGACCGGCTTTCGTCGTCGCGAGAGAGCTTGAGCAACGCTAAATGGTTCGCTAGGTCTGCTCTAAGCGGCGGCGCAAGTGTCGCGCGCACCGCCGCGCGAATTCGGTCGCGCATGCCCCGGGCGCGAGGCAAATCGGACGCGGCGAGCCGCCGTTCGAGACTTCTCAGGACTCGGTCATATTGGCGAGACCGCATGCCGTCGCGCTCCGCAGGGTGGAGCCTCCAGTCTTCCCCCAATTCTTGATAGACGGCCTCAACCAGCCCACGAAATAGCGGCAACCCCGCTGTTCGCGAAACGCCGGCCCCACAAATAAATATTGTCTCGCCCTTCTCTTGGGCGGCAATCAATTCGGCCGGGATATCCGGTCCGTTCCCCAAAAACCGCATTCGCCGAATGTAGGTGCCGGTTGTTAGTCGGCAAGTTTTTAGTTGCAACCGAGAATATTGCGACAAACTGCCAGTCGCGCTTCCTGCAGGACAATATCCCCAACACCGACGCCGCTTGCGCCGAGAGGCTCGCCGCCGCCGGCACCGTGCTGATCGGCAAGTTGGCGACCCGCGAGTTCGCCGATGGCGGGCCGTCCTTTGATCTGCCAGCACCGCCGGCGCGCAACCCATGGAACACCCAGGCACTTCACCGCCGCTGACAGCCTCGACCACATCGGGCCGATGGCGTGGACCGCCGAGGATTGTACTTTAATGCTGCAGGCGCTTGCCGGGCACGACCCGCGCGACCCGGCAAGCGCGTCACGCTCCCTCCCCGACTACACCGCTCTGTGGGGCCGCGGGATCAAGGGGCTCAAGATCGGCGTGATCCACCACTTCCACGAGGTCGACCATAAGGTCAGCGAGGGCACCCAGCGCGGCATCACCGCCGCACTCGCAACCTTCCGCGACCTCGGCGCAGAATTGCGCGAAGTGCAGCTATCGCCATTGCAGGACTGGGCGGCCTGCGGCTCGCTGATCTCGATCACCGAGCGCGCGGCGGCTTATGAAGAATGGTCGCGCACCCGGCTTGGCGATTTCAGCGAGCGCATGCGCAGCCGCTTGATGCTCGGCGCCTTTGTCTCCGGCGTGGACTATGTCCAGGCGGTGCGCCGCCGCCGCGAATTGCGCGCCGAATTGCAGACCGCGATGGCCGGGCTCGACGTGGTATTGACGGCAACCCAGCCGGCCGAGGCGGCAAAGATCGACGCGGTCCCGAAATGGGACCTCTTCGAGAAGCCCGGCTTTATGATGCCGTTCAACGTCGCCGGCTACCCGGCGATCTCGGTCTGTGCCGGGTTTGGCGCGGGTGGGTTGCCGGTGGCGATCCAGCTCGCCGGCAAACCGTTCCAGGAGCCGACCCTGTTCCGCATCGCTGACGCCTTCGAGAAGGCCACCCCGTTCCGCGCCCAACGACCGGCCTCGTCTCTGCCCGCACCGCAGCCTAAGCCGGACACCGCACGCGGTTAGCGCAACCGTTGTGCCGGGGCCGCAGTGCCAAAGATCGCAATCTCCTACCGCCGTGCCGATACCGACGTGATGGCGGGTCGTATTCGGGATCGCCTCGCCCTCCGTTACGGCGAGGACGCGGTCTTTATGGACATCGACAATATCCCGTTTGGCAAAGACTTTCGTGTCCACATAAGTGAAGCAGTCGTCCAGAGTGATGTGTTGTTGGTCATTGTCGGCCCGCGCTGGCTCGGAGGCGGCAGTAGAATAGATGCCGAGACCGACTTTGTCCGCTTCGAGGTCGAAACGGCGATCAGTAACGCCATTCCGATCTTCCCCGTCCTCGCGGGTTCCGCAAGGATGCCGCAACCTGTGCAGCTTCCCGAAAGTCTGAAGAATTTTGCGTTTCTTAATGCCGCACCGGTTGATACCGGCCGCGATTTTCATCAGCATATGGAGCGCCTGATCCGCGGGATCGATCAGATTCCGGATCGACGTGCGACGAGCGCCGCCCCCGACGGGTCGCGCGATGAAGTGGCCTCGGCAGCCGCGCCAGCGAGCGCCAGTCGGAACGCCGATGCGGATAGGGCAGATCTTGAAGTGTTCCGCGACACGCCGTTTGGGCCGGAGCTGGTCGTGGTGCCGGCGGGCCAATTCATGATGGGGGCGACCGAGGCGGAGGAAGGCGGGTACGAGGCCGAGCGGCCGCGTCATCGGGTGACGATCGGTCAGCGGTTTGCGATTGGACGGTATCCAGTAACCTTCGAGGAACACGATCGGTTCTGCGGAGCGAATCGACGTGAGGATCAGGGTTGGGGCCGAGGGCGGCGGCCTGTCATCAATGTCGGCTGGAACGATGCTCAGGCTTATATTTCCTGGCTGTCGCAGGAGACCGGCCGGACTTATCGGCTGCCCTCGGAAGCCGAATGGGAATATGCCTGCAGGGCCGGTACTGCAACGCGCTATTCGTTCGGCGACGCGATTACGCGCAACAACGCCAATTACGCCGATTCGGGGTTGGGCCGCACCAGGGAGGTCGGGTCCTACCCAGCTAACGGCTGGGGTCTCTATGACATGCATGGCAATGTCTGGGAGTGGGTCGAGGATCATTGGCATGACGACTATCGGGGTGCACCGGCGGACGGGTCAGCGTGGAAGGACGCGAGATTATTTCCAGATCCACGCCCTTGCGAAGGGCGCGGCGGCTGCTGGGGCGGCCAATCGTGGGTCTGCCGGTCCGCCTACCGTACCAAGGACCTCACCGGCGTCGGGAGCAAACTTTTCGGGTTCCGGGTGGCCCGAACACTTTCTTAATTCTTGAACAGGCAACTCCGCTCGCAGGCATTGGCTGCCGCTCGTATCCGGGACGGCGAACCAGCGGCGCCCCACTCTTTGAGACCTCGCGGGCGGCCTTCTCAAAATAAAGAATTCTCTTAACGCTATCGATGTATTCTTCATCCTGAGCATCATGCTCCTGATGGGGCCCGATCATGCCCGGGATGACGATCGTCGAGAAGATCTTCGCCCGCAACAGCGGTGAAGAGCACGTCAAGCCGGGCGATTTCGTGGTTGTCGATGTCGATCTTGCGGTGATGCTCGATATGAGCTTCCTCGCCACCGAACGGCGCAAGATTCTCAAGGTGCACGACCCCAACAGGATCGCCGTTGTCTTCGATCACATGGTTCCGGCGGCCGACAAGCGGTCGGCCGAGGCGCACGCCTATGGCCGGGATTTCGTCCGCCGTTTTGGGATCAAACGGTTTCACGACGTCGGGCCGGAACAGGGTATCAGCCATGCGGTGGTCGCCGACCGCGCCTACGCTTTGCCGGGCACGGTGCTGGTGTGCAGCGACTCGCACACTTGCGCCTCGGGCGCCTTCAACTGCGCGGCACGCGGCGTCGGCGCACCGGATCTGCTTGCTGCGATCACGATCGGTCAAACCTGGTTCCGGGTCGGCGAGACCGTTCGCTACGATCTGAGCGGCAGATTGCCGCGCGGGGTATCGGCCAAGGATCTGTTTCTACACCTCGCCGGCACCTGGGGCCACCATACGAACCAGAATGTCGAGTTTGGCGGCCCGGCGCTTCCCGGCCTTGGCATCGACGCGCGGCGTACGTTGGCAGCGATGGGCGCCGAGCTTAGCGCCGAATTTGCGACCTTCGAGCCAGACGACCGGCTGATCGATTATGTGCGGGAGCGCAATCTTGCTCCGTTCACGCCGCAATATCCCGACGAGGATGCGCGGTATGTGGAACGTCGCGCGGTGAACCTCGACGATATGCGGCCGCTGGTCGCCTTGCCGGACGCGGTGATCGGCAATTCCGTCCCGGTCGACGAGGTCGCCGGCGAGCCGATCCAGCAGGCGTTTATCGGCTCCTGCGCCAACGGGACCCTTGAGGACCTGGCCGAGGCGGCGCGGGTCGTCAAAGGCCGGAAGATCGCACCCTGGGTCCGCTTTCTGGTCACCCCAGCAACCCAGGCGGTGTTCAGCGCCGCTCTCAGATGGGGCTACATCGCGACCCTGATGGAGGCAGGCGCGGTGGTCACGCCGGCAACCTGTGGCGCTTGCTTTGGCGGCCACATGGGCGTGCTCGGGCCCGGCGAGACCTGCATCACCGCCAGCACCCGCAATTTCAAGGGCCGCATGGGCGATCCCAGTGCCCGTATCTACATGGCCTCGCCCGCAACCGTTGCCGCTTCGGCGATCGCCGGACAGATCGCCGCAGCGGCCGAGATCACCGGAGACTCGGCTTGATCTCGGGCAAGGTCTGGAAATTCGGCGACGACATCAACACCGACCTGATGCTTCCGGGGCCTTTGCTGTTCGCCACCGAGGAGGAGCAGAAGAGGGCCGTCTTCGCGGCTAACCGGCCGGGCTGGGTCGACGAGGTCGGGGCCGGCGACATTATCGTTGGTGGGCTCAATTACGGGATGGGATCGAGCCGCCCGGCCGCACGTTCGCTGCGCAACCTTGGCATCGCGGCACTCCTCGCCGAGTCGATCAACGGCCTGTTCTTTCGCAACGCGGTCAATTTCGGGCTCCTCGCCCTCGAATGCCCAGGAATTTATGCAGCCTTCGAGGAAGGGCAAACCGCCGAGGTGTCGCTCAAGGATTTTACGGTGCGCAACCGCGACACCGGCGCGTTGCTGAAGGCGCAGAGGATTCCGGCGATGTTGCTCGATCTGATGACGCAGGGCGGCCTCTACCCGCACCTCGAAAGACAAGGCCTGATCGAGCCGAAGGCGGTGGACAATTAGACGCGGATAACAAAGTCTGCGTCGATCGAAGTTGTCGAACATGGAACGGGGCGTTAAGTTTCCGCCCGCCTCACCGGCTCGATCTCATCCAACGGGGGAAAACTGAAGCAATGGCATATGATCTAAGACGCGGCATCCCGATTGTCGCGGCTGCCCTCCTCTCCGCTTGTGTCTCCCAGGGCACATATGACGATCTCCAGGCGCAATATCGCCAGCTTCAACAGCAGAACTTGGCGCTGACGGCGCAGGTTGCTGCCGATAAGACGCAGATCTGTCGGCTGTCGGGAGCGATCAAGTACACCGTCAACAGCGACTTGCTGTTCCCGTCGGGTGGCTGGGAGATGAGCGATAGAGGAAAGCAGATCATCGCCAACATGGCGGCGAAGTTGGCGCCGACGCAGCAGAACCATGTTCTGGTTAGTGGCTACACTGACAACAAGCCGGTCGGTCCTGCTCTGGCGCGGCAGGGGATCACCTCAAATCAGGACCTGTCGCAAAAACGTGCTGACAACGTGATGGCGTTTCTGATCTCGCAGGGCGTCAAGCCCGATCTCAT
>Ga0306920_100014277_pt1 | contig 10844 bp, 8 predicted proteins | sample flu12Cox44000170_FD_204666 | JGI IMG/M metagenome (GOLD analysis project Ga0306920, IMG submission 204666) | Lab enrichment of tropical soil microbial communities from Luquillo Experimental Forest, Puerto Rico - flux4day.12C.oxic.44.000.170 (v2)... | ecosystem: Environmental > Terrestrial >... | reverse complement strand
CCCGACTTCGCCTATCGGCCGGAAACCGGAGAGGAAATCTACCGCTCGCTGATGGGCGTGCCGATCCTGCGCGGCGGCCGGGTGCTCGGCGTGCTTGTCGTGCAGAACCGCTCGTTGCGTCATTACACCGAGGACGAGATCGAAGTCCTTCAAACGGTCGCGATGGTCGTCGCCGAACTGGCGGCGAGCGGCAATCTGGTCAACCCTTTGGAGATAGCGCAAGCTCATGGCGGCGGAATGCTCCCGGCGCGGCTCGTCGGCATCCGCATCCACGGAGGGCAGGCAATCGCGCCGGCCGTCCTGCACGAGCCCAGGCTTCCGATCCGCCAGGTTGTCGCCGAGGACAGCGCCGCGGAACTCGACCGCCTGCGCCATGCGGTCGCGAGGATGCGCGAGGCGATCGACGAGCTCGTCGCGACTGGCCGCGGTCTCGGCCTTGGCGAACATCGCGACGTTCTCGAGAGCTACCGCATGTTCGCCGCCGATCGCGGCTGGCTCGGACGCATCGCGGACGCGATCCGCAGCGGCCTGACGGCCGAAGCCGCTGTGCAGAAAGTCCGCGACGAGACCCGCACCCGCATGATGCAGGCGGGCGACCCTTACCTGCGGGAGCGCCTTCACGACTTCGAGGATCTGGCGAACCGGCTTCAGCAACATCTTTCCGGATGTCGAGCGAACGCCGCTGCGGCCGAGTTGCCGCCCGAATTCATCGTGGTGGCCCGCATGATGGGGCCGGCCGAGCTGATGGATTATGCAGGTCGGCGGATCACGGGTCTCGTCCTCGAGGAGGGCTCGCCGACCGCGCATGTGGCCATTGTCGCAAGGGCATTGGATATCCCGGTGGTCGGCCGGGTCGCCGACGCGACGAGTCGGATCGAGGCGGGAGACACCGTCATCGTCGATGGGGATCACGCCCAGGTACTGATCCGGCCAAGTGACCATATCCACCAAGCGGCTGCAGCGGCGGTAGTGACGCGAACCCGTCGTCGCACGTTGTTCGAGGCGTTACGCTCGGCCCCAGCGGTCACCCGCGACGGCGTCCAGATCAAGCTGCTGTTGAATGCCGGGCTTCTGATCGACCTGCCGCAGCTCTCCGCCACCGGGGCCGAGGGCATAGGCCTTTTCCGCACCGAAATTCCGTTCATGGTACGCGACAGCTTCCCCGGGATCGACGAGCAGACCGAGTTCTATCGGAGCGTGCTCGAGCAGGCGGCCAGCCGGCCGGTGGTCTTCCGGACACTGGATATCGGCGGCGACAAAGTGCTGCCATACCTGCCGCACGCCTTCGAGGACAACCCGTCGATGGGCTGGCGGGCGATCCGCATCGGGCTCGACCGCCCTGCTATGCTGCGGCGGCAGCTGCGCGCATTGATCCGTGCGGCTGCCGCGCAGCCTCTGCACGTGAAATTTCCGATGATCGCGGAGATCGCCGAGCTCGAGCGCGCCCGGGCGGTCCTTGAACTCGAGCGTGCCCGCGCCGAGGCCGAGGGCCGCACGCTGCCCCAGTCGATCAGGATCGGGGTCATGCTCGAGGTTCCCTCACTGCTGTGGCAATTGCCGGCGCTGTGCAAGCGGATCGACTTTCTGTCGATCGGCACCAACGACCTGATGCAATTCCTGTTTGCCTGCGATCGCGGCAATCCGCGTCTCGCTGATCGTTACGATTCGCTGTCGATGCCAATGCTGACGCTCTTCCGCGAGGTGGTGGCGCGGACCCGCGAAGCCGGCGTGCCGCTCAGCATGTGCGGCGAGATGGCCGGCAACCCGATCGAGGCGATGGCGCTGATCGCCCTCGGCTTTCGGACATTGTCGATGGCCGCGACCGCGATCGGGCCGGTCAAGACGATGATCCGCAGCCTCGATGCCGCCGCCGTCGCCCTCTATCTCGACGAAATCGGCGGCCGTCCCGATCATTCGCTCCGATCCAAGCTCGAATCCTACGCGCGCGACCACGCGGTCGCCTTGTGAACCCGCGACACCGCGCAACCGCTCCGAACTCCCCTGTAAACAGGGGAAAAACTCGTTCCGGCACCCGAAAATCACCTGTTTTCAGGGCCAAAAACCTAATAGATCAATAGCTTGAATGCTTCACCGCGAAGCCGGCTTACAGCGGAATTTCCGAGCCTAACAGTGGAATTTTTCAAGGCCAACAACGGAATTCTACGGCCTACCGGCATCGTCGCCTCTTGATTGGACAGATGCCGGGGTGCTTGGTTAAGATGATGCAGAGGCGCGGGATCATCACATGGCGTTGCTCCGACGTCTTGCGGCTCCCTTTGTGGAGGAATTCCCCGACGGCGACGCTGTGCGGTCGTCTGGCCTGCGTTCGGCCGGGGAGCTGCTCCGGCAGCAACGGGAGGCGCTGGGCCTCGACCTGCGCAATGTCGCGGACGCGCTCAAGATCAAGCCCAACTACCTGGCGGCGCTTGAGGCGGGTCGACCCGACCTGTTGCCCGGCCCGACCTACGCGAGCGGCTTTGTCCGGGCTTACGGCGAACACCTGCATCTCGACGGCAACGAGATGCTGCGCCGTTTCAAGGCCGAGTCCGCAGCCCTCGACATCAAGCCCGACCTCGCCTTTCCGATGCCGCTCGGCGAGCGCAGCATGCCGGGCGGGTCGATGCTGCTGGTGGCGCTGATCCTGGCTCTATGCGGGTACGGCACGTGGTATTACCTCGCGACGGGCGAGCGCTCGCCTCCCGAACGCGTCTCGGAGGTGCCTGATGTGCTGTTGCCGCTGACGGTCCAGCATCGCACCGGCGAATCGACCGCCCCGTCGGCCGCAGAGGCCGCGCCTGCAAACCGACCCGCAGTCTCGGTGGAGGCGGCACCCTCTGCATTCCCGGCCCCCGGCTCCGAACCCGGCCGCGCGGGGGAATCACCCGGCGCGGCCACGTTCCTGCCTCCGGAAGCGCCGCCGATCTCGCAGACAGCGACGGCTCAACCTCTGACTAACGCGACGGTACCAGCGGAGCCGGCGCCATCTGTACAAAGCGACGAGCCGCCCGCCTATGGCGCCGTTGACGGACCAGCACGGGTCGTGATTCGGGCGACCGCCGACAGCTGGGTTCAGATTCGCGACACCGACCAGTCCACAATCTTCATACGCGTCCTGAAGGCCGGCGAGAGCTATCGCGTGCCCGACCGCCCCGGCATATCGTTGCGCACCGGGAATGCCGGAGGTCTCGAAATCACGGTAGACGGCCAGCCGGCGCCGTCGATCGGGCCCAATGGCGCGATCCGCAACGTGCCCCTCGAGCCGCAATCCTTGATCTCGGGAACGATGAGGAGAGGGTAAACCGGGCCGCTGCTGTCACCTGGTGCCGAAAGCGGCTATAAGCCGTTCACCAATATAGCAACAACGCGAGCAGCGACGATGAGCCTCAGGCCCTATCGCGACATCCACCGCCGGGTGTGCCGCAAGATCCACATCGGCAAGGTGCCGGTCGGCGGCGATGCGCCGATCACGGTGCAGTCGATGACCAACACCGTGACGAGCGATGTCGCGGCCACTGTCGCGCAGGTCAAAGCGCTGGAAGAGGCGGGCGCGGACATCGTCCGCGTCTCCTGCCCAGACCAGGAATCGGCTCTCGCCCTCAGGGATATTGTTCGGCAGGTAAGTGTGCCGATCGTGGCCGACATCCACTTTCACTACAAGCGGGCAATCGAGGCGGCGGAAAGCGGTGCCGCCTGCCTGCGTATCAACCCCGGCAACATCGGCTCCGCCGAGCGGGTGCGCGAGGTGATCAAGGCAGCCAAGGACCACGGCTGCTCGATGCGGATCGGGGTCAATGCCGGCTCGCTCGAGCGCGACCTTTTGGAGCGCTATGGCGAGCCCTGCCCCGAAGCCATGGTCGAGAGTGCCCTCAATCACGCCAAGATCCTCGAAGACAACGACTTCTTCGAGTTCAAGATCTCCTGCAAGGCCTCCGACGTGTTTCTCGCGGTGGCTGCCTACCAGCAATTGGCCGAGGCCTGCGACTACCCGCTGCATCTCGGCATCACCGAGGCAGGCGGTCTGCGCAGCGGCACGGTCAAGTCATCGATCGGGCTCGGCATGCTCTTATGGTCCGGGATCGGCGACACGATCCGAATCTCGCTCTCCGCCGATCCGGTCGAGGAGGTCAAAGCGGGCTTTGAGATCCTGAAATCGCTGAACCTGCGCCGCCGCGGAGTCACGGTAATCTCGTGCCCGTCCTGCGCGCGCCAGCAGTTCGAGGTGATCAAGACCGTCGATCGGCTCGAAGAGCGCCTCGCTCATATCACAACGCCGATGACCGTCTCGGTAATCGGTTGCGTCGTCAACGGCCCGGGCGAGGCGCGCGAGACCGACATCGGCTTCACCGGCGGCGGCAACGGCACCCATCAGGTCTACATCAACGGCCTGACCGACCACCGCCTGAAAAACGCCGACATCGTCGACCACCTCGTCGAGCTGGTCGAAAGGAAGGCCGCCGAGATCGAAGCAGCAGGGCGCAACGAGAAAGGGCCTAGCTTCGTAGTAACGTAGGGCGGGTGGAACCTGTCGCCGCGACGTCGGAGCCCCACGACGGGTTGCACCCGCCCTACAAGACGCGGATGGCAGACAAAGGCCCTACTGGGCAAGGATAGGTAAAGGGTCCGGCGCAATGCCACCGACCTGCCACTCCAACCCGACCTGTCCCAGAGTGCTGACCAACGCGAGCTGGCCGGCGTTGATGTCGAAGACCTCGAAGGTGCCGGTCTGGGTATCGCGCAGCAGCATGTCGGATGTGCCGCTGCCGGTGAAGACGCCAAAGCCCGCGACCTGCCATTCCAGAACTGGTCGACCTCGTCCTCGACATCGAATTCGACGCGCCATCGCCCGATCTAATTCTCAATGATCGGCCGTGGACGTTGCTCCTGCTGCGCGCCCTGCGGCGATTGGCGCCCGACGTGGAGATGTCCTGGTTGCGCCGGCAATCGCCGCCGGGCTTTGACACCGAGGCCGAGATTTTCGCGCCTAGCCGAAGGAAAGACTGAGGCGAGCGCGGACTGCACCAAACCCTGCGAAGAACTGGGGCGAGTGATCGGATTCGAACCGACGACATCCAGATCTACAACCCTACATCCCCTCACATTGCCCTAAATCCGCATATTCCTAGGCTTTTCGCGGGTTCTCCGGTCGGCCCTTAGCCGACAGCGGTCGCGCAATTTATGGGCCAGCCGTGGAACGAACAAGCGTCGAAACGGTCTATTCCCGAGTGATTCCAGACGATAATGAGCTGATTTTGATGCGGTTATGGAAGATATAATCGTAATTGATATTGTAGCATAAGCTGTACGCAGTTTGTCAAACCCTTGCGAAGACAGGTTTTCTTACACAATAGATAAGAGGGGCGGGTTGCGAATTTACCGTCTATAAAAAGGGACGGCAGTTCGACCGCGACCCCATCCTCTTCAGAAACCCTAATTCTCCAGTCAGTTACCTGCCCCGATCGGGTTCTGTAATTTGCCGCGGCCGCATGTCCGTGTGTCTTCCCTTGTCACCGGTGCCGGTCCGAGTGGGTCGAGGGTTGTGCGTCATACCCTGTAATAATAACAATTGTCAATATCGGTTGACATTTCGTGCGATAATAGCTATACGTATGCCAATCGAGGGTCTACGGCTATTGCGGCCTTTCGAGCCGGTATCGGGCGACCCTGCTTTCCGGTCTGTAGCGGCAGCTCGAGACGATGCCGGTAAGCATCGCGTGAAAAGGGAAAATTCAATATGGCGAGGAAAGAGGAACTTACAGAAGGGAGCTCGACACGGCCCTGGCCGGCCGAGCGGATTGAGCGTTGGGCAATCGAGCGGCTAATCCCCTATGCCGACAACGCCCGGGTGCATAGCGAAGCCGACATCGACAAGCTGGCCCATTCGCTTCGCAGATGGGGATGGACCAACCCCGTGCTGGTCGACGAGAACGGGGTGCTGATCTGCGGCCATGGCCGCATCCGCGCCGCGGCAAAGCTGGGGCTGAGCTCGATCCCGGTGATGGTCGCGCGCGGCTGGACCGAGGAAGAAAAACGCGCCTATCGCTTGGCCGACAATCAGCTGACTTTACGCGGCAGCTGGGATCTGGAGCTGCTCGGCAAGGAGCTGCAGGAGATCGGTTCGCGTGATTTCGACCTCGGCCTCATCGGCTTCGAGCCGGATCGGCTAGCGCGCATCCTGGCGGGCTTGGGATCGAGCGGCCTGACTAATCCCGACAGCGTCCCGGCAGTCCCCGATCAACCGGTCACCCAACCGGGCGACATCTGGCGGTTGGGCGAGCACCGAGTTGGTTGCGGCGACAGCACCAGCTCTGCCGATGTCAACCTAGTGCTTGCCGGATCCAAGCCCCACCTGATGGTCGCCGAACCGCCGTCGGGCGTCGGCTACGACCCGAGCCGCCAAGCGCGTCGCAATCTCAGCCGGGGCAAACTCGCACAGGGCGAGGTGCTCGACGACGATCACAGCAACTGGCGGCAAGCCTATGCTTTGTTTCCTGGAGATACCGCGTATGTCTGGTGCGGGGCACTGCACGGCGATGTCGTCACTGCCAGTCTCGCTGCTTGCGGCTTCCGGCTGCGCGCGCAAATCATTTGGGTCAACCAGCATTTCACATCGAGCCGCAGCGATTATCGCTGGAAACACGAGGTCTGTTGGTACGCGGTGCGCGACGGCAGGACCGGCCATTGGCAAGGCGACCGGAAGCAGACGACGGTCTGGGAAATCGGCGACCACGACAGGTTCCGCAACCGCCGGCAGGATGACGGCTGGGAGTATGCCACCCAGAAGCCGATCGAGTGCATGCGTCGCCCGATCGTCAACAACAGCCGCCCCGGCGAGGCGATCTACGACCCGTTTCTCGGCTCGGGCAGCAGCGTGATCGCCGCCGAGATGACCGGCCGGGTCTGCCACGGGATCGAGCTCAACCCCGTCTTTGTCGATGTCGCCGTGCGCCGGTGGCAGCAATTCACGGGGCGCGCTGCGCGACACCAAACCTCCGGCCAGTCGTTCGACGAGCACGCCGCGCGGCAGAACCATACCGAATCAGGAGACAGCCATGGCGAGATCAGCCTTTGTAGTGACTGAGGCGTTGCGCGAGAAGGTCTTGCACCTGGCTGGTCTGGGTGTCCCTCAGAACGACATCGCCAAGATCGTCGGGTGCGCTCCGAAGACTCTGCGCAAACGCTTTCGCGAGGAGCTCGACCGCGGCGTGGCCGAGGCCAATGCGATCATCTCGGGCTGTTTATTCGCCGCCGCCAAGGGTGGAAACACGACGGCTCAGATTTTCTGGATGAAGACCAGGGCCCGTTGGCGCGAGCAGCCGCCGGCGAACGACCCCGATGCCAATGCCAACGCAGGGTCCAGTTCGGAAGTGCTGGTTCTCCCCGACAACAATCGCGATCCCGAGCTGACGCGGATACTGCAAGACGCTCAAGAGAGATACTTCGCCCGGAAACATCGGCGAAAGCCGCGTTCGTCATCCGGCAGCTGATCCGATGCTCGAGGATGACCAATGCAGTTGGCCGCTAAGACGATTATCTCGGCGCAACCCGGACCGCAGACCGCATTTCTGCAAACTCGCGCGGACATTTGCATCTATGGCGGCGCTGCCGGCGGCGGCAAGACAGTCGGACTGATCCTCGAACCGTTGCGCCATGTCCGCAGAGTGCCGGGCTTCAGCGCCGTATTCTTCCGGCGCACCACCCCCCAGATTACCAACCCCGGCGGGTTGTGGGACGAGAGCCTGAACTTTTATCCGCGGTTCGGCGGCACCCCGCTCCACCGCGCCCACGAATGGCGCTGGGCGCGCGGCGGCAAGATCAAGTTCTCGCATCTGCAGCTAAACTCCACAGTCTACGAGTGGCAGGGCGCGCAGATTACACTGATCTGCTTTGACGAGCTGACCCATTTCACCGCGAAGCAATTCTTCTTCCTGGTCAGCCGCAATCGCTCGACATGCGGGGTGCGACCCTACATTCGCGCCACCTGTAACCCCGACGCTGACAGTTGGGTGGCCGAGTTCGTGGCCTGGTGGATCGACCAGGAGACCGGGTTTCCGATCCCCGAGCGGGCCGGCGTCTTGCGTTATTTGGTCCGAGACGCGGGAAAGATCGTCTGGGCCGATCGGCCGGAAGACTTGATCCAATATCTGCCGCCGCCCCAGGATCTACCGGCTGGTGTCGAGCCGCCGCGACCAATCAGCGTCGCCTTCATCCGGGCCAAGGTGTTCGACAACCCGGTGCTGCTGCAGGCCAACCCGGAATACATCCCCTGGCTGATGTCTTTGCCATTGCTCGAGCGCGAACGGCTGCTCGGAGGCAACTGGAAGATCCGGCCAGCCGCTGGGCTCTATTTCAAACGCGAATGGTGCACGATCGTCGAGCACCCTCCGGCGGATCTGGAGGTCGTCCGCTATTGGGATCTCGCAGCGACCGAGAAGACCGAGCTCAACGATCCCGACTGGACAGTCGGCGTCAAGCTCGGCTGCGACAAGAATGGTCGATATTGGCTGCTCGATCTGGTGCGCGTGCGGGCCAACCCGGGCGATGTCGAAAGATTGCTGCTCGATACAGCTGCGCGGGACGGCAAAAAGGTCAGGATCGGGTTCGGCCAGGATCCGGGGCAGGCCGGCAAGAGCCAGGCGCAGCATTTGGTGCGCGCGTTAAGCGGCTTCACCGTCACGCCGGCGACTGAGAGCGGCGACAAGCTCACGCGGTTCGGACCGTTCAGCTCCCAGTGCCGGGCCGGCAACGTGAAGATCCTGCGCGATCTCTGGAACGAGGACCTGTTCCGGGTCCTCGAAGGCTTTCCCGACCTCGCCCATGACGACGAGGTCGACGCTTGCAGCGGGGCGTTGGAAATGCTCAATCCCGAGATGAAGGCTCGGGGCCTCTACGAGTTCTATCGCCAGGAGGCCGAACGGGTGAAGGCCGCCGCGGAGCGCAACAAGCCAGAGCCCGTTCAAAGCATGCCCCAGCCGGGTTCGGTGGAATGGTTCGAGATGCTGCACGAGAAAAGGCTAAAGGGCTGAACTATGGCGGCTTCTGCAATAAGGAAATGGCAGCCGTCTCGGTTCCGCCAGGGGGCCGCTCCGTCCGGCAGCTCCGCCGCGTAACCTGATGTCGAAGGCCGCTGACCACGATCGTGTCCGGGGGTGCGGACGCCGGCTGCTTCGAGGGCCGCGTATTGGCGTGCCTTGCTGATCTCGAGGTCGAGGGCGCGGCTGCCGCCGTTTTTCATCGTGGTGAGCAATACCTCGTAGAGGCCCTTCACGGTATCGCCATCGCTCGCCGGCGTGGCATGGACTGGATAGGAAAGCATGCTGAGACCGAGCTCTGTACCGAGAGCCACGGCTTTCCACACCATTGTCTTCGAGAGCGTCGTCCTGCCCATGACCGGGTTCCTCTTTTAGAACGTGGATTGACGGTAACAGGGCCCTTCGCAACGTGCCATTGCACCTGCGGATGCACGGACGCCGCTTGAGAATAGTTTCTCTTATACTTTTGGTTTGAAATGGCCTCCCCAAAGCGGCTCGTAGCATGCCTGCGCGCCCACTGGGGCTCCGGGGGCGATCCCAACATGAGGTTTACAATCGAGGTGATTTCGCCGACCCGCCATTTCCCCGGCGGGGCGCGGACCGTGGCGCCGATCTGCAGGCGCCTTGGCGAAGCCCGGTTCGACTGGCTGACACGCAAATCGGCGGCCGCCCACCGAACTAGCCGATTTCAACCGTGCTGACGGCGGCACGGGCGGTTGCGGGGGGTCGCTCCCCGGAAGCGATCCAATTTAATAGGTTTTTTTAAATGGCCATTTTGGCAAATCGCAACTTTTCCTGAGCTTATCGAGGCGTGTAGCCAAGCAAGCTGGTCACCAGCATCGATGGTCTCCAAGTATACGGCAACGATGATCGTTGTAAACGCTCCTCGTCCTCTCGCCACCGATATTCCCACCACCGAAGCTGGCCGATGATAACACTCAAATTCGATCACCGCATGTAATCTTTTTATTGACGAAAGTAGATGGTTTGGAATAATTTGTCTCAAATATTCGCACCAAGGAGCGACACGATGGACGCCCGCGACGATAGGGAAGTCAGCAAGCTATCGCTTCGGGGTTCCCCGCGTCGGCAAGCGGCTGCTCCCACTTCCTCGTTAAACGAGGCATGGCTCCACGCCCTCGACAGTTGCGCCATCGACACCCCACTGAACGAGACCATCTTGCCCCTGATGCGCAACTGCTTTTTCGGTGGGGCGGTGCACGCGGTTCTGTTGCTGCAGAAAGGTCATGGCGACCGGCTGGCTTCTGATATTGCCGGCTTCCTCATCGAAGAGCCGCAGTCGTGAACTCCAAAGCTTTACAAGGACGGTATTAACCTTCGGAAGCCAACACCGCCTTGCTCGCCAAACTCTCAGGCTGATCCAGATAGAATTTTGAGAACGGTCAATTTGAAATGGAAGTGATACAACCAATATGAGACCCGCGCTCGAGCCGGCCCCAACCATTGATGCGCGTAGCATCAACGCGGCCGAGCGCGAACATTCAAAATCCGTCACCAAAATTGGCTTCTCATCGGGGAAGTTCTGCGATTGCGATGACGGCTTGGCTCTTCAATCTTCCAGTGACCGAAGGTCGTCACGCAGTGCGCTGCCAAAAACTGCGGGCATAATTCTGATGCGCACTGGGAGCGCACCGTTTGAGTCCCGCCGAAGAAGGAGGAGGTGTTTTGATGGTAAAGCAAGCACGCCTCATGCCTGAGATCGAGCGCGAACGGCCGGCGGCGCTGCCACCGCTCGCGCCACCGGCAGACAGCGCCTCCACGGTTTTGGCGCTGATTGAAAGGGTCGCACTCGAC